>Ga0315274_10000126_pt1 | contig 109936 bp, 106 predicted proteins | sample YL17G02_20_MG_FD_203700 | JGI IMG/M metagenome (GOLD analysis project Ga0315274, IMG submission 203700) | Sediment microbial communities from Yellowstone Lake, YNP, Wyoming, USA - YL17G02_20 | ecosystem: Environmental > Aquatic > Freshwater > Lake > Sediment | place: USA: Wyoming | collected...
CCTGCGTGTTGCCCCCCGATGCGTACAGCAGGGTCGGGTCCTTGCTTCCCGTCACCTTCCTGCCTATCTCGAGATGCGCAACACAGTGGTTCACCCCTATGAGGTCAACGCCGAGCGATAGAGAAAGCCCTCTCGCGGCGGTGGCCGCGGTCCTGAGGCACGGTCCGAGTCCGGGACCCTGCGAGAACGCCACGAGCCCTATGTCCTTGTACTGTATGCCGGCCTTCGCGACCGCCTCGTGCATCAGGGGCACGATGTTCTCCGCGTGATGGTTCGCCGCCTCCCGGGGGTGGATGCCACCCTTGGAGCCGTCGATCATCTTGGACATGTTCGCCAGGATCTTGCAGTCCTGGTCGACGATGCCGACGCCGATCGTGTGCGCGGTGCCCTCGATGCCTAGGCAGATCATCGGGCGGACATCACATGCTGGATAAAAAGGATATCCGGTGGGAATAGGTCGAAGGGGTTTGGGGAAAGGGTTTGCCCAACTGCGTTCACGCCTTGGCGTAGTACGAGTCCAGGAAGTTCGCCCAACTGGCGGCCTGGTCGAACGGCATCGCCCTGTACATCGTCTCCATCGACGCGCTCCAGTAGTATGTCACGGAGCTTATCGGGAACCAGATCCCGAGGCCGTTCTCCCCCGTGATGTCCGCCGTGTGCCACTCGTAGATTATCGCTGCGTCGACCGCCGACACGACCGCGTTCGCCGCGCTCTTGACCGTCGTGCTGGTGATTTTCGTGCTCGAGCCCACGAGCTGCGCGTACCTGTACAGGTCCGCAGCGTTGTTCGGGGCGGGCACGGACTGCCTGATGCTCTTGTACGTCTTGTAGTAGGTGCCCATCGTGGCGATCTGCGCGCTCGCGAAAGTCTTCACCGCGCTCGCGACAGTTCCCAGGTAGGCCGTGTCGTACACGCTGATCGTGACGCCGGAGTACCCTATCGAGATGTAGTAGCTCGTGTAGTCCTGGGCCATCATCAGGGCCATCGTCCGGCCGTCCATCGCGGAGTTCGCCTCGAGGTGCGCCGCGACCACGTCGTACGGGAACCCGAGCGCGTACATGTTCTCCTGGCTGAAGACCACATAGCTCGCGTACCCCTGCACCTGGTGCGCCACCTCGGCCACCGCCATCACGCAGGCGTTGAACACGAGCACGTCGAACGTCACTCCAGCGTTCGCGATCCCGGACCTCAGTTCGGGCATCGTGAGCTTGTCAGCGGCCGATGTGTCGTCCCAGCACAGGCCCGTTATGCCTCCGCCGTGGTTCCACATCACGAGCGCGTTCCTCGTGGCCGGGTAGAGCGTCTTCGCGTCGTTGATGAACCTGGTCAGCGTCGCGGGGTCTCCCATGTTGACCTCGCCCCACGCAGCGAGCGTGGTCGAGCTGCCCTTGTTCACGTACAGCAGGTTCGCCGGTCCCGACAGCGGGTCCCACAGGACCACGATGTTGACATCGGCGCTGGAGCCCGTGAGCTCGAGCTCGTCGAGGTCCATCGCGGCGTACGATTCCACGTTATTGTCCCCGTCCAGGTAGACCATCACGGTCCATGCATCTCCCTCTGCGCGCACGGGCGTGGAGATCACCAGTGCGGGCAGTATCATCATCATGGCTGCCACTAATCCAACTACGATTCCTCTCAAGTCATCTTCCCCCTCTCATCCTTTTCGCTCTGTCCCGGCGCCCCGCGAAAAAAGCCCCTGGTGCATCATCCGGGATGCCGGAGGATATCCAGATTCACGGTATTAAACGATTCTTGTACAGGATTCTAACAACGCCGTTAAGTCGGGCTCACTGGCGCTCAGAATGACAGGGGAGGCTCTGTCGCTCTCCCACAGGATCCCGCTCGAACGGAAATAGAACACCGGAAAAGGTTTCCGGAAGTGGTTTCACGCGTCCTGCATCCCGCCGATCAGGCCTTCGCGTAGTACGCGTCCAGGAAGTTCGCCCAGCCCGTGGCCGTGTCGAACAGCATCCCGCGGTACATGGTCTCCACCGTCGCGCTCCAGTAGTACGACACGGAGCTCGTCGGGTACCATATCCCGAGGCCGTTCATGCCAGCGCAGTCCTTCGAGTGCCACTCGTAGATGATCGCCAGGTCCACGGCGGTCACAGTCGCGCTCGCGGCGCTCCTCACGGTCGTGCTCAACTTCGTGTTCGCGGACACCAGCTCCGCGAAGCCCATCAGGTCGACAGCTCCGGCGGTCGCGGCGGCTGAACCCCTGCAGGACTTGTATGTCTTGTAGTACAGGTTCATCGTCGAGACCATCGCGCTGGCGAAAGTCTTCACTGCTCCGGACACCGTCGTCAGGTAGGCCATGTCGTACACGCTTATCGTGCACGTGTTCCATCCGAGGGCCGCGTAGAACACCGTGAACTCGTCCGCCGCGATCAGCGACAGCGTCCTACCGTCCATCGTCGGGCTTGCCACTAGGTGCGTCGCGACCGCGTCGTACGGGAAGCCCTGTCCCCAGACGGTCTGCTCGCTGAACACTATGTAGCTCGCGTATCCCTGGAACTGGTGCGCGATCTCCGCCTGCGCCATGTTGCACGCGTCGAACCAGACGTTCGCGAAGCTCACGCCACCGTCCACGACCGCAGTCCTCATCTCGAGCATGGTGAGCTTGTCGCCGGACGTGTCGTCCCAGCAGACGCCCATGATGCCTCCTCCGTGGTTCCAGAGATCCAGCACGTAGTTGTTCGCCGGGTACAGCGTCTTCGCGTCCGTGATGAACCTCGTCAGGGTCGCGGGGTCGGCCATGTTGACCTCGCCCCACGAGGCTATCACGGTCGAGCCGCCCTGGTTCACATAGTACAGGTACGCCGGACCAGCCAGCGTGTCCGCCAGGACGACGAAGTTCACGTCCGCGGTCGAGCCCACGGCTTCCAGTTCTCCCAGATCCACAGGGACAGCGCTCTCGAGGCTATTGTCCCCATCCATGTAGACCATCACGGTCCATGCGTCTCCCTCTGCACGCACGGGTGTCGCGAACACCAGCGCGGGCAGGACCATCAGCATCGCTGCAGCTATCCCTATCACGCTCTTTCTCAGTTCAGATTCCCCCTAAACATCTTTGTCGCTCTATCCCGCAGTCTCCCATCCGAAAGAATCAGTTCATTGGGTGTGCCCGCAAGGATATTGCGCGGTATCCCATTGTGCGCACTTAACGGTATCCATTTCTCCGACACTGGCTCCGAGTTCCAGTCGAACCGGAGGTCCGCCACAGGAAAGATGAAAAGAACGATAAGGGGTTGAATGGTTTTCGAAGAAGCGCGGGGCTTCTACGCCGTTAACTGTTCACAGGACGATCTGCATCGAACGGCCGATCTTCTGCGCCATCGCAGCATCGTACGCGATCTTGGCGGTGAGAGCGTCCTGGACCGCGAGCCCGGTCGAGCAGAAGACGGTTATCTGCTCCTCGCTCTCCCTGCCGGGCTTCAGGCCGGCGACGACCTGGCCGATCTCCGCGTCGACGTCCTCCCTGACGAGCTCGCCCTTGGACAGGGGCACGTTGATCTCGCCGGAGTGGCTCGCCTGCTCCCAGTCGTCTATGACCAGGCGCGCGCGCTTGAGTATCTTCGGGTCCATCTCCTGCTTCCCGGGCGCGTCCGCGCCTATGCAGTTGATGTGCGTGCCGTCCTTGACCCACTCGTCGTGGACTATGGACCCGCGGGACGATGTGCACGTGACCACGATGTCGGAGTCGACGACGGTGTCCTTGGCCTCCTTGACCGCCTTGATCTTGCCGACCCTGTCCTTGTAGTGTCTCCTGAACTCCCGGGCCAGCGACTTCGCCTTCTCGGGGTACAGGTCGAATATCCTGACCTCGTCGAACCTCTCGAACTGCGTGATCAGCGCGAGCATCTGCGTCCTCGCCTGGTTCCCCGCGCCTATGATCCCGAGGACCTTCGGGCCCGGTCTCGCGAGGTACTTGGAGGCTATGCCGCTCGCGGCGCCCGTCCTCATGTCCGTGATGTGCGTCGCGTCCATGACCGCCAGGGGCGCGCCCGTGTGCGGGTTGATGAGGACCAGGAGCGCCATGACCGTGCGCATCCCGTAGTTCTTCGCGTTCTGCGGGTGGACGTTGACGATCTTGACCGCGGAGACATCCATGTCCTCGATGTACGAGGGCATGGTCCTGAGGTCGCCGTCGAACTTCTCGTAGAACAGATAGACTTTCGGAGGCATCTGCACTTTTCCGAGCCCCTTGTGCTTGAACGCGTTCTCGACAGCAGCGAGGACGTCTTTCATATCAAGGAGCTTCTTGACCTGCTTCCCCGTGAGAAGCAAGGTCCTGACCGAAGCGTGTTGCGCGGGCATCCCAATACACAACTCCTAGAGCGTGCTATCCTATGCGTCGATATAAGCGTATGCGACCTAAAGAATATCGAGATTCGAAACATCTGGCTATGGTCGAAAAGAACGCTGTTTTTCGACGTCCATGATGTCGTCCGAGTAAGAATCGGTGGCAAACGGATTTATCCATGTACTGCAATCAGATGAACACTCTGCTTAACGTTCGCTGGAGGAGAGTCTCGGACACATGCAGAACGCCCCTCAGCACCCTGCCGACAGCCCACCGCACACCCCTCTTCTGGAGATGCTCAGAGCGCACTCGGGGGAGATAGTCGAGAAGTGGGCCGCGGAGGCAGCGAAGATACCTTTCACCCGGGCTGCGGACTTCGCCGTCCCCTTGGGCGCGCGCATGGACCGCATGCGCGCGTACCTAGACGCGCTCGTGGAGCGCTCGGAGAACCCGGATTCGAAGAAGGCCCGCGAGATACTCAGGAGCACGATACGGGCCGAGCACCTGAAGAGCCTGAACCTGAGCAGCGTGATCAGGAACCAGCACATCCTCCGGGACATCATGTACGGCATCGTAGAGAAGCACGCCCCCGCGTCGTCGAGGGATAGCGCCAAGACTGCGATAGACGCGATGATAGACCGGAGCGTCGAGGAGATTGTGCTCCTGCTCGAGGAGTTCACCGAGACCCAGGCCGTGCTGATGAGGTGCCTCTCGTGCGCTCCCACGCAGCGGCAGGAGCTGGAGCACGTCCTGTCGCGGTTCTGCAGGAACGCCATGGAATACTTCGACGCGGACTTCGTCGCGCTGTTCAGGCTGCACGAGGATGCGAGGGAGCTGGTGTGCACCGCGTGCTGCGCGAAGGGCGCCGCGATATCGAAGGATAAGAGGATCATGCTCGAGTCGTTCCCCATCGCGGCGGAGGCGGTCGCGTCCAAGAAGACGAGGATGTGCGTCGAGGGCTCGAAGGACCAGGTGCCCAGGAAGCGCATCCTGGGTCAGTTCGCGTTCGAGCACTGCGTCGCGATACCGATGCTCGGGTCGCAGAAGACGCTAGGAGTGTTCTTCATCGCGGACAACTCGCGGCTCACGCCGCTCACGTCCGAGGAGGCGGCCATGGCGGAGGACCTGGCGAACCACATCGTCAGGGTGGTCGAGAACGCGGAGCTGTTCGACCTGCTGAGCGTCAGGTCGAGGGCACAGAAGGCCCTCATAGAGACGGCCGCGAACCTCCAGAAGGAGATCGAGTCCGAGGAGATATTCAGGATCGTCGCGAGCAAGATGTCGGAGCTGATCCCCAACAACGAGCTCGCGTTCTACATGTTCGACTGGGAGAAGAGGGTCGGGAACCCGGTGTACGCCACGGGCCCGTACGCGGGGGAGACCATGGAGGACAGGAACTTCCCCGTGGAGGTGGGCATCGTAGGACACGTCGCAAGGACGAAGAAGGCCGAGATCATAGTCGACACAGAGGCCGACCCGAGGGGCAACCACATCCCGGGCACCCCGGCCACGCACTCGCGCATGCTCGCGGTGCCCATAATCGGCAGGAAGGATGTCCTCGGGGTGATCGAACTTCTCAAGTATCCCCCGGACGTGTTCTCGAAGGACGACCTGGACGTGGCCACGCTGTTCGCGAACCACGCAGCCGTCGCGATAGAGAACGCGAGGCTGCTGAAGGAGGTCGTCGGGGCCAAGGAGCAGAACGAGCTCCATATGGACCTGCTCACCCACGACATCGCCAACTACACCACCCCGGTGATGGCGTACCTGGACTCCCTCGCCGGCCGGAAGGACCTCGACCCATCGATCGCCCAGATCATGGAGAGGACCACGCAGCAGATCGAGAGCATCATGCGCCTCGTGAACATGGTCAGGACGATGGCGAAACTGAGGAACGGCACCCCGCTCTTGCTCAGGCACATGGACCTTAGGAAGTCCGTCGAGCAGTCGATCTCGCAGGTCACCCGCGAGGTGCAGGGCAAGAAGGTCGAGTTCGAGGTCATGTTCCCGAAGGAGAGCATACTGGTCCAGGCGGACGAGATGCTCCCCGAGATATTCACCAACCTGTTCTTCACCGCCGTGAGGTCCGACAGGCGCGACTCCATCAGGCTGGTCCTGAGCGCAGAATCGAAGCGGGAGGGCCGGAGGGACATGTGGTGGGTCAAGGTCGCCCAGCCCGAGAGGAGCATCCCGGACCACCTCAAGACCGAGGTGCTCAGGATGGCCAAGGCCTCGAAGTCGGAGCTCGCGGGGGGCTTCGGGATAGGCCTCGCGACCGCGAAGGGCATCGTCGAGCGCTACCTGGGCCAGATGTGGGTCTCCGACATGATCAAGGGGGACCCCGCGAAGGGGTGCGTGTACAACATAACGCTCCCCAAGGTGCCCTGACCGCCGGGTGCGCAATCCAGGGTTTTATCTGACGTGCGGACGTTCTCGGCCCGGGGAAGCATCTTTGCCGAGGCGCAAGTACGGTCGTTTGATCAAGGCGATACCTCCCGTGCCCGAGGAGAAGTGCAGGTACTGCAGGCTCGGCATCGCGTGCCCGGTTCACAAGAAGAAGTGAGTCTCACCGGGCGACGAGGAACATCACCAGCAGGAACACCGCGATCCCCACAGAAGCGCCGATCATGAACCACTTGGACTGGACGAACCTCGCGGTCCTGACGTACCGCTCCATCCGGTCCTGTCTCGACCTGAGCATCGCGATCTCTCTCTCGGTCAGCCTTCTCTTCACGGTACCCTCGGTCAGGGACGCACGCTCCGTTCACTCCGAAGCCGCGGGCAGGATATCAATCCTTCCGGGCCAGCCGCATGATCAGGGTTTCTTGGGCGTCTCGATCGCCGCCCATACGAACTTCTCCGCGCCGTCGTCGAACTCCACGGCCAGTCCGGAGGACCCCCTCCTCTTGAAAGGCCAGACCTTTATGGATCTTTTGAACTGCGCGGGCACCGCCGCCCTGATCCTCTTCTCAAGCTCCTCGGCGTTGGACGACAGGAACTGCGTCCCCCTCCCGAGCTCTGGTATAGGTAGCTCGAGCCTACCCATGGACAATCACCTGGTGGTGAATGCCCAAAGGGGTATTCAATGGTGCGGCGGACACCAGACGACGGACACGTTCGGAGCAAGGATATTGCGTCCCGGAGTGCATCACGCCCCGAGGATCGTAATGTCACAGGAAGTGCTCATAGTCGTCAACGATGCCCCGTATGGTACAGAGAAGGCGTACAACGCCCTCAGGCTCGCAATCGCGCTCCAGGCGAAGGGAGCCTCCGTCAGGATGTTCCTGATGGCCGACGCCGTGTACTGCGGGTTCCCCGGCCAGCAGACCCCCCAGGGATACTACAACATCGAGGAGATGCTCGGGAGGGTGATCTCGAAGGGTGGACGGGTGGCCGCGTGCGGCAGCTGCATGAAGGCCAGGGGATTGTCCCTGGAGGGGATGGTCAAAGGCGTCGAGCAGGGCTCCATGGCCCTGCTGTCCGACTGGACGGAGCAGTGCCAGAAGACGCACTCCTTCTGAAGGCCGGCACCGACCGTCGATCGCTCCCATTCGGGGAATCCATATACGCCGACTAGCGGATACGCCTATCGAGGGAAGGTGAACGAGGTGACGGATTTCGGGCTCATCGTGATAGGCTCGGGAGCTGGCATGAACGTGGTCGACCCCGCGCTCGAGCGCGGTCTCAAGGTCGCCATTGTGGAGGAGGGCCCGCTGGGCGGGACCTGCCTCAACCGGGGCTGCATACCGTCCAAGGTGCTGGTCCACACGGCGGATGTGATCAGGGAGGCCCAGGAGGCCGCGAAGGTGGGCGTGCACCTGCGCCTGGACAAGGTCGATTATCCGCTCATCAAGAAGCGCATGTGGGACATCGTGCTCGACGGACGCCACGAGATGGAGCAGGGCGTGTCCCGCGTCAAGGACCTGAAGCTGTACAACGCCGTCGGGAGCTTCGTGTCCGACTACACCATGAAGGTGGGCGGGGACACGATCACCGCACCCAAGATAGTGATCGCGTCGGGCGCGAGGGCCCAGATACCCCCGGTCCCGGGCATCGAGAGCGTGAAGTACCACACCTACAGGACGGTGTTCGGCATCGAGGAGCAGCCCGAGAGCATGGTCATCCTGGGTGGAGGGTACATCGGTTGCGAGTTCGCTCACTTCTTCTCCGCCATCGGCACTAGGGTCGTGCTCGTCGGCAGGAACCCGATACTCTTGCCGCACGAGGAGCCGGAGACCAGTGCGCTCGTCAAGAAGCGCCTGTCGGAGCATGTCGAGGTCCACACGGGCACGAACACGGTCAAGGTCGAGGGCAGGGACGGGAAGGTCGCGGTCACCATCAACGACCCCGCGGAGAAGGGCGAGCGAGTGGTCGAGGGCCAGCACCTGTTCGTGGCCGTGGGCGTTAGGTCCAATTCCGACTGGCTCAAGCCCGAGATGACCGGCGTGAAGACGGACGACAAGGGCTGGGTCATGACCGACCAGTTCCTCGAGACCTCGAAGCCGAACATATTCGCCCTGGGGGACGCCCTCGGAAGGAACATGTACCGGCACACGGCGAACTACCAGGCGGGCATAGTCGAGCACAACCTGTTCGAGCAGAAGAAGCTGGCCATAGACCTCCACGCGGTCCCGCACGCGGTGTTCACCAACCCTCAGGTCGGACAGGTCGGGATGACCGAGGATGAGGCCAAGAAGGGCAGGAAGGTCATGGTCGGGGTGTCCAAGTACTTCGACTCTGCCATGGGCTACGCGTACGGGGACGAGGACGCCTTCGTGAAGGTCATCGTCGAGTACCCCTCGAGGAGGATCCTGGGCGGGACCGCCGTCGGCCCGCAGGCCTCCGTGCTCATCCAGCAGGTGGTCAACTTGATGAACTCCGAGAACCAGACCTACGCGCCCCTCGCGAGGGCGCAGATAATCCACCCGACGTTGACGGAGGCGCTCGGGTCCGCGTTCGGCAGGCTGCGCCCGGCGAACTTCGAGCCGGAGCACCATCACCAGCACTGAGCCGCGAGCTCACAGGCCGTCCGCGTACCTGTTCAATATCGTCAGGGCCGTGAGCGAGATCCACTGCTCCCGCTCCAGGTGCGGCCTGTCCTTCTTGCCCCAGAGGCCGTCGGATCCCCTCGCGTCGGCCAGTGACTCGATCAGCTTCACGTACTCCTTGTCTTCCTTTGACAGGTCGATCCTCGTGAGCGCCTCGAGGACCGAGAACCCGCCGCTGAAGTAGAGCGGGTACCTGTAGATGGTCCAGTTCTCCGCCTCGGGGAGGAGGTCCATATGCATGTTCTTCCGGAAGGCCTTGCCGAGCAGGAACAGCCCACCCTTGCGGGCTGCCTTCGAACGCCCTTGCCCCTCGCTCAGAGTCAGCCCCCAGAGCACCTTGCTCGTGCTCCAGATGCAGCTGGGCATGTGGGCGAGGCCGTCGAGGTCGTACCTCCCCCTGACGTTCGGGTCCTTCATGAGCTCGACGAACTCCCGGTAGCCCATCTTCCTGAACTCCGGGAGGTGCTTGACGTCCTGGCAGTAGGGGATGTTCCAGCCGCCGTCCGGCCGCTGCATGGACAGCAGCCACGACATCAGCTTCCGGACCCTCGGGTCCCTCTCGAGCCCGAACCTGAGCATTACATGGAGCGCGTGCCCGTCCTCGAACGGCTGCGGGATGTGGTTCCACCACGAACCCGGGATGTTCCCATCATGTGTCTGCCAGTCCAGGATCCTCTCGACCGCGGTCCTCACGTTGCCCTCGTCGAGGTCGGTCCTGTACTGGAGCAGGTTGTACAGGTTCCTGAGCATGATCCTGTAAGTGCCACCGACAGGCGGCCCGGGGCCCCGGTCCTCCCTCTCCTTCAGCCCACTGGGTATCCTCCATGTGCCGTCCTGCCTCAGGTCCCTGAGCAGCTTCCGCCTCGGAGGATATCTCTCGCACTCGTCGATGGTCCGCTGGAGCACGCGGTCCTCGCGTCCCTTGGCCATTACCTCGCTCAGAAGCCAATACCTGACCGGTGGGACGGACGTGTCCAAGAGCTTCCTGGAGGAGTCCCCCACTATCCTCCGGATTTCGCCCGACTGCATCTCTGAGGGTCGAATGACGGATGTTGTGCATTATCCTTCCGATGACCGGACGTGATAACGGCGTGATGCGGGGCACGGAGGGCGCGGTATCCGAGCTGGTCTCTCTGTACGTCCGACCGTATCCGGGAAGTCGCTCCGGGTCGGTTGAGGTTTCAGCCGCCGCGGTCCGCAGTCCTCGGCGTAGCGCCGCCTGTCATGCCGGCCTTCTGTGCGCTCCCGTCGGGACGAGTATCTCGAACCTCGCGCCCTTCCCTAAAACGCCCCTCTCCTTGATCGCTATGCCCGTCAGGTCCAGGATCTCCCTCGTGATGTACAGGCCATCTCCCGTGTGCTTCCCGTACCCTCGATTGAAGATGACCTCCTTCTCGCGGTCGGGGACGCCGCACCCGTCGTCCTCGATCGCGATGGTCAGGCCGTTGCTCGATTCGGACTGCGAGGCGATGATTGTGGACGCGTTTGTGCCGTGCCTGAGGGTGTTCTCGACCAGGTTGTAGAAGATCCTCTCGAGCATCATGTCGGAGTAGACCTCCACGTCGGCTAGATGGTTCTGCACGGTGATGTTCCGGAGATCCAGCGATGACAGTGCGTTGTCAAAGACCCGTCTGATGTTCTGCCATTCCGGCTGGTTGGCCCCGATCGACTGATAGGTCTTCGCGAACTCGAGCGGACCTCTTATCGCCTCGCCGGCGCTCATTATCTTGTCGATGTATGGGGCGACGTTCGACCCCTTCGCGAGGCCGCGCGCTATCTCGGCATAGCCCAGGGCCACGCTCAGCTGGTTCAGCGCATCGTGCCTCGTCAGTGTGCTCATGAGGTCGAGCTTCTTGTTGGCCAGCATGAGCGCCTCCTCCGCGCGTCTGCGCTCGGTGATGTCAGTCAGGAAGTTCAGGGTCGCGGGACGTCCTTCCCAGTCGATCGCGACCGCGACAATCTCCATCCACTTGATGATTCCATCCTTAGCTAGCAGCCGAAAGGCGTAGCGGGCCGGGACGGCTTCGCCCCTCAAACGTCTCTGATAGGTATCCACCACCATGGCGCGGTCATCTGGATGGACGAACGCCGGAAAAGGCTTCGACATGAGTTCCTGCTCCGAAAGGCCCGTCATTGCGACGGCCATCGGATTGACCAGACGGAGCATCCCATCCTGCGCCACAATGATGGCTTCGGCAGCACTATCCACCACCAGGCGGTACCTCTTCTCGCTCTCTCTCAACGCATCCTCGATCCGCTTGCGCTCGGTGATGTCTGCCACAACAGCCAGGGCACCTGTGTAATTCCCCGCCTCATCTGTCATTGGTGAGGTTTCCAGGCTAGCATAGATCCGCTTCCCATCCTTTCGCAGGAACTCGAAGTCGTGCTGTTCTTTGATTCCTTTTTCTCGACGGTCGAGGCCTATTTGAGCGATTTCCTTGCCACGCTCATCCATGAATGAGAAGAGATGGCGTCCCATCATTTCTTCCAGTGTATAGCCCAGCATTTCGGCCATTCGAGGATTGGTATAAGTGGTATTTGCATCCGCATCGATGGCCCAGATGCCCTCTTGAGCGAGATCGACCAATTGACGGTACTTCATTTCGCTCTTCTTCAGCGCATCCTCCGTCTGTTTGCGTTTTGTGATGTTTTCGAAAACCGCGACGAAGTGGTCTTTTTCCGGACAAAACGCTGAGACCTTCAACCATCGCCTCAATGATTTGATCTCGCTCTCAAATACTTCCGGTTTGCCTGATGATGCGACCCGACCATAGACCTCAAACAACTCCGGGTCCGACTTTTCGATCCCTGGAATCGCCTCGGTCGCTTTCTTGCCGACTATGTCATGCAATCCGGTCAACGTATCGAAGTTGCTGTTGACATTGAGATATATCCAGTCTACGGGGTGTCCATGATCATCATACAACATTCGGCAATATGCCATCCCCTCTGTCATGCCCTCAACTAGCTTGTGATAACGTTCTTGGCTTTCACGTAGCGCGTCCGCCACCTGCTTGTGTTCGCGCTCGCTCCCGTCCCTTGTCAGTCTCGCGTGCAACACCGGCGCGACGAAATCGGCCATCGCCCGGACCTGTCCCATGTCGTCCTCGGTGTAGTCGTAGGCCTTGTTCGCGACCGCGAACAGCCCCACGACCCCGCCCAGGTGGATGAGGGGGACGCACATCGACCGGTCGATTCTGATGTGCCCTTCGGGGGTGTGGTGGTCGTGGTTCGAGAGCACCGCCCGCTTCTCGGTCAGGGCGCGCCCCCAGGTGCCGCTCCAGGACTCCCTGGGGAAGACGTAGGTCTTGCCCGGTATCCGGCACTGGTCCCAGATGTCCTTCGTCATCGAAGGGGCGACCATCGACCCGTTCTCGTCTATGAATGCGAAGAAGCCGTGTCTGCTCTCGGTGGTCTCGAGGAGTATCTTCAGGACCTCGTTGTACATCTCGTCGTCGGGGACATTGAGGAATATCGGGACGATCCTGTTCATCACCCGGAGCAGTCTCTGCGGGTCCGTGGCCGCCGTCTCGGTTCCCCGGGACTCCGGTCCTTCCCCCCCTTTGTCCTTTGAGAATCGAGGTTCCGCCACAATTCCATAACGCCTTGAATTGGATAAATACTCTCTCGCGGACCCGAGCGTTTGGTGGTCCCGGGGACGGTCAACATCAAGGACACCGACCTGAAGGCCACGAAGCGCCATGCTAGCGCCTTCGGCAACCCCGAGCTGGGGCCATGCTCCAGAAGCAAGGATGCGACACCCTGGTGATCGTGGGGCTGAGCGCGAGCGGGTGCGTGCTTGCGACATACTTCGGCGCCCTGGACTGGGAGATCCGTCCTTACCTGCTCAAGGGTGGCGTGGCGTCTCACAACGAGGAGCATGTGCGGTTCGCGGAGGAGATCTGCGACACCCTCAGCCTGCAGGAACTCGACAGCACATTCCGCTGAACGGTCATCGGCAACGCTGACAAGAAATCGGCTATGGGGCTGGAGTGGGCCCAACCGGATTCGAACCGGTGATCTTCTGCATGTCAAGCAGATGTCATAGCCACTAGACCATGGGCCCTTGTAGGGGCCGAGATAAGACAAGGGCATCTATAACCCTTTCTGTCGGCAGCGTCGGTGGCCAGATGGGACGGCGACTAGTTTATTGCCGGGCTATGTGCTAAGCCGGAATGACATGCGAGACGAAGAGATCGTCGTGTACGCGGGCGAGGGTTCGTCCCATTCCTGGACTTGGCTCGCGGACCTGTTCGAGTCGAAGGGGATTCTCAACGCGAGGTTCGTCGACTCATCCGGCCTCGCCCGGCTCCTGCACGACCATCGCGGAACGGTCATCATCTCCGGAGGGGACGGCCTGCGGATCGCGGGCTCGTTCCGCGGGACCATCTTCCCAAGGCTCAAGGATTTCATACGCGGGGGCGGAAAGTACGTGGGCATGTGCGCGGGCGCGTACCTGCCGCTGCCGTCCTCGCTCGTGCCTCTGAACGAGTTCAACCTCTCGACCACTAGGATCGAGAACATCGATCCGAGGGTCCATGGACAAAATGTCTCGCCCAGGCTCGCGGTGGGATACGGCTCCTGCAGCATAGTCCATCCTGTCAGGGGTGAGGTGGCGCTCCGCGGCGCCGGTCTCGATGTGGTCGCCCCGTTGTACGGAGGGCCGGTCTTCAGAGAGCCAGAGAAGGACGAGGTCGTGTTCAGGTACCATGCGTTCACGGAGGACACGGAGCTGCAGGTCGACCGGGCGCTTGCGGGATCACAGGTCCTCGGACGGCCCGCGGTCATCCAATCGCGGTACGGATCTGGCGAGATGATCTTGTTAGGGCCGCACCTGGAGCATCCGAGATATCCTCAGGCAAACGATGTGTTCCTGCAGATCATCTGCTCGCCCGCGGGGCGCGCGCGCGGTTGGCTCGAGCCAATTCCGGATGGTGAACACCATGAACTGCGGGCCGCACTCGGGGACCTCAAGGTCGCAATCCTCGGGCTCGAGAACCGGTCTTTCCTCGTAGGCAACAAGCTGTGGGATGGAGGAAGGTTCCTCGACCTGGTCGCTGCAATCGAGACGAGGACCGCGAACCTCGACGAGGACACCTCGCAATCGGTCGCTTCGAAACTGACCCGCGCAAGGACAATCCTCATGGACGTTCGTCCCGATGCCCTCGAGTATTCCGATTCGGCCCCCAGCCTGCTCGTAGAATCAGCGAGGGAGTGCGTCGACCGCCACTTCTCCGCCCTGAGGGGCGAGAGATGATTTTATAGCGACCCAGTCTCATTGCGACCGGCATGACCGGGGGCGGGTATCTCAAGGACAGGGCGTGGCTCTACCTTCCGTTCTTCGGAGCCCTCGCACTCCTCTGCGCGGTCATCCTGCTCCTCCCGTACGAAACCGTCTACGTCAGGGACAGGGCGTACCTGTCCGCATTCCTCTTCTCGATCGTCCTCTGCCTCGCGGTCTTCTTCATCGGCACGTTGTACAACATGCTCCTGTGGATGCACGGCAAGGGCCTGATCGGGACCCCGGAGAGGAGGCTCGTGCGGACCCTGCTCCGTGCGCTCAGGCTGGTCATCAGCAGACGCTTCGGGAGGATCTTCGGGACCTTCGCGAAGGACGCCCTCTACCTCTCCAAGCTCAAGGACAGGAGCGTCTCGAGATGGTTCATGCACCTCATGATCCTGGGCGGGTTTGTGCTCATGTTCGCGCTCGACCTGCTCGTGACCTTCTCGCTCGACTTCCTCAAGTACGGACCGATGATCTCCGAGGACGGCTGGGCCAAGCTCTGGCTCAGGGACTTCGGGTTCGACCTCGTCGGCCTGATGATGCTCGTCGGCCTGCTCATAGCGGCGGTCCGCAGGTTCGTCCTCAGGCCGAAGATCGTGCGCACGGAGCTGCCCGACTCGGTCTCCATCCTGTTCCTGCTCGCGGTCGTGCTCGGAGGGTTCGTACTCGAGGGCATGGGAATCGCGGGGAGCATCCCTGGGCACACTGAGAACGTCGAGTACTCGTTCGTCGGATACCTGTTCTCGCTGCCCATGTCTGAGGGCGCGGGCGACCTGTACGACCAGGCGTGGCTCGTGCACGGGGTCATGAGCGCTCTCCTGATCGCGTACATACCTTTCAGCAAGCTGTTCCACATGATCGCGACCCCGATCGCGATCGAGCTCGAGTCTGCCTTTCCGAAGGAGGGGGCCCCGTGAAGAGGCTCGACATATCCAAGCTAGACGTGCGCGCGCTCGTGAGCTACGACGCGTGCACGCGCTGCGGCGAGTGCACCGCGACCTGCCCCACTGGAGGGGAGGCCCAGGACGTCGAGCTGGTCACACCCCGCGGGAAGATACTCCGCCTACGTGAGTTCTACAAACGGCAGTACGGCCTGAGGGCCAGGGTGCTAGGGGCGAAGGAGATACCTGACGAGCAGCTGAAGGAGCTCGCGGGACGGGCGTACGAGTGCACGATATGCGGGCAGTGCAAGACCGTCTGTCCGGCTCACCTCGACACCATCGAGATGTGGGAGAACATGCGCGAGTTCCTGGTGGCCAACGGCCTCGGGCCGTTGCCCGCGCACGAGCAGATCGTCAAGAGCATCGAGAACTACGACAACCCCTGGATGCAGCCGAGGACGCAGAGGTCCCGGTGGTCCAAGAGGATCGAGAAGGATGTCAAGGTCAAGGACGCCCTAAAGGAGAGGTGCGAGGTGCTGTACTTCGTTGGGTGCACCGCGGCCTACGACCCCAACATCAAGGACATGGCGGTGGACACCGTGAAGGTGCTCGCCAAAGCAGGGGTCGACTTCGGCACGCTAGGGAACGAGGAGGGATGCTGCGGGTCCACCATGATGCGGACGGGGCTGTTCGAATCGACCCGCAAGATGGTCCAGAAGAACATCGAGATGTTCGAGAAGGCGGCCCCGTCGCTGATGGTCACGAGCTGCGCCGGCTGCTTCAAGACGATCAAGCAGGACTATCCGAAGGTCGGGAAGGTGCCCGCGAAGACGGTGCACATGGTGGAGTACGTGACCGAGCTGGTCGGTTCGGGGAAGCTCATGCTCGGTAAGCGGGTCGAGGGCAAGGTCACATTCCACGACCCGTGCCATCTCGGCAGGCACAACAGGCTCTACGACGAGCCCAGGAAGATCATCGAGTCGATCCCGGGGGTCAAGCTCGTCGAGATGGACCGCGCCAGGGACGAGGCGAGGTGCTGCGGCGCCGGAGGGGGCGTGAAGACGGCCTTCCCGGAGCTCGCGCAGAAGATATCGTCGCTCAGGGTCGAGGACGCCGAGAGGGCGGGCGCGGACATTCTGGCGACCTCGTGCCCGTTCTGCTACCAGAGCTTCAAGGCGTCGATCGAGGCCAAGGGCTCGAAGCTGAGGATGATGGACCTCATGGAGCTGGTCCGTCTATCGGCCGGGGACGGATGACGCAGGCTTCTTCATCTCGTGCGCCGCGGCCGTCATGAGCAGGAACGGTATGCAGAGCAGGAAGCACTCCCGGGCCGAGAAGCCGTAGTACAGCAGCGTCATCATGACAGCGATGCTCGCGACCCTGCCGATGTCCAGCAGGTACTCCCTCGTGAGCACGGAGTCGTTCTTCGTCTCCTCGAGCTTGTCCGTCAGTATCACGAAGACGAACACAGGGAGCGCGAAGCACGCGAACTCCAGGATGCCGTTCGCGACCGCGTACTCCTCGAGCGAGCCCGAGAGGTACACGAGCACTATGCACGGTATCGATGCGAGCGCGCTCGCCCTCAGGAAGAAGATGCGGTTCTGGATCCTGTCCGAGACCTTCCCGAGGATGATCGCCATCAGGCCCGCGCTCAGGCCGAACAGGGAGAACAGGGCGCCCAGCGAGACCTCGTCCTGGGAGAACTCGTACGCGACGAGCGTCACGCCGATCCAGAACACCCCCTCGAACCCTCCCTCCCCGAGCGTGGCTATCGTGTTCCTGCGGCCGATCGCCTCGGGCCGTATCCTCATGACCTGGTCCTTGGGAATGTAGTTCCTGTAGGCCACGATCATGACCGCCGTCGAGGCGACGATCCCGATCCCTACCGCGAACAGGGCGTTGTACCCCGCGCTGCGGATCAGGAGCCCACCGAGCAGGGGCGCGATGAACGTGACCAGGGGCCATATGAAGAAGAACACTCCGTACTTCACCCCGCGGTCGTTCTTGTCGGTCATCTGCGCCATGAGCACGTTGAATGGCGTCCAGAAGAACGGGTAGAACAGGCCGAACGCCACCCCGACGGACAGCGCGAGTATCCAGCCGTCGGTCACGAACAGGAACAGGGAGTACTCGACGGTGAGGCATGCGAGCCCGAAGATCATGGCGTTCCTCGGGTCCAGGTGCGGCCTCCGGGACATCCAGAGGCTCACGAGTATGGATATCCCGAATCCCAGCCCGAGGTAGATCGGCCCTGACCAGATGGGCATGTCGAGCTCGTTGAACATGTATATGACGTTGAACGAGGCCGCGAAGGTGTTGGCGAACGCCAGCATCGTCTCGATTATGACGAGTCCGGCGAACGCGCGCTTGCTCATGATGACCGGAATCAGGGAGCCTCGGATAAACCTTCGGTGGCACTTACCTCCTGGGCTTCCTTGTCGGATGGGGGCGTGCGGCAGGAGGCTCCGGAGGGGTTCACACCCTCTACCCATGGAAAGAGCTTAATGCAATGACTTTCGTATCGCACTCTGAAGCGGGCACTGACACAACCTCTTGCGGGGCTGTTCTCGTACCGCTCAGACGAACAGAGGGGGATAAGCGAATGAGAGGAATCACGAAATTGAGTTCTCTTGCGGTGTTGGCGTTCATGACGACGCTCGTCTTTTCGATGCCGATGTCCGCGGGGGATACAGACAAGGACTGGACCGTCCTGCTCTATAACGACGGTGACAACAACCTGGAGAGCTATGCTCTGACGAGCCTGTCGCAGCTCGCGATGATCGGTTCGGACAACAACGTGAACCTGGTCGCGCTGACCGACACGTACTCGGACATAGCATACCTCCAGTATGTCGAGAAGAACAACCTGGTGAACATCCCCGGTCACGGATATCCGAAGGAAGCGGACATGTCCAGCGGGGCGACGCTCGAGGAGTTCATCGAGATTGGCGTCTCCGAGTTCCCGGCGGCGCACTACGCGGTCATCTTGTGGGACCACGGCGGCGGCTGGAGGGGCATCTGCTGGGACGACACCTCCTTCGAGCTGACGGGCATCGACGACTTCATCTCGATGGCCGAGCTGAGGTCCGCCTTCTGGGGAGCGTACAACTTCACCGGCAAGGGCATCGACGTCGTCGGGTTCGACGCCTGCCTGATGGCCATGCCAGAGGTCGCCTACCAGATGAGGGGGCTCGCGGATTACCTCGTGTTCAGCGAGGAGACCATATCCGCATACAGCTTCCCGTATGACACGATCGCAGCCCACCTGGAGGCAGAGCCAGAGGTCGGCTCCCAGGGCTTCGCAGCGATGATATGCGAGGACTATGCTCAGTTCTACGCGAGCCTAACGGGCTTCGTGGACTGGACGATAAGTGCGTTCCACACTGAGAACATGGCGGCCCTGACCGATGCGGTGGAGTACTTCGGCTCGGAGCTGCTCGGCTCGCTCAGCCTGTACATCAACGCGTACCAGAGGGACCAGATACAGGCGGACAGGTACTACTACCCGTACAATGTGGACCTGATTGGCTTCGCGAACAACATTCTCGCCGATGCCACCATCAAGGACGAGGGTGTCAAGGACGCAGCTCGGCACGTCGTGACGGCCGTCGACGCCTGCGTGGAGTTCGTGTTCAACGGCATGCACGATGTCGACTCGACCGGGCTCGCGATATACTTCCCGTCCACGCACGGCGGGATGCACGACATGAAGGAGGAGTACGCGGAGATACCGTTCGCCGTCGACACGGGCTGGTACGTCTTCTGCGAGGAGTTCTCCGACTTCAACGGGCGCACCTGGGTCGCGGAGAAGCTGTCCTACTAGTCGACAGGGAGTCACCTGTCAAACCCTTGAAACCATTTCCATGCCTTTTCATCCACAGTTTATCGGTTCCCCCGGGAACTCCTTCTTGAGCCCGATGAGGTACACCATGAGCACCGCCGCGGGAACGATCCCTGCGGCCGCGGAGGGGGCTATCGCCGCGAGGCCCCAGACGTCGAACGCGATCGTGTACGCGCTGACCGCCGCGAACAGGACGATGAGTATGTGGATCGTCCTTCTGAGCTGCATGCGAGCCGAATCGTCCGGGGACCACTAGAACACTGTCCCTGTCAGTCCTTCTTGCGCCAGTCGAACAGCTTCTCCTTCTTGTGCCCTCCGGGCCCGCCCCGCTCCTGCCTGGCCTTCTGGATGCACTCCTCGCTGTCGCACACGAAGGCCGCGAACAGGAACCTCGTGGCGGGCTTTCCGCAGACCTGGCATTTCTCGTCGCCCTTCATGCGTCACGTGGAGGGGAGACGGGGTATCTTAGCTTTCTCCTCCTGGCCTCGGCCTTCTCCGCCAGGAGGAGCTTGCCGAGCTTCGACTCGGAGAGCACCGCGTAGAACTCAAGGTCCGCCCCGCACGCGGGGCACGCGGCGCTTCCCTTGGGGAGCTTCGATTCGCACACGGGGCACGACCCGATGGTCGCGAGCCTCGCGGAGGATCGGGATGTCCCGCCGACCAGCATACCAGAAGGAGCCTTCCTGGAAGGGCCGACGGAGATCATCTCCATGACCAGCTCGGAGACCTTCTTCGGCTCGTCGGCGGCCCTGGGCGGCTCCTCGGAGGCCGTGTTCACCTCGAGCGCGGACCTGAGCGAGTGCACCGCCCTCGGGGCGACCCACACGAAGCTGCTATCCCGGTTCTTCCTCGAGAAGTCCTTCAGCCTCTGCTTCAGGATGATCGGGCCTCCCGAGGCGCTGAGGCCGTAGATGTCGCAGAGTATCCTCAGGTCGTCCGGGTCGTCGAACAGCGCCAGGTCCTTCTCGGGCACCATCTCGACGTGGTATCTCTTGTAGACCACGTACAAGTAGCACGAGAACACGATTATGTTCAGGGCCAGCACCTTGTAGTACTCCACGCCCCAGTTGAGCAGGACGCCGCTGACCGCGAGGACCGAGAGCGTCACGACAAGTGTGGCAACCTCCCAGGCCCTCTTCGCAGCCGTCATCGGACTACTCAGAGCGGTCGGGCGATAGAAAAAGCCTCTGCATGAATCCGCTCATGTCCTGTCCATGGACATCGAGAAGTCGATCGACCTCACGGAGTGCGTGAGCCAGCCGAGGGATATCACGTCCGCGGCGTCGGCGTACATCTCTATGTTGTCCGGCCGGATGCCTCCCGAGACCTCAACGATGACCTCCGGCCTGCGCTTCTTGAGCTCTCCGTACAGCGCCCTCGCGTCGTCGGGGCCGAAGTTGTCCAGCATGACGATGTCCGCGCCCGCGTCGAGCGCTGCGAACGCATCCTTCCTGGTCTCGACCTCTATCTCCACCTTCTTGGTGAAGCTCGACCCCTTTGCCCTCTTCAGAGCCTCCTTCACCCCGCCGGCGACCATGATGTGGTTGTCCTTGATCAGGATGGCGTCGTCGAGCCCGAACCTGTGCGGATCCCCGCCGCCCAGGGACACAGCGCGCTTCTCGAACTCGCGGAACCCGGGCGTGGTCTTCCTGGTCGCCGCTATCCTCACCCCGGGATTGATCTTCCTGCACCTCACCAGGAGGTGGTTCGTGACCGTCGCGATGCCGCTCATGCGCATCAGGAAGTTGAGGGCGAGCCTCTCGCCCGTCAGGAGCGACCTCGCGGGCCCGGACACCGTGAGCACGATGTCCCCCGGCTTGGCCACGGTGCCGTCCTTGCGTTTGACGACCGCCTTGGCTCCGAGCTCCTTGAACACCTCAGATGCCTCCAGGACCCCGGCGAGGACGCACCGCTCCTTCGCGACGATCCTCGCGGTGCCCTTCTGCTCCGGAGGGACGAGAAGCTCCGTCGTGATGTCCCCCGAGCCGATGTCCTCCCTGAGGTACTCTCCCAATTTGGACTTCATCTAGAACGTGGAGAAACAAGCACGTTTAACTAAATTTGCGTCGAACCAGTGCTCACAGTTCGAACTTCTGGCCGTTCTTCGGGAGGATGACCTCGAACCCGTCCATCCTCAGGTCCTCCGCGAGCAGCTCCCTGTGGTCCCCGTGCATGAGGACGATCTTCTCCGGGGCGCATGCTCTCGCGAAAGTGACGAGGTCGTTGTGACCCGCGTGAGCCGAGAAGTCGTACTTGAGCACCTCGCACCTGACCCTCTCGCTCACGCCCTGGAACTCCATGCTGCCTGTCTCGAGGAGCTTCCTGCCGTTGCTCCCCTCGACCTGGTACCCAGTCAGGAGGATCGCGCTCTTGGGGTCGTCCCTGATGCGGTCCACGTAGCTGATCACGGGCCCGCCGTCGAGCATCCCGCTGGTCGTGACTATGACATCCCCCCTCGAGGCCTGCGCGCGCGCGTGGGCTGTCCGGACCTCCCTGGTCCTGCTGACCGCCTGCCGGAGGCGCTTGGCCGACCTCAGGTAGCCGGGGTACTTCAGGTAGATCTGGTTGACCGACTTGCCCATGCCGTCCAGCCAGTACTCGTACCTGCTGTCCTTGAGCAGGAGGAGCATCTCCTGCGTCCGCCCGACGGCGAACGCGGGGATGATGACCATGCCGCCCCTGCTCTTGACCTCAGACACCTTCTTCAGGAGGTCGTACTCGGTCTTGAGCCTGTCAGGGTGGTTCCTGCCGGAGTATGTGGATTCCATGATGAGGTTGTCGCACTTGACGGGCTTGGCCCCCTGGACCAGGCGCGTGTCGAGCGTGTGGAGGTCGCCCGTGACGAGCGTGGTCTTCTTGCCGTGGAGCTCGTACATCGTCGCCCCGGGGATGTGCCCCGCGGAGTGCGCCTTCACCTGCAGCTTCCCGACGGAGGTCGTGTCTCCGAACTCGATATCCGCGAACCTCCTCGCGGCGATCTTGACCTCTGTGTCCCCATACATCTCGGGGTACCCCTCGGCCTTGCCCACCTTGATGCTGTCTTGCATGAGCAGGAGCCCTATCTCCCTCGAGATCGGGGTCGATATGATGTTGATGTCGTACCTGCTCGCGAGCCACGGGATCATGCCGCAGTGGTCCAGGTGGGAATGCGTCAGGAATGCCATGTCCACGGGCGCGGCTGGCATCGGGTACGAAGGCGGAGAGGACGCGGTCATGCCGTAATCGAACAGCAGCCTCGTGTCGTCGCATTTGAGGACGATGCCGAGCCTGCCGACCTCGTCGCCTCCTCCTAGGAACTCGACCTCTAGAGCCATCGGGTCAGGCCAACGGTCTCATCTATAATAATCTGTGCCCCTGACCCTGCGAGGCCCTCAGCGCCTGTCCCCGACCATCTGGATGGTCACTTCCCTCGCCCTGGGCCGCACGTCCAGCTCCAGGAACACTATCTGCTGCCATGTGCCGAGCATCAGCCTCCCGCCGGACACCGGGACCGTGAGCGAGGGCCCGATGAACGATGCGCGCACATGGGAGTGGCCATTCCCGTCCCCCCAGCGGTTGTGGTGCTCGTACTCGATGTCCTTCGGGTACAGCCTGTCCATCGCCTCGTGCATGTCGGCGACGAGCCCGGGCTCGTGCTCCACGGTCGTGACGGCCGCGGTCGACCCCGAGACGAACACGCACGCGAGCCCTTCCTGGATCCCGGACGAGGCGACGATCTCCTGGACCCTGTCCGTGATGTCGACTATCTCGTCCTTGGAGTTCGTCTTGAGCTGAATCGTCCCGTGAGCGGTCGCCATTGCCGATGTCACCGGACACTAATCGCCTCGTGCCCCGATAAACCCTTAGCGCCTCCGGAGGGCCGTCGTCGGCCGTCCTCGCTCCTCGAAAGCGACTCGAACTCTTTCGTTTCCCTTCTGCTCTCTATAACGCCGCACGTCGGGCCTTTTTCCAGAGAAAAACCTCCCCGCGTGCCAGAGTTCGAATATTGTACCACCATTGGGCGCCAGAAGTGCGGTACGTACCCTGCCCAGCGGGCACATGTCAGCAAGAAGTTTATATCATAATTCCGACATAGCACTTTTGGATGAGTTCGGAAACGTACGGTATCTTCAGATATCCAAGGAACCAGGCGGACGATAGGAGGGTCTGGCTCAACTCCTCCTTCCGAGTGGAGCTCATCAAGCTGGGTATAGAAAAGGCGGGGAGCATAAACAGGCTTGCGAGGGAGCTCGGTTACCGCTCGCGCATCCATCCGGGATGGAGCATCAGGCAGATCCTCGTCGGCGAGCAGCCGTTCCCGTTCGAGAGGCTCCTGAAGCTCTCGGACTACGTCGGCTATCCGATCGATGAGGTCCTGAGGTACAAGACGGAGCCGGAGAGGATCACCCTCAACAACACCAACGAGGCCCTCAAGAAGCACGACCTCTGGTGCTACCACGTCATGAGGATGCGGCTGCGCTAGTCGTCCGGCGGGGACCCTGAATCCTTCTTCTCGCATCAGAGCGTTCCACCACGCCCGGCGCGGCATCCCGACATAAACCATATATAACCTCGAGCCTGTTGGGTCAACCATGGACCTGGGCTCGGAATTGGCGCTCGCATTCATCGTGATAGGAATACTGATGCTCCTAGCGGAGGCGGCGTCCCCGGGGGCGTTCATACTCGTGCCCGCCACGGTCCTGCTGGTCCTCGGCGGCGCGGGGCTGGTCTACGAGGACCTGCTGCTCACATGGTATGCGCCCGCGCTCGCGGTCGTGATCGTCGTCCCGATGACCCTGGTGACGATCAAGATGTACCAGAAGCTCGCGCCTCCCGCCCCGCCGGAGACGGTCGTCGCGACCTCGCTGGTGGGCATGACGGGCATCGTGGAGGTCGAGGTGAAGCCCAATACCCTGAAGGGGAAGGTCAGGATCGCCCACGACACCTGGAGCGCGACCTCGGGAATGATCATCCCGGTAGGGACTCGCGTGGTCGTGAAGGCGAGCGAAGGGGTCCATGTCACGGTCGAGGAGATACCCTCGGAGCCAGGCAAGGCGGCCTGAGGGAATTCGATAACAGGCACGGAGGAAAGGAGGAGGAGTAGGAATGGCAGCTGCAGGTTTGCTAGCACTCGCGTTGCTGGTCATAATGGCGATTATGGTGATCCTCATGACCGGTGTCAGGATAGTGAGGCCTTACGAGCAGGCCATATACATGAGGCTCGGCAGGTACATGAGGGTGCTCAACCAGGGCATGAACTGGGTCACCCCGCTGATAAACGAGGTCGTCAAGATCGACCTCAGGACCCAGGTGCTCGACGTACCGCGGCAGGAGGTCATCACGAAGGACAACTCCCCCACCAACGTCGACGCGATCATCTACATCAAGGTCATCGACCCGACCAAGGCGTTCTTCCAGGTCACGAACTACCGCACCGCGACGATATACCTCGCGCAGACGACGCTCAGGTCGATCATCGGCGACATGGAGCTCGACGAGATCCTGTCGAACAGGCAGAAGATCAACCTGCACCTGAGGGACGTCCTCGACGAGGCGACCGACAAGTGGGGCGTCAAGGTCGAAGGCGTGGAGATCAGGGAGGTCGACCCCGCAGGCAAGGTCAAGGACGCCATGGAGGAGCAGACCTCGGCCGAGAGGCTGAGGAGGGCTGCGATCCTCAAGGCGGACGGGTCGAAGAAGGCCGCGATCCTCAACGCCGAGGGCGAGAAGAGGGCCCGCATCCTGCAGGCCGAGGGCCTCAGGCAGGCCAAGATACTGGAGGCCGAGGGCGAGAGGCTCGCGATCATACTGAGGAGCCAGGGTGACGCGCATAAGCTCAGGATACTGAGCGTCGGCGCAATGCCGCTGGACTCGAAGGCGCTGACGGTGCTCTCGCTGGAGACCATGAAGGCCATCGGCGACGGCAAGGCGACCAAGATCATCTTCCCGTTCGAGCTGACGAAGCTGATCGAGGGGGCTTCGGAATACCTCGGCGTGGGCAGGCAGACCCCCGCGAGGGAGATCACGAGACCCGAGGACCTGGAGCGCATGGTCGGCAAGGCGGATGCGATCCTGGGCCCAATCCCCACTCCCGAGGAGATCCACGCGGACCTGAAGGCCCGCGAGAAGGCGATGGCGGAGGAGCGGGTCGAGGCGGACGAGATCGCAGAGATGGCCTTGGCCGCGAGGAAGAAACAGCAGAGCCAGGAATGAGCCCGCCCCTGCAACCCTTTCGACAAACCCCTTTGTCGTTTCTTATCTCTCACTTCGTCCTACCGACGAGGTCGTCCGCGACGGACTTCGCCTTCTTCAAGAATCCCGACTCATCCAAAGTGACGATCATGCCATCCTTCAGCACGAACTTCCCGTCGACGATCGTGTGTCGCACCGCCCGGCTAGGGCTCGCGTAGACCAGGTTCGCGACCGCGTTGTCCAGGGTCGTCGGGACCATCCCTGGGGTGTCGCAGTCCACGACCACGATGTCCGCCTTCTTCCCGGGCTCTATCGACCCTAGCTCCTTGCCCGCGCCCAGCGCCTTGGCCGCGTCTACCGTGGCCATGTCGAGCGCCTTCTGGGCGCCCACGACGGTCGCGTCCCACCGGAACGACTTGTGCATGAGCGACGCGAACTTCATCTCGAGGAACATGTCCAGGCTGTTGTTGGACGACGAGCTGTCGGTCCCGAGACACACGTTGACCTTGTTCTCGAACATCTCGGGGAGAGGGGCGACCCCGCCGCTCGCGAGCTTCATGTTGGATGTCGGGCAGTGGGCGACAGAGACCCCGTTCTTCGCAAGCCCCCTCACCTCGTTCATCGTGAGCCACACGCCGTGGGCCGCGACATCGCCCTTCGAGAAGAACCCGATGTCGGCGAGGTGGTCCGCGGGCCTCTTGCCCTTCTTCTTCTGGTATTCGTACACCTCGTACCTCGTCTCGGACAGGTGGAAGTGGCAGAACGTCCCCTCCTTGGCCGCGAGATCCTTGGCCTGCATCAGGGTCTCGTCCGAGCACACATAGACTCCCTGAGGCGCGACCAACGGCCTAATGAGCGGGCGGTCCTTGTGCGCCCGGATGAACTTGGCGCAGTTGTCGATTGGCCTCCCTTTCTGGGTCGTGAACTGCTCATCGAGCACGGTCCAGCCCAGGTATCCCCTGAGCCCGACCTCCTCGACGCTCTCGGCTATCGCGTCCTCGGAATAGTAGATGTCCATGAATGTGGTCGTGCCAGTCCGTGCCATCTCCAGACATCCCAGCGTGGCGCCGACGGCCACGTCCTCGGGCGTGCGCTTGGCGTCTATGGCAAAGGTCCTGTCCAGGAACTTCTCGAGCTTCACATCGTCCGCGACGCTCTTCATGAGCGCCATCGCTACATGGGTGTGGCAGTTGATCAGCCCGGGCATGACGATGCAGTCCTTCGCGTCCAGGACCTCGTCCGCCTTGCCCTTGACGTCGCCGACCTCGACTATCCTGCCGCCGTCGATGAGCACGTCTCCCCTGAGCACCTGTCTGCGCGCATTCTGAGTGACGACCAATCCGCCCTTGACCAGCAAGCTCAAATGAGTGCCCCTCCTGGGTAGGCAAGGATATTAGAGCGACCAGTCATTAAGGTTTGGCAACCATGGTCAGGCTGACTTTTCTGGGCACAGGGGGAGGGCGCTTCGCCACCATATACCAGGCCAGGGCGACTGGCGGGATATACATCGAGGACGAGAAGAACCTCCACATCGACCCAGGGCCGGGCGCCCTCGTCAGGATGCGTTCGGTGGGGCTGGACCCGCTCAGGACCCACGCGATACTGATCTCCCACTGCCATCCCGACCATTATATAGATGCCGAGATTTTAATCGAGGCGATGACCGAGGGCGGCACGCGGAAGCAGGGCGTGCTCATAGGCAGCAGGAGCGTCATCGAGGGCGACGGCGAGTTCGGGCCCGCGATATCCAATTATCACCTCTCCAAGCCCAAGGTCGTCAAGTCCATGTCCCCGTTCTCCAAGATCAGCCTGAAGCCTATCGAGATATCCACGACGCCGAGCGCCCACTCCGACACGAGTTCCGTCGGGTTCCGGATACAGACCACCGCCGGGATCGTGTCGTACGTCTCGGACACGCAGCTGCTCGAGCACGTCATCAAGGCCCACAGGCACTGCAGGATACTCATCGCGTGCGTGACGCGCCCCCTCGGACAGAGGATCCCGCACCACCTGAGCACGGAGGACGCGGGCTACATGATCGAGAAGATCAAGCCGGAGCTGGCGGTCATCACGCACTTCGGGATGCGCGTGATCCAGGAGAATCCGGAGACTCAGGCGAAGTGGATCGAGGACCGCTCGGGCGTGAAGACCGTGGCGGCTAGGGACTTCATGGTGCTGGACTTCGACAAGGACGGCATCACGGTCGCGGACCGCATAAGGCAGGCACCGTAGGGCCGATCAAGACCCCGGGGGTCCCAGCGGGCACTGCAGCTCCAGATACTCCTTCTTGAATCCGCTGTTCACGTGCTTCCTGCACTCGTCGCAAGCCTGGATCATCCCTCTGAATATCCTGCAGTCCTGCTCAGAACACATGTTATCCCATCCCCGTAGTGCGGGAATCACGTTGCGGGATATTAAATATGGTGTAACAACAACGCGCGGACGGACCCGGATGCGCGCCTCCGCGCGTGACCCGGAATCCTGCGCAACCGTTATCTAAGGTCTCAAGGATAGGCGGCCCCGATGCCACCCGCGGCCCTGCGATCGGACGAGGTCGAGAGGATAGCCTCTCATGTCCGGCAGAACAAGACCACGCTCGCCGTCATCCGCACGGAGCACGCGCCGACCGAGCTCGGGACTCTGTTCGGCCCGCTCGGGTCGGCGAGCGGATTGTCCCTGATGAGAAACATCTGGTCCCCCAATTCCGATTTCGGATTCGCAGAATTTTATTCGAACGGGAAGATGCTCGTGTTGCTCTATATCGGAGGTCCGAATACGGAACTCGTAAGCGTTTCGGAGACCGACGAGGTGTTCGTCGCGGACCTCGAGGAGACGGTGTGTTCCAGCAACATCCAGTCGTCCTCGATCAGGGACGGACTTTGAGCCGCCGTCCGACGCCGGTGATTTATATTCAGCGCATCTTATAAGTCCCAATGAAGTATCCTAGAAACGCTCATATAGCTAAGCTCGATAGTTGCTTTTGGTGTCTTAGGTTGGTGGCTCAACTTTCCTCCTAAGCAAACAGTTTTGACAATCCCCACCACACCAACCGAAAGACACCTTCTCTTTCTCCCCACATGACCGCGCATGCTCGCGCGCGTGTGACCTGCCACTGCCCGACCCCTGCGCGTCTTTAATTACCCTTCCGACCAATCCAATCACGATGACGCTCGAGTCGGACATCCTGAAGAAGATCAAGCCGAGCCCGGCCCAGGACAAGAAGGTCAAGATCGCCGTGGAGGAGCTCACGGAGAAGGTCCTCGCAGAGGCGGACAAGCTGGACGCACACATCGAGCCGATGCTCGTCGGCTCTGTCGCTAAGGGCACTCACCTGAAGGACCCCGACATCGACCTGTTCATGCTGTTCCCCGAGAGCACCTCGGTAGAGACGCTGAAGGAGGTCGGGCTGAAGATCGGGCGTGCCGTCCTAGGCGGCAGGGAGCACTATGCGCAACACCCCTACGTCAGGGGCATGTTCTCGGGGTTCCAGGTGGACCTCGTGCCAGCGTTCAGGATACGGGACACGCGCAAGAAGATGAGCGCGGTCGACCGGACGCCCTTCCACACGGAGTTCGTGAAGAAGAACCTGGGCAAGGACGAGGTGGATAATGTCCGCATGCTCAAGAGGTTCATGAAGGGCATCGAATGCTACGGGGCCGAGGCCAAGGTCCAGGGGTTCTCAGGGTACATGTGCGAGTTGCTGGCCATGCGCTTCGGCGGTTTCAGGGAGGTGCTCAAGGCGGCCTCCGGGTGGAAGGTCGGCGAGGTCATCGAGCTGCCCGGCTATCCAGGGAACGAGTTCGCCGAGACCCTCACGTTCGTCGATCCCGTCGACCCGTCCAGGAACGTCGCCTCCGCGGTGACCGTGGAGACGATGCTCAGGTTCGTCATGGCGAGCAGGGAGTACCTGGCGGCCCCGGACGAGAAGTTCTTCTACCCCGCCGAGAGGGGCGTGTGGGACGAGGACAAGCTCGTGCTGTCGGCAGGCGACCGGCTCAGGAACATCGTGTCCATCTCCTTCCCGAAGCTCGACCTGATCGACGATGTCCTGTACCCCCAGCTCCGGAAATCCCTCTCGTCCGCGGCAGCGCTCCTCGAGAGGAGCGACTTCGAGGTCGAGAAGACGACCGTACATGTTGATGGCTGGGTGCACCTGCTGATCGAGCTGAAGAGCGCTACCCTGCCGAAGCAGAGGAAGCACCGCGGGCCCCCGGTCAACTCGGAGAACGCGAACGAGTTCCTCGCGAAGTGGCGCACGCTGGGCATCTCAGAGCCCTACGTCGAGGACGGGAGATGGTTCGTGCAGGCCAGGAGGGAGCACGAGCGCGCGGCGGAGCTGCTGAAGGCGAAGCTGAAGGAGCTGACCCTGGGCAAGGACGTCAGAAAGGTCGAGCCGATCGTCATCGAGAACGGCGACGACATCATGTCCGAACGCCACCTCGCGGCCATCACTCACCATTTTGACGAGCGGCTTCCGTGGGAGCGCTAGGTACCGCCCTCACGCGGACACGGTGATCGAGGTCCGAGGCATGAAGATCTTCTCGTTCCCAGCATCGTCCCCCGCGCGGATGTAGAACATCAGCGAGAGATCGAGCTGGTCCCCCGTAAGCTGGTATCCGAACCTGTGCTCGCCCTCGGAGTCCATGACCTCGTATATGGCGGTCGGGCTCCCGATGGCGATCATCACATTCGCGAGCTCCCCGTTGTCAGCCACCCTGGCCGTGATGTTGATCGTGTACGCCGCGTCCGACCTTATGAGCGTGCCGAGGTCGCCCCACCTGGGCACCCACTCGTAGCCTCCGCGCTCGGGCACGTTCTTGTAGTCTATCGCGGTCACGTTCCCGACATCGTTCGTGACCCAGACCGTGACCTCGGTCACCTGGGGGTCAGCGAAGTCGGCGAACGGGTAGTTGAACATCAGGACCCACGCCGCGAGGAACGTGAAGAAGAACCACGCGACGCTCCCCGCCCAGTTCTTCTTTGTGAACTCGCTGAAATCCACCTTCATGTACGGATAGATGAACTTGAGCGACAGGATGCCCGCGAAGAGAAGGGCCGCGCCCAAGGCTATGAACTCGATCCCTACCTGGGCGATGAGCCCCGCGACTATCCCGAATATGGCCGCATAGCCGATCGTGAAGAGGACGGTCTTCGTATCCCTGAGCTCCTTCCTGAGGAACTCCTTCTCGTCGAACTCTGGAGGCCTGAACTCGTACTCCTCCTGCTCGACCTTGTCCTTCTTCCTCTTCTTGGCCATGACGCTCCTCGAAGAGCTAGGTTCATTTAATACCTTTTGGTGGTTGGCAAGAGCACTCCTCTGTCTCCTGGCCTCGCTCGGAGCGCGATTTCCGTCGGTCCGCGGGCGCGCCACGTCGTCGCTACATTCGCTTACCTCTAGTCAATACCATTATAAATCGTCCGAAGGGTTTGGACAGTGAAGGTGTTGAGGCGCTATGTCGGAGGAGGATATCGAGAAGCTCCCAGGTGTCGGGCCCGCGATATTGGAGAAGCTCAGGGAGGCGGGGTACACCGACATGATGATGATCGCGGTGGATTCACCAAAGAATCTGGCCGAGGTCGCGGAGATCGGCGAGTCGACGGCCGCGAAGATCATCGCGGCCGCGAAGAAGGCCGCGGATGTCGGCGGCTTCGAGACTGGTGACGTCATACTCGAACGCAGGAAGAGCATAGCGAAGCTCGGGTCGTGCTCCAAGGCCCTGGACGAGCTCATGGGAGGCGGGTTCGAGACCCGCGCCATCACCGAGTTCTTCGGGGAGTTCGGCTCAGGCAAGTGCGTGAGCGCCGACACCGATATCCTGTACGTTCACAGGGGAGAGCCCCGCCTGGAGCACATATCCAGGCTGTACGCCAGGCTCGGCGAGGGCCGGGCGGTGCCCTTCGACGCAGGGTACATCGCGTCTCTGGAGGATGTCTACGTCCCGAGCCTGTCGGAGGGGGTGCTGGGGAAGGTGCCCGCGGCAGCGATATACAAGGAGAAGGTCTCGCAGCTGTTCGAGGTCGTCACGACCGGTGGGAGGGTGCTGGAGCTCACGGGCCCGCACAAACTCTTCACCCTCAGGGACGCAGATGTCTCCTGGACGCCAGTGTTCTCCATCCGGCCGGGCGATATGATCGCCAGCCCGCAGAGCAGGGACTGCTACGACGATCCCGCGTACATCGAGCGCAGGGATTCGCTCTCGTGGGACGAGGTCAGGTCAGTGAGGCCGTTCGTGTACAACGACTTCGTGTATGACCTGGTCGTGCCGAAGACACATTCATTCGTCGGGGGCAACCTGCCGACGGTGCTCCACAACACCCAGCTGTGCCACCAGCTCGCGGTCAACTGTACGAAGCCCATCAGCGAGGGCGGGCTGGATGGCCACACCATCATAATCGACACCGAACAGACCTTCAGGCCGGAGAGGATCACTCAGATGTCCGAGGCCTCGGACCTGGACCCTGACGAGGTGCTGAAGAAGATACATGTCGCCAGAGCGTTCAACAGCCATCATCAGATGCTGCTCGTGGATAAGGCTCTGGAGATGGCCAAGGAGTTCCCTGTGCGCATGATTGTCGTCGACTCGCTCACGGCCCATTTCAGGGCGGAGTACATCGGCAGGGGCGCGCTCGCAGAGAGGCAGCAGATGCTGAACAAGCACATGCACGACCTGCTCAGGTTCGGGGATCTCCACAACACGGTCATAGCAGTCACGAACCAAGTGTCTGCGAAGCCGGACGCGTTCTTCGGGGACCCTACCAGGCCCATAGGCGGCCATATAGTCGGCCACACCGCCACCTTCAGGATATACCTGCGCAAGAGCAAGGGCGGCAAGAGGATTGCGAGGTTGATAGACTCGCCGAACCTGCCGGAGGCGGAGGCCGTGTTCATGGTGTCCGAGGGCGGGATTTCGGACTAGGCAGAAGGATTAAAGCGCCTCTGAGCGTGTCCCGAGCCCGTGAAGCTCCTGCTCGAGCTGTCGATGGAATGCGAATCGCTGGCCCGAGCGGAGACCTTGGCCGCGGCCGCGTCCTTGCACGGGGACTCGAAGGTGCTCTTCGAGGCCCCGGGTGTGCTCGTGATGGATTCCAGGTGCGACCCCAAGGAGCTGCTCGGCAGGCTCGCTTTGTGTCATTACGTTTCCGAGTTCCTCGGGTCGTGCGGAATCGGGGACGTCGCAGCGCTCTCAGAGAGGTTCGATGTTGAGGGGCCCATCAGGGTGCGGTCTACTAGCATCAACCGGGCAGCGACCTCGGACGAGCTCGCGCGCATCACGAGGGCCGTCGGAGCCGTCGTCGGCCGGGCGAAGGGTGTGGACCTGCACTCCCCCAGGACCGATCTCAGGGTCGTCGTGTCAGGTCCCGCATATGCGGGCAGGGTCATCGGGGCGGTCGACAGGACCTCCTTCGAGAAGCGGAAGAACAGGTACATGCCGTTCCACTGCCCGATCTCACTCCATCCGAAGTACGCGCGCGCACTCGTGAATCTGACGGGCGTGCGAGCGGGTGAGAGGCTCCTCGACCCGTTCTGCGGCACCGGGGCGATCTTGACGGAGGCATCCCTTCTCGGCGCGAAGGCGGTCGGGAGCGACCTTTCCGAGAGGATGATCGAGGGCGCGAGGGCGAACCTGGTACACACCGGCTCCGAAGCCGATCTCCGCGTGTGCGATGTCGGAGAGATCGCGGACGTGGTCGGCAAGGTGCGGGCAGTCGCGACCGACCCCCCTTACGGGCGCTCGACCAGCACGAACGGCGAGGCCGTTCCGTCTCTGTACTCCAGAGCCTTCGGGTCGTTCGAGAAGGTGCTCGACAAGGGAGCGCACGTAGCAGCTGTGGTGCCCGATCTGTCACTCGTTGACGGAATCGGTGGGTTCCGGCTCGAGCAGACGCACAGTCTGTGGGTCCACAGGTCCCTGACCAGGTACTTCTGCCTGTTCAGGCGGTCCTAGGTCACGGTCAAGATTATCTCGACCGTGGCCATGAGCGCGTCCGAGAAGAACACATCCACAAGAACGCTCTTCTCACCAGGTTCCGCGGAGGACCAGACGAGTATCTGCACGCCGAAGGTCTCGTTGCCCTGAGCGGGCACGGAGAGGTTCATCTGCCCCGAGATGCCCTCTTCCGAAGGGCTCTCGAGGAAGAGCACCGCCCCCACGTACGCAGGCAGGTCCCTCACATGCAGGGTCAGGTTCGCATCTGCGAGGCGGCTGTTGTTGACCTGGACGGTCGCCGCCCCCTCTGAGCCTGCGGGAATCGAGAGGCCATCGTCCTGCACCCAGAATGTCAGGTTCGGGTAGGTCACGTTGAATGTGAGTGTCACCTTCTGGTCCAGCGACGGGTCGTCCGCGAGAGCCTCCGAGACTGCCTTGACGGTGACGCTGGAGACGCCCTCGGGCGCCTCGGTCGAGGAAGCGATCCGGACATCCACGGTGACGTTGACCGTCGAGTTGAGCCTGATGGCGTAGGCGTCCGAATACGCAGTGTCGTTCTCCCAGTTCTGCTTGAATGTGACATTCCAGCCGTATGGGGCCGTGGATGTGTCCAGTGTGAGGTTGTTCTTCATGTTCCCCAGGTTCTCGAGATACAGCGATAACACGACCACGTCCCCGGGCTCTATCGTCGCGTTCGTGGCATCCACGGGCGACAGCACGAAGGAGTGGTCGACGTCCACTGGGGTCATGGGCACGGGGACGAAAGCGATTATCAGCACGACGAACGCGAAGATCCCGAGCCCCTTCCTCTTCATGTCGAGCTTGTTGATGTCGTTCAGGGGCGGCGGGTGCCTGGCCCCCAGGAACAGGATGAGTATGGCGAAGAGCATCCACGACCAGTAGAACATCGATATGCCTACCAGAGCCGCTATCGTCACCCAGCTGGCGTACTTGGCGTTCTGGCCCAGGAGTGCGCGCGCGATATGCCCTCCGTCCAGCTGGCCGGCGGGCAGCAGGTTGAGCGCTGTCACGAGGAACCCCACCCATGCCGCGAAGGCCGTCGGGTGCAAGAGGTAGTCCCCCTGAATCGGGACGAGGTTCTCGAGCCACAGGTATATCATCGGGAAGGAGACCCTGACGAGCCCTCCCTCGCCGAAGTCCTCCGGGACGGGCCTCGCCTCCATGTTCGTGAGCATCAGCCCGGCGATCCCGATCGGGATGGCCACAGCGAGCCCCGCGAGGGGGCCGGCTATGCCGATCTCGAGCAGGCTCTTCCTGTTGGGGATCGGGTCCCTAAGTGATATGAACGCCCCGAAAGTGCCCAGGGGCGGTATTGACGGGATGAAGAACGGCAGCGAGGCCGCGACCTTCCTCTTCCTCGCCATGAAGAAGTGCCCGAGCTCGTGCACGCCGAGGATGGCCATCAGGGGCAGGGTGAACACCACTATCCCCGTCAGGATGGTGTCTGCAGAGAACATCTGGTCGCTTGGGACATCGGCGTACGATGACCAACCGAGTATCCCTGCGAACATCATCGCGAGGAAAGTGATAACGAGCATGACCATGTTGACGTAGATGCTCCTGTACTTCGTCGGAGGCTTCTTGGCGACCAGGATCACGTGCTCTCCCTTGTCGTAGGTGATCATGGGGATGTACCCGTGGGGAGCCATGTCCTCCCGGAGCCGCTCGAACTGGTCCTCGAGGGTCGATTCGTCCACCCTGCAGAAGAACTGAACAGCGTCGTAGTTGACGCGCACATCGTAGACCGGAAAATGCCTGGCCACGAGGCCCTTAACGAACTCTATCTCCTTCGCGGCCTCTGGAGGGGTCGGTGGTGGTGCCATCGCGCTTTGCACAAACATGGAAACCCTACATAAGGCTTTGGACGTTGAACATCGTCCAGTCGTCAAAAATCTTATATCCGGACACCTTGTCACAACCCCGATGGCCGAATCAGCGGCTAGGAGTTCTCTGAGAGGGTATCTCGGGCTCTTCCGGCTGGGGAATTGTGTCATGGGGGCCTTCGGGGCCCTGCTCGCAGCGATAGTGGCGGGCGGGACCGATGGTCTGGAGGAGTACCCTGTCGAGATCCTCCTGTCCATGGGCATAGTCGTGCTCTTCACCGCTGCCGGCAACTCGCTGAACGACTACTACGACCGCGACGTTGACAAGGTCGCCCATCCCGACCGGCCGATCCCGAAGGGGCTCGTCAGGCCGAAGGACGCCCTCGCACTGTCAGTCGTGATGTTCGCCGCGACCGTGGTCATGAGCGTTTTCGTCAACCTGTGGTCGCTCTCAATCGTCGTCACTTCCATCGTCATCATGGTCGGATACGAGAGCCTCCTGAAGGCGGAAGGGCTCGCGGGCAACCTGGCCATCAGCTGGCTCACGGGCGCCCTGTTCCTGTTCGGGGGCGCAGCGGTGGACCGCATGGAGATTGCGTGGATACTCGCGGCGCTCGCGTTCCTCGCGACCCTCGGACGGGAGATCGTGAAGGATATACAGGACGTCGAGGGGGACAGGGGTTCCCGCAGGACGCTCCCGATGAGGATAGGCCCGAGGAGCTCGGGCGCGGTGGCCTCAGGGGCGTTCATCGGGGCGGTCGTCCTCAGCCCGGTGCCGTACCTGCTCGACCTGCTGTCCATCTGGTATCTGGCTGCGGTCGTCGTCGCTGATGGAATCTTTATATATTGCGCTCTGATTCACTTCAGGAACCCGGAGCGGGGCCAGAAGACCGCCAAGCTGGCCATGCTCGCCGCGCTCGCAGCGTTCCTACTCGGAGGGGTATCTTGAAGGTCAAACAGTTCATCGCCGAAACCCTCGCGAAGCACAAGATGCACATGACCCTGATCGATCCCGCGAAGCAGCGCCCGGAGGTCGCGGGTACAATCGCCGCCAAGGCCGCCAGCATCGGTACCGACGCTATAATGGTGGGCGGGTCCACGGGAGTCACACAGGAGAACCTGGACCGGACCGTGACCGAGATAAAGAAGGCGTGTAAGCTCCCGGTGATATACTTCCCATCAGGGGCGAACGCAATCGCGCGGAACTGCGATGCGATCTACTTCATGAGCATGCTCAACTCGACGAACATCAAGAACATCACCGGGGAGCACTGGCGCGGCGCCCCGATCATACGCAAGCTCGGCCTGGAGACGCTCTCCATGGGGTACGTCATCGTCGAGCCGGGCATGAAGGTCGGAGAGATCGGGGAGGCGGACCTCGTGATGCGCACGGACATCGCCAGGGCCGTGGGATATGCCATGGCGACCGAGATGTTCGGGATGGATCTGCTGTACCTCGAGGCGGGCTCGGGCGCGCCCGAGCCGGTGCCTCCGGAGATGGTCAGGTCGGTCAGGAAGAGCGTGAGGCTTCCTCTGATAGTCGGCGGAGGGGTGAACACCCCCGAGAAGGCCCTGCAGATGACGAGCGCGGGCGCGGACATCGTGGTCACCGGCACCTTGGTGGAGGACGGCGATTTCGAGGACCTCCTGAGGTCCGTGATAGACACGGTCCACGGATCCTGACCCGTTCCTCTAGGAACGTCAATAGGTTTTATACGACGGGCGGGAATACTCGGACGGGAGTGAAAATGGGACTCTTTGATTACTTCAGCAAGAAAGACAAGGACGTCATGTGCCCCGAGTGCGAGAAGCACAAGAGACACGTGAAGCTCGTGGAGACCGATGGCAAGGCGATGGAGTGCCCCGAGTGCCATTACGCGCACCTGGTGAGAAGGTAGTCGGGATGCCGTCCTGAGGGCTCGCAGCCCGAGGCGCGGTAGCAACACGTTTTTCGATGGAGCGATGGATCAGCGTCCGCTCCGGACAGAAGGATATGAGCCAGTGACATGCGCATGGCCTTAGAGAACTGAGCATAGACCTGCGGTTCCTATTGAGATGGTCCAGAACAGCTTTGCAGCACGATGAGAACTAAGGCGGCTGCAGTGAAGCCCTGTGGACCTAAGAGACACGATGCCTATCGCTTGCGCTGGTTTACGGGAACGCACCTTGACGGTACGTTTTGGCATCTTGTTCTCGCTATCTTGTTGCGTGTCATGTTATCATTGCCCCGAATGCTGTAATTTCGTCCGATGTACTTAAGTGTTCTCTCAGAGTTCGCAAGAAGCGCAACGCATCCGAGCGTTAACGCCCTGAAGATTCGGAGCCAGTGTCTGTCGCGCGAAATTCAGTAATACATAAAGATGATGTTAGGGAGGTGTGCGGGAGAGGGGATTCGAACCCCCGGACTCCTCCGAGACAGAATTGCCTATCCTCTCGGCGAGGACCTTAAGTCCTGCGCTTTTGGCCAGGCTTGGCTACTCCCGCGGGGCCCTAATCCCCGAGGGCGTCTTTAAACCCTAGGTGGGTTCAGAACTTCTTGAGGAGGTCCTCGAGGGTGTAGCCGTCCAGGACCTCGAGGTCGTACCTGACCCGGATCAAGGGCTTGTTGGCCTTCAGCACCCTGTTCAGGTCTATCGGGGTCCCCGAGACCACCACGTCGCACTTCGCGGCGTTTATGGTCTCCTGGAGCTCCCTGACCTGGGTCGGGCCGTAGCCCATCGCGGGAAGGACCTTCTCGAGGTGCTTGTACTTCTCGAACGTGGCCTTGATCGAGCCCACGGCATACGGCCTCGGGTCGATGACCTCTCTCGCGCCCGCCTTCTGGGCGGCGATCAGGCCCGCGCCGAACTTCATCTCGCCGTGAGTGACCGTCGGGCCGTCCTCGATGACCAGGACTTTCTTGCCCTTGATTGCCTTGGGGTCATCGACCGTTACGGGCGAACCCGCGGTCATGATCCTGGCCTTCGGGTTCAGCTCCTTTGAGATGTCCTTAACGAGCTCGACGTTCCTCGCCTCTGCGGTGTCGACCTTGTTGACTATGATGACATCGGCCATGCGCATGTTCACCTCACCCGGGTGGTACAGCCTGCCGTGCTCCGGCCTGTGCGGGTCAGCGACCGTGATGTGCAGGTCTGGGACGTAGAACGGCGTGTCGTTGTTGCCCCCGTCCCACAGGATGACATCGGCCTCCTTCTCGGCCTGCCTGAGGATCTTCTCGTAGTCGACGCCTGCATAGACGATTATGCCCTTGTCTATGTGCGGCTCGTACTCCTCCCTCTCCTCGATCGTGCATTCATTCTTGTCGAGGTCCGCATAGGTGGCGAACCTCTGGACCGCCTGCTTCTCGAGGTCTCCGTATGGCATCGGGTGTCTGATGGCGACCACGCGCCTTCCCTTCGCCCTCAGTATGGAGGCGATCGCCCTCGTCGTCTGGCTCTTGCCGGAACCGGTCCTGACCGCGCATATAGCAACGACCGGCACCTTCGCCTTGAGCGCCGTCTGGTTCCCGCCCATCATCCGGAAGTCCGCGCCCGCGGCGTTGACAATGGAAGCCTTGTGCATGACATCCACATGGGCCACGTCGGAGTAGGCGAAAACTACCTGCTCCACGCCGTGCTTCGTTATCAGCTCGGGTAGGTCCTTCTCGGGGTAGATGTCTATGCCCTTCGGGTACAGCTTGCCCGCCAGGCTAGCCGGGTATTTCCTGCCTTCGATGTTCGGTATCTGGGTCGCCGTGAACGCCACAACTTCGTAGTTCGCGTTGTCCCTAAAATAGACGTTGAAGTTGTGAAAGTCTCGGCCTGCAGCACCCATGATGATGACTTTCGCTCGCATGCCCTTTCACCAGGGTGCGGCAAACCCCTGCTATCATATATGTCTTGCTAGGCCACGAGTTCGCTATCGGCGCGTGCAAACGTATTCGTAACTGGATAGCCATTCCATCCTGATGGCCTACAGGATTCCTTCCGACACCGAGATCGTGGAGGCTATCAGGGATGCTCTCCGCAGGCACGGGATCGTCAATTCCCAGCGCAAGCTCACCGAGCTCGTGCTAGTGGAGCTGCACAGGCACGATTCCGAGTACACCGTGAGCGAGGCCCGGATACGGAAACTCGCGATAGAGAACGACTTGGCGAAGGTCGATGTGCACTGCAGGGACACGAACCGGAAGACCTCGGCGGGCGCATGCCCCGTGTGCGACGGGAGGATGGAGAAGATCCGCAACCTGACCGTCTACGGCGGCACCGTCACCATGGGCTACAGGTGCAAGACATGCGGGTATTGGACAGGGCTCAAGCTCCGGGTGCCAGTTTTGTACATCTTCTCTCCGAAAACGTGAGCGTCGCGCTCAACAGCTTTATCTCTCGGATGCGCTTTCTGACAAAGTGAGGAGAGGACCGTGAAGCTTCTGGACTTCGGCCGCATGGAGAACGGCAGGATAACCATCAGCGAGAAGATAGGCGAACCGTTGGGATTGGTCGATGGCAGCGAGGTCTTCAGCTCGATGTTCAGGTACGAGATCGAGGACAGAGGCACCTTTGAGATCGTCCTTTCCCCGTTCGGTCCGGAGAACTACCGGGAGATAGCGTATGTGACCATGGAGGTCAGGGACCGGCCAGGGGCGCTCGCCCAGGCGGCCGGCTTCCTCAAGTCGAGGAACGTGGACATACTCAACTCCGAGACCGTCAGCTCGATCCCCAATGTGATCATGGTCTGGGAGATGCTCGTAGACCTGTCCTTCTTCGGCGATTCGCTCTCCCTGAAGAAGGAGTTCGACGAGGCGAAGCACTCCAAGGACCCAGCGCTGTCCCTGGTCGACCAGCTCGCAGTCGAGATCTCCGACCTGTCCACTAGGTACGCCAGGGGCGCCGTCACCGGGAACCAGATGGTCAAGGTGAAGGCGCTCCGGAAGACCGAGAAGAAGGCGAGCCTGATCAAGGACGGGTGCTTCGAGCTGCCTCAGGCGTACGCGAACTTCCTCGGGAAGACCTCGGCCCCGATCATGCTCGTCGGCGAGCCCGACTCGTGGATCCTGTCCATAGTGTTCCTGAACGACGACTCCAGGCTAGTGCACATGCGGGTGGACCTGCCCGACAGGCCGGGTGCGATCTACGAGATCATGAACGTCCTGGGGGAGCAGTCGATCAATGTGCTCGCAGGCTACACCAACGTGCTCGTGTACTATGAGAAGATGACTTGTGAGCTCGTGGTCGACTCGAGGGCCGCGGCGTCCAAGTCAGTCGAGGCGCTCGGAGAGGTGCTGAAGCAGAGGATCTCCGGGCTCGGGCCCCAGTTCGCCCTTGCTGAGATTTCTCCGATAACGCTATAGCCGCCGCAGGTTCCGCTCTTTCATCGGTCCGTTCGTCGGCCTGCAGAAGCATTTCCCGTTCCGCGGGATGATGTTCACTTCGTCATTCTGCTTGAGGTCGATGTCGCTCCAGCATACGATCTTCGGCCCCTTCTCCACGCTGACCAGCACCAGATTGTAAGGCGAATCCAACCTTTCTGGCATCGCTCCCAGTCTTGTGAACGAGAGCACCTTGCCCCTGTCGGGCCAGTCAGTCGCCGTCATCTGCTTGCCGCACCTCGGGCACAAGTTCCTCTGAGCGACCGTCGAGAATCCGCACTTGCACCTGACGCCCTTCATCTGTCTATTACCTCTGTTCCTTAGATAGGCAGAACCGCAACGCACCATGATAATATTTCTTGTGCTTTGGTTCTCCGAAGTGACAATCTCGTCCCAACGAAAGACTATTAAGTGCCAGAAGGATATTCGCTTTCCGCAAGCGCGATGTGGTTGACCGCGGACACATCTCCCCCGTTGACTCGATTGTCAGCATCCGCGGCGATGATACTACACGGAGGCCAAAGATTGGACCCCATCGAGGCGTCTCGCCTCATAATGGATACCTACGCTGCGAAGATCTTGGTCGCGTGCTCGAGGAAGCCGAAGCACGCACTCGAACTCAGCGCGAAGCTGAACATCCCCATCGCCGCGTGCTATAGACGAATACATGTTCTAGAGAAGGCGGGTCTGTTGAAGGCGGTGGAGCGCGCCCTCACTCAGCAGGGCAAGAGGATAGTGCTCTACCAGTCGATGCTGAAGAACGCCTACATATTCTTCGAAGGCGGCAAGCTCAGGGTGCGCTTCCAGATGGTGACCGGACAGACGCAGGACTTCGGGGGCGACTGGAAGGAGATCAAGCTCATCGAAGAGGAAGATGAGGACGCGCTGACTGGCGGGCTGCTAAGGCCGAAGGAGCGATGAACAGGCAGAAAAGGAGTGGGCTGACATGGCGGAGAAGATAGAATACGGCACGACGACATTCCCGAAGGAGATAGTCAGGTTCCTATCCAGCTCGGGAGGACACTCTCTCATCGTGAGGGGCATGGCGGGTACTGGTAAGACCACGATCGCACTCCAGATGATCGAGGAGCTCGCGCAGGTCCAACAGAGCTACTACATGTCCACGAGGGTGTCCGACCAGTCCCTGTTCCACCAGTTCCCGTGGCTTCTGGACAAGGTCAGGGAAGGGGAGATACTCAAGGCCAGGAAGAAGCTCAGGAAGAAGGTCGATTCAGAGGTGCAGGTGGAGAAGATCCTGCTCGGGCTCGCCGCGATCAAGGGCGAGCTCAGGGCCGAGAAGGTCAAGTCCCCGAGGAAGGAGCTGATGAGGCTCGAGGGGAACATCGAGGCTGGCGGGGAGGAATCCCTGGCAGAACCTACGGGCGAGACGGAGCTGACCGTCACCGTGGGCGCCATGATGCCCGAGATCGAGATGGCCTACGATGTCGTCGACAAGGCCCTTCCCGAGAGGACTCTCATCGTCATCGACAGCATAGACGCGCTCGCGGAGAAGTACGGCCTGCCCCCGGCGAGGCTGATCACCGCGCTGCAGAAGGACCTGGTAGAGGGCTGCGGAACTAACATAGTCTATGTGCTCGAGACGCCCGACCCGCTCCTGGACTATCTCGGGGACGGCGTGCTCTACCTTAACCTGAACAGCTCGAGCGGCAGGAGGCTCAGGGAGCTGGACATACTCAAGCTGAGAGGGTGCGAGATCCGCCAGCCGAAGTACGTGTACACTCTTCTCGGCGGAAGGGTCAGGACGTTCGAGTACAGCCGGTACTCGAAGCCGGAGAAGCCGGTCGTCTTCAAGCCAATCGACGACCCGGACAAGAAGCATGTGTCCACCGGCAACTCCGACCTGGACGGGATGCTCGAGGGCGGCCTGAAAAAGGGCACCATAACGCTGATCGAGCTCAACCCAGGGGTCCCCGTGGTGGCTTCAGCCTCCATCGAGAATGCGATCATATGCAACTTCGCGACCCAGGATCGAGGAGTGGCCTGGCTGCCGACCAAGAAGACCGGCGCCGAGCCCGCCCGCGAGGAGCTGCTGGGCTTCCTGTCGGCTGAGACCTTCGACAAGAACATCCGGATACTGGAGCCTCACGCGCCGTCCGAGACCCCCAAGCCGTACGCCATGACCCTGGAAGGGGGCGACGTCAAGGTCGACATCAAGTGGCAGGACCTCCAGTACGCGCTCAAGAGCACCAAGTCCCCGTGCCTGACGATCATCGGGTTCGACTCGCTCGAGTCGATATACGGTCCGGGAGTGCTCGACGGCATGATGGAGTTCCTGACATCGCTCCTGAACAACGAGGGGATATTCGTCGCTACGGTCACCCCGTCGGTCAGGTCGACCAGCAGGCTGTCCGACCTCGCGCACACGCACATAAGGATCGACAAGACCTCCGGAGTCACGATAGTCAGAGGCGACGAGCCGTACACCGCCCCATACGCGATGACGGACCCCGAGCCTGGCGATTTCAGGCCGACTCTCGTCCCGATACTGTGAACTATCCGCCGTCAGATACCTTCCACAAGGGAGCGCGATGTTCGAGATCGACCGCGAGGAGACCGAGGATGGCGGCACATTGCTGAGCTGGAGAAGAGACTGAAGAAGTGGTTTGGAGAGCCTTCGTCTTGCTGGAATCCGGTCAGTGCTTGAACAGCCTCAGACCGCTGAAGACCATGGCCATCCCGTGCTCGTTCGCCGCCGCGACCGCCTCGTCGTCGCGGACGGACCCGCCGGGCTGTATGATGACCGAGACGCCGACCTTCGCGGCGGCATCGATGCCGTCCCTGAACGGGAAGAACGCGTCGGAGATGAGGACGCTGCCCTTCGCATCGGGGCCCGCCTTCATGCCCGCGATGGTGGTGGAATCGACCCTGCTCATCTGGCCGGCGCCTACCCCGACGGTCCTCTCGCCCTTCACCAGCAGGATGGTGTTCGACTTGATGTGCCTGCAGATCTTCACTCCGAAGATCATCGCGTCGATCTCCTCCTCGGTCGGGGCGCGCTTCGTGACGACCTTGAGCTTCGACCTGTCCAGCTCCGCGTAGGCGTCCGTCTGGACGAGCAGCCCGCTCTTGACCTTCGTCATGAACAGCCTGCCGTCCTCGCGCTTGATCGGCATGTTGGTCCTCAGGAGCCGTATGCTCTTCTTCTCCTCGAGCAGCTTCTCCGCGTCGGGGTCGTACCCAGGCGCGATGACTGCCTCGACGAAGTGGCTAGAGATCTCCTTCGCGGTCTCGAGGTCGACCTGTCTGTTGAGGCCGACGACGCACCCGAACGCGCTCAGCGAGTCGGCGTTGTATGCGATCCTGAAAGCCTCGGCGATCGTCGCCGCGCTCGCGACCCCTGACGGGTTCGTGTGCTTTATCACGGCGGCCGTGGGCTTCTCGAAGTCGGATACTATCGCGAGGGCCGCATCGAGGTCTATGACGTTGCAGTACGAGATCTCCTTCCCGTGCATCTTCTCCGCCGCCGCGACGCTGAGCGGGGTCCAGTCGAACAGGTCCTTGTAGAACGCCGCCTTCTGGTGCGGGTTCTCACCGTACCTCAGGTCCCCGAGCTTCTCGAAGGAGAGCGTCAGGTTCCTCGGGAACAGTTCTGCGCCGAACTTCCTGCCCAGGTACTGTGCGATCGCGGAGTCGTATCTGGCGGTCACTCTGAAGGCATCGAGCGCGAGCTTCTGCCTGGTCTCGGGGGAGAGCCTGCAGTCGTTGTCCTTCAGCTCGGCCAGTATCTGAGTGTACTGCGCGGGGTTCACGACCACCGCGACCGAGGAGTGGTTCTTCGCAGCGGACCTTATCATCGATGGCCCGCCTATGTCGATGTTCTCAATGGCGTCCTCGAGCTTGACGCCGGGCTTCGCGACGGTCGATTCGAACGGGTAGAGGTTGACGACGACCATGTCGATCGGCTCGATCCCGTGCTTCTTGATGGCCTCCATGTGCTCCTGCCTGTCCCTCATCGCCAGGATGCCACCGTGTATCGCGGGGTGAAGGGTCTTCACCCTGCCGTCGAGCATCTCAGGGAACTTGGTCACATCTGACACTCCCAGGACAGGGACTCCTCCTTTCTCCAGGGCGGCGGCCGTGCCTCCGGTCGACAGGATCTCGATCCCGAGCTCCGACAGGCCCTTCGCGAACTCTATCAGCCCTGTCTTGTCTGAGACGCTTACCAGTGCTCTCTTCACCTTGGACATCAACTACACCTTCCAACGACCGTCTTCTTGCCCCTTGCCACAGCGTGCAAAAGGTATGCCACGAGGGCTATACTATGACGTTTTATAACGCTTTTCCTGCCAAGGCGACCGTCAGGCCCTCGCCACGGAGACTGCGCAGACCTTGAACTCGGGTATCTTCGCCTTCGGGTCGAGGGCGTTGATGGTCAAGACGTTAGCTGCGGCTTCGGCGTAGTGGAACGCGATGAAGACGACCCCTTGGGCCGTCCTGTCCCCGACGAGCGCCTTGAGCTTGATCTCGCCCCGTCTGCTTGATACCTTGACGAGGGCTCCGTCCTTGATCCCTCGGCTCGCGGCGTCCGCGGTGTTGATCTCCACCAGGGGCTCGGGGGCCTCCCTCTCCAGCTTGGGAGAGCGCCTCGTCATCGTCCCTGTGTGGAACTGGAACAGGACCCTTCCCGTCGTCAGTATGAGGTCGAACTTCTCGTCGGGGAGCTCCGCGGGGTCGATGTGCCCGAGCGGTATGAACAGGCCCTTGCCTCTGGCGAACTTGCCTATGTGCAGTATCGGGGTGCCCTTGCTGCTCTTGTCCGGGCACGGCCAGCACAGCGTCTCGTTCTCCAGCCGGTCGTAGGACATCCCCGCGTACTGCGGAGTGAGCGATGCGGCCTCCTCGAACACCTCGCGTGGCGAAGTGTGTTCGAAGCCCTTCGACCCGAAGGCCCGCGCGAGCAGGGAGACCACCTGCCAGTCGGGCTTCGAATCCCCGACCGGCTCAATCGCCTTCCTGACGAGCTGCACCCTTCGGTCGGTCGCGGTGAAGGTCCCGTCCTTCTCCGCGTAGCTCGATGCCGGAAGGACGACATCCGCCAGTCTCGCGGTCTCGGTCATGAATATGTCCACGACTGCCAGGAACTCGAGCTTCTCCAGGGCCTCTCGGACATGGTTGATGTCAGGGTCCGATATCATCGGGTTCTCGCCGAACACGAGCATGGCCTTGATCTTCCCTTCGTGGGCCGCGTTCATGGCATCTGTCACCGTGAGTCCGGGCTTGTCCAAGAGGTCAACATTCCACGCGGCCTCGAACTTCTCCACCGCCTTGGGGTCGGTCACCGGCTGATAGCCGCTGAACACATTGGGAAGGGCGCCCATGTCGCATGCGCCCTGGACGTTGTTCTGTCCCCTCAGGGCGTTCACGCCTGCGAAAGGCTTGCCTATGTTGCCCGTGACCATCGCGAGGTTGGCCAGCGATTGGACGTTGCCCACGCCTGTCGTGTGCTGCGTGATACCCATCGCGTACGCGATGGAGGATGCCGGAGCGCTCGCGTACATCTCGGCCGCCTTCTCCAGCTTCTCCTTGGGAACTCCAGTGATACGCTCGACCTTCTCGGGGGTGTAGTCCTTGACGGAAGCGGCCATGGCCTCGAAGTTCTCGGTCCTCGAATCTATGAACTCCTTCTTAGCGAGGCCCTTGGCCAGGATGAGATGTATCATGCCGTTCACGAGGGCGATGTCCGTGCCCGGCCTCTGCTGGATGTGGATGTCCGCGAGTTCGGCCAGCGCGGTCCTCCTCGGGTCCGCGACTATCAGCTTCGCACCCTTCTCCTTGGCCTTTGCGATGCGAGTGCCGATGAGCGGGTGCGATTCCAGCGTGTTCGAGCCTATGACGAACACGCACTTCGCATCCTCGAACTCCAGGGACGAGTTGGTCATCGCGCCGCTGCCGAAGGTGCTGGCGAGGCCGACTACGGAGGACGCGTGACACAGCCTCGCGCAATGGTCGACGTTGTTCGTGCCTATGACGGCCCTCGCGAACTTCTGCATCAGGTAGTTCTCCTCGTTCGTGCACTTCGCGGATGTGAGCACCTGGATGGAGTCCGGACCGTACTTCTCGCGAACCCTCTTCAGCTCGCTCGCGATCTTTTCGACCGCGTCCCCCCAGGCGGCCTTCTCGAACCTGCCGTCCCTTGCGACCAAGGGGTCAGTGAGCCTGTCCTTGTTCTGGACGAATGCATGGGCGTTGTACCCTTTGATGCACAGCCTGCCCTGGCTGATCTCGTCGGACTTGCACGGCTGCACCCCGACCAGCTTCCCGTCGACGACCTGGAGGAAGAACCTGCAGCCGCAGCCGCAGTACGGGCATGTCGTCAGGACGCTCCTGTAGTTCATTCGGATTCCTCCTTGAGCGGCGCGTCCTCGAGCGTGGTCACGACCGGGCTCTGCCTGTCGTCCATGCCAGCCTGGTACCCGAACAGCTCCTTGATGTCATCCGCGAGCATCCTCTGGAGGCTCCTGAGTGGTATCGCGACCGGGCAAGACCTCTCGCACTCCCCGCATTCGATGCACTTGTCGGCCACGTGGTAAGCCCTGATGATGTGGAACGCCTTGCTCGGCGGGATGCCCTCCGTCCTCACGAATGCACAGTCCTCGAGGGCGCAGTCCTCGCACACGCACACGGGGCAGTTCTCGCTGCAGCCGTAGCACTTGTTGCACTTCTTGAACTGCTCCTCCCAGAACCTGCCCCTCTCTTCGAGCGTCATCTTCCTGAGGCTCTTGGCCAGCTCGTCCTCGACGCCCTTGACCTTGGTGCCTATGTCGGTCTTCGTGGGGTATGGCCGGAGGCATCTGCAGGTCCTCGCCTGCTCCTCGGAGCAGGCCATGCCGACCATGTGTATCCTCTTCAGGTCGACTATCTCCCTCTTCGCGAGCTCCTTGATGGCGAGCTCGTGACAGCCCCGGACCACGAGCGCTATCCTCTCCTTGCCCGTGAAGGGCCATATGTTCCTCAGGAGGGTTACGATTGGGAACACTGGCTCGACCTCGAACCTGCCGAGGTCGTCGGCCTGGGCGAAGACCTTCGGCGTGGGGATGTTGCCCACCATCTCGAGGCCGAGCACTCCGTCGACCTCTCTTGAATCGAGGAGCCTCCTACAGATCTTGGCGGCATCCTCCTTCATGCGGCATCCCTCCTGATGTCGTTCGGGCCGAGCGATTTTACCTGGGCGACGAACTCGCTCACGACCTTCTGGAACTTCTCGCCTTCTGATGCGCTGACCCAGTCGACCCGGATCCTGCGCTTGTCGATGCCGAGGTCGTCCATGAGCCTTTCCAGGAGCGCGAACCGCTTGATGGTCCTGTGGTTGCCGGAGATGTAGTGGCAGTCTCCGATGTGGCAGCCGAGCACGAGCACGCCGTCCACGCCTTCGACGAGGCTCTTGACGACGTACTCGGGCTTCACGTTCCCGGAGCACATGACGCGTATGATGTGTATGTTCGGAGGCATCTGGAGCCTGCTGACCCCTGCGAGGTCCGCGCCCGCGTACGAGCACCAGTTGCAGCAGAACGCGAGGATCCTAGGTTCGAACTCAGGCATGTCAGTCGCCCTCCGTCAGACAATCTATCATGGATATGAGCTGCTTCTCGGTGAAGCCCCGCTGCTGGATCGAGCCATTGTGGCACGAGCCCACGCATGCCCCGCAGCCCTTGCACTGGGCGAGGTTCACGCGGGCGACTCTCATGCCCTCGACCTCGACTATGGAGATTGCACCGTAGGCGCAGGTCGCAATGCAGTTGCCGCAGCCGGTGCATGTCGTCTCGTCGACCTCCGCCGTGATCGCCTCCGTGCGCACCTTGCCCGCCCTGAGCGGTATCGAGGCCTTCGCCGCGGCCGCCCCGGCCTGGGAGATGCACTCGGGCACGTCCGAGGGCCAGCGGGCGCACCCGCAGATGAACACGCCATCGGTCGCGAACTCCACGGGCCTGAGCTTCACATGCGCCTCGAGGAAGAACCCGTCCCTGTCCAAGGGCACCTTCAGCATCTTCTGGAGCTTCCCGTTGTCGGGGTTGGGCACCAGGGGCGTCGATAGCACGAGCGTGTCGAATGGTAGAGCGATGTCCTCATCCAGGGTTTCCTCCCTGAGGGTTATCTTCTCCGCCCTGTCCCTGCCCTCTACCCTCGGCTTGTCCTCGAGCGTGTATCTGAGGTAGGTGACGCCGTCCTCCATGGATTTCCTGTAGAGCGCCTCGTTCCTCGCGTTGTACGACATGATGTCCCTGTGGACGACGACCACCCTGGACTTGGGCTCGAGCGCCAGTATCCTCCCGGCGTTCTTGATCGCGGTCATGCAGCATATCCTGGAACAGTACTCCCTTCCGGGCTGCCGCGCGCCGACGCATTGGATCATGACTGTGTTTCCCACTCTCTCTCCCTTGGCGAGCTTCTTCTCGAGCTCGGACTGTGTGATGACGTTGGGATACCGCCCGTAGCCGTACTCCCCGACCGGCTTGAGCTCGTCGGCGCCGGTCGCGGTGATGACCACTCCTACCTTGAACTTCTCCTCTTTACCGTTCTCGGAGATGGTGACGTCGAAGTTGCCGATGTACCCCTGGATGTCCTTGATCTCCGATGAGAGGTGGATCCTGACACCGCTGGCCGCAGTCTCATCTCTCATGGTCTTGACGAACTCGAGCGGCGTCGATTCCGACGGGAACAGCGCGCCCAGGTCCTTGACAAGACCTCCGAGCTCACTGCCCTTCTCGATCAAGTGGGTCTCGAACCCCTGATCCGCGAGGGATATCGCAGCGGTCATGCCGGAGACGCCGCCGCCGATGACCGCAGCGCTCTTGACGACCGGGCTCTCGCTCTCCTCCTGCGGGGTCAGCAGGGCCACCTTGGCCACTCCCATCCTGACCAGTCTCTTCGCCTTCTCGGTGGCCAGCTCCCTCTCCTTCATGTGTATCCAGGAGCAGTGCTCCCTGATGTTCACGAACTCGAACAGGTACCTGTTAATGCCGGCCGCCTCGCATGCGTTCCTGAACAGCGGCTCGTGAGTCCTGGGGGTGCACGCGGCCACCACGACCCTGTCTATGCCCTTCTCCTTGATCTTGGCCTTGATCGAGCCGACGCCGTCCTCGGAGCATGAGTACATGTTGTGGTCCGCGTGGACGACATCGGGCAGTGTGGACGCGTACCTCACGACCTCCTCCACATCGACGGTGTTCGCGATGTTGCTACCGCAGTGGCAAATGAACACGCCGATCCTGGGCTCCATCAGCTCACCCCCAGAGCCTGCGCCACGCGCGCGGCCGCGCCCGAGGCCTGCACCACGGAATCGGGTATGTCCATCGGGGTCTGGCAGAACCCGCATGCGAATATCCCCTTGACCGATGTGTCGACCGGCCGGTCCGCGGGGCGAGGGATGGCGACGAACTTGTCCCCGTCGATGCGCACCCCGAGGAGCGAGCAGAGGCTCTCGGATCCCAAGGTCGGTACCAGCGCGGGGCACAGCACGACCATGTCGTACCTCCTCGCTATCGACTCGCCGGTCCTGCTGTTCTCATAGTAGACCAGGGCGTCGCCGGTCGTCGGATCCTCCTCGACCTTGGCGGGTCTGGCGCGGATGTACTCCACACCGTAGTCCCTCTTCGCCCTCTGCACGAAGTTCTGGAATCCCTTGCCGACGGCTCTGAGGTCCATGTAGAATATCGTGGACGATAGCTCCGGGCAGTGCTCCCTTGCAAGGATCGCCTCCTTGGTCGCGTACATGCAGCACACGCTCGAGCAGTACTCCTTGTACTTCTTATCCCTGGAGCACACGCACTGGATGAACGCGATCTTCTTCGGCTCCTGGTGGTCGGACGGCCTGACGATGTGCCCGCCGGTCGGCCCCGAGGCGTTCAGCATGCGCTCCAACTCGAGCGATGTCAGGACGTTCTTCGCCCTCCCGTAGCTGAACTCCTGGGCAACGGTCACGTCGAAGACGTCGAACCCTGTCGCGAGGACGATGGCGGACGCCTCGAACGTGATCAAGTTGTCCTTCTGGTCGTAGTCTATCGCGCCCGCCTTGCAGGCCTTCTTGCAGTTGCCGCACTTGCCCTTGGTGATCATTATGCAGTGCTCCTTGTCTATGGTCATCTTCTTGGGCACAGCCTGGACGAAGGGGACGTAGATCGCCTTGCGCTTGACGAGCCCGGCGTCGAACTCGCTGGACACCTTGGAGGGGCACTTGGCGACGCAGTCGCCGCAGCCCGTGCATCTCGTGAGGTCGACGTACCGCGCCTTCTCGCGGATCACGACCTCGAACGCGGGGAAAGCGCCCTTGACGGACTCCAGCTCCGAGTAGGTGTGCATCTTGATCCTGGGGTTGTTGGCGCACTCGATCATCTTCGGGGACAGGATGCACATCGAACAATCGTTTGTGGGGAATGTCTTGTCCAGCTGCGCCATCCTCCCCCCGATCGAGGGGGTGCGTTCGACCAGATGAACGTCGAAACCCATGTTGGCGAGGTCGAGCGAGACCTGGATCCCGGCGATTCCTCCGCCTACCACCACGACGGTCCTCTCACGGTCGCTCATCTGCAGACCCTCCCAAATCCGTATCCTTGTTGACCGCTCGGAACCATTGCTTCCGTCACCTCGGAAAGGCGGTCCGGGGCGGTGAATCCAGGATACTGCCAGGGTGATTGTTCCGATAGATAAGAACATTCCTATTGACGGGCTTCAAAGGTTGCGCTCGGCCGGCGTCGGAACGCACTCTTCCCCCTTCGGTCCTACGGTCGTCTTTCGGAGGAATGGGACCGCGCACAGCACGCATAGAACGATGACGCCTCCTCCGCTCAGGAAGGACTCGGCGTACCCGAACTCCTCTGCGAGCACCGCTGCCATGATCGGCGCGATTGCGAACCCAAGCGACCCCAGGGCGTTGAACCCTCCCATCAGGGTGGCCCTCTCCTGTCGGGAGCACAGGTCGGCCAGGACAGCCACGCTCGCAGGGAACAGCATCGCTGCGAGGGCCCCGCACGCGATCATCGCGACGAGGAGTGAGGCCTCGTCGAGGGTGCCCAGGACCCCGAACAGGCAGGCATACGCTGCGCCTCCGCCCACCAGCATCCATCTCCGGCCGTGCTTGTCCGAGAGCTTGCCGAACGGATACTGGAGGAACGCGAAGGCCAGCAGGAACGCCCCCATGAACATCCCGCGCTCCGAGGGCGCGGCATCGAACTCGTGGGCCATGTAGAGCGGCAGGAGGATGACGAAATATCCGGAGCTGAACCTCTCCGCGAAGCTGAATATGTACGGTGCTACGATCCTTCGGTCCTCCGCGGCCCTGGACAGCGCCCTCCTCAACGACCCGCGCGTGCGCGTCGTGGGCAGGTCGGATATGAGCACGACCGCCAGTAGGGCGGTTGCGAGGTAGGTCGCCGAAGCTACATACAAGGGCACCAGGGCTCCGTAGTCGCCCGCAATACCTCCGATGGGAGACCCCAGCCCGAGCCCGAGCGCGAGTCCGGTCCCCAGGACGCCCATGGACGCCCCGTACTCTTTCTTGTCCGTGATGTCCAAGGCCATGGTCATCACGAGCGACCAGGCCATCACGGTGAACGCCCCCTGCGCGAATCTCAGCGCGAGGAGCATGGCAAGGCTGTCTGCGAGAGACATCGCGAAGTACAGCCCGGAAGAACCGAGGAGGCCGATGACTATGAGGTCCTTCCTCCTCCCGGATCTGTCGGATACCGTGCCCCAGACGATGGCGAAGATGATGTACGCGACCATCTCGACAGACACGAAGAGCGACGCCTCGGTGGTCGACGCATCGAACCTGTCGATGACGATCTCCTTGATCGAGGGGACGACGAAGGTCTGGTTGAACATGCAGAGGAATGTGATGAGCACCAATGCGGAGAACGCCCTGCTGGGAACCTTCATGACACTGTGCACCTCATCGCGTTCGACTTGACTGACCAAGTTGCGGGATCCCGCCCGCGGCATCACACTTCATCGCATTCCATTCTTCACGGCTTCCTTGACGAACCTGAGCGGGAGGTAGCCGTAGTCGGCGATGAGGTCGTGGAACTTCTTCTCGTCGAACTTCTTCCCGAGGCTCTTCTCCATCTCCTTCCGGAACTCGATCACGAGGTGCCTGCCGACCATGTACGACAGCGCCTGGCTGGGAGTGTGCGTGTATCTCTTGACCTCGGCCTCCATCGCGTCCCTGGGCATGCCAGTCTCCCGTACGAACATCTCGACCATCTGCTCGATCGTGGCCCTGCCCTCGGCGAGCTCGATGTCGGCGATTATCCTGCACGCCCTCCATATCGCCCCGTTCAGCATCTCGAGGGCCGCAGCATCGGTCGCCCGGTAGCCGTGGTCGAACATCATCTTTTCGCAGTAGTGCGCCCACCCCTCCACCGTCTCCGTGCCGCAGGTCACTCCTTCGGCGGGGAGAACTTGGTGCAGCTGGAGCATCCAGTGCTTCGTGTTCGTCCTCGTCCCTTGGTGGAAGTGCCCGGGATACGCCTCGTGGACTGCGGTGTTGATTATGGATGCGTAGTTGGAGTGGCTCGAGAGGTCCTTGACGTTCTTCGGCCTCGTGACCAGATAGCCGCCCTCCTGGCGCTTGTCGAACTTGGAGGGCATGATGAGCGCAGCGAACGGCAGTAAGGGCGCGAGGAACGCGGGCGTCTCTACGACCTTCAGGACCGCGGATTCGTCGATGGTGGCGATGCCGTTCTCGATGATGAACTCCTTGGCGCTGTTCATCTCATCCTCGGTCGCCTTGAGCGCAGCTTCGAAGTCTTTCGGACAGTCCGCCTTGACTATCTCGGTCGCCTCTTTGAGTCCCTTGCCCGGAGCAATCCTCTTGGCCACTGCCAGCCTCTCGGCCTTCAGGTCCTTAAGGTATTTCTCACCCAGCGCGTGCATCTCCTTCGGGGTCAGGTCGATCCCCCTCAGCTTCACCAGCTTCGCGAGCTTCTCCTTCCCCATGGCATAGTCCATGTCTGGCTTCTCAAGCATCTTGGTCAGCCATTCGCGCTGCACCTGAATGGCCTTGATGGCCGCAGCGGCGTTGACGCTCAGCTCCTTCGCGAGTCTGTCAGAGACCTTGCCCTTCGCGGAGGATTCGATGAACTTGACGAACGCGGGGATCTGGTAGCAGGTCTCGATGGCCATATGGGTCCAGACCCTGACCGTCTTGTCCCCGTCGAACCTCTGCCTGTACTCCTTGAGATATTTGGGCAGCTTGCCGAGCCTGGAGGATATCGCATCGATTCGAGTCTCGAACGGCGCGTATTCCCTTGAGAACATTACGAACAGGAGACCTCCAGGGGACTGGAGTCCATCGGGATACATCTTCCACAAGGGATAGTCTTCCGCTGCGAATCGGAGCATGTCAATTGAAAGATCGATGACCTTGAGCGACAGCATCTGGTCGGACGACAGGTGCTCCGACTTCGCGAGTTGGTGCGCCTTCTTGCTCCACTCCACGAGGAGGGTTGCCGTGTCCTCGGCCGCCTTGAAACCTCCGTGGGGCATCTCCCAGTCGTACGGGTCGTGTACGCCCATCCCAGTCGCGGCGTCAGGGTTGATCTTGAAGAATCTCTTGAGCATCGCCTCGTTCAGGTCATCGAATGATTGTTTCGCCATAGGCTCACGCGTGGCGAGGAATCGCTTGCGGGCGTATGATTGTTCCGATGTGACTAGGAGAAAGACCGATGCGATGTCCTACTCTGCCTTCAGCCCCATGCTGTGCTTGACCTCCTTCTCCAGGAGGCAGAAAGGCAGGTTGCCGTTCTGGGCGACCAGGTCGTGGAACCTCTTCTCGCTGAACTCATGCCCCAGGGTCTGCAGCAGCTCCTTCTTGAGCTCGAGCACGAGATGCCTCCCGGTGAGGTAGGACATGCCGTACCCTGGCGACCTGCAGAATCCCCTGACGTCGGCCTCGACCGGGTCCCTGATCGAGTTCGCCTCGGCCATGAACCACTGGATCATCTCCTCGACCGTGGCCTCGTTGCTTGCCAGCTTGACGTCGTGGAACACCCTGCACGCCCTCCAGATGCCGAAATGGAGCATCGCGAAGGCATCCTTGTCGGACCCGCAGAAGCCCTTCCCGTGCATCATGAGCTCACAGTAGTGAGCCCATCCCTCCTGGGACTCGTACGGAGGATACAGCGCCTCGGACGAGTACATGATGTGTGGCAGCTGGTGCATCCACGGCTTCGTGTTGGACATGACCCCTTGCAGGTGATGTCCGGGGAATGCTTCGTGCACGACGGTGTTGACTATCGCGGCGTTATTCCAGACGGACCCCAGGTTCTCCTTCGTCCCCTGGTGGCTGACGAGGTACACGGAATCCAGCCGCTCGTCGAAGAATGCTGGCAGGAACGTCATGGCCGTGGGGACGTCGTTCTCGAGGAACTCCGGGGTCCTCAGCACATGAACCTCCGACCTCTCGGGGACTGTGACTATGTCGTGCTCGATGAGGTACCTCTTGGCCTTCTCGGTCTCCCTCTTGGTCATCTCGACGACCTCTTCCGTCGAGTCGGGCGAGTCGGATTCGATTATCTTCAGGGCGTCCTGGACCGTGCCTCCGTTGGATATCCTCTTCGCAACGGCCGCGACCTCCGCCTGCATCTGCCTAAGGGATCTCTCCGCGATCGCGAGCAGCTCGTCCGCGGTGTACTTCATGCCCTTGATCCTCAGGAGCTTCTCGTACTTGTCCCTGCCCATGGCGAAGCTGTCCGTGGAATCGGCCAGCATCCCGTCCATCCAACGCGAGTGCTCTTCGAGCGCGGACCTCACGTCGGTGGCGCTCCTGCGCAGGCTCTCCATCACCTCGGACGATACTTTGTCCCGGGTCTGCTTCTCGACCATGTCGAGGAACAGCGGAAACCCTCTGCACCCTTCGACCGCCGGCTCTGTCCACACGCGTGGCGTCTTGATACCCTTGAACCTGTCCCTGAACTGCTGGAGGTATCTCGGCATCTCCCCCAGCCTGTGCGCCATCGCGTCCATGCGCTTCTCGAAGGGCGCGTAGTCTCTGATGAGCATGAGCAGCATGGCCGACCCGGGCCCCTCGAAGGCGTTCGGCCACATCTTCCAGACAGGGAAGTCCTCTGTGGCGAACCTGTACGCGTCGAGGGTCATCTGCAGGACCTGCAGGGACACGGTCTGGTCCCGGGAGAGCTCCTCGGCCTCCGCGGTCTCCTTCGCCTTCGCGGTCCATTCGGCAAGGAGCGAGACGTTGTCCTGGATCCTCTTGGCCCCTCCGTGGGGGAGGTGCCTGTCGTACGGGTCGTGCTTGCCGCAGATGGTGGCAGCATCCGGATTGATCTCCAGCACTCTCAGCAGCATCGCTTCGTTGAGCTCGTCGAAAGACTTCGAGGTCATGGTTCCGGTCCCCGTATGTCGGAAGGTCGGCATGACAGTTGCTATCGGCCCTCTGCGGCCATCTTGGCGCCGCAATACGTGGTGTCGTCACTTGAAGCTGGGCCTGGGCAACAGGCCGGATGATTCGACGATCCTCGGGACGATCTCCTCCCAGGCGACTGCCATGATGTGCACCCCGTGCACGCCCTTCATGTTCTTGAGGATCTCGATCTGCTCGAGGCAGAGCTTTATCCCCTCCTCCTTGGGGTCGGAGGCCTTCTTCATCCGGTCGATGATCTCGTCGGGCACTATCATCCCGGGCACCTTGTTCTTCATGTACCTGGCGGCGCCCGCGGTCTTCATAGGTATCACCCCGGCCAGTATGTGGACCTTCTTGTCCAGCCCTCTCGCCCTGACCTCGTCCATCCACTTCTCGAACATCTTCATGTCGAATATGGCTTGGGTCTGGACGAAGTCCGCTCCCGCGGCGACCTTCTTCACAAGCCGCGCGGCCCTGAACTCGTATGGGGTCGCGAACGGGTTCTCGGCGCACCCGAGGTACACCTTAGGCGGGTCCTTGATGACCTGTCCTCCAGGCTGCTTCCCCTCCCGCCTGAGGGTGTCGAAGACCTGCAGCTCGCTTATCGAGTCGAAATCGAAGACGTTCTTCGCACCCTTTTCGTTCCCGAAGATCTGGTGGTCTCCAGTGAGGCAGAGCACGTTCTTGATGCCGAGGGCAGCGGCGCCGAACAGGTCGCTCTGCAGTGCGATCCTGTTCCTGTCCCTGCATGTCATCTGTATGACCGGTTCGACGCCTTCGCGCATGATGATGGCCGCGCTCGCGATGCTCGACAGCCTCACGACCGCGGTCTGGTTGTCCGTCAGGTTGAACGCGTCCGCCTTCCCCTTGAGCATCTTCGCGTGGTGGATGAGCGGCTCCGGGTTCGCGGACTGCGGGGGACCTATCTCCGCCGTGACGCCGAAGGTCCCGCCTTCGAGTATCTTCTCGAGGTTGCTGCCGGACTTCATTGGACCGCCTCCTTGCCCTTCTTCTGGTGCTGGGTGAGCTTCGCGTCCTCGCGCGTGTATATCCTGCGTCCACCGTAGTGGGCGGTGGACCAGTCCTTGGGCGGGTTGACCTTCTCGATGAGGTCGAGGCGCTTCTGCAGCTTCAGCCTCTCGTGGATCTCGTACCATGCGCAGTCGATGTCGAGGTTGACCTCGCAGTGGCCGTTGGACGAGCCCCCGCACGGCCCGTTGAGCATGCTCTTCGCGCATCTGGCTATCGGACAGATGCCCCCGGTCGTGTGTATGATGCAGTTGCCGCATCCCACGCACTTCTCGGACCAAACGCCCTGCTCCTCGGGCACGCCGAACATGCCAGTGTTGAGCGCAGGGAACACGATCTTCTCGGGGTACATGTCACCGATGGTCTGCGCCCCGAGCGAGCAGGCCATGGAGAGCACGAGGTCGGAATCGAGTATCCTCTCCTCGACCTCCTTGATCCACTCCTTCTCGCACTGCCTCTCGACGACCAGCCCGTCGAACTCCTGCTTCCTGCCCTCCTTCCTGTTCTTGACCTTGAGGGCGGAGATCAGCATCTTGACCTCCTTCTCTCCGCCTGCGAGGCATATGGCCACGCAACTCCTGCAGCCCACGACGGTCACCTTCTTGTACGGCGCGACCATGTCGGCGATCTCGTTCACGGGCTTGCGCTTCGCGATTATCATCGTTCCTCACCTCCGCTCCCGAGCGGACCGAGGCGTTTGACCACGTCGGCCATCTTCGAGACCATCTCCGGGAAGGCCCATGCGTTGGTCGAGGCGGCGTTGAACATCTCCACACGCTCGGGCTCGACCCCGGCCTCCTTGAGCATCGACTTGACGTACGCGACGCGCTTCCGCCCCTCGATCGAGCCGGTGTCGTAGTAGCAGTTCTTCTCGAGGCAGCCGAGGACGACCACCGCGTCCGCGCCGTCCTCGAGCGCCTTCAGTATGTGCAGTCCGTCCACCCTGCCTGAGCACGGGACCTGGACGAGCCTGACGCTCGCGTCATGAGTCTTCCCCGACCTGGCGGCGAGCACGACGGCGTCCATGCCGTGCCTCTCGCAGCAGAACCCGACTATCCTGGGTCTGTGAGCGGCCATCAGAAGTCACCTCCGAGAAGGGTCCTAGCCTCGGTCCCGAGCTGGTCGTCCGTGTAGTTCAGCAGCTCGATCGCCTTGCTCGGGCATATCCCGGCGCACATGCCGCAGCCCTGGCAGAGCTGGGCCTTGATCTCGATCTTGCCCGCTTCGCCTATGAACGGCGCCTCGTACGGGCATGTCCTGACGCATGTTAGGCAGGCCGAGCACTTCTCCTGTTCGACCTTGGCGATTATCCCACCGAACTCGATCTCGCCCTTCTTCACGAACTCCGCGGCCAGCTCCCCCGCGGCTGTTCCTTCGGCTTCCGCGACGGCGCGTGATTTGGGGAACAGCGCCGACCCGCAGACGAACACGCCAGGCCTCGGGGTCGACACGGGCCATCTCTGCATGCTGCCGCGCCTGACTCCTCCCTCAGGGGACATCGGTATCCTGAGGGCGTCCGCGATCCTCGCGTTGTCCGCATTCGCGGGTATGGACGCGAAGACGAGTGTTCCGAAGTTGATCGATATGACCTCGGCCTGCGCCGAGTCTTTGACCGTGAGCTTCGTCGGCTCCTTCGGGTCTATCTTCGGGGGTGCGGGCTTGTCGTACCTGACGAACCTCACGCCCAGCTCGGCCGCTTCCTTGTACGCGAGCTCGGACAGGCCGAACGCCCGCATCTCCTGGAACACGATCCACACGTCCGTGTCGGGCTTCGCCTTCTTCAGCCTCGCAGCGGTCTCGAGGCTCTCCTCCCATGCGAAGTCCTGCACCTTGACGTTCTTCCCCGACGGATCCGGGGTGTCCACGATGACCACGGGCCCCGCTGGCGTGGTGTCCGATTCCAGCTTCTCGTGGAGTTTGAAGAGCGGTATGGCGTCCTTGCACGCCTTAGCGAGCGGCCCCTTGAGCGTGGCCCAACCGCCGCCAGTGGCGACGATCACGGCCGCGCAGTCGAGGTCCTCCACCTTCTCTCCGGCCTTGATCCTCAGGGTGAAGTTCCCGCCGTAGCCCTTGCCATCGATCACGGTGGTGTGCGGCATCAGAACGCCGGGGCTCTTGAGCGACTTCCCGGTCTTCTCTATCATGATCGTGTGTGCTCCCGACCGGGCCGCGACCTCCGCCGCGGCCTGACCAGCGACGCCCGCGCCGATGATCACGATGTTCCTCGTCCTCATCTCTTCGGTGTCCTTCTCGAGCGGTTCGAGCATCCGCACCCTTGCGACCGCCGCGTTGAGCTTCGCCTCCGCCTTGGCCTGCGCTCTCTCGGGCTCTGCGGCGCCTGGGAGGACCACTTCCTCCCTGAGGTTCACGATCTCGATCAGGTTCGCAGGCACTCCCGCGCGTGCGTACGCCTTGAACAGGGACGGGTCGACATCGCGTTTGTGGCACGCGAGCACGATCGCCCGGTCGACCTCCTTCTCCCTCGCCTCCTTCATGACGCCTGACAGGTTCTCCCCGTCGCACACGGCGTCGGCGATGATCACAGACGTGACGTTACCGGCTTCCGAGGCGATCTTCTGCAGGGCCGGGATGTCCAGGAGCGCCGGCTTGGAGACGCAGCACTCGCATATGACTACCTGGATGTTGCACTTCATCGGGCCGCCTCCTTGCCGGACGCGACCTTTGAAGCAGTTGCAATCGCCTTGATGGCGGTCTCCTCGATGTCCATGGGCTCCGAGACGGCGCCTGCGAGGAACACTCCGCTGTCCCTCAGCGCATCCGTCGCCTGGGCGAAGCCGTACGCGTCAGCGGTTATCCCCAGTGCCTTCGCGAGCTCCGTGTCGGCGCCCTTTGGGCGCATGCCGACGGAGAGGATGACGAGGTCGTACTCGTTCTCATGTATCTCCAGGTCGGTCTCTCCGGCGACCTTCACGAGCAGCTTGCCGTCGTCCCTGCGGGATACGGCCGCTGGCATGCTCCTGATGAGCTTCACGGTCTTCTTCCCTTTGGCCCATGCCTTGAATTCGTCCTGAGGCTCGTAGAGCGTCCTCAGGTCCATGAAGTAGAAGTCTAGGTTGATCTCCGGGTCCGTGTCGAGCATCATCTGGGCGATCTTCGTGCCGTACTTGCAGCAGAACTTGGAGCAGTACTCGACGCCAGCCCTCACGGACCTGGAGCCCACGCACTGCAGCATCGCGACCCTCTTGGGAGCCTTCCCGTCGGAGGGCCTGACCAATCGACCCTTGTCGTTGAGGATGCGCTCCGCGTCCACGCTCGAGACGACGTCCTCGAGCCTCCCGCCTCCGAGCCTGGAGACGTCCTTCGCGTCGATGGCTTCGATACCTGTCGCGTAGACGACCGATGACACCTTCCTCGTCACGTTCGTGGCTCGGTCCTCGTAATCGATGGCCTTCGTCGGGCAGACAGATGCGCACTTGTCGCATGCCCCCCTCTTGAAGTGGAGGCACTTTGTCCTATCTATCCTGTGGATCCTCGGCTGACCGCTCCCGGTCGGCGGGAAGACGGCCTTCCCCTCGACGGGACAGACCTCGACGCATTTGCCGCATCCAGTGCAGTCGTCGGTGACGTACCTGGGCGAGGTCTTGATCTTCACTCTGAAACCGCCGTCCTCCTTCTCGATGGAGACGACCTCCGAGATGAGCAGGACCTCGGCGTTCGCATCCCTCATCATGTCGTTCGCGCGGTCGATGGCGAAGCACACGCCGCAGTTCCTGCACTCGGCGAGCCCCTTGCACGTGAGCCCCCGCGCCATGCCGCCAAGCGATTCGCTCTTCTCGACGAGCACGACGTTCGCGCCTTTGTCCACGAGGGCCTTCGCCGCGGTCAATCCCGCGGGCCCCCCTCCAACTACGAGGATGTGCTTTGTCACTAACCTCCCTCCTTCGACCTGTTAGCCAGAGCTGCCTTCCTCTTCAGCGAGGGCACGGGCGATTTAAATGGTTGTGTGGGGATTAGAAAGCTCCCCCATATGGAAAGTGATGAAGGGGTTTCGACCATCGGTGCGGTTCACACGGGCTCAGTTGAGTCCGGTGATGTAGCCATTGTCGTCGATGTTGATCCTTTCCGCGGCCGGTGTGCTGGGGAGACCGGGTATGGTCATCAACTCGCCCGTCAGGGGCACGATGAAGCCCGCACCTGCGGACAGCCTGATCTCTCGGACTGTCAGGACCCAGTCCTTCGGCGCGCCCTTCTTCACCGGGTCGTCCGTGAGCGAGTGCTGCGTCTTCGCCATGCATATCGGGAGCTTGTCCATCCCCGCCTCTTCGATCGCCTTGATGTCGCCGGGTGCCGTGCCCGTGTAGACGACGTCCTTCGCGCCGTAGATTTGCGTCGCGATGATCTTGATCTTCTCCCTTATCGGCAGCTTCTCGTCGTAGAGGACCTTGAAGTCGGCCTTCTCCTTCTCGAGCGCCTCGAGGACCGCCTTGCCGAGCTCCATGCCGCCCTTGCCGCCCTCGACGAACACCTTGGACACCGCGTATCTGGCACCCAGCTTCTCGCAGTGCTTCCTGCAGTGCTCGATCTCCTCGGGGCTGTCGGTCGGGAACTGGTTGATCGCGACCACGACGGGCACGCCGAACTTCTTCATGTTCTCGACGTGCTTGTCGAGATTCGCATAGCCCTTCTCGAGGAACTCGAGGTTCGGCTTGCCGATATCCTTCTCGTTCATGCCGCCGTGCATCTTGAGCGCCCTGATGCTGGCGACCAGGACCGCGACATCGGGCTTGAGCCCGCCGATCCTGCAGACGATGTCGAAGAACTTCTCGCCGCCGAGGTCCGCCGCGAAGCCGCCCTCGGTCACGACGTAGTCCGCCATCTTCAGCGCGTACTTCGTGGCGATGATCGAGCTGTTGCCGTGCGCGATGTTCGCGAAGGGCGCCCCGTGGATGAGCGCTGGCTGTCCCTCGAGCGTCTGGACGAGGTTCGGCATGATGGCGTCCTTGAGCAGGAGGCACATCGCGCCGATGCCGTTGATCTTGTCCGCGGTGACGGGCTTGCCGTCGAATGTGTACGCGACCACGACCCTGCCGAGCCTCTCGCGCAGGTCCTTCATGTCCTTGGAGAGCGCGAGTATCGCCATGATCTCGCTCGCGACCGTGATGTCGAAGCCGCTCTCATGGGGCACCCCTCCCTGGCTCCGCCCGCCGAGGCCGACGACGATCTTCCTCAGCTCCCTCGCGTTCATGTCCATGACCTTCCTCAGGACGATCCTGGTCGGGTCGATGTTGAGCTTGTTCTTCTTGGACACGTGGTTCTCCACCATCGCGGAGAGCAGGTTGTGCGCCGTGCCGACAGCGTGTATGTCGCCCGTGAAATGCAGGTCGATGTCCCACATCGGATAGACCTGGGAGTATCCTCCGCCCGTCGCGCCGCCCTTGATGCCGAATGTCGGGCCGAGCGACGGCTCCCTCAGGGAGAGCATGACCTTCTTCCCGAGCTGGCCTAGACCCTGGCACAGCCCGATCGAGGTGACGGTCTTGCCCTCTCCTGCCTTGGTGGCGGTGATGGCCGTGACGAAGATGAGCTTCCCGTCCTTGTTGTTGTCGTATTTCTTCAGAACCTCCAAGGGCACCTTGGCCTTGTATTTCCCGTAGAACTCTAGGTCGTCACGGGTAAGGCCGATCTTCTCAGCAATCTTCTCGATGTGCTGCACTTTCGCTTCCTGCGCAATCTCAATGTCTGGCTTCATCGCCACCTTTAAACCCCCTTTGAAGGGGGTATAGTCCCTGCCTAAAAAACCTTTTCTAAGATTTCGACGACTATCCTTGAAATCCGCCCGCGAGCAGGCCCAAAACCAAGAATCCTTAAGTACGAACGTTGCATCCCGTTTTTCGGAGTGTGGGAAGTTTGGTCGCGGCAATCATCAACGGCAACGAGATCGCAAAGAGCATCAGGGCAGAACTCAAGGAAGAGGTCGCGGGGATGAAGACAAAGGGCGTGACGCCCGGCCTCGTGGTCCTCATCGTGGGCGAGGACCCCGCATCACAGGTTTATGTTCGGAAGAAGGGTGAGGCCTGCATCGAGCTAGGCATCCACTCGGAAACCATCCGCCTCCCGGCGACCACGTCCGAGGACGATCTGCTCAAGCTCATCGACAAGTACAACGGCGACCCGATGTTCGACGGCATACTCGTCCAGCTTCCTCTCCCGAAGCACATCAGCGAGGAGAAGGTGCTGATCCGGATCGACCCGAGTAAGGACGTCGACGGTTTCCACCCGGTGAACGTCGGCAAGATGGTCGTCGGTTCGGCCGACTGCTACCTCCCGTGCACCCCCCACGGCGTCCAGGAACTCCTCATGAGGAGCGGGAATGACCCGAAGGGGAAGCACGTGGTCGTCCTGGGCAGGAGCAACATCGTCGGCAAGCCAATCACGAACATCCTGCTCCAGAAGGCCCCGGGGGCGGATGCCACGGTCACGATCTGCCACTCGAGGACGAAGGACCTCAAGCACTTCACGCTTCAGGCGGACATAATCATCGCCGCGATGGGCTCGCCCGAGTTCGTCAAGGGTGACATGGTGAAGGAAGGAGTCGTCATCATGGATGTCGGCGTGAACAGGATCAACGACCCGAGCGCGAAGAACGGCTGCAGGCTCGTGGGCGATGTGGACTTCAACTCGGTCAAGGAGAAGGCGAAAGCCATCACGCCCGTCCCTGGCGGTGTAGGCCCGATGACAATCACCATGCTCATGAAGAACACGGTGAAGGCAGCGAAGATACACCACGGGTTGGAGGGATAGGAGCTTCGTGCTCCCGTCCCCGTGACAATGCGCGATTCGGATGCGCCTGTCGAACCCAGGTGGTCGCGCGCGCATTCCGAACGCGCCCTTCGGTAAATCGTTCGCTTTCTGTCGAATTCTGACGAATGTCGACGCCGGTCCTCCAGCCAAGACGATGCACACAGATACGCACGTTAGTGAACTCGTTGTGGTCGCATCGAAAAGCCTTATAAGCTGCTCAAGAATGCGCCCAGCAGGAACAGACAGCTGAGGGCTTGGCCCCGCCTTCTCGGAAGGTGGACCGATGCCTCGGGCCGCTTCCTGAGAGTGCAGACCGACAGCGTGTCCTATGCACCGAAGGTCGTGCGGCGGTTCCGGCGTCCCGGTTCCTAAATGAAGAGAATGGCACCGACAGAGACGGGCATGCGCGGGTCCACGGAGAACGTGTTTGTCATCCATCCCCGCGCGAGAGCGCCGCGATGTCGGGCCCAACCGGATGTGAACAAATGGCAGAGAAGAGCACCGAACTGATACATGGCGCAGTCGTGCACAAGGATCTGACTCGACTGAGGCTGAAGCCGAACCTCCAGGGCTACGAGCAGCTGAGGAAGAGCTTCAAGTGGTCAGACGCAGAGAATGAAGTCGAATGGTTCCCTGGCGGGAAGATCAACGCCGCGTACAATGTCATCGACAGGCACGCGAAGGGCAAGAACAAGGACAAGGTGGCGCTGATCTACGATGACGGTGATGGGCATGTCGAGAAGCTCACTTTCCACCAACTCTACGAAGAGACGAACAAGTTCGCGAACGTGCTGAAGAAGCTCGGCGTCAAGAGGCAGGACAGGGTGTTCATATTCCTGCAGAGGTCGCCTCAGGCGTACATCAGCTTCCTCGGCGCGATAAAGTGCGGTGCGATCGCCTCTCCGATGTTCCCGGCCTTCGGCCCTGACGCGATCAGGGACAGGCTCGTGGACAGCGAGGCAGTGGCGCTGGTGACGGACAAGGAGCTGAAGCAGAGGTTCTACCAGGTCAAGGACCAGCTCCCAGCGATGAAGCACCTGATCGTGGTCGAGGACCCGGCCCCGACGGCGGACGAGATCAGCTACGAGAAGGAGATGGCTGCGGCGTCCAAGGACTTCGAGACCGTCCACATGGATCCCGAGGAATTCATGTTCATGCTCTACACATCCGGTACGACGGGCAAGCCGAAGGGAGTGGTGCACGCCCACAAGGCCATCATGCAGCAGACCCTGACCACGAAGTGGGTCCTCGATGTCCATTCAGAGGACGTCTTCTGGTGCACGGCGGACCTCGGCTGGGTCACTGGAGTCGTGTACGGTGTGCTCGGGCCGTGGTCGAACGGCATCACGCAGGTCGGCCTCGGCGGCAGGTTCGACCCCGACAGATGGTACAAGACCATCCAGGACCACAAGGTGTCCGTATGGTACACCGCCCCGACGGCCGTCAGGATGCTGATGGCGAAGGGCGACGAACTCCCTGGGAAGTACGACCTCTCCAGCCTGAGGGCGCTGTACTCCGTGGGCGAGCCTCTGAACCCCGAGGGCGTCAAGTGGGCGCTCGAAGTGTTCGACGTCAAGCCCTTCCACGATACATGGTGGCAGACGGAGACCGGGAGCATACTCATCACGAACTTCCCCGAGATGCCGATCAAGCCGGGATCGATGGGCAAGCCGTTGCCCGGGATCGAGGCCGCGATCGTCGACGAGAAGGGCACGGTCCTGGCCCATGGCGAGGAGGGCAGCCTGGTGCTCAGGCCCGGCTGGCCGTCCATGATGAGGCAGATCTGGAATAACCCGGCCAAGTTCAACGAGTACATGAAGAACGGCTGGTACTATACCGGGGACACCGCCCAGATCGACAAGGACGGGTACTTCTGGTACGTCGGCCGCGCTGACGACGTCATCAAGACTGCCGGCGAGAGGGTCGGGCCGTTCGAGGTCGAGAGCGCGCTGATCGAGCACCCTGCGATCGCCGAGGCTGGCGTCATCGGCAAGCCCGACGAGCTCAGGGGCAACATCATCAAGGCGTTCATCGTGCTCACCCCGGGCCACACCGAGTCCGAGCAGCTCAAGACGGACATACAGAAGTTCGTCAAGACGAGGCTCGCGGGACACGCGTACCCGAGGGAGATCGAGGTCGTGAAGACCCTGCCCAAGACCAGGAGCGGCAAGATCATGAGGCGTCTCCTGAGGGCGAGGGAGCTGGGCCTTCCGATCGGCGACACGTCGACCCTTGAGGACTGAGCGGAAAACTCCAACGGGGCGGCGACCCCGCCCCTCTCTAATCACTTTCGGCAGTTAGGTCTAGCCTGGGAGGCACTGGATACGGAAGCGCACTCGGATGTGAAGACGAGGCTCTTGGACGGGAACAAGTTCTTCAGGAACAGCCCCGACCTCGCGATCATGAAGCGTCTCGCGAAGAAGCAGGAGCCGTTCGTGGCCATCCTGGCATGCGCTGACTCCAGGGTCAACCCGGAGAAGATATTCGGCCTGTCCCTCGGGGACGCGTTCGTCGTCAGGGTCGGCGGTAACACGCGCACCGACCCGACCGTCTTCGAGAGCCTCGAGTACGCGGTCGAGCACCTGAACGTCCGTGCGGTCGTGGTCTTCGGGCACACGGACTGCGGCGTCGCGAAGGCCGTCGTGGACGACGGCGCGTGCGACGAGCTCGGCAGCCTCTACACGGACATGTGCTTGGCCAAGGGCAAGCTGCCCTCGGACAAGGCCAGGGATCCGGACGCGATATCCGAGAGCAACGTGAGGCTCCAGGTGCGCACGCTGCTGGACCAGAGCTGCGTGATCAGGGAAGCGGTCGATTCGGGAAAACTGTCAATAATCGGTGCCATGCTGGAACTTTCGACCGGCGTGGTCAAGTTCTTATGATTAAGGGATTCCACAAGGAGCAAGTAAGATGAGTGAGAAGAAGGAACACAACAGGTGGATCGTGATGGTCGGGGCGCTGCTCGTTCAGCTCGCGCTGGGCTCGCTGTACGCGTTCTCGATCTTCACCTCGCCCCTCTCCGAGTCGCTGGGGTATAAGTCCACCTCGTTTTGGATACTAGGGATATTCTCGACGGCCATCGGCGTCTTCGCGATAACGATGATCGTCGCAGGCAAGATTCAGGACAGGAAGGGGCCGAGGACGGTCGCGGCCGTCGGCGGCGCGATAGTCGCAGGGTCGTACATGCTCGCGTCGTTCTTCACGGACAGCATCGCGATGATGTACCTGTCGTACGGCGTCATCGGCGGCATCGGCATCGGGCTCGCGTACGTGTGTCCTCTGGCCGCGGCCGTGAAGTGGTTCCCTGACAAGAAGGGGCTCGTCACCGGCATCGCGGTCGCGGGCTTCGGCGCGGGCGCGTTCATATTCACGCAGGTCGGCAAGTTCTTCATCACGGATTACGGGCTCGACAGCGCGTTCCTGTACCTCGGGCTGATATTCCTCGCGATGATCGTCGGCGGGTCTTTCTTCCTGATCAACCCGCCCGCGGGCTGGCTCCCCAAGGGATACGTTCCGCCCGTGAAGACGAACGGCGCGAACAACAAGGTCGACTTCGGCTGGCACGAGACGATCAGGACCAGGAGCTTCGTCATGCTCTGGCTCATGTTCGCCCTCGCGGCGACCGCGGGCCTCATGCTGATCAGCAACACGAAGAACGTCGCGAAGTATCTCGACCCGGACGAGGGCGCGATGGTCGTTGCGCAGGCGCAGACCATCGCCGGCATACTCGCGCTGTTCAACGGCGGTGGCAGGATCGGCTGGGGCAAGATCTCCGACAAGCTCGGCAGGACCAGCACGATGAAGTTGATGTACCTGACCCAAGGCATAGTCCTGGTCGCCGCTGCGGGGTTCTGCTATGTGCAGCCTGCGGGAGACCTTCTGCCGTTCCTCGGACTAGTGGCCCTCGCGTCGCTCGTCGGCTTCTGCTTCGGAGGCAACTTCGCGCTCATGCCATCGACGACATCCGACTACTTCGGCGCCAAGAACTTCGGCATGAACTACGGGCTCGTGTTCACGGGCTACGGGGTCGCCGGCGTGCTCGGCGGTCTGATCCCTGGCGTCCTCGCGGGCGCGGGGAGCGGGTTCGTGTGGGTGTTCCTCGCGGTCGGGGTCGCGTCGTTCGCGGCCTTCGGGGTGGCGATGTTCACCCGCGCGCCGGAAGTGAAGGAAGTCGAGACGCCCGTTCCGGCCCCCGCGGCCTGAGTGGCAAACCCCCAAACCCTTTGCGACGGTTTTTCTGGCCCTGTACTCCAGGAGCCCCCATCCAGCGCGTGCCTGTGGGGAAAGCTTTTATCGGGTTCTGACATAACCGTCTTGGGTTTCACACATGTTGAGGGAGTGCAGGGACCATGGGTACTTCAGGGCGGAGTACTGCTCTGTCTGCGGCGAAGAGGGCAGGTTCCTTATGAACGACGAGGAGCTGGACAGGCTCAGCAGGACCATGGCCGGGGCGCTCAGGCATTTCCCTGAGAGGTTCGACCTTCAGATGGACAGGCAGGGGTTCGTCGACCTCAGGGCCTTCGTGGACGCCCTGCACAGGAAGCAGCGCAGGTACCACTGGCTGAGACCGCATCACATAGTCGCGATCATAGAGACGGATAACAAGGGCAGGTACGAGTTCAAGGACGGCATGATCCGGGCGACCTACGCCCATTCGTTCGATGTGGAGCTCGACGCGTCGTCCATAGGCACCCCGGACAAGCTGTACTACCCGACGACCTCGGAAGAGGTGGACATCGTGCTGGAGGTGGGGCTCAAGCCATCTGACAGGAAGAAGGTCCACCTGAGCAGGGCGGTCGGGGACGCGGTCAACGCGGGCAGGGTCAGGACCCCGGAGCCGATCATACTCGAGGTGGACGCGAAGGCCGCGGCGGACGACGGCATAGTCATCCAGAAGGCGGGCAAGACGGTCTACCTGACCAATGATGTGCCCCCGCAGTACCTCAAGAGGATGGAGATCGACCTCTCCGAGTTCCCCGTCGAGGAGCGCCCGAAGGAGCCCGAAGCGGCGGCTGGATCCCCGGAGAGACCCGCCGAGGAGAGGCTCCCCGAGGAGAGGCCTCCCGAGGACGAGCAGTAGCCTGAGCACGTTCGCGCACGCCAGCCAAATGATTATTAGAGCCCGTGCGGACTCCTATATCGTATGTTCATCAGAGCGGACCAGCTTTGGCTTGAGGAAAGGGAGGGTGGGTTCCCGCTACACGCGCTAGAGTTCCACTGGCACGGCTTCGAGCCTGGGCTCACGTGCCGCGACCTCGCGAGCGGCGACATAGTCGAGTTCGACCTGCACGACGTGCGGTTCCTAGTGAGCCGGAAGAAGACGTGCGTCGGCTACTTCGGCGACGACGGGCACGTCCCGTGCCCGAAGCAGGCGCCGGTCACGACCTTCGGCCAGTGCCCCGAATGCTCTGGCGAGTCGTTCATACCGATACAGGAGTGCATCTTCGAGCCCCGGTGCGACGGGGAGAAGTGCGACCACGACTTCTGCAGGAGGGAGCACGTGCTCTACCTCGCGTTCTACGACACCCACACGAAGATAGGCATGAGCTCCTCGAGGAGGGTCGAGAGACGGCTGGTCGAGCAGGGCGCGGACGCGTTCGCGGTCATCGGGTCATACCCGACTAGGAGGAAGGCCAGGGAGGCCGAGAAGGACATATCGTCCAAGCTGCGGATACCGCAGTCCTTCAGGCAGGAGTTCCTTCTGCGGAACTTCTCGAGGCCCGTGGACTCCGGCGGGATCGAGTCTAGATACGAGGGCCTCAGGACCTCCCTGGGCGAGACCTACCAGCTCGAAGTCGCGGAGCTCCGCTGGCTCGACAGGTACCCGATCGAGCTGCCCTTGAAGGCGGCCCCGCAGCTCCAGGAGACCCCAGGGAGGCACAGGGGGGAGTTCGTGGGCGTCAAGGGGAAGTGGTTGATCTACGAGAACGAGGGCGTCAAGGCGCTGAGCCTGGCGGACCTCCCCTCCAGGTTCCTCTCGAGGGAATGACCGCCGTGCGCGCGAGCCTCCAAACTAAGAAATAGGTACGAGTCAATTGGCTCGCTGGATGGAGAACATGAGACTGACATGGCTGGGCCACTCTGCGTTCCTGATCGAAGGGAAGGACAGGATTCTGATAGACCCGTTCCTCACCGGCAACCCCAAGGCCGCGGTGGCGGCGGACAAGGTCGATTGCGACATCATATGCGTCACGCACGGGCACGCCGACCACCTGGGCGATGTCGTGCCTATCGCCCGCAGGACGGGCGCGGTCGTTGCGAGCATAATCGAGATGTCCGCATACCTGGAGCGCTGCGAGGTCAAGAGCGTCGGATTCAACATCGGGGGCACCGCGAGCATCAGGAACTCTAAGTTCACGCTCGTGCCCGCGTTCCATTCTTCCAGCATAGGCGCCCCCGGCCTGGAGTTCTCCGCGGCCATGGCGGTCGGGTTCGTGATTGAATCCGGCAAGGTCGTGTACCACGCGGGTGACACATGCGTGTTCGGGGACATGAATCTCATAGGGGAGATGTACAAGCCAGACGCAGCCCTGCTCCCGATAGGCGGGTTCTTTACCATGGACCCCAAGCAGGCAGCGATGGCGGTGTCCCTCATCAAGCCCAAGATGGTCCTGCCCATGCACTACGGCACATGGCCTTCGATCGAGCAGGACCCCAAGGAGTTCGAGGCGCTCGTGAAGAAGTCCTCGAAGGCCAAGGTCGTTATCCTCAAGCCAGGCGAGTCAGTGGAAGTCTGATAGCTGATGACCAGGATCCTTACCCCGGAAGAGCTGAGGCTCAGGCACGGCAGCATGTTCGCCAAGCGCCTCATCACGATGGTCGACGAGAAGACCAAGAAGGCGAGGATATTCGAGGAGTGCTGCGCCCAGGGGCCCGTCGAGTGGGACGCCATCAACCGGCTGAGGGCCAAGGGCGTCGTCGAGCATGTCGAGGTCCAGGGAACCACGCTCATTATGGAGGCCCGGCTGGGCGTGGGCGAGGTCAGGTTCGGGCCTGCGTCCAAGGATACCGGCGGGCAGGCCCTCAGGGCGGTCGAGGTCAGGAACGGCAAGGTCGAGACCACCTGGATGGGGCTCGCAGGCGCCAGCGTGGGCGTGGGCGCGTGCCTCCCGCAGGCCGAAGGGGTCGAAAAGGTCGAGTTCATCAGCGACGAACAGGTCGGGGGCAGCAGGATGGTCGAGCTCAAGATCACCACGCCCCTGCACCACAGGATGATCATAGGGATCGACGACACCGACACGAAGGAGAAGGGCGCGACCTGGGTCCTGGGGCTGAAGCTCGGCCGGGAGATGCCCCACGGGATATTCCTATCGCACAAGATCGTGCAGCTGAACCCGCACGCGCCCCAGAAGACCACGAACTGCGCCGCGACGGCGATGTCCTTCGCAGTGCTCCCGGACCAGGCGGCCAAGGCGGTCGCGTGGGCTAAGGATTTCGTGTCGAGGAACACCTACTCGGACCAGACCGCCATGGCGGTGTTCCAAGGGCTCGACGTCCCCCGAAAGCTGGTCAAGTTCGGCGCTGACGCCAAGGAGACCATACTGTCCATACACGACGCCGAGCACGCGGCAGGGCACCACGGGGTGGAGCTGCACGAGGTCACCGGCCGGAGGGGCCTGATAGGGGCCGTGGCGGCCATCGGGTGCTTCGACCTGGGTTTATATAGTGCCGGGCTCCCCGAGGACTTCAGGCACGCATAGATTGGTTCTGTCAAGAGTCGGGTGGTAATCCCTCGGACCACTTCGAGAGCTGACTCGTCCCTTCGGCTCCGGCCGTGCGCCCCTCGCGGGGTCGCAGAGGACCATCATCACGTCATGCTGGGACGCGCCGGTGCTGAACCGTAAGCCCCCTGCCGCCTTGTCGCAGGCGGCTGGTCGCAGCGGGCCCGCCCATTCAAACAGCGCCTGGATGGGGCTGTCCGAGGAGGCGAATGATGCGTACGCGCCCATTCGGGAATATGGTTTTCTCCCACATCTCGAGCGCGATCCGCTGCCTTCATCCGGGCCGACCTCGACGGCCCGTGTGTGCCATGTTTGGCATCGTGACATCAACAGGGCATAGGATCTTGACGCTTCGCACTACATGTAACACCCGATGACTTGATAGAACCCGGATAGCTTAAGCTTAAAGCTAAGTGCACTATTCGGACTAAGGAGAGGAGCGAACAGATGACTGGCGAGATTTCTAGGGCCATCTCCTCTACCGCCTACCAGGCCTACGAGAAGAGGCTCCTCAAAGAGGTCATGTCCAGGCCGGTCCCGCACCACGTCGCGGTCATCATGGACGGCAACAGACGCTACGCGAAGGAGTTCGGGCTCCTGGTGGCCGAGGGGCATGAGAAGGGCAAGGAGAAGCTCGAGGAGATGCTCGAGTGGTGCCTCGAGATAGGCATCAAGATGCTCACGGTGTTCGCCTTCTCGACGGAGAACGTGACCAGGGAGAAGGATGAGATAGAGGCCCTCATGCGCATGTTCATCTCGAACTTCAGGAAGCTCGGGGACGACGAGCGCGTCCACAGGCACAAGATCAGGGTGCGCGTGCTCGGCCAAACGGAGCTGCTGCCGGACGACCTCAGGGAGGCGATCCGGTACGCGGAGGAGAAGACCAAGGACTACAAAGGTTACTCCTTCAACATCGCCATAGGATACGGCGGGAGGGAGGAGATCATCCACGCCATGAAGAAGATCGCGGAGGCGGTCAAGACCGGCGAGCTCGGGATAGACGACATCTCGGAGAAGACCTTCGCGCAGTACCTATACACCAAGGACATGCCTGACCCGGACCTGATCCTGAGGACCTCCGGGGAGGAGCGCATATCCAACTTCCTCCTCTGGCAGCTCGCGTACTCCGAACTTTACTTCTCCGATGTGTACTGGCCGGGGTTCAGGAAGATCGACTTCCTGAGGGCCGTGAGGTCGTATCAGCTCAGGCGTCGCAGGTTCGGCACGTGATTGCGCTTTTTCGCCGCGTTTCGCCCCGTGCATGCCCTTCGTCCGCATGGGGGAGGTTCGAAAAGCATACCTGAGTTGCACGTTTCCGGACGGATTCCGTTAGATTGAAGTACTCCATCAATCTACGGGTTTCGGGAGTCAGATGCTAGAACCTCCGCTGAGCGAACACCCTTGCGAGATTTACGAACGATGGAAGGGCCTCGACCTCAAACTGCTGCCGATCGACAGGACGGACATCAGGATACTGTGCGAGCTCAGGGAGAACGCCAGGAAGAGCAACTCCGAGATTGCCAAGAAGCTCGATGTCACCGAGGCGACCGTGAGGCGCAGGATAAAGAACCTGGTCGAGAAGGGGATCATACTCAGGTTCTCGATACACATAGATTATAGATTGATCGAGAACACTGTCAAGGCATACATACATCTCAAGACGGTCACGGACAAGCTCGACAATGTAGTTGACCACGTCACGAACCACAACAGGGTCGTCGCGGTGTACAGGGTCACGGGCGAGTACGACCTGCTCGTGGTCGCGCTGTTCGTGGGCATGACTGAGCTGCAGGAGTTCATAGACACCTTCCTCAAGATGGACGGGATCAAGGAGACGGACACGCAGATCGTCATGAGCGCCCACAAGGGCGTGCCGTGGACGGGCATCTGAGCCCCCGACCGGATAGACACGTCGGCATCCATCCACCAGGAGGCCTGTCAGAGAAAGGTTTAGTATTGACAGGATCATTCCGAGCCTGGTGGGTCCATGGTTCGAAATTCTCCTGCGGGATGCTATCTTACCGTGTCTCTGATGGTCTTCGTGTTCCTTTCGGCGCCGTCGTCAGTCGATGCGTCTACGTCCGATATCAGCTTCGTCACGGGGCAGTGGTCGACGCCTCACATATACACCCTCGGGAGCGGAAGAGATGCCTGGCGTCCGGCCTTGGTGATAGACAGCCAAGGTACGCCACACGGAGTCTTCATCGATATCTGGGCAACGGACTCGGAGGCGGGGAGATGGCTCTCGTACCTGACCGGTTCGGGGAATGAGTGGATTGGGGGGACGATTGAGGGCACTGAGCACGTCAGCTCCTTCTCCATTGCCATCGACGAGAGCGACTGCCTGCACATGTGCGCCGCTGTACCTGGAGAGTTGCGCTACTTCACGAACTATGAACAGGACAGCTCGTACGCGGTGATCGAGGAGGTGTCTGCGGACAGCTGCAAGATCATCGTAGATGCCGTGGAGGCGGTCCATGTCCTGTATCTGGACACGACGCTGTCCGTGATGAAGCATGCGACGCTGCTTGACGAGGCTTGGTCCATCGAGTCCGTAGATGACGTGTCTATGATGAACTCCGTGGCTTTGGGCCCAGACGGAGCTGTCTACGGGTGCTACTATTCGGACGAGAGTCCCCTTGTCTTCTTCTCGAACTCGTCGGGTGATTGGGAATTCGAGACGGTCGATTCGCAGTGCGACGTGCAGTGGTGGTCGGCAACGGTCGCCCTGCTGTCGGATGGAAAGCCGATCCTGTCCTACTGCGACCAGTTGAATCAGAATCTGAAGCTCGCCTTCTTGGGCTTCGATGGCGATTGGCGGGTGTTCGTTTTGGCCGCGGATGCAGGTTTCGCCTCCATGGCAGTCGACAAGTTCGACAACGCGGTGTTCTCGTATCTGTCCGGGGGCAGCGTGTACTTCATGAGGTACAGCGGAGGGGCACGCATGTGGCTCGCAGTGAACAGCCTCAGCCAGATCGGCAGCCCTACGGCCATCGCTGCTGACTCAGAAGGATACGCGCACATCCTCTATCGGTACCTCTACCAGGTTCCAGGTTCGCAAGTCTCAATGGAGAGCGACGATCTCGTCTATGCAACAAACGCCCTGGACGTGCCCAGGGGGCCGAGCGGCCTGACCATTTCTCAGGAGCGGGGCGGTCTCCGTTTGAGTTGGACAGCTGACTCGGGGTCGTACTCCACTGGGGTTGATGGGTACAGGATATACCGCGGTGTCTACGAGGGAGCGCAGTCATACCTCGCGACCGTCGATGCCTCCGAGTTGACCTATCTCGATGAATCTGCAGAGCCCAGCACCGATTACTACTACAGGGTCACCGCGTTCAATGACGATGGGGAGAGCCTGTACGAGCAGGCGGCTACTGTGGACACCGTGGGCTGGAACTGGGAGAATGGAATGTCGCTGTCGGACTACGCGCTCGTCGCGTTGTCTGTGGTGATCGCAGTGCTGGTGATCCTCCTGCTGTACCAGCACGGTAGGTACAAGCGCAAGTCGGAGGAAGCCCAGAATCTGAGCCAGGGTCCGAAGGGGCCCTGAATGCGCGGACAGATATCCGGGTCACACCGCCTGTAGGGCGACTTGGACGACATCCATGGTCTTGATGCTCAGGCCAGCCTTCTTCGCGCCCGCGTTCAGGTTGACCTGGCAGAACGGACACGAGGTCACGATGACCTCCGCCCCCGCGTCCACGAACTGCTTGACCCTCTCGGCAGCGACGTTCTCGGCCATGTCGTTGAAGGCGGACTTGAACCCTCCGCCCGCACCGCAGCACTGGGCATCCTCCCTCTCGGCCTTGATCTCGAGGAGCTGCAGCCCCGGGATCGCCTTGAGCACGTTCCTGGGAGCGTCGTAGACCTTCGCGTGCCTGCCCAGGTGGCAGGGGTCGTGGTACGCGACCTTCTTATTGAACTCTTTGGTGAACTTGAGCTTCCCATCCTTGATCAGCTTCTCCAGGTACTCGGATATGTGGTACAGCTTGTACCCGGGGATGCCCGTCAGCTTCGGGTAGTCGTTCTTCATGGTGTTGTAGCATCCGGCGCACGCCGTGACCATGGCCTTGTACCCGCGCTTGTCCATCGCCCTCACGTTGTGCGGGGCGACCTCGTCCCTGACGGGTCCCTTCTGCCCGGTCCTGAGCATGGGCGAGCCGCAGCACCACTCGTCCTCCCCGAGGAGGTTGAACTTCACGCCCGCCTTGTCCAGCAGCTTCGCGGTCGCGACCGCCAGGGGCTGCATCCTGTAGGCCTCCGTGCAGCCGGTGAAGAATATCACATCGGGCTGGTCCGAGAGCTTTATCTCGGGCGGGAGCCACGCGGCCCTCTTATCGGCGGGCTCGTCGTAGGGGTTGTGCTTGGCCATCACGCGCTCCCCTATCTTCTTGTGCGCCTCCATCGGCCCGTAGCCCTGGTCGATGAGCCACTCCTTGACCTCCTCCCACAGGTGGGCGAAGTCTATCTCGACGTGGCAGTTGTGCTCGCACGCGGCGCACGATGTGCATTGGAATATGCGTTCGGTGAACTTGTCGTCGATCTTCGGGGTCCTGCCGAGCAACCGGTCGATCGGCGTCCTGTTCGCGATCTGCTTCAGGTAGTAGACCTTGCCCCTGGGCGTGGCGGACTCCCAGCCGATCTGCTTGTACACGGGGCAAGGGTCCCTGCAATATCCGCACTGCAGGCAGGCGTCAAGGTCCTTCTGTATCTCGGATATCTTCCTCATGAATGTCACCGGTTCGTATGTTCGGACTCGATGTACCCCCGGGGCCCGGGGGTCTAGTGCACTCCCTGGCCACTGGGATATCTTCGATGTTGATAAACCTAGCGCAGTACGCCTGCGAGGCTGCTGGCACGAGGATTACTTCTTGCGAACGCCCTTTTTCGGACGCCCGCTTTTAGCCTCGAGACGAATTTCAACTTCCTTCCCCGGCTCGTATCCCTTGAGGCTCCCGAGCATGCCTCGGACGGTGTCGTCCACGATGCTCGAGACGAACTTGCCTGCGGCGATCCTCTTCCCTCCGACGGTTATCGTCACTCCCACGGTGGGGAGTTCGATGCAGTCCTTCAGCTTCTTCTTGCCCTCGACTATCGCCCTTGCGAGCCTCGCGCAGTCGAGGTCGCACTTGTGGCAGTCCAGGCCAGGCAACTCCTTCAGCTTCCTCTCGACGGCCACCTCACGTTCTATGTGCGCCACCAGCTCTCCCATCTTCGGGTTCCGGAGCACGGTGCCCTTCCTAGGGGCGATTTCCCCCACGGACACCTTCGGGAAGGAGCCGTCCTTGAACCCTTCGACTATGACCACATCGGGGCTGTACTCCCTGACGAGCATCTCCACGATCCTGTCGGCGTCCGTCTTCGAGTGCTTGAACACGGTCGTCTCCGTCTCGGACGAGAACACGACAGGGTCGCTGCCCGCCATCCAATGCCTCCAGGTGTCCTTGCCCGCGCAGTCGGCGCTCTTCTTGTGCGGGGAGTGCTTCACGGACGAGACCCTGTACCCCTTCTCCGAGAGCTCCTGGACGAGTTTCTCGACGAGCAGCGTCTTGCCCGAATCCTGGTAGCCGTATATGCCTATGATCATCGGTCCTATCCTCTGTCCGTGATACGGTCACGCCGAGATAAACATTGACCGCTCGGCAGTCACTTGCCCCTGAGCAGCGAGCTGACCATCCGGGGCAGGCTGGCGTATATCGAACTCTCCGACCAGTCGAGCTCCTCCTTCTCGCACACGGTCGACTCGCTGAGCCTCGTCGCGGCCTCGCGGAGGGCCTCCAGGTCCTTCCCGCTGGCCTTCCCATTGGACACGACCGCGTCTATCCTGTTCATCATGTCCTTCGCGGCCAGTATCCTGGTCTCGGTCCTCTCCGCGACCTCTTCCGAGACGAGCCCCATGTCGCGCTTGATCGAGTTCAGGCCGAGCCCGGACGAGTAGGTCGCCTCCACGATATCTCCCCTGGACATCCATCTGGTCTCGTAGTTCAGCACATGCTTCCAGCTGGGCATGACCGCGAGCGCGAGATGGTCCTCGAGGGTCTTCGCGTGCAGGATGTAGCCGTGCCTGGCCGGGTCCGAGAACGCGATGCCACCGGGGTCCAGGAAGGGCGCTAGCGGTCCGATGAACGGGTAGAGTTTCTTCCCCTTGAACTTGGTGTACAGCTTCCTCGTGTATTCGACGGTCTCCGCGACGGACTCCGGCGTCTGGGTCGGGAGGCCTATCATGTAGAACATGTCGAACCTGCCGCAGCCGGCGTCGAGGAAGTTGGCAGCGGATTTCTCGAGGCCCGCGGTGGTGTACTGCTTCCCCTGAGCCCTCCTCACATCGTCGTCGTGGGACTCGGGCGACATCTGGACGCTGAACCTGTCCACGCTCTTCGCGACCTCCTTCGCGAACTCGGCGTCCGCGGGAGTGAAGAGCTCGATCACGACCTCGTTCCTGATCTTCCGCTTCTTCAATTCCGAGAGGAACTCGGATGCGTAGGCCTTCCCTGGCTGCCTGATGTCGCCGACGACGAAGGTCGCGCCCTTCACGTACTCCTCCGCGCGCGCGATGTCGCCCGCGAGCAGCTCAGGGGATCTGTACGCGGGCGTCTTCCTGTTGAAGTTGCCAGCGAACGAATCGCACGAGCCTGCGCAGTTGAGGCAGTTGTGGGTGCAGCCCCTGACCCCCACAGCGATGGACATGGGGTTCGATTTCCAGCTCTTGTACGGCAGGTGCCCGTCCAGGTCCCTGTACCTGAGCACGCTCCTGACCATGAGGCCATAGTCGATCTCGATCGAGTCCAGGTCCTCCGGGACATGGGTGAGCGGGTTCGATCGCACCTTGCCGTCATTTCGCCAGGTCAGGTTGGGGACGTTCTCAAGGGATGCTTCTTTGTCGAGGGATTCGAGCAGGATCTCGAGAGGAACCTCGGTGGAATCCCCTCTGAGCACGAAGTCCACCTCGGGGTGCGTGCGGAGTATCTCATCGTGATAGTACGATGCGCTGAACCCTCCTATCACGACCGGCTTGTCCGGATGGTGCTTCTTCACCATCTTCGCCAGCTCGAGCGCGCCCTGGACGTGCGGCATCCAGTGGAGGTCTATGCCGAATATGGACGCATCGATCGACCGGACGAACTTCTCGGGGTCGAACCTCGCCGAAGATAGCATCCTCGATGCGACGTTGGCTATCCTCACCTTGCGTCCTTTCGATTCCAGGTGAGACGCGATGGTCGTGAACCCGATAGGGTACATCTCGAAGACCGGCGTGGACGGTATCAGGTCGCTCACTGGGCCCAGCAGGAGCACGCGCTTGCGGAAGTCCATGACACTCGGGGGATGCAGCAGCACAAGGTCCGGGGCGGACATGCAGGCCACATCAGGAAGAGCCGGTTATAAAAACCTGCTTCGTTACATCCCCGCCTCGAATCGTCGAGAGTGCCAAGTGCGGTCGCGTCCAGCCATAACTAAATATCCCCAGCAGGTCGTTTCTTGCCTGCAGGAGCCGGTCTTCATGAAAGTAGCTAAATGGATTGGTGTGTGCATTGTCGGCCTGCTGGCGATAGCAGCCCTCTCGGGCAGCGTGTCGGCCTACACGGCCACCGTCCCGTCGTTTGATACATGGGTTGTTTCGGTGCAGGGAGCCCCGAACTTCGATCTCACCTACGAGTGGACCTCCGACCAGCCGCTCACATTCGCGATTTCCGGTCCAGGAGGGATCCTCGTGACCGAGCTCAGCAGCACCTCGGAATCGGGTTCCGTCGATATGGAGGAAACGGGCACATATTTGCTCTCATGGTTCAACCCTGGGACTCAGGATGCAAACCTTGACTTCACCTACTCCGTGGATCCGTTCCAGACGGTCGAGGACATGTGGAATCCGGTGCTGCTCATCATCGTCATCGGAGTGGTGGCCGGCATCGCGGTCATCGTGTTCGTCGTCGTTGTGATTGTGCAGGCGGGCTCGAAGAAGGTCCCGCCGCAGGGACCGATGTACGTCCCGCAGCAGGTGTACGGGCCGCCTGCAGCCCAGACCGGAGTGTGCCCGATGTGCGGCACGCCTGTGGACCCGAGCTTCCAGTTCTGCGCCAAGTGCGGCACCAGGACCAGGTAGCTAGGTCCGAGGGGTCCCCACCCCTCGAATTTCCCACTTCGGTCCCGACTTTCGAAATCTGGGCCCGCATGCGGCCCATTTTTCGCATTTCGTTCGATACTGACGCGTCGGTTCCGCGCACTGTCTTACTGAAAACGCTTTATACTGTGTCGTGAATCCGAGGGCGATGCTCGCAGACGACTACATGGGCGTCGCCGTCTTTGCGATCGTAGCCATACTTTTCCCCACGCTCGCGTTCCTCCTGTCGAGATACTTCAGGACGGACAAGAAGGACCCGAGGGGGATGACCACCTACGAGTGCGGCGAGGTCCCCGTGGGCGAGGCGCAGATACAGTTCCACTTCCAATACTACATGTATGCTATCATATTCGTCGCCTTCGACCTCGTCACCGTCTTCGTCCTCATGTGGGCGCTCGTGTTCTCCGACCTCAGCGAGCTCGCGAAGGTCTTCATGCTCATGTTCCTCGGGATACTCCTCGTAGGGGTCACCTACGCCCTGAAGAAGGAGGAGATAACCTGGATCTGAAGGCCGAGAAGGGTGAGTCCTCACCCGGCCAGGTCATCATGTTCAAGTCCAGGGATTTCCTGAAATGGTCCGACGGTATCATGGAGACCGTGCTCAGGAAGTCCGTTGTGGGCGACAGCATCGACCTCCTGACCAGGGACTTCTTCAACTGGGCCACCAGAAACTCGATCTACCCGCTGCACTTCGGCATCATGTGCTGCGCGCTCGAGATGGCGGTCGCCTCCGCGCCCAGGTTCGACGCGCAGAGGTTCGGGGTCATATACAGGTCCACGCCGAGGCAGTGCGACGTGCTCCTCGTCAACGGGCCCGTGAGCAAGAAGCTGAAGCCGGCCCTGAGGAGGCTCTACGACCAGATGCCGGAGCCGAAGTGGGTCATCGCGATGGGCGAGTGCGCCATATCCGGAGGGCCGTTCTGGGGGAGCTACAGCATCGTCCAGGGGGTCGACCAGTTCATACCCGTGGACATATACATTCCGGGATGTCCCGCGAGGCCCGAGGCTCTCATAGACGGGATACTCAAGCTGCAGAAGGTCATCAAGGAGAACAAGAAAGGCCTGCTGACCGGCAGGTGACGGACGGGGAATTGCTATCATGGTACAAGGGGGGCAGGGAGCAAATTCGGGGGCGTACATGGAACGTGCCCCGAGCAGGATCGACCAGGATCCGGCAGACAGGGTCCTGCGGGCGCTGGCCGAAGGCTTCCCGAAGAGCGTCTCCAACGGGGCCAAGGTCAGGGACGGGTTCATACGCGCCAGGGTCGACCGCGGGGACCTGTACGAGGCGTGCACGATGCTCAGGGACCGCCAGGGGTTCGAGCACACGTCCATGATATCCGCGGTCGAGTACGACAACAGGTTCGAGGTCGTCTATCATCTCTATTCCTATCAAGCGAGGCTCCTGCTGGAGCTCATCACGACCACCCCGAAGGACGACCCGAGCGTCGACTCGGTCGCGCTCGTCTGGGGCGGGGCGAACTGGCATGAGAGGGAGGCGTTCGACCTCATGGGCATAGTCTTCAAGAACCATCCGAAGCTCGAGCGGATCCTGCTTCCGAAGGACACGATGTACCATCCGCTCAGGAAGGATTTCAAGGGGTGACCATGCATGGCTGAGATGTGGATCAACATGGGCCCCCAGCACCCGATGACGCACGGGCTGTGGAACCTCAAGGTCAAGGTCGACGGCGAGACCATCATGGACGCGGTGCCCGAGGTGGGGTACCTGCACAGGGGCATCGAGAAGATATGCGAGGACAGGACCTACACCCAGATCATACCCATCACCGACAGGCTCTGCTACGGCTCATCGTTCACATGGAGCCACCTGTACTGCATGACGGTGGAGGACCTGATGGGGCTCGAGGTGCCCGAGAGGGCGGAGTACATCAGGGTCGTGGGCATCGAGATGCAGAGGATCGCGTCCCATCTGATGTGGCTCGCGGCGTTCGCGGCCGACCTCGGCATGATGGCCGGGTTCATCTACACCATGAGGGATCGGGAGGTGTTCATCGACCTCTTCCAGGCCATGAGCGGGTCGAGGATCACATACAACTTCCCGAGGATAGGCGGCGTAGCGCACGACCTCCCCGCGAACTTCGAGAGGGACGCCCTGCGCGCGTGCGACTACACCGAGATGCGGCTCAGGGAGTACGAGGACATCTTCGATGACTCCAAGATATTCAGGCTCAGGACCGAGGGCGTCGGGCTCCTGAAGAAGGAGGACGCATTGAACCTCGGGGTCACCGGCCCGCCGCTCAGGGGCAGCGGGGTCAGGTACGACATCAGGAAGGACACGCCCTATTCGGTCTATCCGGAGCTGGACTTCGAGGCGAAGACGCACCTGGGGTGCGACGTCTTCGCCAGGTACAGGGTGAGGATGGAGGAGATGTGGGAGAGCTGCAAGATCATCCGCCAGGCGCTCAAGAAGATGCCCAAGGGCAAGTGGAGGGTCGTGGCCCCCAGGGTCGCCCCCGAGGGCACTGGCGTCGCGAGGGTCGAGGACCCGAGGGGCGAGGGGATGATGTACGTCATCGGGAACGGAACCGACAAGCCCTACAGGCTGAAGATCCGGAGCCCGATCTTCGTGACGGTGTCCGCGGCCCCGGTCATGCTCATAGGATACAAGCTTGCGGATGTCGTGTCGGTCATGGGGAGCCTCGACATGTGCATCGGGGAGACCGACAGGTGAGGCCATGAACCTATTCGAATTCTGCTACGGACTCATCCACTGGCTTGTGGACCTCGTCAACAACCTCTGGTACTGGCTCGGGGACGTTCTCCCGTGGGCCTTCGGGGGCTTCTTCACGGCCATCGGTGACTTCGCCGCATCGCACGGGACGATGGTCACCGCCACCATCCTGCTCGAAGGGATCATCGTCGTGGCGGTCGCGCTCGTCAACGTGCTCAACTTCATATGGCTCGACAGGAAGCTGAGCGGGCGCATATTCGACTTCTACGGGCCTTACTACGTGGGCTACAGGATCGGAGGCTGGCTCCAGAACCTGGCGGACGGCATGAAGCTGTTCACCAAGGAGATCATCACGCCCGCGAAGGCCGACAAGCTAGGGTTCCTGCTCGCGCCCGTCATCTTCGTCGGCTCATCGGTCGCGATACTCGCGACCATACCCCTGAGTCCCAACTTCGGCATCGCTGTCAACGACTCGGGCGCGGGCGTGCCCGCGGGCGTGCTGTTCGCGTTCGCGATGTTCTCCATCGCGCCGTTCTCCATACTCATCGCCGGGTGGTCGTCGAACAACAAGTACACGCTCCTGGGAGGCATGAGGTCCGCCGCTCAGATGATGAGCTACGAGATACCGCTCCTGCTCTGCGTCGCGAGCGTGTTCCTGCTCTCCGGGAGCTTCAGCTTCGTCGGGGTCGTCAACGCCCAGCACGATGTCTGGTTCGCCATCCCGCTCTTCCTCGGATTCATCGTCTTCATCGTGTGCCTCATAGCCGAGGTCGAGATCACACCCTTCGACATACCCGAGGCCGAGGCCGAGCTCGTCGAGGGCTGGACCACGGAATACTGCGGCATGAGGTTCGGACTGTTCATGATGACCAGCTACCTGAGGGGATACGCAGGGGGCGCGCTCGCGACCGCCCTGTTCCTGGGCGGCTGGCAGGGGCCCGCGGTCATCCCGGACGAGATATGGTTCCTGATCAAGGCGTACTGCGTGTTCTTCGTGATCGAGTGGATGCGGTGGTCCGTCCCTAGGATACGGATAGACCAGATACTGCACCTGGGCTGGAAGAGGCTCATGCCTCTGGCCGTGCTCAACCTGCTCATCGCCGCCGCGATGAAGTCGATGGGGTGGTTCTGATGGCGGTCGACAGGTCCAAGGTCACATTCACGGGATACGTGCTGAAGCCAATGGCCCGCACCATGAGGCAGTTCGTCGGGTCGCTGTTCCTGGGGAAGCCCAACACAGTCATGTACCCGTACGAGAAGCTCGATCTGCCCCAGGTGTACAGGGGTCTGCACACGCTCGACTTCAAGAAGTGCATCGGGTGCGGCAACTGCATCAACATATGCCCTAACGACTGCATGTGGCTCGAGAAGATAGACGACCCGGAGCTGGGCAAGATAGAGCGTCCCGGGGTCGATGTCGGCAGATGCCTGTTCTGCGGGTTCTGCGCAGAGGTCTGCCCCACGGTCGCGCTGCACATGACAAAGGAGTTCGAGCTCGCGAACGGTGACCGCTCGAAGCTCAGGTACGGGCCCAAGGACATCAGGGACGATAAGTTCGCTGACACGTTCATCGAGGAGCGCCAGAAGCGCAAGCTGCCGGTGCTCGATCTATCCAAGTGCACCGGGTGCGAGAAGTGCGCCGGAGAGTGCCCGGAGATGTGCATCGCGATGATGCCGATCGATGGCGTGGGCATGAAGAAGCCCGAGATCCACCTGGCCAAGTGCAACTCCCACGGCAAGTGCGCGCTCGTATGCCCCGAGACGGCCATCACGATGACCGAGGCGTACGAGTCCTACTTTGAGATGCCCGAGCCCAAGCTCATACTCAAGAACTGCACGGGCTGTTCCGCCTGCGCCAAGGCCTGCCCCGCGGACGCGATATACATGATGGACATGCCGGGCACCGAGAAGACCCTGAAGGACGGCAAGAAGGGCAAGCCGAAGAAGCGCGCGGTGTTCGTGTTCGAGAAGTGCGTCGGATGCGGCAGGTGCTTCAGGGCCTGCAAGTTCAAGGCGATCGAGATGCCGGGGGTGAAGAAGTGACCTGGGAGTTGTTCGTGTTCCTGTTCCTCGCGGCCTCCGCTCTGCTGTCCGCGCTCCTCGTGATAGGCTCCAAGGAGATCATCCACAGCGTGATAGCGCTCGCGACTTGCTTCGTGTCGGTCGCGTGCCTGTACCTGATGCTCAACGCGGAGTTCGTCGCCATCGTGCAGATACTGGTTTATGTGGGCGCGGTGGTCGTGGTCATACTCTTCGGCATCATGCTCACCAAGCGCGAGATAATGGAGAGTGAGAAGAGATGAGGTCCAATGTCGTGCGCGCGCTCGCGATAGGCTTCATGGCCCTGCTCTTCGTGCTCACCGTGACGGCCGTGTCCTGGCCCGAGGGCGACATGGACATGACCTCGAACGAGGACGTCGCGCTTTCGCTGTTCGGGACGGAGGAAGGCACCGGCTACGCCGTCATCCTGTTCCTGATAGGCCTGTTGCTGCTCGTCGCCCTGCTCGGCGGGGTGTTCCTCGCGAAGGAGGAGAAAGAATGATCCCGATAGAGTACTGGCTCGTATTCAGCTCGCTCCTGTTCGTGATAGGCGCCTACGGGGTCATGACCCGCAGGAACGCCATCGTCGTGCTCATGTGCATAGAGATCATGCTCAACGCGGCGAACATCAATCTGGTGATGTTCAGCTCGTACCACACGGTTTTGCACGGGACCGCGGACCCCTCGGGACAGGCGTTCGCGCTGTTCTCGATCGCCATCGCGGCCGCGGAGGTCGCGGTCGGGTTGGCTATCATCCTGTCGGTCTACAGAAGGTATCAGACGATCGATGTTGACAAGATCAACATCCTGAGGTGGTAGCATGCTCGAGTACGCGTGGCTCATCCCGGTCATCCCCTTCGTCGCCTTCCTGCTCATCGCTCTGCTCCCGAAGCGCACGCTGTTCTGGGAGGACGGCGCGGTGTACGGCATCGCGGGAGCCTTCGGCGCGCTCGCGCTCTCCGTGATCGTGATATGGCAGGTGCTCATGGGCGAGACCCTCACGGTCGACGCCCCGAGGACCACATGGATCATAGTCGGGGACTTCCAGATAGAGTTCGGCATCTGGATTGATCAGCTCACCGCCATAATGCTCCTTGTCGTGTCCGTCGTGGGCACGCTCGTGGTCATCTACTCCGGCGGGTACATGCACGAGGAGGGCGAGGGTCGGAGGCGGTACTACGCCGAGATCATGCTGTTCATATCGGTCATGTACGGCCTTGTCATATCCGACAACTACCTCCAGATGTTCATCTTCTGGGAGCTCGTCGGCCTGTGCTCGTACCTGCTCATAGGCTTCTGGTACACGAAGCCCTCCGCCGCGAGCGCTGCGAAGCGCGCGTTCATCGTGACCCGCGTGGGCGACATCATGTTCATGGCGGGCATCATCATCCTGTTCAAGTATGTCGGGAACCTGGACTTCGCGCAGCTGTTCTCCGAGAGCACGGCGCACCAGGTACCGTCCGACATGATGACCCTCGCGACAGCCCTGATATTCGGCGGGGCGATCGGCAAGAGCGCCCAGTTCCCGCTGCACGAGTGGCTCCCGGACGCGATGGAGGGCCCGACGACGGTGTCGGCGCTCATCCACGCTGCGACGATGGTCAAGGCAGGCGTGTACCTGATCGCGAGGTCGTACCCGCTGCTGGTCCAGGCACCTGACAGCCTCCTGCTGGTGGCGGTCATAGGGGGCGTCACGGCCCTGATCGCGGCCACGGTCGCGCTCGCGGCGAACGACATCAAGCGCGTGCTCGCGTACTCGACCATCAGCCAGCTGGGGTACATGATCCTAGGTCTGGGAGCAGGCGGGTACCTCGTGATTCACGCTAACTCCCCCGGAGGCTATGCGGCCGCCACGTTCCATCTGATGAACCACGCGTTCTTCAAGGCCCTGCTGTTCCTGTGCGCTGGAAGCGTGATACACGCAATCGGCACGAACGACATGCGGCTGATGGGCGGCCTGGGTAGGAAGATGCGCATCACGTCCACGACCATGCTCGTGGGAGCGATAGCTATCGCGGGCATTCCGCCCTTCTCCGGCTTCTGGAGCAAGGACGAGGTGCTCGCTGCCGTCTACCACGCGGGCGAGTTCGACCCCGCGTTCTTCCTCCTGTGGGCCATGGGCATCGCCACCGCGTTCATGACCGCGTTCTACATGTTCAGGATGTGGTTCATGACATTCGCGGGAGAGCCGCGGTCCGACTACCACGCGCACGAGTCCCCGAAGATAATGACCGTGCCGTTGATGATACTCGCGGGCCTCGCCATGGTGTCCGGGTTCGCCCTGTTCATCGGCGAGGGCTTCAAAGGCTTCATGGAGCGCTCGATCGAGGAGCTCGTCCCGGGCACCGCGCACGAGACCGTCGGTGACGTCGCGGTCGGGATATTCACGGACCCGCTCACATACGTCTCGCTCGTGCTGGCGGTCGTGGGCATACTGCTGGCTTACAGGATGTACTATGTGCCCGGGTTCGACAGGTCGGTGTTCGCGAAGGGCTTCAGCGGGAAGCTGCAGAGGGCGCTCGAGAACAGGTGGTACATCAGCAAGTTCTACGACGACTTCGCTATCAGGGTCGTGTACGCGTTCTCGCTCGTCGCGGACCTGTTCGACAGGTACGTCATAGACGGCCTGGTCAACGGGTTCGCGTACTTGGGCGGCAGGGGCGGGAACGTGCTCAGGAGGGCCCAGGACGGGAACGTCCAGAGGTACACCAGCTTGATAATCGTGGGCATCTGCCTGCTGCTGATACTCGTCCTTTACGTGCTTCCGTGGGGAGGGTGGTGAGCCATGCTCGAAGGCATCCCGATACTCTCGGTCATAATCCTGCTGCCTCTGATAGGGTCGTTGATCACCTTCTCGCTCGGGAAGCGCGAGGAGTGGGCGAAATGGGTCGCGCTCGGGTTCTCCCTGGTCGCGCTCGTGCTCTCGCTCGTGGTCGCGTTCGCGTTCATGGCCTCGCCGGATCCCACGGCCACGGGGTACCACAACGGGTACCAGTTCTACGAGGAGTACTCGTGGATCGAGACCCTGGGCGTCAGCTTCACCGTGGGCGTCGACGGCATCAGCCTGCCCATGTTCGTCCTGACGACGCTCCTGTGCACGCTCTCGATCGTGTTCTCGTGGGACACGAAGAAGCGCCCCAAAGAGTACTTCGGGCTTATCCTCGTGCTCGAGGTCGGCGTCCTGGGCGTGTTCCTCGCCCTGGACTACTTCATGTTCTACGTGTTCTGGGAGGTCGTCCTGATACCGATGTACTTCATGATCGGCGTCTGGGGCGGGCCGAACAAGGACTACGCGGCGATCAAGTTCTTCATATACACCCACATCGCGAGCCTCGTGATGCTCATCGCCATCATGGCGATGTACTTCGAGGCCGGCATCGGCTCGTTCAGCATGGCGGCCATAGCCGCTGAGAGCGTCAATTTCGGCCGGGGGGTGCAGGTCGGGATATTCGCGGCGCTGTTCTTCGGGTTCGGCGTCAAGCTGCCGATGGTGCCCTTCCATACGTGGCTGCCGGACGCGCATGTAGAGGCCCCGACCGCGGGGAGCGTGCTGCTTGCCGGGCTGCTGCTGAAGATGGGCGGGTACGGCCTGATAAGGGTGGCTATACCGTCGCTCCCATCTGGCGCGGAGGACATGGTCCCCGTGATGGTAGTCATCGCCATCGCCAGCATACTGTACGGGGCGCTGCTCTGTCTCGCCCAGAAGGACCTCAAGAAGATGGTCGCGTACTCCTCGATCAGCCACATGGGCTTCGTCCTGCTGGGCTACGCCACGCTCACGCAGCTCGGCGTGACCGCGGGTGTGTTCCAGATGTTCGCCCACGGGCTCGTGACGGCTGTCCTGTTCATGATGTGCGGCGTCGTGCAGCATAAGTGCGGCACGAGGATGATACCCAGCCTCGGTGGCCTCGCGAAGAAGATGCCGATGGTCGCCACGCTCATGACCGTCGGTTTCCTGGCATCCTTGGGCCTGCCCGGCCTGGTCAGCTTCGCGGCCGAGTTCATGGTCTTTGCGGCCATGTTCGACAAGTGGGCCCTGTGGCTGTTCGTTCCGATACTGAGCGTCGCGATAACCGCTGCGTACTATCTCTGGGCCCTCCAGAGGTCGATGTTCGGCCCGCTGACCGACAAGATAGACACCTCGCACCTAAAGGACGTGAACTGGCACGAGGGCCTGCCCGTGGCCATCCTGATCGCCCTGATCGCGCTCTTCGGCGTGTTCCCCGCGCTCATACTCTCGCGCATAGGCCCCGCCGTGGAGATCATACTCAGGCTCTTCGGAGGTGGATGACGTGGCCGTCTGGAACCAGCTCGAGGCGCTCATACCTCAGCTCGTGCTGATCGCGTTCGCTCTGCTGATGCCCGCCCTGGACTATCTGTTCAAGGACAAGCGGCTCCTCGCGTTCGTCGCGCTCGTCCCGCTGATCGGGGTCGCGTGCGCGGTCGCCGCGTGGCTCTTCGCGGGCTATTGGGAACCCCCGACGGCTGACACGTCCGGCCTCCTGGAGATCAACCTCTTCACAGGGCTGTTCATGCTAGTGTTCCTCTCCGTGGGCATCGTGGTCGTGCTCTCGTCGCCCGAGTTCATCCGGAAGGACCGGAACCAGGGCGAGTACTACTCCCTCGTGCTCCTCGCGATAACCGGTATGACCGTCGTGGCCGAGGCCACCGACCTGATCGCCCTGTTCGTCGGGCTCGAGATAGCCGGGATATCGTCCTTCGCGCTCTCGGGCTTCAGGAAGGGCGAGAGCAGGTCTGCCGAGGCCGCCACGAAGTACTTCATAGTGGGCGGGTTCTCGTCCGCGTTCACGCTGTTCGCGATATCCCTGTTCTACGGAGTCTCGGGCACGACCGACATCTACGCCATGGGCCCGCTCCTCGAGGGCATGTTCGACTCGTTCGAGGGCTCGGACAAGGTCACCCTGCTCGCGACCGTGCTCCTGCTGGCCGGCCTGGGCTTCAAGATAGCCGCGGTGCCGTTCCACATGTGGGCCCCCGATGTGTACGAGGGCGCCCCGACGCCGGTTTCGGGCCTGCTCGCGGCCGCTTCGAAGAAGATGGGCTTCGCCGCCCTGTTCAAGATATTCCTCGTGGGCATACTGGTCGTCAAGGCCGACTGGGAGGTCGCGGTCGCGCTGATCGCGATCGTCACCATGACCGTCGGGAACCTGATCGCGGTCTCGCAGACCAACATCAAGCGCATGCTGGCGTACTCGTCCATCGCCCAGGCGGGGTACATACTGATCGCGCTGCCCGTGGGCACGCAGTACGCCGTCGCGGGCGCGATGTTCCACATACTCACGCACGCCTTCATGAAGTCAGGCGCGTTCATGGTCGTCGCAGGGATGGCCTCGTGCGCCATAGGGGAGAAGCTGGACGATTTCAAGGGCCTGGCGAAGCGTTCGCCGTTCCTGGCGATCTCGATGACGCTCTTCCTGTTCTCCCTGGCAGGCATCCCGCCGCTCGCGGGCTTCGCGAGCAAGTTCGTGCTCTTCTCGTCGGCAGTGTACGGCTCGATCGACCCCGGCCCGTCCTGGCTGCTCTGGCTGGCCGTGGCAGGAGTGCTCAACAGCGCCCTGTCCCTGTACTATTACGCCCGTGTGATCAAGTACATGTACATGGAGAAGGGCGCGAGCGAGGAGAGGGTGAAGGTGCCTCCGATGACGACGGTCGCGATATTCTTCGCGCTCGCCATGACCGTGCTGCTCGGGATATACTTCGACGCCGTGGTCGACCTGTGCGTCCGGGCGGCGGAGATGTTCTCCGGGCTGCCGCCCGGCCTGTGAGGCTTCCTACAGGAGCCCGGCGGCGATGTACCCGACCACCAGCAGCACGCCCACGAGCAGATGCACCTGGATGGTCATCGCCTGCGCGGGCACGAGCTCTCGGAAGTCCTTCCGCTTCTCGAGCACGACCTTGACCGCCTTCACTGCGATCACGGCGGGCACGAGCCCGACCAGCGCCCACAGGGGATAGATGTCCGCGAGCCAGAGTCCGATGATGGTGACGAAGGTCGCGGCCATGAGGCCGGCGTACCAGACCGATGCCTGCTCCAGCCCCATTCTGACGACCCAGTGGGTCTTCCCCACGGACCCGTCGGCCTCCATGTCCGGGAACTGGTTGATGAAGAGTACGAGCCCTATCAGGAACCCGACCGGGAGGCCTGCGAGCACGACCGGCCAGCTGAACTCCCCGGTCTGCACGACGTACGCCCCCGCGATGACCAGTGGGCCGAACCCCAGGCCCACAGCGACCTCTCCGATGCCGAGCCCCGCGAGGTTCACCTTCGGGGATGTGTAGAAGTACCCGAGGAAGACCCCGAGCAGGCCGAGGACGAGTATGATGTACGATACCTCGTAAGCGAGGTACAGGCCGATCAAGGACCCGATGGCGAAGAAAGTGATGGCTCCCGTGTACACCTGCTTCGGCGTCAGAACGCCCTGAACGATGAACGGGCTGCCTCCGTTGAACGGGCTCTTGTTCCTGTTCACCCTGTCCGTGCCGCTCCTGTAGTCGAAGTAGTCGTTGACGACGTTCGTCCCCGCGTGTATGAACACCACTCCCAGCAGTGCCAAGCCGAACAGGAGCAGGTCTAAGACCTGCTTCTCGTACCACGCGATCGCGGTCCCGAGGATCACGGGGACTACCGTGGCCGTGAAGAACGGGGCTCGCACCTCGACGAACCATATCTTCAGCTTCGCGGCCGATGTCAGGGCTTCGGTCATCGCAATCGTGACGTCAACCTCCGAACTTGGATATATATCATGCTGCCCGTACGTCGAAGCTCCGAGAGCTCCGAAACCGCGGATAGCCAGCATGTCGGATTCCCCCCGATTTCCGCGCAGTCAGAAACCATTAGGGTTAAGTAGACATTGGGGCATATGCGACAGCCGATGAGTACTTCCCCGTGGGATTTTGGCATCGCTAAGGAGCTTCGGGAGGTCGATGAGAGGCTCCACCAGGTCGTTAAGTCAGAGGAGCAGACGCTCACTGACGCCTCCCTGCACGTGATCGACGCGGGCGGGAAGAGGATCCGGCCCACGGTGACGGTCCTTTCGTACAAGAGCCTCGGGGGGAAGGACACCGAGAAGATCGTCGACATCGCCGCGGGGTTCGAGCTGATACACTCCGCCACTCTAATCCACGACGACATCAACGACGGAGGGGTCATGAGGCGCGGCCGGACGACCGTGTACAAGAAGTACGGCCTCCACAACGCCATCGTCACCGGGGATTTCCTGTTCGTGAAGGCATTCTCCCTCGGGGGCATGTTCGACAAGATAGTGGTTCAGACGACCTCTGACGCGTGCGCCAAGCTCGCCGAGGGGGAGATCATGCAGGCCAGGTTCAGGCACACGTCGGAACTCACAGTCGACAGGTACATACAGATAATGCAGAGGAAGACCGCCGAGCCCCTGAAGGCTGGCGCTATGGTGGGCGCGTACCTCGCCGGGGGGACCCCGGACGAGATACAGTCCCTGGGGACGTACGGCCTCAACCTGGGCATAGCATTCCAGATCATCGACGACATACTCGATTTCACGGGGAACGAGGCGAAGACCGGCAAGACCCCAGGCTCGGACCTCAAGGAGGGCTACCTGACGCTGCCCTCCCTGCTCGCGATGAAGGGTTCCGAGGATGCGAGGCGCGCTGTCGCCGACATCGTGAAGCTCGAATCGCCTTCCGCTGAAGCGGTCGCGAGGTGCATCGAGCTCGTGAAATCATCGGGGGCGGTCGAGAAGGCCAAGGGCATGGGGGAGTACTACGGGATGGAGGCGCTCCAGAGCCTGGGATGCCTCCAGAACAATCCGCACAGCCAGGCGCTCCGGGACCTCGTCCGGAGAGTGCTCGACAGGGAGAGCTAGGTGTTTCCATGGACCACAGGGGTATGACCGGCAAGGAATGGCTGGATGTCATCGAGGCGATGGAGGAGGTGACCCCTTACTACGACCGCGTCAACTCGCTCATAACCTTCGGGCTCGCGGACAAGTGGAGGAAGGAGGTCGCTTCGCTTGCGGACGAGGACGACGTCGTGCTCGAGGTCGGGTCGGGGCCCGGGGCGTTCGCGAAGCACCTCAAGGCGAAGACTGTGTTTTGTCTCGAGCCGTCGGGTCAGATGGCGTCCTATTCGCGCGGGCTGCTCGACGGTGAGCGGGTCAGCATGATCCGGGGCGTCGGCGAGAAGGTGCCTTTGTCAGACGAGTCAGTCGACAAGGTGTTCTGCGTGTTCTCTTTCAGGGACTTCTTCGACAAGGGCGCGGGGACGAATGAGATATTCCGCGTGCTCAGGCCCGGAGGGCAGGTGCACATCGTGGATGTTGCGAAACCTCCGCCGGGGCCGCTCGCGAAGCTCCTCGAGATGCACGTCAGGCACGTTGTGCCCGCGCTCTCGCGCGTGGCCGTCGGGCCCGAGGTCCGCAGGAGATGGGAGAAGGACCCCTACAGGACCTTCGTCGACACCTACCATGCGTTCGGCTTCACCACGGTGTACGAGAACCTCCTCAAGGGCACAGGGTTCTCGGATGTGTCCACAGACTTCCTCAAGCTCAAGGGTGCGACGATGACCCGGGGGAAGAAGCCTTGGAAGTCGACGTCCTGATTGTGGGCGCGGGCCCCGCAGGGAGCACCACCGCGAGGTTCTGCGCGGGCAAGGACCTCGATGTTCTCATCATCGACAGGCGGAAGGAGATAGGTTATCCCGTCCAGTGCGGGGAGCTCCTGCCGCATACGAAGGAGATGTACTCCATATTCCCCAGGAGTGCGGGTCTGGAGGAGCTGTTCACCATCGACGGCTCGCTGGTCGCGGGGGAGTCGGACCACATCGACCTCGTCTCCCCGAGGAACAGGACCTATCGATGCGATTTCAAGTCACATGTCTTGGATAGGCGGTCGTTCGACAAGCACCTCGCGAAGCTCGCCGTCGAGGCGGGCGCGAGGCTGGAAACGGGCGCTTCCTTCATGTCCTTGAAGGATGGCGTGGCGGTCACATCCTTGGGGGCGGTCAAGGCGAAGGTGATTGTCGGCGCGGACGGCCCCAACTCCAGGACCGCCAAGCAGGCCGGTCTGTCAAATCCTGCGGTCCGATACCCTGCGGTCACATGCCAGGCGAAAGGCGACTTCGAGCCCGATGTGAAGATGTTCTTCGGCGGGGTGGCTCCTGGGGGCTATGCCTGGGTCATACCGAAGGAGAGGGGAGCGAACGTGGGGGTCGGGTACAGCCCCGCGATGCTCTCCGGGACTCCCCGCGCGGCCTTCGGCTCGTTCATACGCAGGCTGGGGTGCGAGTACACCGACTTGACGATGGGGTTCGTCCCTATCTCCGGGCCCGTGCCCTCCACCGTGGCGGGCAACGTGTTGCTCGTGGGCGACGCCGCGGGTCATGTGATGGCGACCAACGGCGGCGGCATCCCGACCGCCATGATCGCTGGCAGGATAGCGGGACGAACGATCCGCAGCCATCTGAAGGGAGAGGCGAGCCTCGACGAGTACGAGAGCGGTTGGCGTGGTGTCATGGACGGCCCTCTGAAGACCTCCTTGAAGACCCGCAGGCTTGCGGACCTGGTATTTTCGAGGGACGGCACCCTCGAGCTGGCCATGCGGATGCTTGGTAGGAGAGGCCTTGATAGGGCGATCAGGTGCAAGCGAGCGCTCCTGTGACGGGCATTCCGCGGGAGCATTTATTACCTGTCGTCGTCCTGATTATGTCGAGGAACGGGCGATGAATTGTCCAGGATGCGGGGCGGACAACCTCGAAGGATCGAAGTTCTGCAGGAACTGCGGAGGCAGGTTCGCATCGGGATGTGTGGATTATTCCGGGACCGGTCGGGACTTCGATTCGCCCTCGCGGCAGATCTCGGACCTGGAGCGTTGGTGGATGATTGGGTCGGCGTGGGGTTCTTACTCCGTGAGGGCCCTCTTTGGCCTCCTGGGATGCGTCGGGCTTGCATTCATCGGGGGCGTCTACTGCATCTACAAGGTGCTCCAGGAGGCGGATTGGCTCCTTCTGGTACCGGCCGCGCTTCTGTTCCTGGGTGCAATCGGTGCCGGCTATCTAGCTCTGCTGTTGCTCAGGGACATCTATGGGGAGCCGGATGATGGGATTGAGGTACTGACCTCAGAGGAGAGCGTCGAGACCACATACGAACTGACGAACCTACCTCCGAGGAGGTAGTGGCGCAGACGCTGCAGCGGCAATCGCTCGGTCCGCAACAGTCGTCAACATCATCTCGGGCCCGGCGTGCGCTTGCGCCTCATCTTCGTCGGGCGACCACACACGTCGCACTCCTTGATCTCTGGTCCTAGTATCTTCCCGCACCCGGTGCACTTTGCCTCCCACACGAGGACCTTCGTGATGCCCTTCTGGTCGAAACCTCTGTAAGGCACACCAAGGACCGTGGCGAGGTTCTGTATGGAGTAATCATCCGTAAGCAGCTGATAGCCAAGGTCCATCGCAAGGGCCAGTATCTCCTTGTCCGTCTCCGACAGCCTCGACGAGTCCCCCGTGCAGAGGGCCTCCTTCTCAACCCTCTGCAGCGAGCGCTTCGTGGGGGATGACACCCTGATCCTGGTCGCCAGGAGTAGTTCCAGCCTCTCCCCCATGCCTTCCTTCTCTAGCTCGCGCACGACCCCGGGGGAGATGATCAGCTCGTAGCCATTAGGCAGGTCCTTGCCGTAGTAGAGCACGGATGTGTCGAGCACGAACCCTTTCATTCTGTCTCCCTCACTCGATCTCCTTGGCGCCGTCCGCCTCTTCCTCCGCGAGCAGCTCGATGTCCACCCTGCCCTCTTCCTCCACTGCGACATCGAGCTTGCTGTACGTTGATGGTTTGTTGGGCACTATCGTGCAGCACAGTCCGGGCCTCGTGGAGATCTCGTATGTGCCTATCTCCTTCGCAATCCTCTCGATCTCCACCTTGTCGAACCCTATCACAGGCCTCAGCACGGGCAGCCTGGTCGCACGCTCCTCCACATAGATGTTCGCGAGCGTCTGGGAGGCCACCTGTCCCATGGATTCCCCGGTGACGATGCACCCGGCACCCGTCTTCGCTGCGAGCCTCTCGCCCACCCTGAACATCATCCGTCTGCACAGGACGCAGCTCATGTTGCGCTTGCAGTTCCTGGACAGCTCGGTCTGTGATTTCCCGTGCGGCACGATGATCTTCTTGGACGTCCTGCCCAGAGCCTTGTCCAACCGCTTCATGAGGTCCAGGGCCTTGTCGACCTCCGCGTCGCTCGTGTAGGGCCGGTTGTCGAAGTGGACGAGGATGAGCTCCAGCCCCTGCCTGCCCATCATGTATCCGGCGACGGGCGAGTCTATCCCTCCGGAGAGAAGAACGATTCCGCGCAATCAATCACCGATGTATTTCGAGAACAGCGTTTTCGCAACCGACAGGTCCGTGGTGCCTCCCACGATGGTCCTCCCGTCCGGGAAGACCGTCAGGTCAGCATCATTCGCTTTGAACTTGAGGATGCCCTCTACCAAGGTGGCCTTCCCGGACCTCGAGAGCTTCTTCTTGAGGTCGGCGAGGTCTCCCTTCCTGGGCGTCGAGGGCACGATCTGGACCGCGTTCCTCCCGCACATGGAGACGACATACTTCCTCTTCTTGGCGTTCAGGAACTCGAAGTCCCTTTTCCCGCAGCACGTGCAGTCCGGGTTCTTCTTTACCTTGATCCTCTGGAACTCGCCGGACCAGATGTCGATGACGGCGAGATCCTTCGAGCCCGCCTTCCCGAGCATGACCTTGAACGCTTCCGTGGTCTCTACGGACGCGACCGCTGCCGGGAGCGTGTTGACGATCCCGACCGTGTCGCATGTGGGCAGCTCGCCGGGTTGGGGCGGGGAGGGGAACACGCATCTGAGGCACGGCCCGTCCGGCACGACCGGCAGGACCATGCCAGTGGTCCCGACCGCTCCAGCATAGATCCAGGGGATGCCGTTCTTGACGCACGCGTCGTTCACGAGGAACCGGGTGTCCATGTTGTCGGTGGCGTCCAGGACCACGTCGGCCGCTCTGACCAGCTTCTCGATGTTCGTATGGTTCACGTCCGCGACGATGCCTCTGACCTTGACGTCCGAATTGATCTTCTTCAGATATGCCTCGGCGACCTTGGCCTTTGGCCTCCCGACATCCGGCTCCGAGAAGAGCGTCTGTCTCTGAAGGTTGGACAGGTCCACAATGTCCCTGTCAACGAATGTGACCTCTCCGACACCCGCCCTGACCAGGAACGACAGCACGTGGGTCCCCAGGGCGCCGCAACCTATGACGACTGCTCTGCCCTTCGCGAGCTTCTTCTGCCCCCCTGCGCCTATCTCGGGCAGAAGAATCTGTCTGGAGTATCTGTTCTCTGTCAACGCAGGTGGAATAGCTACTGACGGTATTAATCCCTTTCAGGCTTCTGGCTCATCTGAACCTGTAGTCCATGTCGAACTGGTCCCTGAACCGTCTGACCCTCTTCCTGACATCCTCGCCCTTGGCGCCGTCCATGAACATGTCCGCCAGCTCAGGCATGTGCTTCTCCTTCACACCAAGGCGCGTGATCTCGCACGTTCCCAGCCTCCCGATGGAGTCGGTGATCAGGTTGGACTTCTCCAGCCTGACCGAGAAGTCGTTCATCGAGAGCCTGAAAATCGCCTCCAGCTCCTTCTGGTCGATGTGCAGCTGGTGCGATCTGGAGAACCCCAGGTGCTCGTACAGCAGCGGGAACCCGCGCTCCGAGAGCTCCCTGCCGAGCCTCTGGGAGTTCTTCACCACCTGCTTCGCGTACGCCGGCCCGAACCTTTCGAACTCGAGCAGCGCCTGGCCGAGGGCGGCCACCCTGTTCCAGTGGACGTTGTCCACGATCCTCCATGTGAGGTTCTTCCTGACAGCCTCGTCCATGTCCTTGCGGTCCGTGACGATGAGCCCTCCCTGGGGCCCGAAGAAGCTCTTGTGGGTGGAGCCGTAGAGCATGTCCGCACCCTCCTTGAGGGGTTGCTGGAACTCCCCGCCCGCGACGAGCCCCAGGACGTGGGACCCGTCGTAGATGAGATAGGATTCAGCATCGTCGCACGCTTCCCTTATCGGGCCCATCTCGTACGGGAACAGGATGAACGACGCTCCGAGGACCACCAGCTTCGGTCTGCGCTTCCTGATGGCCGCTGCGGCCTTCTCGGTGTCGATGTTCTGGGATGCCTGGTCGAACGGGAGCGTCCATGCCTTCAGACCGTAGATGTCCGGGATATACGGCCCAGCGTATCCGTCGTAGCCCCCGTTCTCCACCGGGATCGCGCACATGCTGTCCCCTCGCGCGGTGGTGGACTTGATCGCTATGAGGGCGGCTATGTGCCCTCCCATCGGCTGCACGCAGGCGTACCTCGACCGGAACACCTTCCGGCAGAGCTCCTCCGCCGAGGCCTCGACCCCGGTGGTGATCCTCGTGCCCCGGTAGGCGTTCTCAACGAACGCGCTCCCCTCGCCCGAGTTGACCGGGAGGGTGTACCTGTTGCCGAAGTCGGACGACATGAGCGCCCTGACCTGCGGGCTGGCGGAGTTCTCGGAGGGCAGGAGGTTGATCGAGTCCTCGTTCCGCCACTTCTCCTGCTCCCTCATCCTGTCTAGAAAATGCGTGCTCTTCATGCGAAAGACCCCCTCGGAGGGGACGGAGGTGGCGCCCTTCAGCGCACCATCAGTTGTACATGTTGAACCGGTTTTCGCTGCCGCGGATGGTGGACCACTCGGACTCCTCCTCTTCCTCGAGGTCATCCTCCATCACGACATTGACCAATACGTTGACTACTTCCTGAAGCTGTTTCAGATCATCTCTCAATCGTGCTAATTCGGTCAGAAGCTCCTTGTTATCCTCAGCCAAAGCCGCCCCCCCTTCTGTCTCCGTCGAGCTTAATGAACTCCCGCGATAAAGCGTTTGTGCCATCACATCGTGAAGTTCCTGTAGTCGTCCGCGATCTTGCGGTTCTCCGACCTGTCGCACTTCTCGCAGTACAGGCCCCTGTCCTTCTTCTCAAGGGGCGACCTGCACCTGCCGCACAGTGCGCGCACAACGCCGAAATGCGGGCCTGCGGTCGAGAGCTGCACGGACGGCTCCGCCTGGATGACCGTTGCGCGTATCAGGTCTCCCGGCCTCATGAGGTCCCCTGCGTCCTCGACATACGAGCTCGCGATCTTAGAGACATGCACGGATGCCAGGGTCTCGCTCGACACGGACCTCTTGGTGCCCTCCTGAGCGACGACCTGGCATATGGCCATAGCGGGCCTCGTGTCAGTGACGTCCGCAAGGACGACATCCCCATCGGACAGCACGATCGGCGGGTTGTCGAGTATCACCTTGGCGGTCTTTTCTCTCGGGTCCAGGTCCAGCTCTCCGACTGCGCTGGCGTATACCTTGCCGTCCGCCTCGTACGTGCCCTCTCCCGACATGTACTCTTCCGCAATCGCGACCTCGTCCCCCGGGAGCACTTTCTTTCCGGTTCTTGCCAATGAAATCACCTATCTCTCGAACTTGAACAGAATGACCAAGATTGTCTCGCTGGGCTTTCTGTGGAATTCGAATGCATATGGTATCTCGAATTTATACCTTTTGACTGGTCTGCACCGGCCTCCGAGGGCCTGGACCATCGACGAAACGAAGTCCTGGGTGCCATCCAGATGGAGGGAGTATGTGGCCGGGGCGAGCTCCAGGGCCTTCTTGATGAACGCCCGGTCGGCGTGCCTAGTCTGCGCCCCGAAAGGTGGGTTCTGGATGGCCGTGTCGAACGTGCCTGTCGCAGATGCGACATCTCCTTCGACGAACTCGACATCGACCCTCGCCGCAGTCGCGTTCTCCTTCGCGACAGTCACCGCGCCGGGGTCGACCTCCACCCCCACTGACCTGCGGGCCCCCAGCAGTTTCGCGCCTATGCAGAACACCCCGTTCCCGGAGCCGAGGTCGACGACGTCCCTGCCTTCGAGGTCCCCTGCGCCGAAGGCCTCCCAAAGCATGTCCGCCGCGATGTCCGCAGGTGTGGGGTACTGCTCGAGCCTGGGGTCGCGATTCTTCAACGGTCTCAGTCTCTGGAGGGCGATCTCGAGCTGGTTCTTCTTCATGCGTGCTCCGACAGGTATCGTCGCAGGTGATTGATATGCTCACTGGGCGTCGTCTATCATCTTCCACCGGCGGAGCTTGTTGACCTCGGACACGTCCCTTCCGTGGAAGTCCCGCTCGACATCCGACATGTACTCGATGGCCATCAGGAGCGCCTCCTTCACGGGCCTCTGGATGTTCACATTCGCCTTGGCGAACTCGCGCTCGACGATCTCCATCGCCCTCGCGGTGTCCCCGTACTGCTCGCAGAAGTCGCTGACGATCTCGTCCACCGCCTGTGCCAGGGAACCGCTCTCGCCGACCAGGTTCTGCTTCTTCTCGGCGTACTCCCCGGAGAACATCATCTCGCCTATCTTCCGGAAGACGTCCTCGACGTTCCTGCCCGTCTTCGCGCTGCAGAATATGACGGGCACCTTCAGCCTCGCGCCCAGTGCCTTCAGGGCCTCTCCCCCGGGCGAGCTCTCCTCCGCCACGTCGCTCTTGTTCCCGACAAAGACGACGGGGACCGGCCGCAGCAGCTTCCTCGCCTCGGGGAGCCAGAACTCCTCCGCGGACTTGACCGTCTCCGGCCTGCTGAGGTCTGACACGATGACGGCCCCGTGGGAGCCGCTCATGCCCTGGGTCCTGATCTTCGAGTAGTCTTTCTGCCCCAGGATGTCCCACATCATGAGGGTCAGGAAGACCGTCTTCTCGGGGTACTTGAACTCGATGTCGTGTTTAGTAATCTTGCTCCCGATCGTCGCGATGTACTTGTCGTCAAAGACGTCGATGACGAACCTGCGAATGAGCGAGGTCTTGCCTACGCTCGAGTCTCCGACCAGGCCTATCTTCTTGATGTAGCGTTTGGATTGGATTATGCTCATACGATCACCGATGCCATCAGGTGCGATGACCAAATACAATGGGTGAGGTGGGCGCGCGCGACCTGGATGATGCAATGCGCACGATTGTACATAATGGCTCTGTTGCGAGGAGGCTGCGGCGTGAAGGGCCGCTGCCTGGTTTCGCAACAGGACCATAATGATTCCGAAAAGCACACTGACTCCGGCAACGGTGATGTCCCCTTTCGCATACTGACTCGTTTTCCGAGCTGATTTCCAGCCGAGCCAATCATTCCCGGGGATATGGTAAAGCTCAATAGTGCATACCTGCAATACCCAGCTGAAACCTGATGGACGAAGCAGTTGCCAGGGCACGCCTTCCCTCAAAGAAGGCACTCGAGAACTACGCCAGTGCCTATGCCGGCGCGTACATGAACGCTGTCGAGAAGGAGAAGCCGGATCACATGCCCCTCCTCGCCAGGAACGCGCCTTACGAGATCGAAGTATGCCTCATGCCGAACCATTCCTTCGCAATGCTCTTCGAGCGTGCGGACAGGCAGAGCATAACCGTCCAGGAGAAGGACTGGAACTACATCGAGAGCAAGGTCATGTCCGGCGTGGCTCACCTGGTCACCGTCTACGCGCACGAAGGTCCTACGGTCGCGGATGCGATCTCGAAGGGCAAGAAGGACGCAGTCAGGGACATCCGGACGCTCGAGGACTCCAACCTCGCGAAGGCGGTCAACCAGCTCGAGAAGCTACTCGGGGACCTGACCGGGGTGGAGAAGGGCAACAAGGGCCTTCTGAAGCTTGCAGAGATCGAGATGTCCAAGCTCCAGCCGATCAAGGATGCAATCAGGGCCGCAGGACCAGAGATAGATATGCTGGGGATGGTGGACGCCCTCAGGAACTACCCGACCGCACCGGTGGAGGTCAACATCGACATCAAGGAGAAGCAGCTCCTGGAGAACATATCCAAGGACCTGGGGGACCTGTCGGATGTCATCAGGCGCGTGGAGGCCCAGGACCAGAAGCTGGAGCAGATAGAGCAGGCGATGTCGAAATCGCTCTCCGAGTTCGGCAGGACGGTCGACGAGAAGGTCGGCAAAGGACTCGCGGTCGTGCTCTCATCCTCTGACAGGAAGATTGACAAAGGCCTGGCGGAGATACAAGGTGCCGTCCAGAAGGCCCAGCAGCCGAAGGTGCCTGCGGACCTCGAGAAGAAGCTCTTGGCGATAGAGCAGGCCGTGCATATCCTGGGCGACAGGCCCGATGTCTCGTCCGAGGTCCTGCTGGCGGTGGCGGACGTGCGCGAGAACGTCGCGAAGGTCAACTCGAGGGTCACGAAGATAGAACAGTTCCTGGTCCATCTGACCAACCGTGCGAAGCCCCCGTCACACTGACCGCTTCTTCTGCCAGATGCCCTTGAGCCCGAAGCACACGGCGGCGTGTCCGAAGGTCAGGAGCGGGTTCGTCGGGATTCTCGTCGTCACTTTCGGCTCCCTCAGGACATGTTGTCTGAGGTCGTCAAGCGACACACAGTCGTGGACAGTCGTCCTGCCGTTGCCTATCGACATGACCATGTGAGCATCGGACGACCCGAAGCCTGGTTTGTTGAGTCTCACGGCCAGCCCTGCTGCTCGTTCGTTACTGGACTTGCTGCACTTCGCGTTGTAAACCTCTAGTGCATCCGCCAGTTTGAGATCCTCCGCGGTCAGGCGCTTTGATTCCGCCGGGTGCGGGACTATGCTCACCCCACCCTTCGCCCTGATCTCATCGATCGCGAGGGTCCACTCTCTTGCGTCAACGCCATCGACGAACAATGCTAGCAGGTCCCCCTTGTCCGTCTTCAACTCAGCACCGGGCACAACGATGATGGAGCCATCAGCCGCCTTGGTGGCAGCCTTCGAGCCGTCCCACGAATCATGGTCAGTGACCGCGACGGCGCCCAGGCCGAGATGCTTGGCACGCCTCAGTATGTCCTCGGGTTTCGAGAACGAGTCCGGTGAATGGCGGGAGTGTATGTGAAGATCGATTTCCATGTCAGCCCTCAATGGCACGCGCGCGCACGGCGTCGCTGGTGTAACCTCCATGCCGTGCAAGTAGTTTTCGCAACGGTTCAAGCTCGTGCCATCCCTCTATCCATTTGGCCAGCTTCGAGGGCCGAGGCCACGGAGTATATGCGCGAGCTGGGCGTCGCATCGGATGTGGAGGTCGAGTCGGAGACGCTTCGATACTCGGTGGACTCACCCGCCCAGGCCCTCGCGTACAAGACGGGCCACCTGAGGATAGTCGAACTCTCCTTAAGCGACCGGTTCTCCATGAAGAGGTTCCACGAGGCGGCCCTGGGTTCGGGGCCGCTCCCGTTGGCGGTTCTCGGGCGGCAGATTGAACTGTTCATCAGGGAAGAGCTCCGGCGGGAGCCAACGTGAGGTCGTTGTGCATCGTGACGCCAATTGTCGTAAGGGAGTAGCCTCTCGCAACGATGTGTGGGAAACGAGTGGGCGCAACCGGACTCTGGTCTTATCTCTTCCTCAGTTTTGGATTGACGATCTCATCGAGGGCGTGACCGATGAAGGTGAAACCAAGCACGACCAGCACTATGAAAATGCCAGGTATTGCGATCCACATGTAGTAGCCGTTGATCATCGCACTTGCGCTGATCGCGTCTTCTAACATGTTCCCCCAGGTGACAACCTCGACCGACTCCGGACCGAGTCCTATGAAGCTCAGTGTACTCTCAGACAGGATTGACAGAGCGACCGTCAATATGGCGTTGGCGAAGACAAGCGGAAACACGTTCGGAAAGATGTGTCTCCTCACTATGTGCATATCACCTGCGCCAATAGCCCTCGCCCTTTCTACAAATGCTCTCTCCTTCACTGAGAGCACCTGGGCTCTGACTATCCTCGCTGTGCTCGACCAGCCCGTTATGCCAATCACGAACACGACCTTCGAGATGCTCGGACCGCCGGGCAGAACATACGCCAAGACGATCATCAGAACGAGCCATGGGATGACAAGGAAGACGTCGGTGATTCGCATCAGGACAGCATCCTTCCATCCTCCCCAGAAGCCGCTCAGTATTCCCACACCAGCGCCCAGTGCCATGGACACTATCGTTGCGACGAAGCCCACATAGAGCGACACGCGCGATCCGTAGATGACTCTGCTGAGTATGTCGAATCCCCATTGGTCGGTTCCAAGCCAATGCTCCGATGATGGGGGCGTAGCGGCTCCCATCGGAGCGACTCGGTCAAAAGGCCCGTAAGCGGAATCCCAGCCACCTATGAAAGCAAGAACGCTCATCACCGGGCCTGCTAGGATTGCAATCACGACAAAGCCCATGAGGATGGTGAGCCCCATCATGCCCAATTTGTTCTTCTTGAAGATGCGCCAGGTAGCGACGGTTTTCTTCTTGACAATTCTGAGCTTTTCGATGCGCGGCTCAGAGATGTGAAACGCCCTGCGCGGGCTCTTGACTTGAAGAGGCTCTTCCCCGGTCATCGTCATCCCTCCATCTGTATCCTCGGATCCATATGGATCAACAGAAGGTCCGCGATGAAATTCCCAATGATCACAACAACAGTGATCACGAAAAATGCCGCTTGGAGCACAGGATAGTCCATCTTGTAGGTGGCGTCTATCGTTCTCCAACCTATTCCTGGATAGCTGAATACATACTCGGTCTGAAATGCTCCGCCAACAATGAATGCGAGGTCTATCGCTATGAGCGAAACCATGGGCAACATCGCATTCGGAACTGCATGGTCTTTCAACACCCTCCCTTTGGAAAGCCCCTTGGCCCTCGCAGTTGTTATGTACTCTTCGGTCAAGACATCCGTGAGCGAACCACGCATTATCAAAGCAAAAGCAGCGATGCTAACCAACGTGAGGCTTGATGCGGGGAGGACGAGATGCCAGAGAACATCACTAATTGACGTCCACGAGAAATCAAGGCTCGCGCCGATTGAGATAGCACGGGAGGAAGGAAACCAGGCGAGGTATTTCGAAAAAACCACAATCATCATCATGCCCAGCCAAAATGTCGGCATCGCATAGAATATGAGAGAGAACGTGAGGGAGCCAGTATCGAAGGGCCCGCCCCTCTTCGCCGCGCCAATAATGCCTATGATCATGCCGATTACGATCATGAATAGGGATGAGGTTCCCGTGAGTATCAGCGTCCACCTTAGGTTATCCAGGACGATATCCATCGCGGGAGTATTCCTTTCGATGAAAGAGTTGCCGAAATTGAATGTGAGACAATTCTCGACGTAGGTCACGAACTGGACGTACATCGGCGCGTTGAGATCGAAATCGTCGATCAGTTTCTCCTTGAGTTCGTCGCTGAAGCGAGGATTATTGGAGATCATGAAGTTGATGGGGTCGCCGGGCATCATGCGAAAGAGCATGAAGTTCAGAATAATGACTAGCATGAGCGTTGTGAGGGAGTTGACCACGCTCTTCAACATGAGTTTGGTGGCTCGATTCATCCTGCCATGTCTCCTTTTCGTGTCGTTGCGCAATTGTGCTGTCCATCTCGGAAACTAATCAAAGATGTGGAAAAGGGGGTTTAGGAGGGGGGCTGCTCATCAGGAGGGCTCGCATCTTCTCCATAAGATGGGCTCTTGGGTCCTCTTCTCTTCTTCAGCATTAATGCCACGGCAACAGCCGCGACGGCAGCCACTGCACCGATGCCTGCAGCCAGCGCTAATGTGTTTGTTCCCGCGCCGTCCGTGTCCGCCGATGGCACGAGCTCAACGCTGACCTTCGCAGTTTCACCGGCAAGCACCCCTGCTGTGGTCGAGTTGTCTTCATACTCATCTGCCGAGACGTGGATTGTGTAACTCCCTGGCTCGAGACCGACTAGCTCATAGTAGCCTTGGTCGTTCGTGTAGACTGTTTTCGTGAAGGAACCGCTCGAAACTGCAATCTCCGCACCATCGATGGGACTGCCGTCCGTCGCATCCGTGATGTTGACTGACATCGATCCCTCAGTCGCCGTGAGTGTGAAGTTCAGCCATGAGACCGCGAGCATCTCCACCGTCGCTCCTCCTGATGCGTTCTCATACGAATCTGCTGACACGTTGACCGTGTACGTCCCGGGAGCCATCGTGAAGCTGTAGTGACCGGTAGCGTCCGTCGAGCCTTGCTTGCCCTCCGATTCGATGACCACTGTGGCGCCTACTATTGGCTGCCCCGCGTCCTCCTTCACGAACCCCTCTATCGAGCCTGAATCGGTGGGCGCCTCCGTAACGGTTACGATGAGCGAGTCCGAGGCACTGAGACCGATTGGATCCGTCACAGTGAGGGTCACATCTACTGCGCCGACCTCCGTGAGCGTAAAGCTCACGGTCCTTTCGTATTTCGTCGTCTCAGTGCTGTCCTGATCAATGAACACCCACGTCCAGTTGAGAGATGATAGCGGGTCGTTCAGATCCTCAGCGGAGCCCGTGAAACTCACAGTCTCGCCAACAAACGCATTCAGGTCATCGCCCGCATAGACGTTCGTCGGTGGGTAGTATCCGAGGGGCATAATCTCGTAATAGAACCAGAAGTTGTCGGGGGCGATACCCGGCATGGCCGTCATGTCTGGGAAGTTGTAGAATTCGTCAGTCCTGTAGGCATCCAACCCTGAAGGGTACCAGAGAACTACATAGGGGGAATCTCGGTAGACAATTCTCTGCATTTCGTGTACGATTGACTGTCTTGCCGACATGCTGAGCGCCTGTTGCTGTTCGACGAAGAGCTGATCGTACTCCGGATTCGAGTAGAATGCATCAGACCACGCGGTCTTGTCTTTCGAGTCCTCAGGGATTTCGCCGGTGGTTAGCACGGACAGGATGAATGTGGGATCTGCTCCAGGCTGCCAGTTCCAGATGAAGAGATCGTACGCCATGTTGAACCAGTAGTTGTAGAGCGTGCCCTCCATCACGCCTTGCGGGTCAGCTCGGATGCCTATCTCCTCAAGCCATAAGGAGATCTGGATGGCGGCGTTCTTGTCGACGTCGGTCGAGCTGATGTAGTAGAAGATGAAATCCAATTCCTCTCCGCTTGATTCGTTCTCCCGAATCCCGTCATCGTTACTGTCGGTGTATCCCGCATCTTCAAGCAGCTGTTTCGCCTCTTCCAGGTCGTGAGACCACTTCTCATCCTCGGGCACATACCAGTGCCAATACGGTGTAGCCGGAGGGACGAGAGAACTTCCTTCGGTCGCGAGGCCGAGCATCACGTTCTCGACGAGATATGTCTGGTTGATCGCCATCGCCATCGCCTGCCTGACTGCCAGGTTCAGTGTCTCCAGATTGTCGCTTGCCTGCGGGAAATTAGGTGTGCCCTGTTCATCGACACTGAACCTGATATCCGCCGGGGCACAGTTGATACCGAACTCTGTCAGGTCGATAGATGACGACGCTTGTCCCTCGATGTCTGACAGGTCGATCAACGGGGCCCATGCAGTTGGAGGCACGCCCATCGCCAGGTCGATCTCGCCAGTTTCGAGGGCCGTGACCATCGCATCCGGCTGAGTGTATATCACGATTCTCAGCTCGTCGATGTTGACCTTGCCCATGTGATATTTCTCCCAGGCCTTCATTATTATGAGCCCCTCGGTCCGCTGGAATTCCTCAAGTATGAATGGACCCGACCCAACTGGTCCGTCCGGAAAGATGGAAGAATCCCATAGGTCAACGCTGGAGATCTCGCTGGGGTCCACGTTGCTCCACAAGTGCTCAGGAAGAATGGGCACGAGGCCTCCCTCCACATCTGATCTAGGCGATGAGAGCGTGACTACGACGGTATAATCATCAGGTGCGCTAGCATCCACGATATACGCCATCTCGTTGCTCCACAATGCGCATTCTTCGGGGTTTTCCATCATCATTTCAAGTGTGAACACTACGTCCGCTGACGTGACCGGTACGTCATCATGCCAGTAGGCATCGTGGGCCAAGTGGAAAGTCCACACCAGACCATCCTCGCTCGATTCCCAGGAGCTAGCAAGCTGGGGGTACGGTTCCATCGCGACGGGGCCTGTCGTTATGAGAAACTCATGCATGAGATATGATACGGCGTATGAGATGCCAGTTGTCATCTCGAAGGGATTGAAATCATCGGGCACCAGCGTCGTACCGATGGAATACACTATGTAGTCCTCGGACGCCGCCATGCTTCCTGTGCAAGTCGCGAAGATCCCCATCAACGCGGACATTATCAAGACCAGCACAAGAGCAATAGAGGCAACACACCGAACCGCAGTCCCTCTAAGATTATTGGCCATGCTCACAAGGTGTTCTTCGATACGGTCACCCAAGTCAATTCCCCCCGAATTTCGCCCCGCGCCTTCTCTGCAGAAGGACGGAATATGCTTGTTGTGCTTCTGGAGAGCCAGCATTCTATTTAACGCCATCTTTGGGCTCCAATTGACCATATTTGAGGCATTCCTTCGCTCAAATCGCATCGAATGCGTCTTGATGGTTTTCGAATTCGAAGGCTTTTGGACTTAAGTCACGATATTGGAGCCTTCCAGCTTCCTCTGCGTAGAATGGAAAATCGATCTTGAACTCGCACGGTTGAGCGTCAGAGCGGGACTCTCTTCTCTTCTTTCACGAAGTTCAGCACGACCTGAACGCAGATCTTGTCCACATTCTGATGGGCCGCGGCCTTCTTGACGAAAATGTCGAGATCAGTCGTGTTCCTGAATCTCGCCATCACCACACACTCCCACTCGCCAGTGGACCCAAAGACGGCGAAGACAGCCGGGTCCTTCGCGAGCTCTTTCTCCGTCTCGAGGGTGACCCTTTCGTGAGTGCAGAAAAGTATGCTCATGACAGCTACGATATCGAAGCCGACTTTCGCGGCATCAATTCTGGGTATGTATCCATGAATCACACCCGCCTCCTCCATCGCCTTGATCTTTTTCGAGATTGTTCTTCGCGAGAGACGGAGTTCCTTCGCGATGTCCCTGTAACTCTTACGGGCGTTCTCGTTCAGACTCCTGAGAATATTGATGTCTCGCCTGTCCAGTTCTATTGTGGTTGCATTTTTCTGGAGGAGCGTCATCAGGCGCTGCAAGACACTTCCGCTCATAAGTATTTTGTATAGTGGGCAGGCCGACTTTGGGAACAGGTGAAGGATGCGTGGCATCACAGAGGGCCCTGGTGCAAAACTCCATCCGACACTCCGACGGGCAGCTGAACCGTTTGTTATCTATTCTGGTGTAAGAATATTAATGTGTGGCCCAACCCATTCGCCAGTTGGTTGAAAGGTGAGTAGGTTGGTTGCCACGGAAATCGCATTGCCTCGCGGGATATTCAACTTTTCCGGACAGACGCGCATGGACACGTTCTGCCTCGATCTCGACGAGCTGTCCATCGACTTCGAACGCTACGACGATGTCGCGATCAATGGCCTCCGCCTGGCCATGGAGGCCATCCGGCGACATGCTGACGAGTTCCCCTACTGGCAGAGGCGGAAGAGGGTGGGCAGGCCAGGGACGGACGAGCGCACCCTGCTGATAGTCTTCATGCTCCAGCAGCTACTCGGCCTCACCTTCCGGGAGACCGAGGGCCTCCTCGCCTTGGTCCAGGAGTATTACCTGATCGATCATGCGCCCGACCATTCAACGATGGCCAGGAAGCTCTCGTCCAGGAGGTGGTCCACGCTCCTGGACAGGTTCTTCTAGCATCTCATCACGCCCCTGCCGGAGCGCAAGGAGGTCGTCGTGATTGATGCCTCTGGCTACAGCGGCAGGAAGCGTGCCTGGCGCGCGACGAAGCACGCTCAGCGCGCCACGGAGAATTGGACCAAGGCTCATGTGACCATCGAAATGGACCGGTTCGTCATACTGTCGTTCAGGCTCACCCGTTCGAACGTCCACGAGAGCCAGGTGTTCGAGGCCGTCTGGGACGACCTCCCGGACAACGTCGTCCCGATACGGAGCCTCGCCGACTCCGCCTACATGGGGAACGACTGCCTGACCGTCGCCAGGCGGCACGGGGCGACCCCGCTCCACAAGATCAAGAAGAACTCGAAGAACCGCGAGGAGCCGGAGACGTTCTACGAGAAGCTGGTGAACTTCGCGCACCACTGGCCGAACCGCTTCGCCGCGCTGACGGCGAAGCGTAGCCATGTCGAGACCGTGTTCAGCATGGTCGACAGTCTGCTGGGTTATCGGCTGAGATGCCGGACAAGGAGAGGGCGGAGAAACGAGGTGAGGGTGAAGTACTGTCTGTTCGACATGGTTCAGCTGGCCATGACGCCTGAGTTCTGGTCAGCGGAGTTTCGCAACAAGGCCTTCTCCAATCTTCCCATTAGGGAGAGCGGGCCGCTGAACGAGCTGTCAAATCCTGAAGATCATGAAATCAGAGCGGAGCAACCGTCAAGGTCAGGCTCAAGCGCTACCCCACAGGATGGTATGCAGGACTAATTGTTCCCCGTCCGGTCGATCGTTCTTAGATACCCAACTACCAACTCGAGGCCACCAGCCATCAACAACCGCATCATGTTCGGCTGCTTCTTAATCCCCCGGTTCGAGGCGAGCATCTTCCCCGTGATACGGATACTATCGAGGATGTTCAGGTTGCGGCCCCCGCCGAACTCGAAATCATCCAGGTCCAGATCCAGGTTGATGGTGTTCTGGTCGGATC
>Ga0315274_10000128_pt1 | contig 108531 bp, 97 predicted proteins | sample YL17G02_20_MG_FD_203700 | JGI IMG/M metagenome (GOLD analysis project Ga0315274, IMG submission 203700) | Sediment microbial communities from Yellowstone Lake, YNP, Wyoming, USA - YL17G02_20 | ecosystem: Environmental > Aquatic > Freshwater > Lake > Sediment | place: USA: Wyoming | collected...
AGTTTTAAGGACGGGTCGCACCCGTCCGTTTTGCTATTTGCCAGTAACTACAAACTTTTCTGTTTGATTTCCAGACTTAGCAAAATAAATTCCTTTTTCTAAATTTTTTGTGGTTATATTAGCAATATTGCTACCTTTTTCAACTTCAGTTGCTCCAACTTGTCTTCCACTTATGTCATAAATCTCTATTTTTCCTTGTAAATTTGTTCTTAAGTTTCCGTTCATGTCTATCATTGCATAAGGTGTTTTGTCCTTTATTGGTGTAATTCTTTCATCTTGTACTGATTCTTGAACTTTTTGATCAAGTGTTGTTGTATAATTATAACCTTTTTCATAAGGGGGTGAATACTCCCAGAAAGCATTCGTGTTATTGCAAGTTAAAGCATATATTTTCCCAGAAATAGGGTTATAAGCTATAACTGGATTTTTTGGTTTCCTTTTTCTTGATGTGCTTGGAAAAGTATCTGAACTTTGAAAAGAACTTGTGAGAGGTTCATAGTTAACACTAAATGTTTTTTCATTGTTTCCAGGTGTTGAGTAAACCCAATCTTCTGAAGTGACTGCAATTGCTCCATAATTTTTTCCTTTTATGCTAGGAATAGGTGCTGTTGCTGTTAATTCTGTTACATTTCCTGTTGGAGATTTTGTAAAAAATTCATTTGTGTAACCTGCAGTAAAATACTCACGACCAGTTGCATCAGACCCACCTGAAGCACCTTGTTTAAACACGTATCTATCGAGTCCGAAGACAGAATCCCAAGTCCATGAGTTTGCATTAATATCAAAAGTTCCTATGATTCCTTTTTTGCTTGCGGTTTTAATTCCTCCTGCAAGCATAGTTGCTTTTCCAGTTGTTGGATTAGAATATAAGTAGGTTGCAGTACTCGGCCATTTTAAACTGTGTCCAATTTGTAAAGTGGGGTCTGCTTTTTTTTGCCATGAATTTCCATTATCTTCTGAAACATAAATCCCTTTTCCTTGTGAAGCTCTTGTATCTTTTGTGTAATACACAAGCTCATTTCCAGCTACTGTAAAAGCTGAACCTGAACTGGATTTTCCTGGTAAACTTACATGTGAACTGTCCCAGTGAGTACCATTAAATTTCCATAAGTTTTTTGTATTGCCTATAGTCACATAAAAATCACCAGTTGAACTAATTGCTCCGTGTGTGTTACTCGATGGTTTTTTACGAGCTGGTAAACTTTCCTTAGCTGCCCATGAAGTTCCTGTTGATGAAACGTGTAATGTATCCCAAAAAACTGGATTAAGGCTATTGCTTGGTGTTATTACTGTTTTTCTAGGATAATTTCCAGGAGAAAGAGGTACACTCCCATAATAAACCGTGTCTTGACTTGGATAATTATCCAGATGACCATTTGAAGTTAAACTAGTATCTCCCGCTGGCGTGTATATAGTTGTGGTTACATTATAATCTCTGTCAAAACTCCATGGAGGAATCGAATCATTTTTAGTTATAACTCGTTGTAATATCGATCCTTGTGTTGTTATTTTTGGTTGAACATCTTTAACTGAGAAAAGATGAGGTGCTGTGCTTGGACCTAAATGAAGGGTTTCATACAAACTATCAGTTGCTAGCCAAATATTTTTTCCAAATCTTGTTGTATCAAAAACAATTTGCTTATTTAAAAGAGATAACTCATCAGATGCTGATGGACCTCTTGCCCAATACCAAACAGTGCCAGTATCTCCATGAACTGGATTTAAGTTTTGATCTAAGTTTTTAATATTTATAGTATAAAAAAAAGAAGTATCTTGATTTAAAGAATAAGGTAAAAATTTCCATAATTTTCCTCCGGTTCTTTTCAAATTAAAGGTAACTCCTTTATTGTTTTGTGAAGATGTCAAATCCCGCACAGCTAAACTAACTCCATCAGGATAAATATCAGGAACTTTAACATTTCCATTTTGCCAAATTATATTAAAACTTCCATCGTTGGCAGTAATATTAAAATTATTTGGAGCTACATTAAAACAGTAGAAACCATCTTCATAAATATCAAAAGATACACCTGGTGGAGAAACAGTGATGCTATTTGGTTGGTTACCTATCCTATGGACATAGCCTTTTGTTTCTGATGGTAATTTATCTGACTCCCCTTTTGCATTTTGAATTTTTTTTTCGAGATTTTCTTTTGGAAAGATTACATTCACAGTTTCTTGAGGAACATTTCTTGCTAAATCTAATTTTACATCTGGGATCATCATAGGAAAGACTACTGAATTTGCTAAAAGAAGTGAAGATAAAGCATAATTTCTTGTATTTTTTCCAATATTTTTTAAATAACCTATAGAATAATATAAAGAGAAGGCTACTTCATTAATTTTTTCCTTCAACTTTTCTTTTATAGCTCTTAGTTTTTCTTTAAACATAATACTTGAAATCCAAAGGAATATTTAAATCTTTCGTTTTGTTATTAATAAAAGAACTGAATACTCGATGTTTCATAAAACCAAGTTTAAGTCTTCTTGTCAGTACCCAAGTGTAATCCATGGTGGATTTATACTCTAAAAGAGCATTGTTGTCAAGCGGAAAAATAATTCCACCTTGACAACCATAAAAAATTTGCTATACTTAACCGTTAGAAATTGCTTGAAAATACCATTAGAAATCCTTAGCAATTGAACGCGAGTAAAATAGGCGGATTTCTTTATAATAAATTAAAGCGATTTGGGCGATTAGCTCAGTCGGCTAGAGCGCTTCTCTTACAAGGAAGAGGTCACCTGTTCAATTCAGGTATCGCCCACTTGTAATTAGAATATGGAATTTAGTATATAGAATTTGGAATAAAAGGATAATTACAAAATATGCTAATTAAACGAAGTACCGAACGGTCAGGACCAATTCCGAAATTGTCTGACCCTTATTTGCAATTAAAAGCTTATTCCGAACCTACCATCTGTCCAACTTGCGGTCTGGTTTTTCACAAGAAACGCTGGATTCGGGATGAATATATCACTCAAGAGATAATGGGAGTTGCCCACAAACATAAATGCCCGGCTTGCCGTAAGATTGAAGACCATTATGTGATGGGGCTGGTTTCGATAACCGGTAATGTCTTGCCGACTTTAAAAGGCGAAATTGTCAATCAGATTAAAAATCAGGAAAAGAAAGAAGCGTTTCGGAATCCATTAGCCCGAATTATGAGTCTAAAAATTAAAGATAAAGAAATATCGGTTGAAACAACGACAGAAAATTTAGCGATTATGATTGGTAAAGCGTTGCAACATGCGCATCGCGGTGAACTCGAACTCGGTCTCAGTCAGGATGAAAAGTTTGCTCGCGTGCATTGGCACCGAGATATGGAAGAAAATAGTAAAAATATAAAAAAATAACAAATATGGAGGCAGTATGAAATTAAAACCCTTAGCCGACCGGATTGTGGTCGAAAGACTCGAAGAAGAAACAAAAAAAGGAAGCATTATTATTCCGGATACCGCTAAAGAAAAACCCCAGCAGGGCAAAGTTATCTCAATCGGTCCGGGACGAGTTGATGACAAAGGTAACCGAATTCCGATGGAAGTGAAAAAAGGTGATACCATCCTTTTCGCTAAATACTCTGGTAACGAAATTAAAATCGATGATGTCGAATATCTAATTATGCGCGAAGACGATATTTTAGCAATCATCGAAAAGGAAAAATAAGGAGGATTAAATGCCCGCAAAAGAATTAAAATTTAATGAAGATGCACGAAGAGCAATGCTTAAAGGCGCTCAAATGCTTACCCATGCAGTCAAGGTGACACTTGGACCAAGAGGTCATAATGTCGTAATCGATAAGAAATGGGGCGCCCCGACCATTACCAAAGACGGCGTAACCGTTGCGAAAGAAATCGAGTTAGAAGACAAGTTTGAGAATATGGGCGCGCAGATGGTTAAAGAAGTCGCGTCAAAAACATCGGATGTTGCCGGTGACGGCACGACCACCGCAACGATTTTAGCCGAAGCGATTTTCCGTGAAGGACTAAAAGTTGTTGCCGCCGGTGCTAACTCGATGGCAGTTAAGCGCGGTATTGACAAAGCGGTTGATAAGGTCGTTGAAGAACTGAAGCGAATTTCTAAAAAGACGAGCGGCAGAAATGAAATTGCCCAGGTTGCCGCACTTGCTGCGAACAACGATGCTTCAATCGGAACCTTGATTGCTGATGCGATGGAAAAAGTCGGTAAAGAAGGTGTGATTACGGTTGAAGAAGCAAAGTCGATGGAAACCACGCTTGATGTCGTCGAAGGTATGCAGTTTGACCGCGGTTATCTATCACCTTACTTTATTACTAATCCGGATAAGATGGAAGTCGTTTTAGAAGATTGCTACGTTCTATTATACGAAAAGAAAATCACTGCGGCTCGTGATATGTTACCATTGTTAGAAAAGACTGCTCAGAAAGGCAAGCCAATCTTAATCATTGCCGAAGAAGTCGAAGGTGAAGCATTGGCAACCTTAGTTGTTAATAAGATTCGCGGTACTTTACAGTGCTGTGCGGTAAAAGCTCCGGGCTATGGCGACCGTCGACGGGCAATGCTCGAAGATATCGCCGTGCTTACCAATGGCAAATTAATTTCCGAAGATGTCGGTATCAAATTGGAGAACATTTCGATTACCGATTTAGGAATGGCAAAACGAATCACGATTGATAAAGAGAACACAACGATTATTGAAGGTTCCGGTTCGAAAAAAGAAATCCAGGCAAGAATTGACCAAATTCGTAAGCAAATTGAAGATACCAAATCCGATTATGATAAAGAAAAACTGCAAGAACGCTTAGCAAAGTTAGCTGGTGGCGTAGCAGTAATTAATGTTGGTGCGGCAACCGAAGTTGAGATGAAACAGAAGAAAGCTTTGGTTGAAGACGCATTACATGCAACAAGAGCCGCAGTTGAAGAAGGCATCGTACCCGGCGGCGGTGTTGCATTAGTCCGTTGCATACCCGCACTAGATAAAATGAAGCTTTCCGGTGAAGAACAGATTGGTATCGATATTGTCAAGAAAGCATTAGAAGCACCAATTCGTCAACTGGTTGAAAATGCTGGTATCGAAGGCTCGGTCGTGTTTGAAAAGGTCAAGAACGAAACTGCTAATAAAGGTTTTAATGTTGAGACATTAAAATACGAAGACATGTTCGAATCTGGTGTAATTGACCCGACTAAAGTTACCCGCGCCGCATTGCAGAATGCTGCGTCCGTTGCATCACTACTTGTAACTACTGAAGCCGCAATTGTTGAATTACCTGAGAAAGAAAAAGCCGGACCTCCAATGCCACCGGGCGGCGGTTACGGCGGCGAATATTAAGAAAGTATCGGGCAGTGAGTAGCGAGAATATAGGATTTTCCTCATTCCTCGCTACTCGCTACTAACTACTAACAATGCCGACCTACGAATACGAATGCGAACATTGTCATCATCATTTTGAAGAATTTCAGAAGATGACCGAGAAACCGATACAGAAATGCCCCAAGTGTGGTAAAAAGACAAAGCGGTTGATTTCACGGGGCGGGGGATTTATTTTTAAGGGCAGCGGATTTTATATCACCGATTATAAAAAGAATTCGTCTTCATCTCCCAGTGTAAAACCAAAAACAGAATCAACTAAAGAAAAAGTAAAAGAAAGTAAAATAAAAAAATCTGAAAACTACGAAAACACGAAAGCCCACGAAGGGCTGAAAAATATTTGATGTTAAGTTATTCTGTCTCAATTTCGTGTTTTCTTTTATTTCGTGCTTTCGTGGTAAAAAGGACTTTTGCAGAGTTCTTAATAAAAAACTCTTGACAAAATTTAGGGATTTAGTATAATACATATATTCTAAAGAAATTGTTCTTTGATATTCTGGACAAAAAGACACACAATAGCGTGTTTGGATAGCCATAACACAAGATAAACTTTTCAATTTATTGAGAGTTTGATCCTGGCTCAGGACTAACGCTGGCGGCGTGTCTTAGACATGCAAGTCGAACGGGACTTATTTTGTAGCAATACAAGGTAAGTTTAGTGGCGAACGGGTGAGTAATACAAGGATAACCTGCCGTCGAGTGGAGCATAACTCCGAGAAATCGGAGCTAATTCTCCATACGGTCTTACCGACGAAAGTTGGTGAGAAGAAAGGTGGCGTAAGCTATCACTCTTCGAGGGGTTCTTGTTCTATCAGCTAGTTGGCAGGGTAACGGCCTACCAAGGCATTGACGGGTAGTCGGCGTGAGAGCGTGACCGGCCACATGGGAACTGAGACACGGTCCCAACTCCTACGGGAGGCAGCAGTCTAGAAAATTGGGCAATGGGCGCAAGCCTGACCCAGCGACGCCGTGTGTAGGATGAAGTCTTTCGGGATGTAAACTACTGTCAGAGGGAACGATGCCAACAGATAGTAACTGCTCTGTTGGTGACGGTACTCTCAGAGGAAGCCCCGGCTAACTACGTGCCAGCAGCCGCGGTAATACGTAGGGGGCAAGCGTTGTCCGGATTTACTGGGTGTAAAGGGTGTGTAGGCGGACTGGAAAGTCAGAGGTGAAAGCCTTAGACTTAACCTAAGAATTGCTTCTGATACTTCTGGCCTTGAGGGCAGGAAAGGAAGATGGAACTTCCGGTGTAGCGGTAGAATGCGTAGATATCGGAAGGAACACCGATAGCGAAGGCAGTCTTCTGGAATGTACCTGACGCTGAAACACGAAAGCTGGGGGAGCAAACAGGATTAGATACCCTGGTAGTCCCAGCCCTAAACGATGTTCACTAGGCGTCACCACTTTGGTGGTGGTGCCGTAGCTAACGCGTTAAGTGAACCACCTGAAGACTACGGCCGCAAGGTTGAAACTCAAAGGAATTGACGGGGACCCGCACAAGCGGTGGAGGATGTGGTTTAATTCGATGCTACGCGAAGAACCTTACCTGGGTTTGACATGTCAGTAGTAGAAGTCCGAAAGGGCGACGACTGAGGAGTAATCCTTAGAGCTGACACAGGTGTTGCATGGCTGTCGTCAGCTCGTGTCGTGAGATGTATGGTTAAGTCCCATAACGAGCGCAACCCCTGCGATTAGTTGCAAACTATGAGTAATCATAGTGCACTCTACTCGGACTGCCCGGGTTAACCGGGAGGAAGGTGGGGACGACGTCAAGTCATCATGGCCTTTATGCCCAGGGCTACACACGTCCTACAGTGGATGTTACAATGAGAAGCAAGCCGGCGACGGCAAGCGGATCTCATAAAAGCATCCATGGTTCGGATCGTAGGCTGCAATTCGCCTGCGTGAAGATGGAATCGCTAGTAATCGCGGATCAGAATGCCGCGGTGAATACGTTCCCGGGTCTTGTACACACCGCCCGTCAAGCCATGGAAGCCTGTAATGCCTGAAGCCTTCACTTGTTGAAGCTCAAGGCAGGACCGGTGACTGGGGCTAAGTCGTAACAAGGTAGCCGTACGGGAACGTGCGGCTGGATCACCTCCTTTCTAAGAGAATTAATGCTGTCCAAACACGCTTTCAATTTTTGACAGGATTAACAGGATTTTTTATTTTATAAGATTAGTATTATAATAGAACCAATGTAGGGCAGACTTTTAGGTCTGCTTATTTTTTTATTATTTTGACTTTTAATTTTTAATCTTAAAATCTTTCAATCTTTGAATTGTCTTGTGGGTGTTTGACCTACTCGGTTACCTTCCAGGTTGTCTGGTAGGTTGTGTAGTAGGCTGCCTACTAGGTCACCTACTATATTACCTAATCCATTATCTAGTAGGTTACTTAGATGGTTACCTACTGGATTATCTGGTAGATTGCCGAGTAGATTGCCTACTCCATTACCTAATAGGTAACCTAGAGGGTCAAACCGACCCATGACTCAAAATTTTTAAAGAAAAAAAGAGTCGTCCCAAATCAATTCCATAACCGAGCAGTTTACACAATTTCTTGTTATTAGAAGAAGTTTACAAAGAATTGCTACTGGATTTCAATAAATTTCTATAGTATATGAAATATTATTTCTTGAAGAAAATCAAAGAAAATTTTACCATAGCTATTAAGATGTAAAGTTACGCTTGTTTTATACTGTATTCAGAAATTACATTACTTGACAAAATCGTATAATAACATATTAACCATCATTCATACGTATAATAAATATTGCTATTGTTTTCTGTTCCCTTCGTTTCCAATTCGTCTATACATTTCTTATAAACAGCAGAATTTTCTGGATCTAATTCCATTGCTTTTTTAAAATCATTAATAGCTTTCCTTGCTTCGCTCAATTCCTTATAAGCACGACCCCGGTAAAAATAAGCAACATCAATGTCAGAATCATGAGGGTCTACTTCTATCATTTTTGTATAATCGTCCATTGCCTTTTGAAATTCACGATTTATAAAATAACAACGGGCTCGATTTAAATAACTGGTGGCGCATTTAGGGTTTAATCTTATTGCTTGTGTAAAATTATAAATAGCATGTGCTAAATAATAAGAAGAAGAAAAAGAAAATTGACCATATTCAATGCGTTCTTTTATGAGCTTTTGTTTACTCTTTTCTGCATGTAATGCATATGGAGATTCAGCTAATCCCAAATAATCAACCCCCCGATTTCCAAATACAAGATAATTGTTTTTATTTTCGGTAATTTTAAAGATTGCTATAATAAATATTATTGCAGTTACTAAATCTATTACTCGCCAAATTAGTACAGTGAAGGAAAAAGGTATAATAGGATTAAACAAAACTAATAAAGAAACCATTATCCATACCCATGATCTCTTTTCTAAATAAAGAACGAACGCTATAACGCATGTTGTACATACGAAGACTATCCATCGCAGTATAATATAATATCTGTATGGAAAAATATAGATAATTGCTAATATAAGTAAAATGGCAGATATAATTAAAAGTACAGATAGATAATGCCTAGATTTCATTTTGATTTAAAAACTTTTCTCTTTTTCATTTTTACTATTAACCATATTTCATCCATAAAAAATTCTTTCCTATAACTATACAATGAAACTAAGTTATGATTTTTTATCCACAATGTTTTCTGGTTGTGGAATCAATAACGTTTGAGTTTTACCTCCGATATATCGCGCATTGTAGTCACTCATTATGAATAAAGAATTTATTACTTGCATATATATTTCAACATACAATTTTGTTTCTTTAAGTGTTTTTGGTGGTCTAAACTTCCAATCTCTTACGTTCCAAAAGCTCGAAAAAAATCTGTCTAATTGTGTCCGTATGATATTAAATCCAATTCTCCCTGGTGCAAGCCCATTCACATATATTTGATATGAATATTGATTAGGGTCCTGAAATGTTTCTTTCAGATTATTATTACGATAATCTCTATTCCAGAAATCCTCTGATATAGCAAAGTTTTCATCAATATCTTCATATTCGCCAGTTTTGGGGTCTATACCATGAACATTGCTGATGAACCAAAACTCAGGGTGGTAAAGTCCTTGTTCTTCAACATATCCAGCAATATGTATCATACTACCATTTTCTTTTTCCTCTTTCAGCATTGTTTCTTGTAACGCATGTTTAAGATTGTGACTAAAATCTTTTAGAGTAAGTTCTGTTATTTTTGATTGTTTATCTATAAAGTCAGTCATCCATTCTGGCATTGGAACGTTGTTAACACGATAGCTTCCTGCGGTTGTTAAACCAGCTTTTAAAAAAACAATCTTATATGTTTTAGTTACTTCACCAGCATCTTGGTCGGAACTAGTCAAGTTTGAGTCGCTTGCATGAATTATCCCAAATCTATTAATATGAGTGATTATTAGAGTCATAATTTTACTTTAATCTTATATTCTCATTTGTCAATATCTCGCAGTGAACATCGTCATTTTGGGGAAAATATAGAAATCGTCGGGACGGTTCTCTTTTAAACTATTTTCTTCTTTCTCTCTTCAGATAAATTTTAAATAGTAAAAGAATAAAATTGTAGGGCAAAATATTCGGCTGTCATTCCTGCCCCTGCTTACGCAGGGGTAAACTTTATCCCCACAAAAGCGGGGAGCAGGAATCCAGCATGTTATAGTTCTCTGGATTCCCGTTTTCACGGGAATGACTGACCAAAGGTCTATTGCACGATTAAAATCGCGCCTACAATCAGTGTTTATCCGTGTTCATCTGTGTTAACCCCGCACCTATTCATGAGGTTGTATGAATAAGACATTAGATTTTCATTTAACTATACTATATTTGAGAATAGGTGCGGGGTTGACTTTAACCTTACTTTCTCTATAATAAGCTAAAGTAAAATCTATGCATATTAATAATGAGTGGGTTAGATGGTTAGATACTATAACTTTGTCTGATTTGCTACAAGTTGGTGGCAAAAATGCCTCTTTGGGAGAGATGTGTTCGACCCTGAGTCAGTTTGGGATAAAGGTGCCGGAAGGCTTTGCTATTACAACTCAGGCATACCACTATTTTTTAGAGGAAAACGGTTTAGAACAAAAGATTAATTCCGAACTTAATGCTTTAAAAAGCAACCGAAGAGACATTCAATCAGTCGGTCGGTATATCCGACACCGGATACGTGGCGCTGAGTTTCCAGTCGAGTTAAAAAAGTCAATTGCGCAGGCGTATGTCGAGCTTTGCGAACAATCATGCGAAGAAGATTGTTCGGTCGCGGTCCGCTCCAGTGCTACTGCGGAGGATTTACCGGATGCGAGTTTTGCTGGTCAGCAGGATACCTTCTTGAATATAACCGGCAGTGCCGAGCTGATTGAAGCGATTACTAAATGTTTTGCTTCATTGTTTACTGACCGTGCAATCGCTTATCGGGAAAATCGCGGTTTTGACCATAGTAAAATCGCACTCTCGGTGGGCGTGCAAAAGATGGTGCGCTCGGATTTAGCCGGTGCCGGTGTGATGTTTACAATTGATACAGAATCGGGTTTTCCTAATGTGGTTTTTATCTCGGCAACCCTGGGTTTAGGCGAAACGATGGTACAAGGTCAGATTTCACCGGATGAATATTATGTGTTCAAACCATTTTTAGACAATTCTCAATTTTTACCCATCATTAAACGGTCGCTCGGTTCGAAAAAGAGAAAGATGATTTTTGTTGAGGGCGAAACCGCTAAGACCCGAATGGTTGATTGCCGAAAAGAGGAGAAAGAGCGTTTTGTACTCTCCGATTCTGAAATCTTACAGCTGGCACGCTGGGCAAGTACGATTGAAAAACACTATTCGGAAAAACGTGGCGTACCGACGCCAGTTGATATTGAATGGGCAAAAGATGGTAACAGCAACGAGATTTTTATCGTCCAAGCACGACCGGAAACCGTTCACTCGCAGCGTAAAATTGGCAGTATTAAAGAATATCATCTCCTGGAAAAAGGTAAGGTTTTAGTTGAGGGGAGAAGTGTCGGGTCATCAATTGCAACCGGTCGGGTGTGTAAGATTAGTAAACCCGAAGAACAAAGCAGTTTTGAACCGGGCGCAATCTTGGTTACTGAGATGACTGACCCAAATTGGGTTCCGATTATTCGCAATTCATCTGCGATCGTCACGGATTCGGGCGGTCGCACCTGTCATGCGGCAATTGTTGCCCGTGAATTTGGGATTCCAGCAATTGTCGGTACAAATAATGCAACCAAAGTTATTGAAGATAAAATCCAGGTGACGGTTTCGTGTATTGAAGGTGATATCGGTAAAGTTTATGAAGGAAAACTCAAATATGCTGTTGAAGAGATTGAAGTCGATAAAGTACCGAAGACCAAAACGAAAGTTATGGTTAATATTGCTGACCCATCCCAGGCATTCCGCATTGGCCAGTTACCGCAGGATGGCGTTGGTTTAACGCGTCTTGAGTTTATTATTAATAATATTATCGGTATTCACCCATTAGCGTTAGTTGACTTTGATAAATTGATGGATAATGATTTAAAAGTTAAAATTCAGGAAAGAATCGGTTCGTTAACTAAGCCAATTGAATATTTTGTAAGTAAATTGTCCGAAGGTGTTGCGACGATTGCCGCTGCGTTTTATCCTAACGATGTTATCGTTCGGATGTCGGATTTCAAAACCAACGAATATGCTGGACTTTTAGGTGGTAAGAGTTATGAACCGAAAGAAGAAAATCCGATGCTCGGTTTTAGAGGTGCTTGCCGGTATTACAGTCAAGAATATCGACGTGGATTTGATTTAGAGTGTCGAGCGATTAAAAAAGTACGAGAAGAAATGGGATTAAAGAACGTTATTCCAATGATACCATTCTGTCGAACACCCGAGGAAGGTACTAAAGTTCTAAAGGTAATGGCAGAGAATGGGCTGGTGCGAGGTGATGATAATCTCGCGGTTTATATGATGTGTGAAATACCAAGTAATGTGATTTTAGCCGAAGATTTTGCCAAGATTTTTGATGGGTTTTCGATTGGCTCCAATGATTTAACTCAATTAACTTTGGGTATCGACCGTGATTCGAGTTTAGTCGCACCGCTTTTTGATGAACGCAACGAAGCGGTTAAAAGAATGATCAGCCAGGTTATTAAAAAAGTAAAACCATTAGGTTGTAAAATCGGTATCTGCGGACAGGCGCCGTCGGACTTTCCGGAAATTGTTGAGTTTTTAGTTAAAGAAGGAATCGATTCGATTTCGGTCAATCCGGATAGTATTCTAAGTGTTAGAAAGAAAATAAAAGATGTAGAGGAGAAATATCAATGAAAGTAAAAGTTAAAAACCAGTTCAAAATTCAAAACTTTTTAGTAATAATTATAATTTTCTATTTATTGTTTTCGATTAGTTGCCAACAAAAAGCACGCGGTAAAATTATCGCCAAGGTCAATAATGAAACAATTACCGACGCCGAGTTTACGAAAGCGTTACCCGCTGGATTTGTTTCGGATTCGACGGAAAACAGTTACCGACATTCTTTATTAGAACAATTGATAACCAAAAAACTATTTATTCAAGAAGCAAAAAAACTCGGTTTGGATAAAGAAATTGAAAATGTATTTGAACGTGACAAACAAACAATACTAATTCAAGCCCTATATGATGATGTCGTAACGAAAAATGCTAAGGTCTCATCTAAAGAATTATCGGAAGCAAAGAAATTAATGGCAACCGAAGTACACTTGAAGTTAATCTCGGTTCCGGATGAAAACATTATCCAATTAATAAACAATGAAATTAAAAAGGGGACCGGTTTTGATACCCTCGCTAAATTATATTCTCAAGACCCTTCCGGCCAAAATGGCGGCGATATCGGATTCGTCCCAATCTTATATTTTGAAGAACCGGTTCGCAAAGCTATCCTGAAAATGAAACAAGGCGAAGTTAGTCAGCCGGTTCAGGGTAGGCAGGATTTTAAAATTATTAATTATTTAGAAAAGCGACCGAGTAGTGAAACAGCACAAAAAATAAACGATGATACACGTGTGGTTTTAGAACAAGAGAAGAGTCAAAAATTAGCCATGGATTACTTGAACAAGATGCAATCTCGAATTGTTTATAACCCTGAAGGTTTAAAACTGTTTTATAAGAGCGCTGACCAGATAACACCGGAAGAAAGTGAAATATGGGTAGTTAAAAAAGATAATAAAAAAATTGTTAAGGCGAAAAATTTGTTACATGTCGCACGTGAATTCCCGGTAATGCTCGATACCGCCATGAGAACTTATGCAATAAAGCGCGCAGTTGAAGACGATGTTCTTTATGAAGATGCGTTAGCTCGTAAATTGGATAAAAAGGGCGATATTATTGCTGAATTAGAAAAGAGAAAAAATGATTTGTTATACGAAAAATTTTATCTTGACGAGATAACTCAGAAGATTAATATTAACGAAAAAGATATTGCCGATTACTACAATACTCACAAAGATCAATACGTACAGAGTAAACTTCCCGAAGTAACTACGATAATCCGAAATGCAATTCTTTCTGACCGACGAGTAGCACTCTTCCAAACAATTGCCGATTCATTAAAAACTAAAGCTAAGATTGAAATCAATGAAAAACTATTAATAACTGCCGGTAAAACACAAAAAAATAATAAAAAAGGAGTAAAATAATGTTTAAATCAAAAATCAGTTTAATGATAATTTTTATCGTTTTAGCAACAGCCATGTTATTTATTAACTGTCCTAAAAACGAAGTGGCTATCGCAACCGTTGGCTCGGCCAAACTAACTAAAAAAGACCTTGCGACACAAATTCCAGTGGGTGCGCAGCTAACCAAAGAAAATATTGGTGCTCTAATTGATAAATGGACCAATACCGAACTGATATACCAAGAAGCTAAACGCCGTAAATTAGACAAAGACGAAACATTGCAGGTTCAACTTAAACAAGTAGAAAAAGAGATGGTGGTTAATAAACTCTTAGAACAAGAGATGGGTAAAATTACCGTAAGCCGCCAGGAAATATTTGACTACTTTACTAAACACAAAGAAGATTTTATGTCCGAAGTGAAAATTTCAAGAATTGTGGTTTATGATGAAAGTCTCGCCAACAAAGTTCTGGCACAGTTGAAAACTGGCGCTGATTTCAAAACTTTAGCTCAAGATGTATCACAGGACCGGGTTTTAGAAAAAGGTGCCGAATCAAAATATTTCGCAATCGGTGTGGGCGACCCAAGACAGGGTGGTGATCCATCATTAGAAGAAGCCATTTTCGCGTTGAGTCTAGGTCAGGTAACCGATGTGATAAAAACGCAAGAAGGTTATCAAATTGTTAAAATGGTTGACAAAAAGAAAGTAAAGAAAGATATCGCGCTATCCGAGGTTGAAGAATATATCAATTCAATATTGCAGTATAAAAAGAGCCGTGAAATGCTCGATACGATTATTGCCAATTTGAAAGCGAAAACAAAAACTGCTGAAAATCCCGATTTATTCTTTAAATGAGAAAATCAATTTTATACATAATTGCCGTTATCGGATTATCTGCTTTTAGTTCTGTGCTATATGCTTCTGGCATTGCTAACCGAATTGTGGCGACGGCTGGCGATGAAATCATATTACAAAGCGAATTACAGGAAGCGGTCGAGTTTATGAAGGTTAGTGGTCAATCAATCGAATCTGATTCGGCCTTGCAAGAACAGGTTTTAGATGAAATGATTAAAAACCGTCTAATTATCGAAGAAGCAAAAAAAGAAACCGTGGAGGTGAGCAAAGTAGAGGTTGAGGAAGAAGTCGAAAAGAATATCGCCCAATTAAGACAGCGATTTGAAAGCGAAGAGCAATTTCAGGACGCATTAAAAAAAGAAGGGCTCACCGAACGAATATTACGCGAGCGCTATCGCGACGATATTAGGCGACGGCTGGTTGGCCAGAGGTTGATGGCGAAACAGGGACTGACCAATATCAACATAACGCCCACTGAAATTCAGAAGTTTTATAATCAGCATAAAGATTCAATCGCTCACCAGCCCGGACAAATTGCACTTGCCCACATGCTGTTTATGATTAAGCCGTCACAAAGTGAAGAAGAAGCCGCCCAGAAAAAAACAACTGAAATTTACGATATTATTGGACGAGGCGGAGATTTCGATGAAGTGGCAAAAGGTTTTTCCGAAGATAAAATCACCAAAGATAATGGTGGATATTTAGGTGTCGTTGCCAGCAATTTGCTTCAACCAGAAGTCCATGCGGTAGTCGATAAAATGAAAGCAGGTGAAATATCACAACCTTTCCGAAGCCGCACTGGTTATGAAATTATTAAGCTGACCAACAGGAAAGGTGATAACGTCGAGCTAAGCCATATAATGGTTAAAGTGCAGCTTACCCGTGCGGACAGCGTACAGGCAAAAAAAACCGCACAAAAGGTACGTAATTTAGTTGTTAAAGGGGCGAGCTTCGATTCGTTAGTAAAAATTTACTCGGATGACCCAATGACCAAAGACAGCGGTGGATTTCTTGGTGAGTTTTTATTGGTTGGTCTTCAAGAACCGTTTCGAAGTGCAATTGAAAACCTGCCGGCGAATGCCGTATCAGAGCCAGTTCTTTCCGAACATGGTTATCACCTGATAAAAGTTTTAGCCCGACAAGAAGATAAAATACTTACTTTGCAAGAGATGCAGAACCAGATTAGAAATTATCTGTTTGATGAAGTTCTTAAAGAACGGCTTTCGGATTTTCTTGTAAAACTTGCCGCACGGACTTATATCGCAAAATACTAGCCATTAACTATTTTTTCGTCAGTGTTTAAACTAAAATATACAATAAGACGATTTCGTATTTCTGATTATGATGCTTTGATAAAACTCTGGAATGAAGCACAACTTGTTTATAAGCCAAACGGCCGAGACCGACGTGAAATGATTCAAAAACAGATTCAACTACCTAATACAATTGCTTTGGTAGCTGAAAAGGAGGGGAAATTAATTGGTTCGGTTTTTGGTACACACGATGGTCGCAGAGGTTGGATAAATCGGTTAGCCGTATTGCCAGAATTTCAGAGAAAAGGTATTGGTCGGGAATTAGTCAAAGAACTGGAAACTCGTTTTCATAAAATGGGAATTGGAATAATCGCAAGTTTGGTTGAGGATTGGAACAAGACATCGCTTAGAGTATTTCAAAGAATAGGATATAAAAAACATAAAGATATAATATACTTCAGTAAAAGAAAAACTTCTCAGATATAACATAATAATTTTGCTATTTACTTATTAGAGAATCCTTTTTACAATATTATAGTCTATATATATAGTAGAGTATGAAATTATCAACACGATTTAGATACGGCACAAGGTTTATGATAAACCTTGCCCGGGCATATAATAATGGTCCGGTAACGATGATTGATATTGTAAAAAGGGAACGGGTCTCGAAAAAATACATGGAACAGATCGTTTATCAATTAATGTCAGCAGGATTGGTCAAAAGCGTGCGGGGACCAAAAGGCGGGTATGTTTTAACCCGCTCACCCGAGAAAGTCAGGCTGATTGATTTATATAATATATTGGAGGGACATCTGGTTTTGGTTCCTTGTCTTGCCGAACCCAAATCATGCACATTAGTTAAAACTTGCGCGGCAAGAGAAATGTGGAAGTCGATGCAGATAAAGATGGAAACGATGATGAAAAAGAACACGCTGAAAAGTTTAGCAAAAGGGAATCATAAATGAAATATAGATTTCTGCTTTTGATTTGTTCATTATTTTTTTCTTCCATTATGTTTGGAGCGGTTGATATCAATGGTGCGATAGATGCTCGATTAGAAATAACTGATTTTAAGGATATGATGTACGCATTACACGGGGCAGAACTGAATATTAAATATACTTATGCCAATGAAGGCGGAGACCGCTTGTTGGCATTTGTGCAAATTCCATACTCTTCTCATATCAACAGCGATATGTTCTTAGAGCATTACGGTGATGCCTACCTGATTGTCAAGGGTTCGCTCAAGCAGCCCAATATTCGTATCGGCAGGTTTGACATACCATTCGGACTTATAAAAACCTTTGATTCACACACAACACTTTTGCCGCAGTTATTTGATAAGAGCCTGGGACTAAAGAAAGATATCGGTGCAGAGGTTTTCGGTTTTTATAAAATGCTTACCTATGATGTATCATTTACCCATGGGTTCAACAGTTTTGATATGCCAAGAAATGATAAACCGATAACGTTTCGGTTAGGGTTGGAAACTGATGCAATAAACTGCGGAGTGTCATATCTGAATACAACTCACTCGATGGATGATATGGCAAATACGAAAAGAATTGGTCTTGATATTGAGAAAAATATTAATCCGTTTGTCATTAGAGGTGAAGCAGTGCTTGGTAAAGACCCGGACGGCAAAGGATTTTCAGTGATAATAGATTTCCCAGTTTTCTTAGGGATTGATGGCAGAGGAAGCGGATTAATATGGAAAGAGAATACAACTTATCAAGCTTATGGACTGGAATTAAGAAAAGAGATGTTTTTCTTGACAGTCGGTTTTGGCTTTACGCATACAAGCGAGATTACAAATAAAAATCTATTAGTATTTCAAACAATCGTGAAAATATAATAATGAAACTCAGGTTATTGTTCATATTTAATATTTTATTTTTGATTTTTAATTTTAGTGTAGCCCACGCCGGTGTCTGCATCTGGCGATTCCCAGACAAAGACATTCAAACGCTATTTTCCAAAGCAACCGGCTATAAAACCGAAGTTTTAACCTATTCTAAACCAGAGAGGGTAAAAATCGAGAGTCTGTTAGGCGCTAAGCTTGACGATGACGAAACTAAATTCAATTTATACCGAATCTACAAAGACACAACAAAAATCGGTCTGGTGCTGACCCATTCGGTTAAAGGACAATATGGCGCGATCGAAGTCGTGGTCGGACTAACCAGCAAATATGATACAATATTGAAAAGCCATAAAACAGTCATCGGTAATGTTCTGATTCAGCGCGACCGTGAAATACAAAGCAAGGATTTGCGAAGCAGCAAATATTTAGGCCAATTTATCGGCAAAACTGTAAAAAGTAAATTTGATAATATAACACTTGTTTCGGGTGCAGAAAAATCCTCGCAGGCGATTATCTTTTCAGTGCGGAAATTACTGATTGTCCAGAAAGTATTGGACCAAGAAAGAAAAAAATGAGTAAATTAACCATGAAGAATATAGAGAAAACAGAGATTTTTGGCTCTTTAAAGATCATGGGATGAAATATGACCACGAATAGCACGAATCATACAAATAACACGAATAAAAGGTTTTCTTCCTTAAAAAAGTATTCGTGGAATTCGTTTATTAGTGTCATTCGTGTTCTCAATTATAATAAGGAGAAAATATGAAAAAGCTATCAAGAAAACATTTAATAATTATTAGTCTTGTGCTTCTAACCACTACTGTTTTTATAAGCGCTTGTACTAAAAAAACCGGTTATGGTCAGAAAACAACAACTACTACTACAACGACAATAACGCAAGTTAAGGTAAAAGACATTCTCAGCAAAGCATATACGGGTAAAGATGTATCAATTGAAGGTAAAATTACCTTGGAATGCGGTTCCGGCTGCTGGTTCAATTTAGAAGACGGTACTGGCAAAGTCTATGTTGATTTGTTACCGTCAAATTTTGCGATCCCACAATGGGTTGGTAAATCGGTTGTGGTCAATGGCAAGGTGCTTGAAGAAGACGGTGAAGTTAAAGTTATTGCCAAAGGCGTTACGTTAAAATAATGATTAAACCACAGGTAAACACGGGTAAATACAATAAGTGTCTACAAGTTTCTAAAAATTTCAATGAGTTTCATGAAATTGATGGAAATTTGCTTCACGAAATTAATAGAAATTTATTATCCGTGTTAATCCGTGTGCATCCGTGGTTCAATAAGAATTTATGAACTTTTTTAAACTCGCATTTAAAAATCTTCTGAGGCGGAAGATTAGAACTATATTAACAATCCAGGGAATTGCGATTGCGATTTTTGTGCTGTTCTCGCTATTATCTTTCCAGAATGGTTATAAAAATTCGCTGACCCGAGAGATGAATGATTTGGGTATAAATATATTGGCAGTGCCAAAAGGCTGCCCTTACGAAGCCGCATCTTTAATCGTCCACGGCGGTGTCATACCCAAATATCTTGATGAAGCCGACTTAAAAGCTATCTCAGGCATTGATGGAATCGAGTTAGCAACGCCGATATTCTTAAGCCAAATTTATGAAAAAGACCAGGAGCGAACAAGTATTATCTACGGCATAATTCCGCAGGAATACACAAAAGTAAAGCCGGGCTGGAAATTAAACGGGCAATATTTTAACAACAATGATACTGCGGCGATTGTTATCGGCAATGAGGTTGCTTATCAGGAAAAACTCGGTGTCGGCGACGAAGTCTATTTTCCGTCGGTCGGTAAAGTTTATAAAGTCTTTGGAGTATTAGAGCGGACTGGCGGGCAGGATGATGGTTTCTATTTTCTGCCATTAGCCGAAGCCCAGCGCATATTTGATAAAATCGGTAAAATCACTGCAGTCGCAATTAAGATTAAAGATTTAACTAAAATTGGCGATATTAGTAAAAAATTAGAAGAAATTCCGGACATTCAGGTTGTAACTATGGCACAGGTCTTGGGCACAATTCTAAATCTAGTTGGCAGTGCCCGAACTTTGATTTTCTCGGTTGTTTTAATCGCACTCATTATCGGAACTCTGGGTATCGTCAATACAATGTTTGTAACAATTTACGAACGGCGAAGAGAAATTGGAATACTTAAAGCAATCGGTGCGGGTAATTTTGATGTCGTAAAACTGATTATTCTTGAGACATTGATAATCGCAATTATCGGCGGCATCGAAGGTTCTGTTTTGTCATTTGGCGGTGGACATCTTGTTGAAAGTTTTGTCCGCGGCGTTATACCATATGCGCCAAAACGAATGCTCTTTACATTTCAGTTTGCTAACTTCGGTATCGCCATAGCATACTCAGTAATTATTGGGGTCCTTGCCGCAATTTTCCCTTCAATAAAAGCGGCATCGCTTTCACCTTTAGAAACAATAAGGAAAGATGAATAAATGAATAACCGATATATCATCGAAGCTGAATCTTTAACCAAGCATTATAAAATGGGCAGTGAAGATATTTCTGCAGTTGCCGGAGTCTCAGTCCAGATTGAGCAGGGTAAATTCTATGCGTTTGTTGGTCCTTCGGGCAGCGGAAAATCGACCTTATTAAACCTCTTAGGCGCGCTCGATACACCAAGTGCCGGTAAATTAAACATCGGCGGCGAACAGGTTTTTGATAGTGAAGTGAATGGCAAGCCATCTCAAAGAAATCTCACAGCAATCCGACGAAAATATTTCGGATTTGTATTTCAGAATTTTTATCTTTTACCAACCTTAACGGTTAAAGAAAATATTAGTCTTCCCCTTCTCTTCACAAGAAAGAAAATTGACCCGGTACATATCGATAAGATTTTATCAAAACTGGGCTTGGAAGGAAGGGGAAGACATTTGCCTTCGCAGCTTTCTGGCGGTGAGATGCAGAGAGTGGCAATTGGTAGGGCTTTGGCAGTAAATCCACAGATTATCATAGCCGATGAGCCGACCGGTAACCTTGACAGTAAAAATGCTGCATTGGTCTTTGAGGTTTTCAAGAAATTATCTCAGGAAGGTATCACGGTCTTAACCGCAACCCATGATGTTCAACTAGCTCAAAACTTCTCCGATAAAATTGTCAGACTCAAAGATGGCAAGATTGTCGAAGGCGAAGCGGGTATTTGCTAAAATTGATAGGATTTACAGGATATCCCGAAAACACAAGAACATTTTAACCACAGAGACACAGAGGCACTGAGAAAACACAGAGAGAAATATACTTAAAAAAACCAGAAAGTGTCTTTAAATTTCAACTAAAATATTAATTACATTAAATGTGGTTTTCTATGTTTGTAAAATTATTGACTGATGAATATAATAACACTATACGCAGGATTTTCTGTGTTGAATGAAGCTACTTTTTTATAGCCCAATCCATAAATTGTTTGACTTGTAACATTATATTCTTTGGCAAAAAACTTCGAATCCCAAATGATTACTGAGTTTTGAGCATATTTCCTTACATTTTCGAATGATGGCGAGGGGAACTGTTCTTTATTAAAACAATCATAACCGGCAAGATAATAAAAATAGTCTGATGCGCAGATAAGAGGTCGGTCATAAATTTGATTCTGCTTATAATATTGATAAGCAGTTTTTATTAACTTATGCTCGGAAGCAAGCTGTGACGGTTGAATAACTGAAGAAACAAGAGGAGATGATATTATAAATAACACAATAAAAACGATAATAACGGATTTTTTCAATTTTAATAATTTGCCAATTAGACCGTATCCGTCGAGTGCAATTATTGCGATGATTGGTGCGACGCAGACAAAATACCTTGCATAACCAGCGCTTCTAAACAAACCGAATTTCCATAATATTGTGTGTAATATAAAAAAATAGATGAAAATACCGGTAAATAGAAAATTTCTTTTTACAGTCAGATATACAAGACCGATAAGAAAAAATGGTAATAGGATTCCAGTAATGAATGGAAATAATAATACATAATAGAAAATACTGCCTGACCCGTAAAACCCTAATTTCCCTAACCACGGGAAATTGTGATAAAGCCAGAGAACATCACTACTTTGGAAATACCCCAGCAAGTTCCAAATGACTATGCCGGTCCCCAATAACGGTAAAATTTTGTATTTTCTTTTAGATATTAACAAAACAAGCCAGAAAATCAAAACGAAAAATCCTTCAGGACGCGCCATTGGTAAAAATGAGCAAATAACGGCTGATATTAAATATTTTTTTCTTAAAAAGTATAACAAACAAATTATCAACAATAAGGCAAAGACCATCTCGGTTATTGGCTTTGCTGAAATAAAAAAACAAGGCTGGCATACTACGAATGGGATGATATATTCTGCATACTTTAAGTTAAGTATTTGAGCGGTTTTAAATGTTAAAAATGAACATAGCAAAGTTAATATGATTATCAGTAATTTTGTCGGAATAATACCAAGTGGTGCCACAGGAGCAAGAAGTGCTGTGACGATTGGTCTTCCCCATATATCAATAAATAACGAGTGATGCGACCATGCAAACTTTGTCATTAAATAATGTTTATAAAAATCGTCGTCAAAATGAATATCTTGATAATAGAACCAACTGATAATTAGTATAATTAGACAAACCGCCATAGAAATCAGAACTGTAACATTAAGGCTTTTATTTCGTGATTTTACTTCAATTGGGGAGTATTCTCTTATATCATCCATCTTAAGAAATTCAATTACTTTTGAAGTCTATCTGTAAAACTTATATTGTCAATAAAGAAAAGATTTTCTGATAGAGTAAAAACAATATTGCATTAGCTAAGCGGAAGTAATATTAACCGTCTCGATTAGTTCAATTGCAAATACCCCCCCTCAGTAACATACAGGAAAATAACATTCTGTTAGCAAGACCGCGAGCATTGATTTTATAAGGTTTCGGGGCACGTTGTTTTTCCAGCGTTCTCCATTCTAGCTATTGACAAACATTTATTCAGGTGTAAAATGCCGATATAAAAGAAAGGAGAAGATATGCGCAAATATTATATTAGTCGAGATTATCAAGAAAGGAAGTGTATTATGAAAAAATTAAGTTTGGTCATTGCACTAGCAGCAATATTGTTTTACAGCAATGTAGCAGCTGAAGGTGGAAGTTTTGGATTAGGACTTATTGCTGGCGAACCTACCGGCCTTAGCACTAAGTTATGGATCGGAGGCAACACTGCACTTGATGGGGCAGTTGCATGGTCATTCATTGGTAATGACAATCACATTGTCATGCATGTGCATGCAGATTTGCTGTTCCACAATTTTCATCTATTTAATGTTAATCGGGGCAGGCTCCCGCTTTATTATGGAATTGGGGGCAGAATTAAGTTTCATGAAGATAATAATCGAATTGGGATTCGTGTTCCCGTAGGTTTAGAATACATATTTGAGAGAAACTATGTAGATATTTTCTTAGAAGTTGTCCCGTTGTTTGATATGACTCCTGAAAATAATCGCGGATTTGGGATTAATAGCGCAATTGGCATCAGATATTTCTTTTAATAAGATACGATGAATAACGTCCCCCGAAATATTAAATTCGGGGGACACAACATAAATAGATACTTTGCTTGCCGGAAAGGAGGCAAAATGCTTTGGACCATTTTAGTCATTCTCTTTGTTTTATGGCTAGTAGGCTTACTAACCAGCTTTACTCTTCACGGAGCTATTCATATTCTTCTGGTTATCGCATTGGTTATTTTAATAGTCAGATTAGTTACTCGTCGCAGAATAGATTAATATAATACGAAAATAAAACAACGGATATTAAAATCTTAACAACCGGTAACCTTGACAGTAAAAATGCCGCATTGGTCTTTGAGGTTTTCAAGAAATTATCCGAAGAAGGTATTACGGTCTTAACCGCAACCCATGATGTTCAATTAGCTCAAAACTTCTCCGATAAAATCATCAGACTCAAAGACGGAAAGATTGTTGAAGGAGAAGCGGGTATTTGTTAAAACTTACAGGATTTACAGGATAACTGATTACCACGGAACGCGTAGCGTAGGCGAAGCGAACGCGAGCCCATACTAAGAATAAATCGAATCACACGAATTTATATTTAACCACAGACTTGCCCCGCCCCTATGAAATTGGTGCGTGGGTATGCACAGATAAAAGGATCTGTCATTCCGGACTTGATCCGGAATCCAGTTAACCACAGGTGAACCCCGCACCTATTTTCAATAACAGTACAGGCAAAACACAAATACAGCGTTTTCTTATACTATCTCCAGAAATAGGTGCGGGGTGAACACTGATAAACACGGATAAGAAAGTGTCATTCTGATTGAGCGTCAGCGAAAGAAGAATCTAATTAATTTTTTCTGACAGGATTAACAGGATTAGATTGTAAGCACGATGTTAATCGTGCAAAGCAACCAATCTTGACATTATCATTAAGACGTCTATAATTAATTTAGATTTTAAAAAGATTAAACTCTCTTTTGTGGAGGAATTTTATGACTACCAAAGTGCAAGATTTAACGATTGATGAACTGCGAACGATAATTTCTGACACAGTAAAAGACACGGTTGGCGATTTGATTGAAGATATGGTCGCCCTTTCCAGCAAAGAATTTGTAAGTTCAGTTAAAGAAGCGAGAAAAGATTATAAAGAAGGTAGAACAAAGAAGTTTGACGAAGTTTTTTGATGTACCCTACGCCTATTTTCAGAAAAGTATTGACTAACTCTAATACCTGTGTTGATGCAAAAACAATAGGTGTGAGATGTATAAAATAATATTTACTCAAAGAGCACTAAAAGATTTGAACGATATTGACCAAGACACTCAGCAAAGACTCGTAACAAAACTAAAAGAATACGCTCAAGCACAATTAAAATATGCACGCAAACTAATTGACCCGAGGATTGGAACATATCGGTTCCGAGTCGGTGATTACCGTATTATTTTTGATATAGATAATGACAATATTGTCATTTTAAGAATCGGTCATCGAAAAGAGATTTATAAATAGCAAATTACTGAAACAAATCATCTCATAAATAATTGGCAAGGGGAAAACTGCGTTAATATTACTAAAATATTTTAGGAGATGTAGGGCTCGAATCGAGCTTATTTTCTGACAGGATTAACAGGATAATGATTTTATGATTGAAAGATTGTATGATTAATCTTGAATCTTCTAATCATCAAATTTTCCAATCGATATAGAACTGTAGGCACGATTTTAATCGTGCAATAAGTAATTGACAATGAACAATTATATAGTTATGATTTGCTGACTCGCCTCGCTGTAGTTCTGGTGAAGTGGGAAGGATATAATATGAAGACCATAGAAGAGATAAAGAAGATTATAAAAGAATATATGGATGTCTTGCAAGATAAATATGCTGTGAAAGAGATTGGTTTATTCGGTTCTTATCTGAAAGAAGAGCAAAAACCTACAAGCGATATTGATGTCTTAGTAGATTTCGAAGATGGTGCTGACCTTATTAGTCTTGTCGGACTTGCAATGTTTCTTGAAGAAAAACTCGGCATTAAAGTTGATGTGGTGTCAAAACGCGCACTCAGAAAAGAATTAAAAGAGCAGATCTTAAAAGAAGTTGTTTCATTATGAAAAAAGACTATAAACTTTATCTCAAAGATATTGCCGAAGCAATGAAAAGTATTGAGCAATTCGTTAAAGGAATTACCTTTGATGATTTTGTAAAAGATGATAAAACCACAAGTGCGGTTATAAGAAAATTTGAAATTATCGGCGAAGCAACAAAACAGATTCCTGATGAGCTACGACAAAAATATCCGACAATTCCATGGAAAGAGATGGCAGGGATGAGGGACAGATTAATACATTTCTATTCCGGGGTGGATTATAAACTCGTTTGGGATACAATAAAAAACAGATTGCCACAAGTTAAACCACTGATAAAAAAGATTTTGGATAGCGATTAAGTATTACAATCTGAACTAAAAAGAGAGCCGTCCCTTTATTTCAATTACCCTCAACAACATTTTAACCACGAATGGACACGAATTGACACTAATGTTTCTTTTAACCACAGATTTACCCCGCACCTATTTTCAAGAAGGACTATGATTAATCATATCACTTTGGGTGAGACTCATATAACCCATAGAAATAGGTGCGGGGCGAACACGGATAAACACGGATTTTACACTCACCCGACCCTCCCCCTCGAGGAGAGGGAAAAATGAGAGGATAGTCCACTTCAATCCGTGGTTTCATTTAATCACCTTGATTTGTTTATTATTTCTTAAAAAGGATACTGGGGGCTAATCCTTTCGGATAATTTTGCACCCCAGCTTTACTTTTTCTTTACCTCTATAAAGATAAGATGCAGAAAGAGGGGGCAGTGTCTACCTCTACATTAAAAAATATTTAGAAGTTATTGAATTGCAAAGATAAAAATTCAGAGAAATATCCAAACTCATTGTTTTTGAGCGATTAATACTTGACTTTTGTATCGGATATTGCTAATGTTGTTTTAGTGATAAGTCTGCTTATAAATACAATCGTAGTAGTTTTATCGGACACAATAGATACAATTAACTCTTTAACAAACATTTCTTTGGATACAACGAAGGTACTTACTTTTTGGCAACGAGCTAAAGAACCCCCCTTGGCATGGATTTTTGGTATTCTACTAGCTGTTATTGCAACTCTTTTGGGCAGTTATATCTGGCGTAAGTTAACTTATCGTTTTGATGGAATTTGTAAAAACATTAAGAAAATTACTCCTCGTGATTTAAATGTCCAGAAACCATCGGTTTTAAGTGCCTCCGAAAAAGAATATATTGAGATTTTTGCAGAGCGTCCACAAGATGAGGTAATTAAGAATGCAATTACGAATGGAAAAAGTGTTTTGATACTTGGAAAAATGTTGCAAGGAAAATCAAGAGGAGCATTTCAAGTTCTGAATAATATGAAAAATAATTTAAAGCGCTTCTGGTTTATTCGACCCGATTTAAGACCAGACTTTAAAAATATTCCCCGAAAAAAGAATGTTATAATTTATCTTGATGACCTTAATAAATATGCTAACGCAAAATTTGATTTGACTGGATTCGTAAGAAATTTCAAAGGTAAAAGCATCATAGTTGCTACTTGCCGTATTGGTGATGAATATTTCACGTCAAGTAATCATTTTTTACATGAGATTGAACCTTTTGAAAAGATTAAATTAGAGGATATTAATAAGACACAGGCTGAAGATTTAGCTCGGCGCACTAACGCAAATATAAGTGACTTTAATGGAACGCCCGGTAGTGTTATTTTAGGCTTGGAAAGGGTAAGACAAAAGATACAAGAACTTACTGATAACCAAAGGTCTATACTTCGAGCATTGAAATTTCTGACAGTCACAAATATATATTCACCAAAGGTCAAAATATTAAAAGAAGTTAGTATAAGCATCTTTAATGTTGAATTGATAAAATTTGAAGATGACCTTAAGATTTTAAAAGAAACTGGTTTGATTGAAGAAGAAAAAAATTTCCTGAAGATTGGGTATGACAAATATTTAGATTTTATTGAATATCATTTTGACCAAGAAGATGTGTATAAATTAGAAAGTATCCTCTTCAAAATAAAAGAACGTAATGGATTGTTAAGTCTCAGTTCGTGGTATAATAACAATAATTTTTTTGATAAATGTATTGAATCATGTACTAAGGTGATTGAATTGGATCCGGAATCTTATTTAGGATATGCCTTTCGTGGAATAGCCTATGAGAATATAGGAAATGTTGACAATGCGATTAGCGATGAAACACATGCAATTGAACTTGAACCTAATTTACTAGCTTATCATGTTCGCGGGAACGCCTTTCAAGAAAAAGGTATCTTCGATAAGGCAATTTTTGATTTTACGAAAGAAATTGAGTTTTCGCCAGAGCATGAATGTACTTATGTATATCGTGGAATTGCGTACCGAGATAATGGTGAATTAGAAAAGGCGATAATAGATTTTAACAAGGCGATTGAACTTAATCCAAATCTTGTTTTTGCATATTACAATCGCGGGGATTATTATGATTCAAAAGGAGAAATAAAAAAGGCGTTCGATGATTATAACCGTGCAATTGAACTTGATCCTCAGGATGCTTGTGTATATTGCCATCGCGGGGTCGCATATTATAATAAAGGTAAGTTTGAAAAAGCCTTTGCAGATATGACAAAATCAATTCAACTAAAACCACAGGATTGTATCTATAACACTCGTGGCGATTTATATGCAGAAAAAGGCGAATTCGATAAAGCAATTATAGACTACACAAAATCAATTGAGCTTAATCAGAAATATGGCAGTTTTTTAAAACGCGGGAATGCTTATTATGAAAAAGGAGAATATGATAAAGCAATTATGGACTACACAAAATCAATTGAGCTTAATCAGAATGATAGCAGTTTTTTAAAACGTGGGGATGCCTATTACGAAAAAGGAGAATATGATAAAGCAATTATAGACTACACAAAATCAATTGAGCTTAATCAGAATGATAGCAGTTTTTTTAAACGCGGATTTGCTTATTATGAAAAAGGAGAATATGATTTATCGATTGCAGATTTTACTAAGGCGATAGAACTTAATCCGAAATGGGCTGCAGCATATAATAATCGCGGAAATTTATTCCGGAAAAAAGGTGAATTTGATAAAGCAATTCCAGATTTTGAAAAGGCGCTTGAATATGATTCAAAATTAGCCATAGCAATGTCAAATACTGGTAATGTTTATGCTCAACTAAAAGATATAGATAAGGCAAAATTTTGGTATGGCGAAGCAGAAAAAAACAAAGAGAAGCTAACTAAAGAACAAAAAGAAGAACTTATCCAATGGCAAAAGGAACTTGAGGAGTAATAAAACTTGTGTCTTTTATTTCTATAATATTTTATCAATTACCTCAGATTCTTTAGTATATTCCGGATATTTCTTATAAATATACTTTAAAAGCGCTTATAATGAAGATTGACCGTATAATTTAAACGGACGGTTCTTTTTAATCTCCAAAATTTCTGAGTCATGGGCCTACTAGACCCAGTAGGTAACCTACTGGGCAATGGGGTAGGCAATCTACTTGGTAACCTATTAGGTAATCCAGTCCGTAACCTACTAAGTAACCTACTAGACAATGGGTTAGGTAATATAGTAGGTAACCTACTAGGCCAGCCGGGGGGCATGCCCCTAGGCTACCTACTGGGTAGCCCCCTAGGTAACCCACTAGACCACCTACCAGACAGCATAGTAGGTAACCGAGTAGGTTAAGCAGGGCTATGACCTTGCAAAGCCTAATTTCTAAAGTTATCAATAAGGTAAGATTGCCAGGGTTGCCTTTGGCAACAGCGCAATGACAAAAGGAGAGATGCTGAATCAAGTTCAGCATGACAAGAATAAAATATCACCCTCACCTTTTTCCTCTCCCCTCGAGGGAGAGGGTTAGGGTGAGGGGGTATACGTGGTAAAAGATTTTTTCAAAGGGTATTGACAAAATAACTTAATTATGTTATCCTTACTTATGTTATGTATTAATGTGGTAAGCGGAAAGGAGGTGACCCACGCACCTATTTTATGGTTAGTGTTGAATTTAACCATGCTTAAATACTTAACAAGATGTCCCAGTAAATAGGTGCGGGGCAAGTATGCCAGTAAGATCTACTATCAGAAGAATGAAGAAGTTTGAGGCAAATTATGACCCGGATTCAATCCGACAATCGCTCGAAAGGCAACGAGACGGAATCTTAGAACAGCAAGCAGTAAAACAGGCGGAATTAGAGAAGGTTGAGAATCTTACTAAGTTGATTATTAGCGAAGAAGGTGTTACTTCAGCGCTATTTGTCTCTTATCTGAATTTTGCCCGACAAATCTGGAAGATTAAAAATACTTTTTCAAGCGAAACCTTAAAAATCGAAGCGGATATTATCCTGTATAAATGGACCAGACGAGGATTAAATGAGGATATCCTGAAACGGATTCGTAATGAAATCTTTACACTGGAAGCGCCAACGCCTTAGGATTTGAAGATTCTAAGATTGGAAAATTAACCATGGAGGCACGAAAGCGAAGAAGATATTTAGAAATTTATTGAAACTTATAGAAACTAATTGAAATTTATTGTATTCGGATTACGACAAGTTTCTACTTATTTCTACGAATTTCTATTAATTTCATTTTGCTTTTGAGTCTCTGTGGTATTTTTTTCTTATTGACTTTTGGAACCGTTGATATTACATTTAGGAAAATGATTACCATTGTAAAACAGAACACGAATCACACTAATCGACAAATACCACGAATGCAAGTCATTCCCGTGAAAACGGGAATCCAGAATGATTGAAGAGGCTAGGTTCCCCGCATCTTGTGCGGGGCAGGCTCTGCTGGAGTTTACCCCTGCGAAAGCAGGAGCAGGAATGACAATTAGTGTCATTTGTATAATTCGTGTTATTCGTGTTCAAAATGAGAAATTGGAGGTAATATGAGCGTAAGTGATAAGAAGAAAATTGTCGCAATAATGAAGAAGAACTGTCTGCACGCTTATTTGGCAACCTGTGAAGGCAAGAAACCAAGAGTCCGTCCGGTCACGCCCATCGTCAGTGATGATATGTCAATCTGGATAACCTGTTTTGCCGCATCCCGAAAAGTAAATCAGATAAAACATAATCATAAAGTCTGTCTTGCTTTTGTCGAACAACCGAATGGTAATAAATCCGCAACGGTGATTGGTAACGCTAAAATCGTTACCGACCTAACAGAGAAAAAGAAAGTTTGGAAACTTGCTAAATTCAATCTGTTGGAACATTTTCCGAAAGGTCCAGAATCGAAAGACTTTTGTTTATTAAAGGTAGTGCCTGATTTTATCGAATGGCGAAACTCTTGGACCAGTAAACTTAAGGTCTTCAAGCCGAAATAGAAAATAATCGGACAGGATTAACAGGATTTTAGAATAATATAATCAAAGCCCTTATCCTGTAAATCCTGTCGAAATAAATATTAAATCGGGTCGATGTTGATATCGATATCCACCCCGCCCTTGCTCGCAAAAGCGGGGCAAGCCTTTTCATCCATCAATTCTTTCCTTGAAATTAAATTTGATAAAGATTGATTTGGTTTCATCTTAACTAATAATTGATAGGTCTGCATTTTGGGTTTTCTTGGATGCTGAGTTAAACTTGGACCAAGCACTGAGACGTTTTTTATCTCACTTAGTCGTTTTGCCACCTGTTCGGCATTCTTTCGGACATTTACTAAGTTAGAAGAGGAGAAATTAATTGACGCTAATCGTGTAAATGGCGGGTAGCTAAGTTTCTTTCTTAAATTTATCTCTTGCTCGTAAAATTTTATGTAATTCTCCTGCACTGCCAGATAAATAGCATAATTATCCGGACGATAAGTTTGAATTATCACCTTGCAATCTTTATTAACGGAACTTTCCTGAATGATTTTACTTAATTCCTGAAAAGTTTTTTCTTGGGCACGGAAATCCGGCATAAAAAGTGTCGTGTCGGCAGAAAGAATACCAAAAAGACCGATTTGCGAATAATCCAAATCTCGTATCCCTAATCGGGTTGTGATTAAAATCTTTTTTTGTAACCACGGATTAACACGGATAGACACGGATTTTTCTTCATTATCTTTAATCCGTTTAATCGGTTCAATCAGTGGTTTCAATATTTGTTTAGTATCGGAATCTAATCGTGAAATGTCCGGGTTGCGGATAATTTGCTTTATTTCGGATGCTACCTTTTGTGTACCGATGCCCTGATACGTAAAATCATTGCCTTTACACTCAGGACAAAAATCAAAAGTTGGTTGCTTGTGCTTGCATAAGTTACAGGTAAATGTATTTCCTTCGCTGTGCAAAACCAGCGGGATTCCGCAATTCGGACACAAAGGGATATGACCGCAGTCAGTGCAGGTTATCACGCGAGCAAAACCACGTCGATTTAGGAATAGGACGATTTGCTTGTTTTTATGGTGTGCGTCCTGTATCTCAAACTTTAATTTCGGTGAAAGGATTTTGTCTTTGCATCGACGCATATCAATAAGAAGCACTCGGTCTTTTAGTTTTTTATCTTGTTTGGGAATCGTTACGAGTTCATCCCGCCCTTCTTTTATATCTTTAGTTCTTATATCATTATAACCGTTCTGAGATATTGAAGGGAGGGATTCATATTTGCCAATCTTCGCATTATGAAATGATTCGCAAGAGGGTGTTCGGCTTGCTAAAACTGTTACTGCTTGAGACAGCTGCGAGCGAACCACGGCAATATCTCTTGCGTTATAGTGGAAATGTCGTTCTTGTTCTTTGTAGGATAGGTCGTGCTCAGAATCGACGATAATTAACCCTAAATTTTTTACTGGGGCAAAGATTGCCGAGCGTGCACCTAAAACTAATGAATATTCTTTAGCTCGAATCTCATGCCAGATTCGTTTTCGTTCGGAAAGTTTTAAACCAGAATGTAGCGAGAAAAGATAATCACCAAGGCGCTCATGGAATCGTGTGATGAACTTAGGTGTGAGAATAATCTCGGGAACAAGAATGATTGCTGATTTTTTTAATCTTAATGCTTCTTCAATAATGCGCAGATAAATTTCGATTGATTCTTTGTTGTCAGGGCTTGCCCCGCACCTATTGTTAGCTTGTGAAAAGCTAATTCTCTCAGATTTTTGATTCTCTTCATTCGCTTTGTCAATAGGTGCGGGGTTAAATAATAAAAACGTTTTATAACGGTTATCTTTTATACCATAGATTATTTTACGAACCGCCGGAAACTCGGGCAGGTCATAGGTTGGAGGTTTTGCGTTATAATTGATTGCTTTTTCCCGAGCTGATGTTTTTTGTTTATAACTATATACTGATTGAGGAATAGTTAAATTCAGAATTTGACCCCAACTGGTGAAGTAATACTTTTTTGCCCAGGTCAATAATGATAATAAATCCGCCGGACAAAATTCTGTTTCCAATACTTGTAATATCTCTTTTGTATAAGTTGTTGAAGTTGTTCCGGTCTTTTCTATTACAATGCCAAAGCACTCTTTCTTTTTTAACTCGACTCTTACTAACGAGCCGGGTTTAATTAATGAAATGAGACTGTCGGGAATTGAATAGGTAAGAGTATCAAGATTGGTTTTCGGAATCGCAATTTCAGCGTACATTTTATTGTGGACAGGATTTACAGGATAAGAATATATAAGAAAAATCCTGTTAATCCCGTCAAATTTATTTTAATATCGAATTTTGTATTGATATTTTAGGTTATAGCGTCCGTCGGTGTCACGCTCGCCAATAATTTCGTTTGATTTGGTAATGTAATATTCAAGTCGGAATATATCATTTGCCGTACCGGTAATATTGTAGGCATAGGTAAAATATAAGTTGCGACCAATATATTTACCGACGGTAACTTTTGCACCAGTGCCAGATAATAAACCGCTTTCAATCATTAAATAATCAAGGTAAATAAAACTTCGCAATCTTTTTGTTAGCTCGCGTTCAAAATAACCAAGCAGTTTTTCCGATAAAGCATTAGTGAACATCTCGCGTGATTCCGCGGAGGTCATTTGTTGCCACGTGACGTTGAATGTCAAATAACTAATAATGTCTTCTTGGGAAAGAGATGCTGGGTCCGAAGAAAATGTAAAAATGGGCTCTTTCAATCGACCGGTCAAACTTAGAATTATTTTTATCGCCTCGGTTTGCCCGGTTTGAATTTTAATCGGACGCGGCGGTAATTCGGCAGTGATATCTAAACTCGGATTAAGCTCACTAATATTATCCAGTATAATTGCACCCTTGGTTAGTTTCAAAATATGGTCGAGATAGTAAAAATTACCCTGCAGGGCATTAAGCTCGCCCGAATAAATTGTGCTTTTTCCATCATTAAAAATATTTAAGTCGGCGGCCAGTTCAACATCGATATCGCGATTGCGTAACCAGATATCCCGTTCCCCGGTAATTTTCAAATTGAAATTAACACTGCTCTTCGAAACCGATTTTACGCCGGAGGCACTGGCAAATTCATAGGTTAATAGCGCTTCTTTGATAGTCGCGCTACCAGTAATTGACGTTGGTATCGATGGTCCGTCTTTCGGTGATGGCTTATAATCGATATTTATTTTACCATCGGCAATGGCATACACTTCTTTCGCGGGCTTTAAAGGTGCATTGGTAAATTCAACCGTGTAGGAAACTGTGTCAACTTTGGAAAAACCGATTAACTCAGTGTATCCGCGAGCAATAATCTTGCCGGCTCCGGCGTTGCCCGCTAAATTGGTTAAGATTATTTTATGTTTATCAAAAGCGAGGTCGGCATTTACCTTTTCGCATTGGGTCTTGGTGGATGGGATAAATATTCGTCCATTAGCAATATTTATTCCACCTGAAAAAACCGGCGTTTCTATCGTTCCGGTTATCTTACCTTGTCCGGTTATAGTTCCTTCTTGAACATCTAAAATATTTTTTAGAAAAAAGAAAATCCATGCGCCCGGATTCGCAAAGTTTATATTTAAATCAAGCGGGCTTTGCAGAATTGGGTTTTGTTTAATACTAATTAAGCCATCAATTTTTGATGTATCCTGCTCATGAACCAGCTTCAGGCTATTGATTTTCAGATTAGATTCGGTTAATAAACATGACCCTTCGATATATTTAATGCTTATGTCGGTATAATTATGGTTGTTTGAATTGGGTGACGTAGTCTTTTTTAATAGAGCAGTTGGAATATTTAATCCGTAACCAGAAGATGTTATTATATAATCAGATTGATTAAGTTTATTGCTAACATCAATATTAATTACGCCACTAAGTGGCATCGGCAATTGTATAATATCACTGATGGTCGAAAGGTCGACTTGATTACATTTAAGATTAATATTGGGCGGGGCGTGCGAATTAGTTGTGAGGTCCAGTGTTAAGGTTCCTTTATCCACGACCTCCTTGGGCATCCCAGTCTTGCTTTCTGTATCTTCTTTAGGTGAAGGACGGGACTCATCAATTGTCAAAGCTAAGTCTTGTAAATAGAATTGAGATGCTTTGCTACCGATGCTGAATTGCTTGATATTCTTTATTGTCTGCTTGGCTGTAACTATTTGAAAGCTATCAATAAGGCAGTCGTAACTGCTGTGACCAATTTTAAATTTGCCGGTCGCATAAAGAGAATCATCTTTCCAGTTTAATGCTTGTAATGTGAAGCAGGAATCGTTCAGAGATAAACCAACGTGGTCTAATTGATTATTCTTCCAAATAATATCTTCTAAAGCGAGTGAAACCGTACCGTATAATCTTGTGATGTTTTCTAAATTATAGCTTAAATCAATTTTTTTACATTGCAATTCAGGGCTCAAGCCATTTCTAACCCATATCCCTCCAAATGACGCTATCTGATTGCCCTGAGAGTAGATTTTACCTTTGCCGTTTAAAAAGCCATTTAAAATAATATTGCCATGTCCGACCGCATTAAATATCTCTGAAGCTAGACTGAGGGAAAAATTCGATACTACATAATCAATATCAAAAGCTTTTCTTTCATAATAACCATATAAATATAAAATACTAGTACGGTCCTTTATGCGAACTTTTTCAAAGAGTATGCGACCGTTTTTAATTGAGCCTTGTGCCGAAATACTTTCGATTTCTGGATTTTTACTGGAACCAATTAAATTTAAATCCAAACTATCAATTCCAACACCATTGAAATCTAAAGTTCCATCGATAGGTATATCTAAATTCTTTAATGGAAACGTAAAATTTGTAAAAGTCGCCTTCCCCTGATACGAATAGTTCTTAATCAATAGATTCGCATCAAAATTAATTTGTGATCTGTTATTTGAATCATGGTTTGCCGACATGTGATTTATTTTTATCATCGTGTCATAAAAGGTGAAGACGCCTTTTCCGTCCGGCACATAGACATTCTGGATTTTAAAGTTAAAATTACGATAGTCTAAATTACCCCTAATACTGGACAATTGCCATTTATTGGGAGTTAAGTTAGCGGAAATCGCAGTGTTAATCTGAAATTGTCCTTCGTGTTTACTAAAATCATTTAGGTCGATTTGTCCATTTTTGATTTTTAAACTAACTTCATTTTTTTCGAGGTCGATTTTTCCATCAAGGCTAATTGAAGAACGGACGGACTTAATTTTCATATGTTGCAGTGATAGGGTTTTGCCGGACAAATCAATGCTTCCTTGTAGGTTTGTAACTCTTATGTCTCGTTCAAACAGGGAAAAAGACAATGTATCGATTGTACAGTGACCGCCGGTGGGTCGAAGATTTAAATTTGCTTTAATCGAGAAAGAATCTAAAATTGGTTTTTCATTGTAATAAACACTTCCATCTTGGATCTCGAATCGGTTTACGAACAATAAGGGAAATACAAAAGGCAGAGTCGGTTTTGTGGTTTGTGGTTTCGGACTTAGTTTTGAGGACAAATAGATTGTTGGTTTTATAATTTTTATACCCTTGACATTTTTCGCTCTTCTAAAAACTATTGAAAGAAGGTCGTATTCTGCTTTTACATTGGTGGCATAAAAAGAATCCCCGGAAGAAAATTTTATTTTTACATCGGAGAAAGCAAGACCAGTGAAGATATTGCCTTTTATTTCACGGGCGGTTAATTCTGTTTTTAATGATTTACTTAATAATTGAGTAGATTTTCGAGTAAGGTAGTTACTAATTTGTTCAGACATCAACGTCGATAATATAATGATTGTCGCCACTACGAGCACAATCACGGTTAACAAAATACCGATTATTTTTTTGCGTTTGCTATTTAGTTTCATTATTAAAATTGATTACACAGATTACTTGGTGCGATTACACCGATTACATTTATGATGCTAATCTGTGAAATCAATTTTTTAAGCAGCGTAATCATCTTTTTATTAGAATGCATTAAGTATTGCCAAATGAACTTTTCCCCAATCCCCAGCCGGTGAATCTTTTAAGCGTTTGGCATAATCAAGTCTTATCGGACCAAATGGTGTATTAATTCGGATCCCAGCGCCAGAACTATATTGATATGTTTTTAAACTCAAGTTGGTAATCTCTTTTCTTTGACTAACCTTTCCGATATCGGAAAAGATGACAAAGTCAATGAGCATTTCAAAATTGCTTCGAAATTCAATATTAATATTACTAATCGCTTCGCCATAGTGTTCCGAACCAGTTGAATCAGGGCCAATGGCTTTTTCATTATATCCGCGTAGACCATTATTACCGCCAATGCTGAATTCATCAAAATATGGCACTCGACTACTTCGACCATAAGGAATTGCTAACCCGAACATTAACCTGCTGCCGAAGACGAGTTGCGAAAATACTTTATGAAACAATATTAATTCGGTTTGTGTTTTATAAAAATCATTATCACCATCATAAATACTGCCTGCGACCTGTAAATTAGTTGATAAAAAAATGCCTTGTTCGGGAGAAAACAAATTATCTCTTATATCATATTTTACATAGACATTTTGCGAGTTAGTGATATTATTAGATGGCACCGCCGATATTAGTTGCGGCGTAGTCCAAATTCTCTGATATTGAAGATAGGTTCCAATCTCTGATTTTAGTCCGAAATAGCGTGCTAACCCGGCTTGGATATTCGCTTCACGCTCTTGGGTGCTATCAACAACTTCATATTTAAATGATGGTTGTAAAGTAAAATTTAATGGCGTATTAAAGATATGGAAGATTGAATAAATGCTTTTCAATTCACCTTGCCAGTCTTTTGAAAATGTCGGAGTATAGTTAGCGGAAAAAAACAAATTATGTCCTTTCGATAAAAAGTTATAATTTACCCATTCGCTCGAGAGCAATAAACGGGGGGGGGGGGTCTGAATTCCTAAGCCAAATCCAATCTCATGCGGCGGTAATTCTAAGACATCGAAACGTATCGTAAGACTATCTTTTTGTAAGGTGTCGGAAATATAGAACGAAACTCTTTCAAAAAGTTTTGTTGCATAAAGTCGCTGACGCGCTTTTTCTAAAGCACCGAGCGAGAATTTTTGACCAACCCTTATCTCGGTTGTTCGTAAAATTATCGGACGCGACACTTTTTGGTTACCGCGGACTTTTAATTCTTTTATATAGGCAAGCGAGCCTTCCGTAATCACAAAATTAATTGTTGCGTACGCGTTATCAAGCGAAATATTTCTTTCGATTGAGAAGTATGGATAGCCTGAATTTTTATACCAGCTAACGATTGATTTTTCGGCTTCGTCGATTTTGTTCTTAATTAAGTATTCACCCTCAGCCAATTTTATCAAAGATAATAATTTCTTTTCGGAAAATACCCGATTGCCCGATGTTTTTATTGATGATATTTTTATTCGCTTACCCTCGTTAATATTAAAATAGATGATTTTACCTTTTGATTGCGCTGCGATATCGCCTGTAATATCGGTTGTCGAAAATCCTTGTTCATTGTAAAATATCGCCAAATTTTCAATGTCTTTATCTAAATAGATATTATAAAAGACATCCTTTTCTTTAGTTGACAATACCTTTTTCAATGACTTAGCGCTAAAACTTTTATTACCTTGAAAGTATATTTTAAAGACCACCGTTGAATCAGGTAATTTAGGTGTCGCGAGGAACGTTAATATCAATATAATGTTGACCATAAATATTTTGTATTTTACATCAATAAAAATTAAAATTCAAGAATAAAATTGGAGAAAACCTCCCTAATCGGTGGCTTCAATTAACGTGTTATTGGTAAAGTGATTAATAAAATCAAAATATGCGGTATTGCCCGTATCTTTGTTAATACATTGTTTTACCAACCCTAAAACAAACTTTAGAACGGCAATTACTTCATCAAGTTTAACCTTGCGTAATTTTCTTTCGGGAACGGTTTTTATTGATGATTGAAGGTTACTAAATGCAATGTTTCTATGTTGATTGATGATTTTTTGAATGTTGTCAAAAATGGATTGGATTCGATAATTAGAAGATTTATATTCATAGATAATCCCTCGCTCTTCGGTTTCGTAGGTCTTAATCAAATTCTCTAAGGCTTCTTTTATTTCAATACCTTTCAAATCTGAGAATCGGGTTCTTTTTACTTGTAGTGCGGCCAACCCAATATTATGAATTATATCAAAGTGTGATTGCCAATAATCAATTTGATGTGGTGATATCTGAAGTTTTTGAATCCAACCATTTTGGGCTTGAACTAAATAATCACAATCGTCTGGACAATTAATTTCTCTTTTACGTTTATTGCCACAACATAAAGAGCAGATATAACTATTTGCCGCCGGGCATTTTCGTTTGGCATGTGGTTTTTGGCATACCCAGCAAGCAACTAGAATTTCTTTATGCTTCAAGGTCCTTTTTGATAATATCGGCGGTCTCTTTGATTTCTTCAATGATTGTTTGGTGGGAAATTCGTATTTCCCAATAAGCGTAAAGGACACCCAATAACAAACAAACCATGCCGGCAACAAAAAAGAGTATTGCCAAGAATGTGCCAACCCTTTCGGACAATGAAAATAAACCGATTCCTAATGAGGTTAAGACAAAGAAGAGAATCGATAGAAATAATGCCGTCGAAGAACGTTTTAAGAGTAACGCCCGATGCACCATCATATCAATTTGTCGTTCCACCGAGATTTTTCGAGTCGAATCAAGTTTAACTGTCCTTAATTCGGTGTTTAGAATCCGGATCCGGTCAATGACACGACCAAGTTTATTGATTAAAGATAATTCGAGAAGCCCGCAGCAGGAAATCATGACCGCGGGTGCAATCATGGTTTGAATCAACTGTTGCATATTATTAAATTAGATTGGCTAACCGTTAACTTATTTTTCTAACTCAACTAAATGAACCGAACAAGAAATGCAGGGGTCGTAAGAACGGACAATCATTTCTAAAGTTAATTCTAAATCTTTGCGTCCCTGCTCGGATTTTCCCTCACCCAAATTCGCAGCTAAATTTTGTGCCGCAACTCGGATATGATTTTCCATTGAATCTAAGTTCTGGGTAGTGGGAATAATCATATTCGCATTAGTAACAAGGCCGCGATTCAGTTCATAGTAGTGATAAAGCGTTCCGCGCGGTGCTTCAACTGCACCAACATTTTTGCCGGTTTTACTCGATAGTTTCTGTATTGACGCTTCTACTTCTAAGGTTTTCTCTCTCTTTAACAAATCATCGATAATTTTAGGTGTTTGTTCTAAACAGAAGAGGAGTTCAATTGCTTGCGCTAAATTTCCATACAAAGGATTTCGAATCCAGCTTAAGCTATAACAACGTTTAAAGCATTGGGCAGCCTTGCCGTGTAGTCTTTCACCTAAAAGATTCATTCTTGCCAAAGCACCAACAACAAACGGCTTGTCATTATATCGACAGCGTTTCGCAGTAGAGTGGTCAATAACTCGTTCATTGCAGAGTTCCTTGTATTTCTCAATCGGGTGCTCTTCACCAGTTGAGACTAAAACCGAATCACCAACAAATCCATATTTCTCGGTTGGTGGTTTTAAACACATAAAGATCATACCATCTTCCATTGAGGTGGGATAATGGAGATTTCGTATTAATTCGACTAATTCTTCAGCAACCGGGATTAGCTCTTCGGCTTGTTTTTTAATATTTAACAATTGTGCTTTGGTCGGGACACCACCAAAACCACCGACGGTTGGATTCTCGCCATGGGTCCAGCGGGCGGTAACAACCTCCATAATGTAATTACCGAATTTCTTTAATCGTAAGGCTTTTAAAATCTGGGGGGCAAATTTATCAACCATCGCAATTGCGGATGGATAACCCAAAAAATCTGGCAGTGCCAAGACGAATGCATGAAGCGAATGACTTTCAATCATCTCACCGTAATGCATTAGTGTCCGCAAAAGGTTTGTTGCTTTACTTTCTTTAACATCTAATGCGCGCTCCAAAGCGCGGATTGCGGCATAACGATGGGAAACCGAGCAAATCGCGCAGATGCGGGGAACAATATTGACTACCTCTTCGGGTGTTTTACCAACTACTAAGGTTTCGAATAATCTTGGTCCTTCCGGAATATTTAGATTAACTTCTTTAACTTTACCTTTTACGAACCGAACATAAATATTGCCATGTCCTTCGACTCGAGCCAATGATTTTATTCTAATTTCGTTCATATCTTATTTCGCTTTTCTAACCACAGATTAACACAGATGTACACAGATTAAAAATCTGGTTTAGCAGAATATATATGTTATTCTTTTTCCCGTGTGAATCCGCGTCTATCCGTTGTTTCATTTCGTTACCTTTTTCCATAAGGTTTTGAAATTCTTAAAAAAATTGACGCCGCCAAACAAACGTAATTTTCGTTCGATTTCAGCATAAGTATATTTCTTTTCCTTAAGTAAATTAAATTCCGAAGTTAAATTGCTCTCATCGGCTGGTCCAAAACAACCAACGCACGGCATTTTTACCGACGGGCAACGTGCTTTGCAACCGGATGCGGTAACTGGTCCTAAGCACATGATGTTTTTTAAGAGCAAACATTCATTCTCGCGCCATTTGCATTCCAAACAGACTGGTGTTTTGGGCGTATCAACCGGTAATCCTCTTACGAGCCTTGAATAATTATAAAGAAATTGGTCGGCATCGATTGGACAGCCGGGCAGATAATAATCAACTGGAATGAATGCATCAACCGGTCGAGACTCGAATGGTTTTACAACATTAAATGGCTTATTGCCATAAACTTTCTTAAATCTTTTCTGCCAGGTGCCCTTCTCATTTTCCATTGCTTGAACGCCACCATAGGATGAGCAAACGCCCAAGCAAACGATTTTCTTAGTTCGCGGGCGTAATTCTTTTAAAAACTCTTCTTGCTCATCGGTCGTAACCGAACCATCAATAAAAGCGATGTCTAAATCCTTTTCGATATTATTGCTCTGTGCCATTAAGAATGAGACGACTTCACCGCCATTAAATATATCCAAGAGCGAGTCCTCACAATTAATAATCGTTAAAAGACATCCGGAACAACCGGACAAATTATAAAATCCAACTTTTGGTTTCATACTCAATCTTTCTTTTTACCACGAATGGCACGAATTACTCGAATGTTCACGAATAAAAAAATATACTATTGAATTGTATTCGTGTAATTCGTTTATTAGTGTTATTCGTGTTCTCTCCTTCATTAGATTAAATCCTTCATATGTAGAACATCCCAGTAAGAGAATACTGGTCCATCCATACAGGTATAGATCGAACCGATTACGCAATGTCCGCATTTGCCAACACCACAGTGCATCCGGCGTTCCAAAGTCATTAGAATCTGATGTTTTGGAATACCAAGTTTAATCAACTCATCAATCACAAATTTATACATGACCGGTGGTCCGCAAACCGTCGCATAAGTATTTTTCGGGTCGATACCTTTTAAATGCTTAAATAGTGTTGTTACGACACCGGTATGTTCAGTCCAGCTGCCCGTATCATCTTTATCAACCGACAAGTAACAATTTAAGTCTTCTCGATTTTTTAATTCCAAAAACTCCCGTAGGAAAAGCATTTCATTCGGTCTTCGGGCGCCGTATAAAAAATAAACTTTACCAAATCGGTCTCGGTTATCAAGGGTATATAAGAGCAAGGAACGAAGCGGAACTGCCCCTAAACCACCAACAATAATAATCATGTCACGCTTTTCAAATTTTTCGATGGGGAACCCATTTCCAAACGGACCGCGGACACCAATGATTTCGTTTTCTTTTAATTTAAATAACTCTTCGGTGATGACGCCAACTTTTCGGATACCAAATTCTAATAGACCGGGTCGGGATGGAGTCGATGAGATTGAAAACGGTGCCTCACCAACCCCAGATAAAGATACCATCATAAATTGTCCGGGCAGATAATTTAAGCTTAATGCTTTTTCCATTTCAATCGGTCGGACCTGAAAGAATCGGACATCATCAATAAGGTTGTAACGCCTAACAATTCTCATCGGTTCGGGCAAATAAACATTATTTTCCGCCATTATTTCACCCCTTTTAATGCAGTAGCAACCGTTTTGACATTGATATCAACCGGGCAGGTATCAATACATCTTCCGCAACCAACACACGCCGGTTTGCCAAATTCAGTTATGAACGCTTTCAGTTTATGAGTGTACCAAAGTTTAACTCGCTCGGCTCGATTCTCGCGGAAGTTATGTCCGCCCGCGACAATTGCAAATGGTTTAAACATACAGGAGTCCCAAGTTCTTTGACGTTCGCCCGCTTTACCAGCTGGTTTTAATTGGTCGCGCATATTATAACAAGGACAGGTCGGGCAGACCATCGAACAAGCTCCGCAGGACAAACACTTATCGCCAAAATCTTTCCAGAGCGGTCGTTCATAGTTCAGTTCCATAATATCCGGCATCGCGGTCAAATCCAATTTCAGTTTGTATTGGGAATCACGCCAGCTGCGCCAGCGCATAAATTCTTTTAAATCTCTTTCCTTGATATCCTCATCGAATAAATCTAAGCGTAATCGCACTAAATCATCACCCAAGGATGAACCGACCCATACAAAATAAAAATCTTTCAGTTCATTAAATGCCAAATCAAAACCGGATTCGACAAAATGAGTATTAGTAGATTTGGCAAAACATTTATCATCTGGTACGCATGAGAGTCCAAAAATAGCAGTTTTTCTACGTCGTTCTTGATAGAACGGGTCAGGAAATCTTTCTAAAAAAAACTTATCCAAAATTAAAATACCGTGAATTTCACAGGGATGAACCCCAAAAACGATACGATTTGAGATGTTCTGTAACTCAGCTTTATAATTATGGCCATCAAACGTAAAGGTATTAAATTTTGGTGGGACTAAAAACTTTTTCGCGGGAAGGATAGTTCGAAGCATTTTGGTGTCGAGCTTATCCAGGTCGTCTAAAAGACCATAGATATATTTTTCTCCTTGCCGCACCGGCCCATAAATCTCACCCCATACGCGCAAAGATTCTAAGTAGCTATTCAAATTGGTTTTCTTTAATTTTAATACTTTCATGAAAAAGCCCTTTTTTTTATATTAACATAGAAAACAGCGGTTGTCAAGGTGATACATTAGGTATCGCAGATAACTTAACTCAGATTGAAATTGCGTCTGTTATAATATTTTTATAAAAACCTTGATTTTATTGGAAATCTGAATAATATATCAAGTCTTATGGCAAAGTTAACTAAACTTTTAATCGTCGAATCGCCGACCAAGGCGCATACGATTAAAGGGCTTTTACACAACCGCTTTAACGTGCTATCTTCACGCGGGCATATAAAGGATTTACCCAAGTCCAAGCTTGGTGTTGATGTCGAGAAAAACTTTCTGCCGTACTACATTAGAATTCGGGGTAAAGCAAAAATTATTAACGAACTTAAGAAAGCGGCTAATAAATCAAAAGAAATTTATATCGGCTGCGACCCGGACCGGGAAGGCGAGGCAATCGCTAATCATATTGCCGAAGAAATCAGTAATGGCAAAAAGCCCAAGCGGGTCTTGTTTTATGAAATCACCAAGACTGGCATTGAAAAAGCATTAGCCAGCCCGACCGAGATTGATTATGACAAAGTAAATGCTCATATTGCACGTCGAGTGCTGGACCGTCTGGTCGGCTATCTTGTGTCGCCGATATTATGGAAAACGGTTAAAAGCGGACTCTCTGCCGGCAGGGTTCAAACCGTTGCCTTAAGATTAATTGTTGAACGGGAACGGGAAATCCAGAAATTCATTCCCGAAGAATACTGGCTGATTAAAACAATCTTTACCAATAAAAGCAAGGACGAATTTCCGGCATTACTGGCAAAGATTGACGGCAAGGAAAAAGAGATAAAATCAGAAGAAGAAGCACAAAAGATTCAAAAAGATTTATTATCCGGGATAAAGTATCTTATAACCAAATTAGATACTTATGAGAAACATACTAAACCAGCCGCACCCTTTATCACCGCGACGATGCAGCAGGAAGCATCCCATAAATTGGGCTTTACTGCTAAAAAAACGATGTTTATTGCCCAGCAAATATTTGAAGGTATAAAACTGAAAGATGAGGAGACCGGTTTGATTACGTATCCGCGCACTGATTCTTTGCGCACGGCAGAAGAGTTTATTACCAGTACCAGAAACTATATTAACGAGCAATTCGGCAAGGAGTATGTGCCGGAAACAATCAGAAGGTTTAAGGAACGCGGATTGACTCAGGGCGCCCACGAATCGATTCGACCGACCGCAATTGAACGTACACCGGATAGTATCAAGCATTATTTGTCCCCTGACCAGTATAAATTATATAATTTAGTTTATCGGAGATTTCTTGCTTCACAAATGACCGACGCAATATATGCAATAACCGATGTCGAGATAACCGCTAAGAACTACACATTCAAATCGCAAGGTATCAAACAGAAGTTTCCCGGTTTTGAAAAAATTTATTCCGATGCGGTTCAGGAAAAAAGTTTACCATTACTAAAGAAAGATGAAGAGGTTTTATTAAAAAGTATAGACCCAGAGCAGCATTTCACCCAGCCGCCAGCTCGATATTCTGAGGCAACTTTGATAAAAAAACTTCAGATTAATGGTATTGGCCGACCATCAACCTATGCGACAATCGCTTCAACCGTGCTCGAGCGCAGATATGTTGAGAAAAAACAGGGTCGGTTATGGGCAACGCAACTAGGATTTTTAGTCAATGATATTTTAATTAAGGGTTTTGATAATATTTTTGAGGTGAATTTTACTAAGAAAATGGAAGAGGAATTGGATTTAATCGAAGCGAAAAAAGAGACCTGGCAGAATGTTATCAAAGATTTTTATCAGCCGTTCAAAGAGGATTTAGATAAAATGCAGGAAAAAACACCCGAGATAAAAAAAGAAACAACCCAAAGTCAGATGCTTGATGAAAAATGTCCAAAATGCGGAAAAACCTTAACTATGAAGTGGGGTAGATACGGACAATTTATCGCCTGTTCTGGTTATCCGGATTGTGAATATATTAAAAAGGATGCGAATAAGGAACCGCCAAAATTATTAGATGATAAATGCCCGCAGTGCGGAAAACCCTTGGTTGAGCGAGCAAGCCGTTTTGGCAAATTCATTGCCTGCTCTGGTTATCCGGAATGCAAATATATCCAGCAGAACCAGAATGCAAAAGAACCGCCTAAATTATTAGAAGAAAAATGTCCGGAATGTGGCAAACAATTAGTCGAAAGAAGAGGACGATTTGGCAAGTTCATTGCCTGTTCTGGGTATCCCGAATGCAAATACCGCGCCAAAATACAAAAGTCGAAAGATTCAGACACTAAAGAATAATTTATCCAAACCACAGATTATACTGATTAAACGGATATAAGAAAATCTGAGGTTGAAAAACTTTTCAATCTTACAATCTGTAACCTTATAATCGTTATGTTTTCTTTCCGTCCGTCTCGCCTATATTCTGATATTCTATTTAGCAATATATCTAACAATAACAGTACCTAAGTAAATCTGAAAGATTACCTTACATCGACAAAAACAAATGCAGGGTAAAGCTTTAGCCCTGCATCTTTTTATGTGAGCTTGATTATTATAAGCCTACCCTATATGCGACCTCGTAATCCGCATATCGGATAGGCCTGTCCTAACAAAAGGCCAGGATTGACCTAACCCCACCCTAGCCCGGGGCATGCCGGCTACATGCCGCATTGTCAAGATTCCCTTTTTTTCTATTGTTATTCAACGAATTAAATTAATATAAGAGTATATTAAATGTGTTATGATATTATATGAAAATACAGAACATAGGGTTTTCAATCGATTTCGGTGTTGGTTTTAAGATGAAAATACGGGAAATGTCCCTAGGTCCTTGGGTGGGTTTTTGTATTCTATTTTACTTCCGCTTCTTTTAATTCTTCAAGCGTCTCTCTTGCTTTTTCTCTGACCCAACTATCTTTGTCTTTGAGAGCATCAGTAAGACCGTTAATAACAAATTGATTACCTACTCTTTTGAGGACTTCTAAGGCGCCCCCCGGTATTGATGCTTTGGCACTTTCCTGCAGCTCTTTTAATTTTGGTTGGTCTTCTGCGGGGATATCTGGTCTGGGAACAAATTCCATCTTCCATTTCTTTATGTTCTTTTTACGAAAAATATCCAAAAGAACTTTTAGTGTCGTGTGGCTGGTGTCACTTAGTCCTATTAGTGTTGATGCAACATTATATACAACATAAATATCTTTATCATAAAGAGCATTTCTAAGAGCGGGCATTATTTTGCTCACTTTTAACGATAAAAGTGCTTTAGATCTATCTTCACCAAATTTTCTTTTAACGAACCCTAATTTGAACGTGTCTGCCGAACCCAATCCCAAAATTCCTAGAGATTTTGCTGCCTGTGCGCGAACCGGTGCCCAGCGGTCTTTCTGAAGAATTTCAACAAGCGGTTGAACTGCGGAGGTGTCATAACTGTAACCCAATTCAAATATTAAATCTTCTCTTTTCTCCGGATCTTTTTCAGTTTTGAGTTCTTTAAGCATGCCTTTAAAATCTCGGTCACCAAATCGTTCTTCCCACCACCCTTTAGTTGAAAATTCCGCCATATTAATTTGTTCTAAAGTGGTTTTGTGGGTCGTGTCGGGTTTGCCGATTGGGGCGGTTTTAGCTTCTATTATCGGTACTTCTGTTTTTACTATAACAACTTCAGGTTTTATCTGTTTGCGACAGCTAATTAACAAACATAGACAGACACAAATAAATGGCATTATTTTTTCATTTTACTGTTTTGGTTAATTTGGGGACATTTTCCACATTAATATTGTTATAGGCGCAATTCATTTCACTTAACTCCACTCACCTTAAAGATATATAAAAACAGACGCTTGTCAAGAAATTCTTTAGAGAGCACTGAAAAACTCGCTCTCTTGATTACACAGATTCATTATTGTCTATCTTTTCAATCTGTGTAATCGGAGATTTCTGACTTTGTCAGAAGTCCCGGTTATCTTTATTGACAAAAAGAATTATTAAGTATTATTTTTACCGATTATTTAACAAGTATCAATTGCCGATGTTCAACCTGATTTCGGGTTTTAAATTGACAGACATAAATACCATTAGGAAGATTATCGCCAATATTATCTTTACCATCCCAGACAACCGAGTAGATACCGGATGTTTGGTTTTGGTTAATTAATGTCCTGACTAGTTTTCCTGAGACATCATAAATTAAAAGCAAGACTTTTTCCTGGCTGGTCAGTGTATAACAAATTACACTCCGCGAGCGGAATGGATTGGGATGAATACTACTCAATTTAATTATTGACCGATCGTTTTGGTCCTGACAACCAGGCACAGTCGAGAAATAAGCGTAAATCAAATGGTTCGTTGTAACGTTCGTAAATCGATAAGAAGTCGAGTCAACACCATGATTCACGCCATCAACGATTAGACTATCAAGATGATGTCCGGAGTTGGGAGTAATTATGAACGTCGTATCGTCACCGAGATTAATAATTATTACGCCGGACGGTATAATCGTGCCCCCGCCAAATGCAGTTGCAGTAATTGTATAATACACTGATCCGATATACCGTTTGTAATACATTTCACTATTACCATCTCGGAGGTCGCGCCAGACCACGTGAACCTTACCACCTTTAGCCGCAACACCCGGAAGATACTTTGTGGTTGTAGATACATTTGTCAGGTTAGTATCAATACTCCAAGTCGTTCCATTATCGCTCGATTTCATATAATGGATGTCGTTATTAGAACCTGAGCCTGGGTCCTGCCAGACTACATGGACATTCGAACCTTCTACTGCGACTGTAGGAAAGTGCGACGCACCAGTAGCAGTTGTGAGTCGGGTGTCCGCACCCCAGGACGTTCCGTTATCAATCGACCGCTTGTAGTAAATCTCATAGTTGGCACTGGAGATGCGATTATCACTCCAGACCACATGGACTGTTTCACCTGAAACCGCAACTGATGGATTCCAGGATTCGGCAGTATTGGTCGTAAGTCTTATATCACCAGCCGGACTTGCAGGCCAGGTCGTTCCACCATCGGTTGAACGCTTGTAGTAAATCTCATGATTGCCGTCGCGTTTCTCGCGCCAAACCACATGGACATTATTACCAGAAACCGCAATCGAAGGCCACCACGAAATAGAATCATTTATGGTAAGTCGTGTGTCACTACCCCAGGTCGTTCCACCATCAACCGAACGCTTGTAATAAATCTCGCAGTTCGCATTATCGCGTTGGTCTTCCCAGACCACATGGACTGTGTCACTTGAAACCGCAATCGAAGGGTATTCTGACGCAAGAGTTGCAGTTGTAAGTCTTATATCACCCGCCGGGCTAATCGGCCAAGTTACTCCGCCATCGGTCGAACGCGTATAATATATTTCAGAGTTTCCGTCCCGATAATCTTCCCAGACAACATGGACTTTGTCACCCATGGCAGCAACCGCAGCATAATTCGAAGTTCCAGTAGCATTAGTAAGTCTTGCATCACCAGCCGGACTAGCAGGCCAGGTCGCTCCGCCGTCGGTTGAACGTGTGTAATATATCTCACTGCCAGCACGCTCATCATGCCAAACAACATGAACAATGTTACCTGAAACCGCAACTTTATTACCGTTGTTGTATGTTCCCGTGGAAAGTGCGGGGTCATTAGTCAACCTCACATCTGGTTCCCACTGTGCAAAGGTGATTTCGCACAGCATTATGACACATATTACCACTATTGTTTTACTCATAATACCTCCTCGCATTTATTAATTGCAATCGCAATGCAATTAAAGTTTTTATAACTTTATAAATTATAGTTATAAAATGCTCGGCTAAACCACATTATTTATTAAACTTATTTAATTAACATCAGTTTGCTACATTGAACTTTATTCACAGTCTTTATATTGCAAACATATATTCCATTCGGAACCCGAAGTCCATTATCATCTTTGCCATCCCAGATAATTGAGTAGCTACCGGATGTTTGGTTCTGGTCAATTAATGTCCTTACTTCACTGCCTAGACAATTGTAAATCTTAAGGCGCACTGGCGATGATTGGCTCAAATGATATTTAATCATGGCCTGTTTTTTAAACGGGTTCGGGTAAATGTTTTCAAGATTGATAATCGAACCTTTGGTTTTCGGTTCCTCGCAACCGGCGCCCGGTGTATATTCATCGGCACCAATGTCTGGGGTCAATGAATCACGAGTATCGTCGTCATAGTCAATGGTAATTCCGGAAATCGGTGTTCCAAGATTATTAACATTACTTGACAAGGGATTGATATGTAAATCGGTCGTACTCACAAACTCAGGATTTAGACTGATGCTGTTACTGTCAAAACCAGTTGCAATCTGCCAGTTAACGAGCGAGTCAAAATTTGTTCCGTTTCGATAGCTAACATACTGACTATTACTGCCGGGCGTTGGCATATACAGGTCGTTGTAATCAGAAGTCCAACTACCAACCCCGGTTGAATCATAAATACAATAAGTTGCCCCACTCCCGCCGGTCCGATTATTAAAAACAATATTGTTCTTAATATTAAGATTGGCTCGATTACGAGCAATCCCCGCCGACAAACCACTGGTCGCAGTTCCCGCAAGATAAATTGAATTATAAAAAATATTATAATTAGTATTAACTGGGGCACCAACTCCAATACCGTAAATATTATTATTGTCCGGAGAGACGGTTGAATTTAAATAGATGAAGTTATTGGCAATCGTGTTAGTGTCGGTAGTTAGCGTAGCGGTTAAATACATACCGAGCTGCGATGAAGTACCCCCCGGATAATACGGCATAAATCCACCAATTCGATTCCGTGTGGCAATTAATCCTTGACCGGAACCAAAGCTGTAGATTCCGTACATATATGAGCTAAGTTGAGGGGTTGTCGAGTAAATGTTACATTCCGTAATGGTCGTGTTGGGACTGTAACTGCCAACGGTCACACCAGACATATAAAAATTATAGATATTGCAGTGCCTAATTGTGTTATTCATATTTTGATAACTACTGGAACTCGCGGTAACGTAAACACTATTGTATAGTACGGTATCTTGTCCTCTGGTAATATCACAATTCTCAATTAAGTTATTATTATTGCCCGACGCCGAACCCGTGGCACTTGTATAGATTCGTAGGGTGTGGCCAAAATTCCCTTGTCCTTTAATAATACAATTCTTAATCGTATTGTATGAAGCGCCATTAATTAAACTAATTGTCGATGGCCCGCTGGCAGTTGAACTATTATAAATAACTAAATCCTTAGTCGTGTCGGATGCGCCACCATCGATGGTCAATCGGTTGATCGACTTCACATACAAAATTGTGGTTGCGTTATTACCGATAATTGAACATCGAGAGATTGGTTTAATTGTCAAATTCCAGTTGCCCCCACTATATGCGGCTGGTATTGTGCATACCAGGGGGAAGGTTTCGGATGGATAGGTTGCATCCATTAACCTAAATGTTACATTACCGGTAATCGTCGAGTCTTTCCATGATTTTAAGGCGTCGGTTATTGTTGTAAAGGTTTGACCATTTCCAACATTGTATGAGCCGGCTAATGAAGCCATAACCGGACTGGTTATGCTTACTTGTAATAATATTGCGATTACCAGTAAATATTTATTGCTACTCATTTTCCCTCGATATTGTTTATATTTTCTAATCGCTTCTTTGTTTATTTAATCAGAATTATTTGACCTTGTTTCATTTCAACTCCGGTCTTTAACTGATAAATGTAAATACCGTTCGGCACCATGATACCATTATTATCTTTTCCGTTCCAAGTAACCGAGTAATTGCCTGATGTTTGATTTTGGTCAATTACAGTTCTTACTTCACTGCCCAGACAATTATAAATCTTAAGGCGCACTAGCGATGATTGGCTCAAATGATATTTAATCATGGTCTGTTTTTTAAACGGGTTCGGGTAAATGTTTTCAAGACTGATAATCGACCCTTTGGTTTTCGGTTCCTCGCAACCGGCGCCCGGGGTATATTCATCTGCACCAATATCAGGTGTAACCAGGCTCCGCGCTTCACCGTCAATATCGGTTGTAACATAACTAATCGGAATTGCCAGGTTGTTAACATTGCTCGACGCAGGATTAATATGCAAGTCATTAGTGCTGACAAAATCCGGATTGGCGCTGATACTATTAGCATCATGACTGGAAGTGCTCTGCCAATTGGCAAGTGATGCTAGGTCAACGCCACTGTAATAAGCAACGTATTGACCATTGGTGCCCGGGCTCGAAACATACAGGTCATTGTAATTAGAAGTGAACGCAGCACCGCCGAGCGAATCATAGATACAATAATGTTTTCCGGTGCCGCCGGTGCGGTTATTAAAGACGATATTATTTCTAAAATCAACCTGAGTCGATTGATTTGACCTGGTGCGAATGAAAAATCCGTAAGATGAACCACCGCTCGGAGTGCCGCCGATATAGATGGAATTATTATAGAATTTATAAGTGTCGGTCGCTGCTTCCTGACGAAGATGCTGGATACCATAAATCATCGCGCCGTCGGTCGTAGTTGTGGCATCAAAGGAAATGAAATTGTTCGCAACCAAAGGCGTGCCGTCGGCATCTGCCATCGTCATATAAATACCCTTAAAAACCGGTGAAACACCCAGCGCCATAAAGTTATAAATTTTATTACGAGTCATCTTGGTATTACAGACCGAAGTTGCGGTGATGCGAATGCCGGTGATCGCGCTGGAATTCTGTCGAGTGGTGTTATAGATTTCATTTTCAGTAATCGTGGTGTTAGAGTCGTAAGCGGAAAAGTAAACACCGATACTGTAGAAATCATAAATTTTACAGCGTCGGACTATATTATTATTGTTGGTGCGTGTGTACATTGCCGCGCTACCCCGAAAACAAACACCAAAGACCGGCGAGCGGTCTTCGCGGCTGCGGGTTATAATACAATTATCAATCAGGTTATTATTGTTACCTGGACCAGAAGGACTTTCTGCGGTGGAAAGATAAACAACTCCGCCATCAATCGCTAATATCGAGCGCGGATAACAAGATGCTCTGAGCTGACAATTTTTGATGGTATTATTACAGGAACCATTGATAAACCGCAGCGCATGACCCATTGTATCCAGCCCATCATTGGTATTAGAAATAACGAGACTGTCGACAGTTAAGCGGTCAATCCCTTTCAGGTCAAGGATTGTTGTGGCATTGGTCCCGATAAATTTTGACATCTTATTGCTAACCGGTTTGATTTGTAAATTCCATTCACCGCCAGTATAACCAGCCGGTATTGTGCAGACTAATGGATAAGTTTCAGCAGGATAGAGCGAATCTAAAAGCAAAAACATCACATCCCCGGTAATTGTTGAATTCTTCCAGGAATTAGGGTCAGTAGTTAATGCTGCGGTCAGCGTCGTATAATCACCGCCGACACCAACAGTTTTTGTGCCGGAAAGCTGTGCTAATGCACTGCTACATAAAACGACCGCGCACAATAAGATGATTATTTTATTCATAGACACCTCTTTTGTTTATTTTATTAAAGTATATAATTGTTTATAGTCGAATAATTGAATATGTCAAGTCATTTAGAAAATTATCGAGATGATTTGGACTATTTAATCAGAATCATTTCTTTTTCAAGGATGTCAGACGCTATTTGAACCCGGCAGATGTAGATACCATTAGGAAGATTAATTCGGTTATTATCTTTGCCATCCCAGATAGCCGAGTAGATACCGGATGTTTGTTCCTGGTCAATTAAAGTTCTTACTAGTTTTCCTGAGACATCGTAAATTGAAAGCAATACTTTTTCTTTAGCGGTCAGCGTATAGCGAATTGCGGTCTGCGAGCGGAATGGATTGGGATGGATATTATCGATTCGGATTGAACGATATTCAAAACTGGGTTTTTCTTGAATAGCGGTGGGTGGCGTAAAGAGTTCGATATATTGCCAGCCAGTGCCAGCATTGAGTTGTGTCATTGCACCAGTGGTTGTGTTAATTTCAAACATACCGCGATTACAGGTCGCCAGCAGATTGCCGTTACCGAGCCGATAGACTCCTTTAACATAAGTAAGCGTGCAGGTCGCAACGATTGTTCCATTCAGTTCAAAATCGATGATTGTATCAGCATCCCACAAAGCACCAAGAAAAGCGCCCGGAAGGGCAGGGTCAGATTGAATCTGTTGTGGCCATAAGCCAGTCCGGCCATAAACCGTACTTATAAATACGCCATTCGTATCGTGCAAAGCGATTTTATCCGAAGTGCCGGCATCAGCCAATAATGAACGTCCGTCAGCAAGAAAGTGAATATCAAACGGGTCTATCCCGGTATAAGTAATAAAATTTCGGACAAACGCATGCGGTCCGGAAAACTCTTTCACCGCCCGATTAGTCGTGGTTGTGTGATAGCAACATACGAACAAATGGTCACCCCGAAAAGCAATGCCGCGAATATTATCCAGACCATCCGTTGCATCGGCATAGATACCAAGGTAATTGCCGAGCGTATCAAACATATATACCGCATCCAGCACCTGGTCGGATACATAGATTTTATTGTCAGGTCCTTGAATCGCATTTTTCGGTGAACCGGCGCTGGGCATTTGCAGAAAATTACTTAGAAAAGTGCCGTCATACGGGTTAAACTTACCGACCGCATCCGTGTTCCAGTCTGGAATCATTAAAACGCTTCCCAGTCGCGCGGTTACAGCGGAACTATTGGAAATGCGTGCGTCAAAGGAATTAGTATAGCCAGCTTCTTTGATTGGTTCGAGGCGATTAATATTTTCTGGTATTGCCCAAACAACACTGCACAGGATTAATGCACAAAATAATAATATTATTTTATTCATATACTTATCACATCTATTTTACAAGTATCAGTTGCCGATGTTCAACCTGATTTCGGGTTTTTAATTGGCAAATATAAATACCATTGGGAAGATTATTGCCAATATTATCTTTGCCATCCCAGACAACCGAATAATTACCAGTGGTCTGGTTATGGTTTATCAAAGTCCTGACTTCATTGCCTAAGCAATTATAAATTTTTAAAACAACCTTTTCCGTAATCGGAAGATTATAGCTAATCAAAGTTCGACCGGTGAACGGATTGGGATAAATGCGGTTCAGTTTTATAAAAGGTCGCTTATTAAAGTTCGGTTCAGTAGTGCCGGTTGCGATTGTATACTTTTCGATAAAGCGACCAGAGCCGCCATGTTTGGTTGATATGATTGCACCTGTTAATGAATCTAATTCCACAACACCGACTCCATAGGTTGCCAGGATATTACCATTGCCAAGCCGATAAACACCACGACCACCACTTAAGGCAAACGTTCTAAAAATTGTTCCGGTCGTATCAAAATCGATAACCTGGTTAGAGCTAAAAGCAGCAACCAGAAATGCACCAGGAAGCACCTGGTCGGCTTGAATTTGTTCTGGAAAACTGGTAGTAATAATTGACCGAATAAATACACCGTTCGTATCATATAAACTGATTCGATTAGACGCGCTCATATCGGCTAACAATGCTTTACCATCGGAGAGGAACAAGATATCAAAAGGTGAACTGCCATCATTGATAAAATTCCTGAACAAAGTGTGCGGTCCGGAAAATTCTTTTGTCACATTTGCCGGTGAACCGTTGGTGATAAATAAATGAGTTCCCCGAAACGCAATACCGCGGGTATTATCCAATCCATCCGCGCTGTTCGCATAAACACCAAGATAAGTTCCGGTCGTATCATACATAAAGACCGCATCACCGACTTGGTCAGAAACATAAATGTTGCCATCCGGTCCTTGGATAGCATTGATTGGAGTAGCCGAAGCACCAGGGTTTGGTACTGGACATAAAGGGCGAAGATAATTTCCATTATATGCGTCATATAACCCGACAGAATCACCGGTTGATTCCAATATCATTAAAACATTATTTAATCGACCGGTCACGGGTATTGGATTAGCCGGAGTGGCGACGATAACTGGTTCGGAATAAATCTCTTTACCGCTCGCTTCGAGTACTTGAGGGTTTTCTGGAATTGCCCAGGCAATCCCGCACAGAATTACAATACATATTACAGCTGTTTTATACATAAATCCTCCTGAATAAAATAGAATATATACGGAATACTACTTATAAAAAATTATTCTGTCAATAAAAATTGTTTGAGAACTCTGAAACAAAAGTGAACACGAATAACACTAATAGACGAATATCACGAATGAGTATTAAAGTTAAAGATTTGTGTCATTCGTTTTATTCGTGGTATTCGTGGTAAAAGATTTATATAGTGCTCTATAAACTAATAACTCGATTGTTTTCAAGCCCAATCGATTACTTTAAACTTTACTTTGCCAATAAACGACCCATTGCTTTGGCTTCGGGCAGATTATCTTTATAACCACCGCGACCGCTGATGCCGATAAAAGGATATGCATCAATAAATACCGGTTTCATTTTCAAAAACAAGGCAAAATTCAAAAGATGCTGAAGCACCGGCATCGTATCGTTCTCGGCGGAAACCGAAATCAAACCCACTGGTTTATCGGCTAACGGGTGCGGTTCTTTAAAACCACGCATGCGGAAAAAATAGGAGAGACAAACCATCCGTTCTATCATTGCCGTAAGACGGGCGGGAATATTGAAGTAGAGTGGTGAACCGATTACGATACCGTCTGAATTTTTCATGGCAGCTAAGACTTTTTCAAAATCATCCTTGACTAAACATTTATAGGGTTTGGTTGAACACCGCTCATAGTCGGATAAACACGGTCCAATCTTTAAGTCGCGCAGTTGCAGAACTCTCGATTTTATTTTCGGATTTTCTTTTTGGGCGGATTTGAGGACTTCATCAATCAACATATTAGTATTGCCGTTTTTACGCATCGAGCCATTAATACCTAATAATTGCATTCGGTCTCCTTTCTAATATTTTTAACCACACGATTACACAAGATTGACACAGATTAATATAAAAAAATAATCGCCGAGTCCGCAAAGACCGCTGAGATAAATATTTTCTTCTTTTCTCGGCGTTTTTCCTCTCCGTGTGCTCTGATATCTCTGCGGTGAATAAGAATTCTTTCTCGTGAAAATCAGTGAAATCTCGTGGTTAAGTTTCATTTCTAAATGCGATACACTATAATATTATAACACAATAAGATTTATAAGCAAATAAAATTATTATACGGAAACCGAACCGCAGCTGTTTTTCTTTCCCTGAAATATACTGGCAGATTATAACTAATCATTATTATTGCGGTATCGTCTTGAAATTTATATTGACATTTGAAAATAATTCAATTACTGTTGCTCTATGACGAATGAAATAAAGTTTTTTATATCCCACACAAAGGGCGACAAGGATTATTGTGATGACTTTGACACGATAATTGAAAAAGTAACTAGTCCAGACCTTAAAAAGCATAGGTTCCGCTCAGAATTATGCCAAGAAGAATTTGAAAACCCAAAATGGATAACAATAATAAAAAAAATAGAGTCTTCATCAGCTCTTTTTCTTTTAGTCGGTCCAAAATTATATGAGATGGCACAATTATCACTTGATATAATAAATAGACCTTTATCGAAAGCTGAAGAAACGGAAATCAGAGATAAGATAATTCATTGGCGACATACTCAGAATTGGATCGCATTTGAAATAGGAGTTGCCTGTTCCAAAAGAATGGATGTATGGGTTATTTGTTATGGTGCAAGAATGAATTTTCCAGTGCCATATTCAAATAATCTTTTTGTTGCCACTAAAGAATTAAGCAATAAGATAACATCGTTGCGATTTGAAGAAATTCTTAAGGAATACCTTCATGGACAAAAATTTCCATTTCAAAATAATTTGGTATCTTCATCTCTACGCTTCAAAGGACAGATATGTAGTAAATGCAAGGCACAATTTAATCTACGCTCAACCTTAAATGTAAAATGGGTTTACTATAAATGTCCACAATGTTTAGAGAGAATAGATTTTCCTAAAGAAATACTACTATAAAATAATCTTGATTTCTCTAGAATTACTTCATCCTGTTAATCCTGTCAGTATTAGTCTTTCCCTGAAATATACTGGCAGTATTCAAAATTGATTGGACCTTGTTTAGTAGTTTCGCAGGGGAAAAGCGGACATTCAAAACAATACCAAACGCCTTTATGATGGGCGCAGGTTGCGATTTTACAGAACTTATTCTCTTTCGGCACACATCCGACTATACCATTCGGACATTCACCTGCGTTCATTTTCGGACACTTTTCACAGGCAATCCCACACACACCAATTCTCATTTTATTCCTCCCCGAATCGGGTCTCTTGACCTGAGAAGGGTCGATTCGACTTTAACCGAAAGCGGTTTCCGATTAATTTGAAATCCGATTCGGATAAAAATCTAATACAATAAAGTAAACCCCTTTAGCAAGATTGTCAAGAGAAACTATCTCGCAATAATCGCCGGCATCAATAAATTGCTCTTTCAAAACCTTAACCAAACGACCCTGGATATCATAAAGATTTATTGAAATTCTTTCCGATTTGGGAATAGTATAATTTATTTTAGCAGGTGTTTGATTTTGTGTAAAACATACTATTTTATTGTTTCTGATTGAAAATGGTCGTTTAATTTCGTCTGTCCGAGAAATCTGTGTTGGGAGATTTAGTTCTGATTCTGTAATGTCAACTGGAGGTATACAAGACCAAAATTCTTTGGTGTTGTTACCCTTTAATAACCAGACCTGGCCATTGCTATACGCAAGTGCGGCACCGTTTCGAGGTACGCTTCTTTTATTAAGTCGCGGGATTGTATCAATTGCCGACCAATGCCCGGTCGATGTGTTAAACGTCCAAAATTCGTTTCTACCGCCTTTAATTGCATAAACTGTGTTTGCGCCATCATAAGTCATTGCACCGCCTGATTTTACCCGAGTCTTTTTTCGAACCTTCGGATGAATATAAGGCAAGCTTTCTTTTGAATCCCAAAGATTATTGTTAATATCATAAACATAAAATTCATTATGCCGAGAACTACCTTTCAAAGCATAGATTTTATTCTGACCACCGTAAACAACACAACTGCCTGACCGGAATCGTCGATAGGTTCTATCTGTAGGAGCGGAGTTTAGCTCAATCCAAGTATTCTGATTAATATCATATCGGTAAAATTCATAATCTGGGCTACTTCCAATTAAACAATAAATAAATCCGTTATTATAGGTAAGACTTGACCCCTCTCTGAGACTGTGTCTTGATGGAATCGGTGTTTTAGAAACCCAAGTGTCGCTATTTGGATAGTACACCCAGAATTCTTTGGTATTATTTCCTTTTATCGCATAAATGAGACTATCGGTATAAACTAATGCTGCTCCAGCTTTTACTCTTCGTCTGATTAGAACACTGTCTCTGATGCTGAACGGAATTGAACATCGGCTACTCCACTGATTTGTAGTAATATCATAAACATAAAACTCAGAAGTATTGTTGCCTTTTAAGGCATATAATTTATTGCCTGCACTTGCAAGACAACCACCATCTTTTACAATCCTTCCGGTATAATATTCTGGGAAATCTGCTTTTTGAAACCAAACTGCATAATAGACAAAGAAACTTCGCGGTTGAGAGAAACCAGACCAGTTTGTAGCACGGTCTTGGCATCTTACCTTCCAGAAATATTGACCATTACCAAAGGAATTGGTCGAGATACAAGTTGTATCAGTAAGTGTTATGTTAATTATTGTATCATAAGAAGAATAAACGATAAGATTGTAAATAAAAGCATCGGTATTACTATACCAGATAAAGTATGGATTAGGACCAAAAATAGTACAATTTTGAACCGGGTTCACTAAAATCGGTACCGGCGGTGGTGTTATATCAATCGTAAAAGAATAAGTTTGGCTCCAAAATCCCCACTGTGTTTGATTTCCGCCGCGGACCTGCCAGTTGTAATTTCCTTCCGGAAAGTTTATCGGACCGTAATGTGAGTTTGGTAAAATAGTATCTATATTATTTAAAACTTGAAAATTATAACGGGTTGCACCCATCACATCCGTCCAATCAAATAATACGGTGGTATTGTTTGTTGCCGACCCGTTACTGGGACTTAATAATATAGGGGCCGGGATTGAAACTTCAAGACTTTGCCAACAAGTATCATTGGCACGATTAAAATCATTGTCTAATGTCGTCCACGCTTTTACCGAATAAGTTCCGTACTGTGGTGCAATCCACTCATCAAAACTGAGCGTGCAGCTGGTGGCTGGCAGTAAATCAATTACTTCAAGAGTATCAATATAAATTAAGGATTTACTATCAAAAATGTTAAATATAGTCAAGAACGATTCAGTGCTTGTTCCAATATTTTTAACCAAGACTTTTGGATTAACCGTATCGCCTAAACCAACTTGAGATGTGAGAATCGAATCTAATGTAACATCGTGACACGAGCGATAAAAACGGATTGCTCGACCCGCACTTAGAAGATTTCCCTGCGGTGTTCCGTTATAAAGATACTGTAATCCAATAGTGCCCGACGCATCTTCAATACCAATCGTTGCAGATTGTCCCTGTCCCAAATTATAACGATTGTCGCAACGGTTATATTGGAAAATAATATCGCCGTTTTCATGAAGAATTAGCTGAAACATTACGGTATCTCCTTGAATAATTGCACCAAGATTCACAATAGCATGCCATTGAATTATCTTATAGCGATTTGGCGATGTTCCGAATGTTTGGTGCCAGGCACCGATTGTCCATAAATCATCCCAGAATGGAGCAATGAGATTATTCGGAAAGTTCACGTTTGGTATCTGGGCGTTAAAGTTATATGCTTGGAATAAATCGCTAAAACTTATGAAGCCATTTGTTGAATATCGGAAACAAGATTCCGGTTCACCGTAGTAATTAAATGAAAAATCAATTGGTACCATGCCACTAATATATTCATTGCCAGTTGGCAAATCATCGCCGGTTTGAGAGATATCAGTCCAGTTATAAACCGGGCCGCCTGTTGTATCTGAATCTATCCAAAATGAATAATAGACATCGGGACCGCCTGTAAAATAAGCACGAATGATACGTGTTTTGCGAATTCTTCTACTTCTTAATTGATTTGTATCATTGATAACTAATGTTTGAAATTTCACAGTGCATAACTCAGCGATTACCGGAGTAAAGGAATCAAAGGTAATAATTTTAGAACTATCAATTAATAAACTATCGAGATATTTAGTATTTTCATATCGCAAGATCGAAGTCTGTCCCACAATTGAACAGGTTACCGTAATGTTTCTTTGCGTCATATTACTATAATTTTTAATTTTTACTTGTGGCTGAAAACAAGCACCCAATGGACGCATTACAAAATATTCCCCCGGTTCTAAAATTGCGTCTATATCAATCCCGCTGATGTCTTTTACCTCGGGACCAGTTATATCATCAAGATTAATTCGAGCTTGGTCTAACCCTTTATTAACAAAAGCTATATAAATTTCCTCATCGTCATAACCATCTAACGATAATATCTTTTGGTTATATGTTGTAGAAGTAAATCCTCCTGCCCAGAGCAGAGTAGTAAAGTTATTTGGATTGTTTCCTGTGTTTGATAATCTGACTTCTAAACTTTCACGAATTCCACCTGCGCCAGATTTCCGATACCAAAATTTTAAGGTATCAGCAGTCGCATCACTGCATATTAATCTTGGCGTGATTAACCAATCATCGTTTCGAATACCTGAACCTTCAAACTTGGATGATGCACAGGCTGGCAATGTTCTGGGATTGGTCGTATATCTTTCCCAACTATATAACCCCCCATCATTATTAATAACTCTCCACCCCAACGGTGGAAATGTTGTGCCAGTAAAACTTTCATTGAGTGGTATTGATGATAAAATTATTGGTATAAGTAATAGAAATGTTATTTTCCCCAGATTCATCTTGTTCTAATATAATTTGCTTTAGTCGGTTTGTCAATCAATAAAATGAACAATTTTCGATTTTTCATTCAATTTTTATATCGGTTATTAGAGAAAGTTTTCTCGAGTTCCGCTCCGCACGTTTTAAGATTTACTTGACATACTCTTTATTAGGTATAAAATCTCGCTGTGAAAATCGCGATTTTTTATTTCACCGGCACCGGCAACACTGAGTTTATTGCTAAAGAACTGAAGCGGGCATTGGGAAATGAGAATCCGACCGAACTTTTTAGTATCGAGTTTTTTGTTAAAGGTGTTTCTCAATCACATTTAAGTCAGTTCGATTTTTTAATCTTGGGCGCACCTGTCTATGCTTTTAATGCCCCGCGGATATTTATTAATTTTCTTAAGCGATTACCAAAAGGTGATGGCAAGCGCGTGATGTTATTTTTAGATGCCGGCGGTGATGCGTTAGCCGGTCTCGCCTATCCGTCCCGACTTCTTGGCAATAAAGGTTATAACGTAACGAATCAAGCGGTCTTTTTTATGCCAGCCAACCTTTGGTTGGAAACGGTTGATAAAACAAACGGTATCATTACCGCTAATCTTTTTGGCTGGCGATATCAGCAGAATGTCAAAGAAATGCTCGAATTGTCTCGAGTTAAGATACAAGCAACTGTTAATAAAATTCTGAAAGGAGAGCCGACCTCTTTTCCGACGAGCTTTTTTACGCAACATATCTCGATTGGCGCGTGGTTTATTTATGCTTATCTTGGCTGTCCGACCTTTAAGTATTTTATCCGAACTAATCAAGCTTGTAATCTATGTGGTATTTGTATCAGCACCTGTCCGACTAATAATATTCGAATTGAAAAAAGTAAAGTTATCTTTGGTTCAGCCTGTACAATGTGTTATCGCTGCATAAATGTCTGTCCAAAATTGGCAATCTCTTTCCGTTCGCCTTTCGGCTTTATGGATAACAAAGCACAATATCTTTGTTCAGACTGGAAAGTACCAATCCATGAAAACCGTATTTAAAATTGTGGCGGAATCTTAAATATAAAGGAGTATCAATGAAACAAAAATCTAAGAATTTTGTCGAGGTTTGTATTTATGATGTAAAGCCGAATCGTGCTTTAGAATTTGAACAATTAATCCAGCAGGTATTAAAACATCATCGCGCATTTCCTGGTGTTAGAGATGTCCGGTATATGAAGCGGACGCATCGAGCGGTTGATTTCGCATCTGCCAACCAAGGTAAGCCAGCAATAAGATTCACCCCGCCCCTATTTTGCGGGTTATAAAGTTCTTCATTCTTTGTACGATATTTGCACAACACATTCTTGAAAATAGGGGCGGGGCGAGCCCGACTTCCGAAAAGTGTTACCTATGCTTTGTATTGGGAATTAGATAATGAAAAAACCCACGGCAAAGCGACTCAATCCGGTTTGAAACATTTCTATAAAGTGTTTGCGCGATGTCTTACCGGTATTCCGAAAATGATTCTAGGCGAGCGACTTTAGCTGTTTAAAACGAGAGCACCCCCGCCTTGACTGGTGTGCTCTCATATTATAGGTCTAAACCTACTTGTATTTTAGGTCTGTATCAAAATCGATTACTTTAATTTATAAGTAATTGTCTGTCCAATCCAGACTCGAACCGGCTTTTTTTGCTGAAGTGCTGGTGAAAATGTACTCCTGGCAATATAATCAACTGCCGCTGAATCAAGTATTGGATAACCAGAACTCCGCAGTACTGCAATGCGCATCACCGAACCATCCAAGTCTAATAATGCCTTGATGATAACCGAACCTTCGTATTCAAAGCTTCGGGCTGCATCAGGATAAACCAATGGCGGTTTGTATAGCCACTTTGGTTCGACCTCATGCGGAATATAAGCATCCATTGGAGGTAGTGATTCAACCACAAATGTGCCATTGCCCGTGCCGGTCGTATCAAAAGTGCTCGAACCAGAAATTTCCGATTGGTTAGGTGATGTTTCTTGCTGGGCGAGCGCATCGGGCACCGGTTTCGGGACACCGACGCTTGGTGCGGCGGCGCGTGCGCCAGTTGCACTTGGAACTTCCGCGCCGCTTAGCGATGGCGGTGGTCCTAATTGGGCATAGGTAACACTTATCACTTTTTTACCCAAAGTTGTGCCGAGCATTTTTACTTTCCGCTGGTATTGCCAATGCTGGAATCGGATAAAACCAACGACCAACAAAATACCAATAAATATCGCGGCATTTGTAATATAGTAGGCGTTACGCAAGTATCGAGTTCGGAAATTAAGCAGTGGACTCTTTTTGCCAATTGCTGGAAAACAGATTTCATTCACGGTATTCTGCATAGTCTTATCCTCCCTTTGGTTTGGCCGCTTTTGCTTCATGAGGAATAATGCTGAAACGAGTCATTCCGGCCGCCTGCACTTGGTCCATCACCTGCACCATATTCTGATATAGTGATTTTTGGTGAACATCGATTAAGACGACTAATTTGGAAATTTTTCGACTGATGAATCGATTAATTTTTTCAAGACTATCCAATGAATGTCTGGCTCGTAGCGCTTCGGCTTGTTGCAGGAAATCGAGTCCGCCTGGTTGTTTCTCAACGTTTTTCCGCTCTTCGACGCGCAGGTAGCTTTCGATTGAGTCGGCGTTGATTAGTGTCGGTTTCTCGTCGGCTAACTGTTTAGTCGTTTGTCCTAACGAATCGATAAAAATGGTGATGACATTAGATTGAGCGGTTAACACCGTCCCTTTCGGCGGTAATGATATTTCAATCGCCTGCGGTTCGCGAAAGACGGTTGTCGTCATAAAGAAGATAACTAAGAGGAATGCAATATCAACCATCGGGGTCAGGTCATTAACAAACTTAACGCGTCGTTTGAAACCACCTTTTCCACCGCGTTCTACTGATACGCCTTCTCCACCGGACATGTTATCCTCCCTTCTTTACAAAGATAGAAGCACCGCGTTCTTCTAAAATCGTCATCATACTGAAGCGGAGCATATTAACATTCGGGTCTTGTAACATATTCATAAGTCGCAGAATCATCCCGGACTCGACATTCTTATCGGCTTTAATGACTAACCGCAGGCGAGGGTTACGCATTCGTTCTTGAATTATCGTATAAGCGAGATTATCAAAACTGGTTGGTTGAGAGGCATCACGTCCTAAGTTCCACCAGAACATCAAGCTATCGGCTCGCTCTCTCAGTTGCGCGGATGTCATATTCGATGCTTCCGTTATTGCGACTTGAATTTTTTCTGGTTTACGCATCTCATCTACCGCTAGTTCAATCGCAACATTTCTCCGCATTCCGAGCCCGCCTTGTTCCTTCGACAGTTGAAAATTATTCATCGTCGCCAGCAAAGTGCCCGGGTTAATGCTCTCGGCAAGCCCAAAAGTTTGATTGGGCGGTAAAATCGAAACGATCATCACGTCCGATTCCGGAACTTTAAATGGTGAACGGGAAAGTGGTAAATTAACTCGCACGGTCTCGGGTGGTCGGGCATGGTAGGTGCACATAAAGAAAATCACTAAAAGAAAGCCGATATCGACCATTGGTGTCATATCGATTATGATACGAGCCCGCGGTTTTTTACGGACTGCCATATTTTGCTCCTTTATTTACAGGTTCGTTCTAAAACATCAAGCGTATCGTAAACTGCCTCGTTAATTTCATAATTGAATTGGTCAACCCGATTAACAAAAAAGTTATTAGCTAAAATACCGAGAATCGCATTGGCTAACCCGCCCGCGGTATTAAAGAGCGCCTCAGAAATGCCTCGCGCTAATTGGATTGCATCGGGAGCGCCAGTATGTGCCATTGCTTGGAAAGCACGAATCATACCAACCGTGGTGCCTAAAAGACCAACCATCGTTGCAATCGAAGCGATCGTTGTCATCGCAATCAGATTTCGTTCCAACAAAGGCGTTTCTCGGCTAATTGCTTCTTCGAAAACACGACGGATTTCACCAGCCGGACGGGTAACGGTATTTCCGGAAACAACTTGTTGTAATCCGCCTTTTAAGATCGTTGCCGCCGTGCCACCCTGAGCATCGCAAGCCGCCATTGCGCCAATATAATCTTTATCGGTTAGGTGCTTCATATAAGTTCGCATAAATTCATTCATTGGAACTTTGCCTTTAGCACGAGAGGTAGTGAAGTAACGTTCGATAATATAGGTAACTAATAGAATAAAGATATAGATTAAAACACCGACTAATGGTCCGCTCGCTCTTACAAATTCAGGTAAGGTTTGGAATATTATGAACGTAACGATTAAGTTACAGACATAGAGTAATATGTTTAATAAACTAACCTTTTTTACAAATGCGAGGGCGATTCCGATACCAATCGCTAATGCGGCAGGAATACCTACAGATAATATAATTTTTACCGCAACCGGTGCGTTATGTAACGCGCCAAAAAATCCGGACATATAAGTCCTCCTTTCTTATCCCGCACCAAACTGTATTTGGTCGAGAAGCTCCCCAGACACCAGATTAGATTTTGGTGCGGGGCTGAAGCGGCCGGTATTACGGATTAAAAACATCTTCTTCCTCTTCGTCTGAATAGATGTTTTCCGGTTTAATAACCGGCGGTGGCGCGGAAAGTTGTCCCAAGCCTTTTTTCGCTTCAGTATTCTTTGGGTCTAACTTAATTACTGTATTAAATTCAGTTCTTGCTTGTTGAGTTTTATTTAAGAAAGCATAAATTTGTCCTAGCCATAAATGACCCTGGACGTGGTCAGGTTTTATTTTTAACCCTTTTGTTAAATCTTTAATCGCGTCGTCATATTTTTTTAATTGGATATAAGCTAACGCGCGATTTAAATACGCTCCGACCGCTAACGTATCAAGTTTAATTTTTCGTGTGAACATCATCGCCGAAGAATCATACTTGGAAGCCGAGTAGTAAGCGTTACCATAATCGAAAACAAAATTGTTGACCGAGAAAGAATCCAGGGTAAAAGCTTTGTCAAATGCATTAACCGCACTTTGGCCCGAATCGACTAATAGATACGCCTTGCCTAAATCGACCCAGGCGTTAACATCATCGGGCACACGTAAAACCGCTTGCACCAGAACTTCTCTAGCATCCTTGGGTTGTCGGTTTCGAAGATATAAATAACCGAGAAATCGTAGCGACCCGGGGCTGGTGTCACCGTGCTGGATTGCGAGTTTCGTGTTGTTTATCGCATAGATATAATTTTTAAACTGGGTATAAATTTCTGCTAAAAACTTATAACCGTCCGGGTCATTCGGTTCGAGTTGTACATATTTATTTAACTCAACCACTGCTTTATTAAACGTATTGAGTTCGCTGTAGAGGCGCCCTAATGAGATATAAGTGGCGGCATAAGTCGAGTCGATTTTTTTCGCTTTATCAAAAAGTTTCATTGCTTCTGGATATTGGCGGTTATGCTTGGTTATGTTCGCCAGTCCCACGATTGCCGGCACAAACATCGAATCGTATTTTAAAGCGGTGTTATACTCTTGTTCGGCGAGATTTATTGAGCGTTGCTCTAAGTAGAGGTCGGCAAGTTTGGTATGAACTAATGGATTTTTGGGTGCCAATTTTATTGCTTCAGAGTGTTCCAAAATTGCCATTTGTTTGTCACCCATTGCCTGATAGACTAAGGCTAATGCGTGATGAACTTTGATTGCGTCGTAAGTAAATTTTTGAGCGTTTTTCAAATATTTTAGTGCTTTCTCAAAATTGCCGGTTTTGAAATAACTGAACCCTAAATTATAGTTAGCTTCCGGATGTTTCGATTTCACTTTAACGGCCGCTTCGTATTTCACAACCGCTTCGGTGTATTTCCCGGAATCACTTAATATTTTACCTTCTTGAAATAGTTGGTCAAAATTAGCCGCGTATATCATAGCGGACATTATAATAAGCATAAAGATACTTTTCATCACAAGGCGGTAATTTTTAATTTTCACGGCGTACTTTCTTCCACATATTTTATCGGTATGGTTATTGGCACAAAACCATTGCCCGCAATCAATTTTTGTCCTGCCGAAGATGTTATATAAGAAATAAAACCTGAATCAAGACCTTTCGGGTCATTTGGGGTATAGAGATAAATATATCGAACCAGAGGGTATTTGCCCGAATGAACGGTTGACTCGTCGGGATAGACAAAATCACCTTTCGGGTCCTGACCAATCGACAGCGCCTTTATTCTGCTTTCTTCTTGTAAAGGACTCCAGTTGCGATATAAACGAGAAGATGAAATCATTCCAACTGCACCAAGACTACCGTCAATATGTTTTATAATGTCTTCGGTTGTCGCAAATCGCCAAGCATTTTTAGTATAATCTTTATTCCTTAATATACTATCTTTAAAATATTCATAAGTACCAGAATTATCTGCCCAGATACAAACTTCAACTGGCAAGTCAGGACCTTTAACTTCGGACCAGTTTTTAATCTTACCGCTAAAAATATTAGCTACTTGCTCGAGGGTAAGTTTTTTAACGGGAGTTTTTGGATTAACGACAATTGCGATTCCATCTTTAGCAATTTTATACTCATTAACAACAAACGCGGCTTTTGTTGCCCGTTCTCTTTCAGCATTAGACATTGGTCGAGTTGAAACTGCGATTTGCGCTGAGTCAGAAAAAATCGCAGCAAGCCCGGCATCAGAACCGCCGCCTAAGACTAAGACCTTTGATTTCTCATATAAGTCCATAAATGCATATGCCTGTTCCATCATCATTGGTAAAACTTCTTCTGAACCTTTAACGGTGATATACCCTGAAACGGGGGTCTGCGGTTCTTTTTTCGTACCGCCACAACCGATAAAAATAATTACGAAAATTAATGCGGTTAAAAATAGACTCCCAAGCAGTTGATTCCTATTCATTTTATTATACAACTATAACTTGTCATTATAAGTTAATAAAATACTTTGTCAATATAATATTGTAAATTAATAAACTACTTTGTCAACCCCGCACCTTCCTGAAACACGTGGTGTGTAATTTATTAAACAACTATATAAAATAATACATTGAAGGGCGAGGGTCAACCCCGCACCTTTGGGGTTTATGTCATAATAAACTTAATGAAATTTTTCGTGCTTTCGTGGTAAAAATCTCTGTGGTCTCTGTGTCTCCGTGGCATATGGGCAGAAGATATAGATAATTGATTAACAATGACACGTCAGCAGTTATGACTTGGTAAAAATGATATAAAGTTTATGATTGGAGCAATTGGAAGATTTGATTAGGGACGAAGACTATTAAGTATTATGTTGCCTAATCGTCACAGAACAAACTAAAACTTTGCCGAAAAAAACAAATCAATCATTGTGCTTCTTCTTTGTGGTGTTTGATTACTCTACCTTCGACCATATATATTACATCTTCACAAATATTAGTTGATAAATCCGCAATTCGCTCTAAATTATGCGCAACTCTTATCAGGTGCATTGACCGTTCAATTGTTAAGGAGTCTTGTATCATAAAAGCACTGAGTTCTTTAATGATTTGTTCTAATAAACGGTCAACCACAGAGTCACGCTCGCAAACACTTTTTGCTAATTGCGCATCTTCGTTGATAAATGAACTAATACTGTCCTTTAACATTTTTATCGAACTTTCCGCCATCTTGGGAATATCAATTAACGGCTTTACTTCTGGTCTTTCTATCAAAAATAATCCGCTTTCCGCAATATTCCCTGCATGGTCACCAATTCGCTCTAAATCATTATTTATTTTGAGAATCATCAGTACGGTTCTTAAGTCTTTTGCTTTTGGTTCATATTGCGCAATAAATGTTGTGCAAGCTTCTTCGATTTCGATTTCGAAGTCATTGGTTTTCGGTTCATCCTGTTGGATAATTTCAGTCAGAAGTATTCGGTCTTTTTTTAGAATTCCTTTCATGCTCTTATCAATCATTCCTTCAACCAATGTCGCATAATCGATTAATCTGCTCTTAAGTAAATTTATTTTTTCATCTAATATCATAATCTTCTCCTTATCCAAACTTACCGGTTAAATACGCTTCGGTTCGTTTATCTTTAGGTGTGGTAAAGAGTTTGTCGGTTGGGCCATACTCAATTAACTCGCCTAAGTATATAAAAGCCGTATAATCAGCAACCCGTGCCGCTTGAGCAATATTATGAGTAACATGGACAATTGTAACTTTATTTTTTAATTCAACTAATAATTCTTCGATTTTAGCAGTTGATTGAGGGTCCAAAGCGGAAGTTGGTTCATCTAAGAGAATGATTTCAGGGTCGGTCGCTAACGCGCGGGCAATACACAATCGCTGCTGTTGACCGCCTGATAACTCAAATGCCGAAGCATGCAATCGGTCTTTTACCTCATCCCAAAGCCAGGCATCTCTTAAACTTTTTTCGACTTTTCTTAACATTTCCGGTTTATTCTTATCGGACTTGATATGTAATCCAAATAATACGTTATCCAGAATTGATTTAGGGAAAGGATTTGGTTTCTGAAATACCATACCAACCTTCATTCGCAAAGTATAAATATCAATTTTATCGGTATAGATATTTTTATTATCAATGAAAACACCACCAGTAATTTTTGCTTCACTGATTAAATCATTCATCCGATTAAAACATCGCAATAAAGTCGATTTACCACAGCCTGACGGGCCGATGATTGCGGTCAGTTTATTCCGCGTAATCGCCATGTCAATATTTTTTAAAACCTGTTTTTGACCAAACCATAAACTTAAATTTTTAACCAATATCTCGTTTACCATGTTTTTGCCCTTCGCATTCGATACCTTATAATAATTGCTATTAAATCAATGCTCAAAACCAATAACAACAATACAACCGCACTACCATAAGCATTCGGCACCTGCGATTTCGGTGATGTGCCTTCAGTCATTAAAGCATAGATATGATAAGGTAAAGCCATCACTTCGTCAAATATTGAAGTTGGGAATTTTCGCGTATAGAATGTTGCTGCCGTAAATAAAATCGGTGCAGTTTCGCCTGCCGCACGTCCGATGCTAATTATTGCGCCGGTAAGAATATTGGGCAAGGCAGCAGGTACTACTACTTTCATTATCGATTGCCGTTTGGTTGCGCCTAATGCATAGGCTGCTTCCCGAAAACTATTCGGCACCGACTTTATCGCTTCTTCGCTGGTATTAATAATTGTTGGTAAGACCAAGATACCCAGAGTAAGCGCGCCCGACAATACGGATACACCAAAATGCAACATATTTACAAAAACTGCTAGTCCAAATAGACCGAAAACTATTGATGGCACACCGGCTAAAGTATTAATTGCAGTTCTGATTGTATTAACCAGAATACCGTCTCGGGCATATTCGGTGAGATAGATTGCGGCTAAAACACCCAATGGAAATGAAAAGAGAATTGTTAATCCTGTTAGATATAGCGTGCCGATAATTGCCGGAAATATTCCACCTTTGGTCATGCCTGCTTTTGGCGCTTCGAGTAAGAATGAGAGCGAAAGGACTGAACTGCCTTTCGAAAAAATCAAAAATAAGAAAACCAGCAGAAATAAGACGCTAACTAGTATTGACAGCCGCATCAGTATTAGCCAAAAACCCTGCTTAAATTTTCGCTTCATGAGTGTCGCTTTATTTTTCGTCGAACTGACTCAGTTATCAGATTAAATAATAAAGTCAATATAAAAAGAGCGACCGCAATACCAAAAAGTGCGTGGTAGTGTTGACTGCCCACAATTGACTCGCCCATTTCTGCGGCAATTGCTGATGTCATCGGTCGAACGGGCTGGAAAATTGATTTTGGGATGATTGCCGCACCACCCGCAACCATTAATACAACCATCGTCTCGCCAATCGCTCTGCCCAAACCAAGAATGATACTTGCAATAACTCCTGATTTTGCCGCCGGCACAACTACTTTTGATATTGTTTCCCATTTATTGGCACCCAATGCATAAGAAGCTTCACGCAGGTCTTTTGGAACCGATGATATTGCATCTTCGGTCAGACTGGAAATAATCGGCATAACCATTATTCCTAAAATGATGGCGGCAGTAAAAGCATTCAGTCCGGTTGAAAGATGAAACAGTCGCATCGTTATTGGTGCGATAAATACAATTCCAAAAAGGCCGTAAATAACCGAAGGTATTCCGGCAAGCAGTTCGATAAACGGTTTTAATATTTCTCTGGTATTAGATTTTGCGATTTCCGAAAGGTAAATTGCCGAACCAACTCCCAGCGGTATTGCAATCATCAATGCTCCGATTGTAACAATAAGCGAACCGATGATTAACGAGAAAATACCAAACTCGGGCGGGTCCTGTGTCGGATACCAGGCTTTACCGAATAAAAACTTGAATACGCCGATGTCTTTGAATATCGGATAACCCTGAACAAAAATACTGATGATAATACCCAATAGAAAGATAATTGAACATAGCGCAGCGAACAATACGAGATAATTAAATAATCTCTCTTTGGTCATTTAATACAGCGGAACATAACCCGCCTCCTGAACCATTTTCTGTCCTTGTGCGGATAAGATGAAGTTGATAAATGTTTTGGTTGCTTGTTTCGGCTCGCTACTTGTATACATATAAAGTGACCGTGCCAATTTATATGTCCCGTTTTTTACGGTTTCTAGACTAGGCATGATACTATCTATTTTCAGCGCTTTTATCTCATCGGTTAAGAAACCGATGCCAACATAACCGATCGCACCCGGCGTTTGAGCAACCGTTCCTGCAATTTCCTTATTTGATACAAGCATCAGAGAGTTTTGGAATGTTTTTTCTCCTTGCAGCACTTTTGATTTAAACACTTCAAAAGTACCCGAAGCAATATCCCTTGATATAACCACAATCGGTCGGTCTGGTCCATCAATTATTTTCCAGTTATTAATTTTACCGGTATAAATATCTTTCAATGTATTCACGTCAATTTCCGATATTGGATTTTGCTTATTGACGACAACCGCGATGCCATCTAAAGCGATTATTGTCCCAATGATATTTTCGCCTTTTTGGTTTGCAATTTGAAGTTCTTCTGGTTTTATTTCTCGTGATGCATCAGCAATATCGATATTGCCGGAAAGTAATTGTGCAATACCAACTCCCGAACCACCGCCGCGGATTGAAATCGTAATATCTTTATGACTATCCATAAATACTTCAGCTGCCCATTGTGCGATTGGTAAGACGGTTGTCGAACCGGCAATCGTAATTCGGTTATTATTTTTAGGTGACAATTTGCAACCTGAGCTGATTAATCCGATTGCAGCCGTGATTATTATTAATTTCTTCATTCAATTTTGCATATTATAACCTTACAAAATTAAAAGTCAAACCTATTGAAAACCGATAACCAAGTTAGAAGACTATGTTTTACAGAGACCTTTTTTATCTATGTTCCAAAAGCAGAAGCTACTTGTTAAAATTCTTACCAATATCATGCTGGACTTGATTTAGTATCCCGAAAAAGAGAATATTTCTCTTTAGTTTTTTTATTCGTGAGATTCGTTCATTCGTGACATGGGTTCGCATTCGCTTCACCTACGCTTCGCGTTCCGTGGTAAAAGATTGACAATAAACCATTCTGTAGTTATGATTTGGTAAAAGTATATGAAGATTAATAAGTGTTATTTCCTAGGAGCTTTTACAAAGAATGGAGGCCATTATTCTTAGCCAACGATTTCGGCTTTATATTTTTGCATTATATGTGTTAATTTCTTGGTTTATTGGATTTCTTTTAACTGGGAAATGGTACATTAATCCAAATCCAAATGGTTTATGGTTTTACTCCATCTTATCTTATTTGGTTCTACATCTTATCACTGCTCCTTTTTTTAAAACACCCAAAGATATTATAGCAAATTCTATTACTTGTCTTGCATTTATTTTTTCATTTAATTTGAATGAAATCATCTCCAGTTTCAAACCTTATATAGTAACTTTAAGATGGATTGCATTACTATATTGTTCGTTGTTATTTATTAGCGCAATTATCGCTATCTTGTCAGCTAATTCGTCAAGTAACTTCTTTAAAATTACTGGGAAGATTACATCAAAAATCTGTGACTATTTCGGGAGCGGGAAAATAGAATTCACGTTTATTGTTTTTCTGAGTATTTTTGGATTTCATCTGCAGAATACGCTCAATTTGTTATATTTTACATTTTTTTGGTTAATACTTATAACTATCGAACCATTAGAAAATCTTGCACGATTAGTTATTAATATATCAGATTTAAAAGGGTCGCTACGAGCAAGCAAACGAATTGGAACAATTAAAGCTTATGAAAACCCATGCCTTGCGTTAATCACATTGGATTCTAATGCGAAAGCAGATACTCAAGATACGTTCTGGATAATACGTGATGATAAACTTAATGCCTGCTTTCCCTTGTGCTATGCCCACCTTTCAGATGAATCTTGGTGTCGAATCTTCATATCTGATGTTCAAACTGATAATATTAGCGTAGGTGTGAACGGGGAGGTCATAAAAATACCCGAGGAAAAGTTACCAGAAAATTTAAAAACCCAAATAGAAACTGATAGAATTTTTAAAAAAAGAAACAATATATTAGGGTTTGTAGCTGAAGGGTCTTGTTTAAATCACATATATTTCGATATTGTTAATTATTGTGAACAATTATATGAAGGACGATTAATCGAAGTTCCTATAGGTGATAAAATCGTCATCTACCAAGTGACTGATGCGACGTTACGCTTTGAAAATTTAGAACAGAAAAATTCTCAAGGATTTACACGTGGTCGTGCAAGGAAAATAGGATTGTGGAATCCTGAAAAAGATAAATTCGACATTGTCGACTGGATGCCAAGCATCTATGCACCTGTTTACTTCAGTGATTCAGCAACAACAGCAACTGATCCAAACTATATTGGATATGTACCTGGATCAAATTATAGAATCAAATGGAATTCGCATCTCGGTGTAACACATAACACTGCAATTTTAGGTATTCTTGGAATTGGGAAATCATACTTAGCTTACGAATTGATTGCAAGAATGGTTAAAGATAACATAAAAGTTATATGTCTTGATATTACGGGTGAATATGAAAATTATCTGTCAACATTATTAAATAACGAGAATTCCAGCTCCAAAACTAGAATAAATAATGCAATAATTGGAAGTCGCAATAGTATTGTAACAGGAAGGAGAAGCGAAGGTGGTAATCAAAATAATTTTAAAGATTCAGTAAAAAAAGAAAGTGAATTTTTTCTAAATGATAACAACCCTGAGAAGTTGAGAATTTATAATCCTGAAAGTTTTGATGTTACAAAACAAGTGTGGACAGGTCAACGAGATCAAGACAGTACAGTTCCTTTAACGCTTGTTGAAGTAACAAAAATAATAGCAGAAGTCTTATTGTCTGTTGTAAAGCATAAAGGTTTCTCAAGAGAATTCGCAAAAGTATGTTTAGTACTTGAAGAAGCTCATTCGTTAATTCCAGAGAGGGGTTCCTTTTCCGAAAAAGATGATGAATATGCTTCAATTGCAACAGCAAAAGCAATTATGCAAGGAAGGAAATATGGTATGGGTTGCCTTGTTATTACTCAGCGTACTGCTAATGTATTAAAAAGTGTACTTAATCAATGTAACACGATTTTTGCCATGCGTGTTTTTGATGCAACAGGCATGGAATTTTTGAGAAATTACATTGGAGAAGAATATACAGATGTTTTAACTGGTTTAAAAGACCGGCATGCAGTAATATTTGGAAGAGCTTCTTCTTCGAATCAACCCATAATTATACGACTTAATGATCGAGATAATTTTGTGCAAGAGTTTAATGTTCCTGATATGAAAACTATAACTGTCCCCAATTTTAATGAAGTGTCTAGATAGAAAACTTCAACATCGACATAAAAGGAATTTAGGGACGGTTATTTTAATCTTCATAAATTTTGAGTCCCGTCCCTGTTAGACCCCGTAGGTTATCTACTCGGCAACGGAGTAGGCAAAAAAATACCATTGAAATTGATGGATATTTATAGAAATTCAATGGAAATTGGTGGAAATACAATAGAATTGATATTTGTAGAGATTCAATCGATATATGATAGAAATTTATGGAAATACAATAGAAATTAGTAGAAATTAATAGAAATTTGTTGTCACTACCACCCAAAAAACCTAAAGTTCTGTAATATTTTAAGCATTTAAAAGTTTACTTATAAGTCAACTTTTATTTAAGCGAAAATTTACTCTATCTTATTGTTTTAACGATGGTTATTGCCAATTTCGGTCAAGGGAGGGGTATTATGGGGGGTATCAGGTTTGAGATATAAAAGAGCATATAGCAAGAGAGCAATATAGCCATTTATTTAGCGATTAAGTTCGGCATCTAACAGGTTTTTAATTTCTTTATCTAAACCGGAGTATAATACAAAACTTAAATTGGTTTATTATACGAAACATTGTACGGAAATTATCAGGAAATACTTCAGAAGTATAAATACAGTAATAAACAGGATATTTAGTAGGGGATTCAATGGATGATTAAGGAGTTAAAACCCAACACCAAAGCAAACTCGGTGCTAGCCAAGCTAAAAGTGCAAAGCAAAGGGGGAATATTTTACTCTGCGAACTCTGTTCTCTGAGGTAAAAAACCACCCTCATCTTAATCTTCTCCCGTCAAGGGAGAAGAAATTTATCTTATTTTTTGTGGTAGAAAGGGTTTTGAATTATCTTTAAGTAATATCCTGTTAACCCCGCCCTTCCTAATGTCACATAATCCTAACTTAACTGTTTGTTTTATGGGAAGGGCGGGGTTAATCCTGTCAAATATTCTTCTCTGAGGTTTATTTTGATGAACTACCCCGCACCTATTTACACAAGTTATATTTGTCTATATAAAAGACTATGGTTAGACTGTTTTCTTCTGAGGAATAGGTGCGGGGCTTACTTGTATTCGATTTTGAGGCGGTGGCGATTGAATACGGCGATTTCATATTCTGTATTCATTATATAGGTATCGGTTGGGCAGGATTCAACACACTGCGCACAATGAATACATCTATCATTGTGTAATAGCATCTTGAATTTCTTTTTTGGCTTATCGGGTGCATCCGGGTTAACTACGTCATCGGCCCCGTTAGATAATCTCTGATTACTGGGGTTTTCTCCTACTAATTTACTATCATATCTAACGGGGTCAACCCTAATAATTTCAATCGCCTCGGCTGGGCAATCACGAATACAAATCATACAACCGATACATTTGGCTGAATCAAAAACCGGCGTGCCCCGAAAACCTTTTGGTACCTGCAGTTTTTCAAATGGATATTTTACCGTAGCCGGTCGCTTAAACAGGTGCCTAAATATCTCAGGTAAAAATGCTGCAAATTTAGTCTTCACCCCGCCCCCCCTTCTCTAATAATTACCGATTTTGATAGAATCTTGGATGAATCAACAAATTTATAAGTAACCGCTATTGAAAATATATAATTTTTAGGAGGGGCGGGGTTCATTCTATACAATCCTTAACCACGAAATCCATTTGAACACGAATAACACTAATAAACGAATCCCACGAATGATTGATTGAAGTTGAAAAATCTTTTATTCGTGTAATTTGCTCAATTCGTGAAATTCGTGGTAATCTCTTCGCTATATTAATTCGTAGTTTCATTTCAAAATTCCTTTCAGGATAATTACGATTAGTAACTGTAATACTGCCAATGGTGCCAGCCATCGCCAGGAGAAATTGACCATCTGGTCAATTCTGATTCTGGATGTGGCTGCTCGCATCACTGAAAGTAAAAAGATAATTATTAAAGTCTTGATAATAAAATTGACAAGTCCCCAGATAAGCCCGCCAGGAAATCCTGCCATAAATACAGTTGCGATAAAACCGGCGCCAACCACCATTTCAATATCTGCCATCAACCTAAAAAACGCGAGTTTCTTGCCCGAGTATTCGGTAAATGTGCCGCCAACAATTTCAGTCTCAGCATGCGGAATATCAAATGGCACACGCTCTAATTTTGCCTGCAGACAAATTAAGGCAACAAAGAATCCAATAATATTAACTAAAAGCAATAATGGCCTTGCCTGATAAAAACTTGCGATTTCTGCCAATCTCCATGAGTCAGCAAGAATTGCCGGGCTCAGAACTGCCAAGAGTAACGGCACCTCATAACCAAATAACATTGTTAAAACCCGGGCACCGCCAAGTGTTGAAAATGGATTGGTCGAGTGCCAACCGGCAAGAAAGAATATTAAAGTCGGCAAGCTTAATAGATAGGCAACAACAATTACATCGCCAGGAAATGAATTGAATGAAACCGTACCAACCGAATAATGCCATAATGGAAGATACATTGCAACGAGCGTGACAATCGCCAAACCAAAGACCGGCAATGCCGAAAACATACCCTTGTCTGCTTTTTCCGGTACGATATCTTCTTTGGACAGAAGTTTTATAAAATCAGCGATTGGCTGCAGGATACCAGCGCGACCAGTATGTAAAGGACCATAGCGGTTCTGCAAACGGGCATAGATTTTACGATCAAACCATTCGCAGAATGTCGAATAGATAAACAAAAATAGAATACCGGGATAGACAAAAAGATAAAGTAGTGTCTTTAGAACGGCCATGCTACATCCTTTAACCACGGATTTGACTGATTTAACGGATTAAAGAAAATGAGACCGCTGAAAACACAGAAGACACAGAAAATGACACTTGGTATTAATTCAGTGCTTTCAGTGACTTCAGTGGTTAAAGAAAAAATCTGTCTAATCCGTGTAATCTGTGGTTTCATACTTTCTTGAAGGATGCTTGCCAAATATCCGAGATATTATTAGCAAGTTTGATATTCTTATAATATTCGATTGACCATTTTCTCAATTGGCTAAAGAACATTCTTTTTTCTTCACCAGTTTTAGAGTCAACCAAAGTAACACTGCGCTCGGCACAGCAGATACAAGGGTCGATTGCGGCAAAAATCAAAGGAATGTCCGCAACAAAACCATGCTTAAGCATCTCGATTGTTGCGGCATAATTGGCTAATGTCGGTGCGCGCACTTTAAGCCGTTCTGGTTTGTCTGTGCCATTAGATTTGATATAATGCATATTTTCACCGCGCGGTGCTTCATAGCGACTCACCACTTCGTTCTCTTTAACTCTTCTTGGCGCTTTCACTTTTATTTCACCGGGCGGTAAGTTTTTGACCAGATATTCGCACATCTTATAAGATTCGATTAATTCCTTGATACGCACGACCGCTCTGCCTAAAACATCACAACTGTCAGCAGTGCAGACTTCAAATGGGAGCTCGGCATAAACCGCATACGGGTCATCGCGACGAACATCTCGTGGAACTCCGGATGCCCGCAATGTCGGACCGACGGCGCAGAGCGATACTGCCTGCTCTTTAGTTAATTTACCTACGCCGGATAACCGAGCAATAAAAGTCGGCTCGGTCACACCGATATTCAAATAGTAATTAGTCCGGCTCTTTAAAACTTCTAACCCGTCAAGAATCTTCTGTTTTTGTAAATCGTCAATGTCCCGCCGTGCACCGCCAAATGTATTGATTGAATAATGAACACGGTTGCCCGAGATAATTTCCAGTAAGTCCATTACCACTTCGCGGTCGCGCCAGGTGTACATAAAGAATGTATCAAAACCAGCTTCATGGCCGGCGATTCCCATCCAAAGTAGATGGCTGTGTATACGTTCGAGTTCGGCAACAAGAGTCCTGATAAATAAACCGCGTGGGGCTGGTTCTAATTCCATTAGTTTTTCAACTCCCTGGCAATAACACATGGCATGCGAATTCGAACAGATTCCACAGATTCGTTCAGTGAGATATAGATTTTGGATATAGTTTCGCTCTTCGGCTAACTTTTCAATTCCGCGATGATTATAACCGAGCTTTAAATCGGCATCTTTGATGACTTCTCCGTCAAGCGTCATCCGCAAGCTGATTGGTTCTTTTAATGCCGGATGTTGTGGTCCGATTGGTACTTTAAACTCTGCCATTTTAATACACCTTTAACCACGGATTATACTGATTTAACGGATTAAAGAATTTAAAAGAAATCTGTGTAATCCGTTTAATCTGTGGTTTCATATTTTTTTTATTCTTCTCCTGGGATAATTTCTGGCGGTCTTTCATATTTCCAATCCTTGCGTAAAGGATATACACCCTGAGGCCAGTCGTCGGGTAACAATAAAGACCGCAAATCGGGAATATTTTCAACAATAATTCCGAACATATCCGGCAACTCGCGCTCATAAAGAATTGCTCCGGGAATAACCTCGCAAATCGAAGGAATCTTCGGGTCTGTTCTCGGCGTTAATATTCGAACTGTAATTACCGAGAATTCATTGGCGAAATGATAAAGAATTTCAAAGTTCTCTCCTTTATCAACTCCAGTGATAGTTGAAAGATGAGTAAAGCCCAATTGCTCTTTTAAGAATCTGACCGTTTCCAATAAGTTCTCACGATTTACTTTTACGTAGATGCGTCTTGAAGCAGGATTGGTAATCTCAACAACTTTCGATTGCAAAGTGTCTTTAATTTTGTTAATTATAGTTTCGTCGTTCACCCCGCACCTCCTTCTTTAATAATCATGAACTTTATTAGATTCTTCAACGAATTAACAAACTTATAAACAACTGATATGGAAAATATATAATTATTAAGAGGAGCGGGGTTCATTTCTTTTCCAAAGATTTTAAGAGTGTATACACTCCGTTAATAACAGTATCTGGTCGAACCGGACAGCCAGGAATATAAGCATCGACTGGAATAACCTGGTCAATGCCGCCTAAAATATTATAAGCACCACGATAAACATCGCCGGAGAGTGCGCACGAGCCAACCGCGACCACAAACTTTGGTTCGGGTACCTGTTCATAGATTCTGATTAATCGGTCTTTCATCTGGCGCGTTGCCGGACCAGTCGCAATGATAATATCGGCATGGCGCGGAGTTGCTTTGAGTAATACGCCAAATCTTTCTAAATCAAAACGCGGGGTCAATGCGGCAACAATCTCAATATCGCAGGCATTACAGGCGCCTGAGTTAAGATGTAAAATCCACGGCGATTTTAGCCGTGACCAGTGAATTAACCGCTCAAACATCCTGACTCCTCGTGACTAATGCCAGAATTGAAAGGAAAATCATCCCGAGATAGAAAATACCAAAATAAACTAGTGGTCCTTTTGGTACAGTGGCGACAACCAATGCAGCAACATGCATCATGGTAAAGAATAAAGCAACGAAAAAGAATAATCGGTAACCAAATTGAATCTTGTATCCGGGAATATCTTCACCGCAAGCATAGGTCGTTAATTTGCCGGCAGTCGTTTTTCCTTTTGCCGCAAACCCAGCTGAAATGCGATACAAGACGAAGTAGATTAAGAGAAAGATTACAAAACTAATTAATGGCGACAGTAAAATATCAATCGGTTTCATATTTTAATATTTTTTAACCGCGGATTTGACTGATTTAACGGATTAAAGAAAATAGGAAAAATCCGTCTAATCCGTGTAATCTGTGGTTTCATGACTTTATCCTTTTAGTCTGGTTAATTTTCTTATATCAAGACTCTTGGTGTGGCGGTAGATATTGATAATTATTGCCAATGCGGTTGCGACCACACTTACCTCGACAACAATAAATGTTATGGTTAAACTCTGTGCTACATAAATATTATTGTGTTCATAACCGGAAACAATCAATGCCAAAGTTACGCCTTTGGCAATGACTTCGATGCCGATAAAGAGCTTGATTAAATTTTTCATCGTTAATAAACAATAAATACCGATAAAAACTAACGCCGCAACAAATCCCATATTTAAGAGCCAGTAATTACTCATCTTATCCTTTATTTAATTGTAACCTCGAATATACACGAATAAAACGAATGGAGCGAATTTTTTCCGTAATTGAAATTTTTATTTGTGCTATTCGCATATTAGTGTTATTCGTGTTCTCGTTTCTATTTATCATTTTTATCCCTTTTTCTAAACAAGGCAATTACTGCGAAAACCCCGGCAAAGATTACACCAATCTGTCCGACTAAATCAAGTGTCCGCTGTCCCCACAAAACCTGTCCGAAACTACCGGTTGGCGATGGGTATTTGATTGTAGTCAATCGGTTGATTAAAGTTTTCATAACAATAATATCAATTATTATAAATAAAATAAAGAATATTGGAAAGAGAATGCTCACAACTTTGCTTTCCCGTACATCTTCATCGCTTTTAGTCAATGCGATGGTTGAGATAAAGAGGACAGTAATCAGTCCGGCAACAACCGAAATCTCAAACACGCCGGCATACGAAGCATTCATTCTAAAGAATATAATAGCCAGGAAGATGCTTGCAATCGCCAAACTTATCGCAGCCTTTAATAAATCCCGTAAGAGCACTGCCAGTATTGAGAAACCGACCAAAGCAATTAAGAGTAAAATCTGTATCATAAAATCTTGCCACGGAGGCGCAGAGCACACAGAGTCTTTCTTTCTTTTTCTTCTCCGTGAACTCCGTGTCTCTGTGGCATATTTATCCTTTTCTAAAATCTAAATAAATTAATTGTATAGTTAACACCGGCGGATAAAACATTCGTTGCTGGCGCGAGCCATGATTTTATTATCAAAGGGAAAAGTACACCAATCGCAATACAGATTAGAGCAAGTAAGATGGTTGAAAAAGACATCCAGAACGGAGCTTCTTTAATGTCTTTCCATGTTTCATTTAATTTACCAAAGAAAGCCCGGCGTTGAATCACCAGATAATACCAGAGGGTAATAACACTTGCCAATACTGCTATCACAGCAAAACCGTACGATTTTGCCTGAACCAGTGCGATGATAATGATTAATTTTGACCAGAAGCCATTTAATGGCGGGACACCGGCAATTGACAGAGAGCCAACTGCGCTGGTTGCGGCGGTTATCGGCATCCGTTTTGCAAGACCGCCCATTTTGTCCAAAGCGCGGGTGCCGGTTGCTTGCTCTATTGCCCCGGAATTTAAAAAGAGCAGTGATTTAAAGATTGCATGGTTAAACAAATGGAAAAGTCCGCCAAGAATTCCCAAAGGCGTACCGAGTCCGATTCCCAGAATAATATAACCGATTTGACTGATTGACGAATAAGCAAGCATTCGCTTAATGTCATTCTGGCTGAATGCAATGATTGCCCCAACCAGTATCGAAATTACACCAAGATACATCAGCACACTTGATACCGCAGAGCTCAAGCCAAAAACATTTATGAAAATTCGGGTCATCGCATAAATTCCCGACACTTTTATTAACACGCCGGAAAGCATCGCGGATATTGGTGCAGGGGCTGAAGGATGAGCGTCAGGTAACCAGGCGTGGAACGGAACGATTGCTGCCTTTAAGCCAAAACCAAAAATAAACAGTGCGGTGCAGAACCCGACTAAATATTTACTATTTAATAGCTGGAATCCCAGCGCAACATCGTGCAGGCGCAGGCTGTCAGTAAACCCAAATATTATTGCAATACTGATAAGAATAAAAGCAGTCGCAACTGCGGAAAGCATCAGGTATTTAAACGACGCCTCCAGCTCATCTTGACCCAACCCATATGCAACTAAAGCATAAGAAGCGACAGCTGCAACTTCTAAAAAGATATAGATACTGAAAAGGTCGGTTGCTAACACCAATCCGTTCATGCCAGTAATCATCAATAAAAATAGCGCATAGTAAATCGCTTTTGAACCGTAATGCTCCATATAATTAATCGAATATAAGCCAACTGCAAAACTGACTAAAGCAATTAAGAAAAGCATGAGCAAACTAAATCCATCAAGGGCAAGTGTAATATTCATTTGCTGACCAAACCAGACAAATTGCCTAATTCCAGTCCCAGAGCTAATTATTTGCCGACCGATAGTTATTGAATAAATCAAAAGGAAAAGCAAGGTAATATTAGTTAAGGCGTCTGGTAGAAATCTTTTCGATATCTTACCAATCAACGGCATCAAACTTGCCAAAACTAACGGAACCAGAATAAATGTAAATACCATATTTATTTAATATTTTTTAACCACGAAGACACAAATAAATCGAATCTTTCCCAAATTTTCAATTATTATTCGTGCTATTCGCATATTAGTGATATTCGTGTTCTCATATTTATTTTATAAGCTTTCCAATAAATAAAATTATTATCACGAGTCCGGCAATACACCACGCAAGATAATTAGCATAATTACCCGAATGCGCCCAGCTTAATGCACGGGAAAAAGTTCTACCGATAAATGTCACAAACTTTTCATAAATCCAGTCAATTGTACGGTCAACACCAATATACAGAATATAAGAAAGACCTTTTAATACTTTTACGCCCTGTTCATGCAGGTCAAAAAATCTCGCTTCGGATTTATTATAGAGTGCTTTAAGAATTGGTAAATTATGAATCGGCTCTGATGCCAAATAAGCTCTCTTTTCACCGCGGTTCCATCCATAAAAGTGAATCGCTAAAGCAATGAATAAACAAAGGATTGAAATCATCGCAATCGGATTACCCAAAGCGAGTCCGTGCCGGGAGAAATCAAGATGTTCACCCACCGGAACGTGCCCTTCCAAGATTGGCTGGATAAATAATGTCAATGGCAATTTATTATAGACGCCAAATAAGATACAAAGTCCGGCAAGTATAATCATTGGAATTAAAACCGGGCTTTCGCTTTCTTTTACTGGTTTTATTTCTTTTGACCGCGGTCCCCAGAAGGTTGAATGACCTGCTTTTAAGAATGAAGCAAAAGTAAAGATTGCGCCAACCCATGCGGCAATTGTAAAGATTATATAACCGGTTTCTTTAGAACCATGAAAAATCATTTCTTTGGATACAAAACCATTCAGGGGCCAGATACCAGAAATCGCGGCGGCGCAAACGGCAAAGCACAGTGCAGTAACAGGCATCTCTCGATAAAGACCGCCCAGTTTTTTTAACTCGGTTGTTCCGGTCCGGTGTTCAACTGAACCAGCGCTTAGGAACAGCCCGCATTTATACATTGCGTGGTTAATCATGTGAAATACGCCACCAGCAATGCCAATTGGAATACCTGTGCCAATTCCAAGTATCATGTAACCGACCTGACTGATAGCATGAAACGACAATAATTTTTTGAAATCTTTCTGGATAAGCGCCATAAATACGGCAAGTACAATTGTTGCCGAGCCAATTATCATTAGTGTAACACAAAAGGCGCTGTTAACCTGAAGTTTGAAGAAATCAAGCGAGATACGGGTAAGCAAGTAAATGCCCAAGAGTTTTTCAAATGATGCCGGCAAGAATGCCATTACACTAACCGGCGCATCGATTGCCGCATCCGGAATCCAGGTGTGGAAAGGCATCGCACCAGCTTTGCCAATCGCACCAATCATCATCAAAAAAAAGCTGACTGCGGTCAAGCCGTGTGGCGTAATTGAGATGTCCGACATCTTAAGTGTTCCGGTTGCGTACCAGAGTATTCCTATACCAAGTATCATGCAAAAATCACAGAACCCGCTGATAATAAAACTTTTTACGGCAGTCCGATATGATTCCTTACCGCCAAGTGTAATAAGACCATAAAGGGTTAATAAAAGTCCTTCCCAGAAGAAGACTAATAGGACAAAGTTATTTGCCAGCACTGCGCCATTGGCTAAAGCAGCCGTCAAAAATACATATCCGTAATATTCCCGAATTCGATTGTGCCCGCGCATCTTTATCGTTGAGTAAAGCGCGATTAAAAATAGAAATCCTGACAGCCCCAGTAAAATAAAACTGCTAAAATGATAAAGTCTTAAATCAAAATCAATTCCTATCCCAGCCCATGGGATAATATAGTTTAAATTTTTAACTCGGAATAGCACCAAAGCAACATAGAAAATAACACCAGCCCCGATTACTGAAATGATTTCTCGGATAAGTTTAGTTTTAGAAGGAATGAGAAAAGAGATTATCCCAAGTCCGATTGGTAAAAGAATAGGAATTAACAAGTTTGCCGGTGTCATCTCAAAGCTCCCATGCGAAAAATCTCAGAAACTGCTACACCGACTAATTTTGTCGGGAATGCGATAAAAATTCCGCCTAGTAAAGAAAGTACCGCTAAAACGATTACGACAAAGAGCATGCCCGGAGTCTTTTCAGGGACCGCCAATTTTGTTTCGCCTAAAAAGACCATATTAAATAACCGAAACAGATAGAGCATTGTCAGTACCGCAACAAATAATGCCAGAGCTGCAACCCAGATTTTACCAGCCTGAATCGTACCCATGATCACCATAAATTTGGAAAAGAAACCGCCGAATGGCGGGATACCAATAACCGAGAACGCGCAGAATAAAAACGTGATTGCTGTAATCGGCATTGTTTTAATTAGCCCGCCCAATTCTCTAATATCGCGCTTGTGGGTATTATGTTCAACAATCCCAGCACACAAAAAGAGTCCGGCTTTAGCCAAGCCATGCATCAATAGAAATAATAAAGCACCAGTTACGCCGACCGGATTCAATACTGATAAACCTAAGAAAATATAACCAATTTGGCTGACGGTTGAATAGGCAAGGATGCGTTTTAAGTCATTTTCTACTGTTGCGGCCCCGGCGGCAACCAGACTGGATATGACAACAATAATTGGCAGTGCTTGCTGCCAACCGACAGGTAAAACAAATGTCCAGCAAAATAGACGGGCAAATGCGTAGACACCAATCTTAACTAAAACTGCGGCATGAAGCAAAGCAGTAACGGTCGATGGTGCAACGCCAGCATCGGGAAGCCAGGTATGTAAAGGCACGGTTGCTGATTTAGAAAACATACCAAATAAGATTAATAGCACCGATAATCCGGGAATCATAACACCGCGCATCGCAGTAATATCAAAAGTGCCGGTCTTATTATAAATGAGAATAAACCCTAAAAGCATTACGACCGCACCAAAAAATGTTACCAAGAATGCCTTGTCGGCTTTGATAATAAACTCTTTTTTTCGATAAAAACCGATTAATCGCCAGCAAGCAATTGCCGCGATTTCCCAGAACAGGTACATAAAAATGAGATTGGCAGAATAGACCAACCCCATCATTGCACCGATAAATAATAGAACGATTAAGTAATATTCGTTCTGGTTTTCGTCATGTGAAACATAACCGATTGAATAAATAACAATCAATGCGCCAATTGAAGAAGATACAATCGACATAAAAATTGAAAGTGCATCGACAATCAGTGTAAAGTCAAACCCCAGAACCATCATTTTGCGAATAACAAGCTCGCTGCCATGCAGGGCAAACGGGATTAACATCGAAGCGAAGAAAGCAGTTGCCAGCCCGATTAATATCGCCCAGACCGACCTTACTCTTTTAGAAATCAATCCGGCAAGGGGAATGGTCAGAGAGCCGATAATTGGGACAAAAATTGTTAAAAGTACTATGGTTTGAGTTGTCATTCGACGCTGAAGTATATGAAAAATAGAGTAAAAGTCAAGATAGTGAATAATACAATTAGAATGAGTTCTGAATAAATCTTTTGCCACGAATGACACGAATTAAACGAATGACACAAATCTTTAATTTTTATACTCATTCGTGATATTCGCCTATTTGTGTTATTCGTGTTCGCTCTTTTTCAGAGTTGTATAAAATTTCTTGACAAGCTATTTTATGCAAAGTATCTTATAATAAGTATTACATCGAAAGGAAAGCTTATGAATAAATCTTTTTTAATAATTGGCGTTACATTATTATCATTAAGTATAACATTTATTTTCGGAGCTACGCAAGAACACGAGATGTTGGTGAGTGTGTATGCATCGCAATATTCAATACCAATACTAGAAGATGCCGGACTTTACATTTATGCCATCGAAGATGGTTACATTCGTGGTGCGATTACTCCAAGTAATATCAATAAACTTACTGCATTAGGATATAAATACGAAATTCTCATCCCGGATATGGTCAAGTATTCAGAACAGGTCGCACCCGGACCAGATTTAGGTCGCTACCATTCTTATCAAGAAATTATGGACACCTTTAATCTTGTTGCAAATAACTATCCAAATCTTTGTCATCTCGATACCATCGGTCAATCACCGACTGGTAGATACTTACTTGCCCTTAAGATTTCTGAAAATGCCCAACAAGAAATGCATCGACCGCGTATGCTTTGGGACGGCACAACTCACGGCAATGAAAATATCGGCACGGAAGTTTGCTGGTATATAATGCAGCAACTCATTTTTAAATACGGACTTGACCCGTCAATCACTAACCTTGTCAACACTCGAGAGATTTGGATAATACCGTGTATCAATCCTGAAGGATTAATTAATCGCACCCGAGGAACCACGGTTTGTCAAGACCTTAATCGTGACTATGGTTATGCCTGGCGCACTGGCTCTGGGTCAGGTATGAGCACTCCTTGGAGCCAACCCGAAACGCGCGGCTTTCGTAACTTTTTACAAAAGCATCCGTTTGCTCTTCATATGACATATCACAGTGGTGCAACATCGGTAATGTGGCCCTGGAGTTATTCGACCATCGCAACGCTGGATAGTATTTCTCATGCCGAGCTTTGCAACCGCTATCATAATTATACTGGTTATTCTGCTTATCAGATTTCACGCGGTTTATATGTCTGTTATGGAACCGCAACTGATTTCTCGTATGGCGAAGAAGGTGCACTCGGACTCGCGGCTGAGATTTCAACTGGTCAACCACCGGCAGTTAGTCAAATTGACACTATTGCTCACGCCAACTGGACCGCTAGTAAAGACCTGATGATTCGCTGTGCCTACGGTATTCGCGGTGCGATTACCGACTCTATTACTGGAACATCCATCAAAAAGGCAATAGTCGTACCTAACCCGCCTAATTGGGTAACATATACTGATACCTGTGGCTGGTATTTCAAATATGTTCAACCTGGCAACCATGCTATTACAGTATTTGCTGACGGCTATCTTCCAAAAACTATAAATGGCGTAACAGTTCCAACCGACAGCTATATTGAAGTCGATATTCAGCTTAAACCTGACTCGATTGCTAAGATTACCGGTTACAAACTTGCAACCTGGATTTGTCCGAGTACGACCGCTGCGGGTAACACGATGGGTTTCTGGGCACTTGGTCCTCGTGATGGCAGGGCACATAAACTTTCCACTCGCGGTTCGGTAGTAATCGAAATGAGTCGACCCGTAATGGATATTATCGGTATTGACTTCACGGTCTGTTCGATAAGTAGCAAACCATGCTCCGTTTTCGTTTCTGATACGGGCTGGACTGGTTCCTGGCATTTATGTGCTTATGGCACGGGCAATATTTATTGTGACTTAACTACTGCCGGCACTAATGTCGCTCGCTATATTAAAGTAGCAGATGCCAATCAGAATTACGAGTTGGATGCGATTGAAACCGGTATTTCACCTGCAATTGCGGAACTACCAACATATGATATACGTCCTTTAATCTTAACCGTTAAACCGAATCCATTTAGACATATAACACAAATCAGGTGGCAAGCACCAGCAAATAGTAATACTCGTCTGAAAATCTTTAACGTAACCGGTCGACTGGTCAAAGATTTTTTTGCTCTTACTGACAACCAAAACCTAATAACTAACAACTGTATTATCTGGGACGGAAAAGACAATTCGAGCAAACAATTACCAAAAGGTATTTATTTTGTACAGTTGCAAAATGATAATTATAAACAAGTAGAAAAAGTGGTCCTGACCAAATAAAGATTGTTTTTTGCACATTATAATAGAGCTACTCAAGTCTATTTTCAATAATGAAAAACTTAAGAAAATATGGTAAAGCACCATTTAGTGTCGTGGTGGTTCATGGAGGTCCTGGCGCGGCGGGTGAAATGAAACCGGTTACTTTAGAGTTGTCCAAAACGTGTGGTGTTTTAGAACCTTTGCAAACTGCGACTTCGATTAATGGACAAATTAAAGAGCTGAAAAACACACTAAACAAACACGCAAAACTTCCTGTAACTTTGATTGGTCATTCCTGGGGCGCATGGCTTAGCTTTATATTTACTGCCAAAAATCCTGCGTTCGTAAAAAAACTTATTCTTGTTAGCAGTGGTCCTTTTGAAGAGAAATTTACAGCAAGAATACAAGAAACCAGACTGAAACGTCTCAATAAAAAGGACAGAGAAGAAGTAAGTGCAATTGCTGAAATTTTAAACAATCCTACAACTAAAGATAAAAACAAGGCGTTAGCGAGATATGGAACACTACTTTCAAAAGTTGATTCATTTGACCCCGTGAAAGAAAAATCAGAAATAATTGAATGTAACGCTAAGATTTTTCAGAAGGTGTGGAAGGAAGCGGTTAAACTAAGAAAGAGCGGTAACCTCTTAGAATTCGGTAAATATATCCAATGTCCAGTTATAGCGATTCATGGTGACTATGACCCACACCCAGCCGAAGGCATACAAAAACCATTGTCTCATATTCTCAAAAACTTTCGATTTATCCCGCTCCTTTTGACACAAAGAAAAAGATTAGCATCGAAAGAACGATACTCAACAAAAACACACATATCAAAAGAGGCGGGATTTATTCTGCTAAAAAATTGCGAACACACACCATGGCTTGAACACAAAGCGAGAGATAAATTTTTCAGAATCCTAAAATCAGAAATTTAGTTTAATTTATTTCGGTAAGTAAATCTGTAGGGGTTTGACCCCTTAATGGATAACTAATCTTAGAATTTTCTAATCTTTTTATCTGTAATCTTTTATTCTTTCAATCTTCAAATCTGTAATTTTCCAATCTTAGAATTACGGTATGCCGTATGTAGCAAGCACTTGACAAAGAGGATTTTAAATATATGCTAATAAAGAACAATGCATAATAAAGGTAAAAAGAAAAAGCTTGGAGGGTAAAATGAAAGTATATAAAGTGGTGATTATACTATTAGTTCAACTATTGTGTATTTTTACAATCTCTGCGCAGCAAGGTGGAATGGATTGGACGCAAGCAACCGCAAGCGCCGGATGGTCAGCAAGAAATAGACACACATCGGTAACCTTCGACAATAAAATATGGGTTCTTGGGGGAAGAGAGGACAGTATCAATAAGAACGATGCCTGGTATTCAACAGATGGTGTGAACTGGACGCAAGCAACCGCCAATGCTGAATGGACAGTAAGAGATCGGCACACTTCGGTTGTGTTTGACAATAAGATGTGGGTGATGGGTGGACGCGGAAATGGTAACACTCTTAAAAACGATGTCTGGTATTCTACGAATGGCGTGAACTGGACTCAAGCTACTGCTAATGCTGAATGGAGAGGAAGATGGGATCACGCTTCGGTTGTGTTTGACAATAAGATGTGGGTGATGGGTGGACGCGGAAATGGTGACACTCTTAAAAACGATGTCTGGTATTCAACCAATGGCGTGAACTGGACTCAAGCAACCGCCAATGCTGAATGGACAGCAAGAGATCGGCACGTTTCGGTTGTGTTTGACAATAAGATGTGGGTGACGGGTGGAACGGACGCAAGTTATTATAGAAACGATGTCTGGTATTCAACCAATGGTGTGAGCTGGACACAGGCAACGGCTAATGCGCAATGGTTACCAAGGTTTAGACACACTTCAGTTGTTTTTGATAATAAGATATGGGTAATCGGCGGATGGTTTGGCGATGATCCAATGGCCGATGTCTGGTATTCTATCGATGGAGTGAACTGGACACAAGCAACTGCCAACGCTGGTTGGTCAGCGAGGTATTCTCACACATCGGTTGTTTTTGATAATAAGATATGGGTGATGGGTGGATATATTAGCTACATCAGCCCTTATTACAAGAATGATGTCTGGTATTCGAGAGGTTTTATTATTACCTTAACTTCCCCTAACGGTGGTGAGTTCTGGGCAGGTGGAAGCAATCACATAATTAAATGGAGAACAATTGGTTCTGGTTTTACCCGATATAGATTACTTCTTTCCAGAAATGGCGGTTCTACTTATTCAGATACTATTGCTTATAATGTAGCATCAACTGAAACAACATATAATTGGACTGTTCCTGAGATCAACTCTATAACCTGTCGAGTGATGGCACAGATGTTAGATACCGATGATTCGGTGATTGGTCATGATGCAAGTGATTCAAACTTTACCATCACAACTCAGCCGACGGTAAGAGTAGTTTCACCCAATGGCGGAGAATTATGGGCAGGTGGAAGCAATCAAACAATTAAATGGTGGGTAGTCGGTTCTGGTTTTACACGATATAGATTACTTCTTTCCAGAAATGGTGGTTCTACTTATTCAGATACTATTGCTCATAATGTAGCGTCAACTGAAACAACCTATAATTGGTTAGTTCCGACTTTGAATTTGAATACTTGTCGGATAATGGTACAGATTTTGAATGCCGGTGGTTCGGTCATAAACCAAGATGCGAGTGATGGGAATTTTACGATTCAAACTACAGTAACTTTGGTTTCACCTAATGGTGGTGAAGTTTGGGAAGGTGGAAGTAATCAGATAATCAAATGGCGAACTATTGGCTCAGGTTTTGCACAATATAGATTACTATTTTCATGGTTTGGTATATTATATAATGATACGATTGCTCATAATGTTGCACCGAGTGAAACAACCTATAATTGGACTATTCCTATGATACCTTTATGGTCTTGTCGAGTGATGGTGCAAATTTTAGATACAGGTGATAATATCATATCACAAGATGAAAGTGATGGACAGTTTACAATTCAGATGTTAAGACTCATATCACCTAATGGTGGCGAAATTTGGTACGGAGGAAGTAATAAAACTATCAGATGGCGAACAGATAATGCTTCCGGGCTAAACCAAAGACTTCTTCTTTCAACAAATGGTGGCGCAACTTATCCCGATACGATTGCTTATAATATTGCACCGTATGAGACAACCTATAATTGGAGTGTGCCTTTGATTAACTCTACAACCTGTCAAGTGATGGTGCAGGAATTTGCGGGTAGTTTTGTTGTGTTCCAGGATGCAAGTGATGGGAATTTTACAGTAACGACAACAGGTATTGAGGAAATCACCAACTTATCTATACCAACGATATTCTCTCTATCATTGAACTCTCCAAATCCCTTTTCACGGTTTACAGAAATCCGATATAGCATCCCAATAATAACTGAAATTAAGATTAGTGTTTTTAATTCTTTTGGTAATGAAATAATGACTCTTGCTAATAACAAACAGAGTCAGGGTTGGTATTCAGTAAGATGGGATGGTAAAGATAATAAAAGTAAGGTCTGTCCATGTGGAATTTATTTCTATCGATTAGTTACAGACAAATATCAAGCAAGGGGAAAGATGCTGTTGTTGAAATGATTGACAAAGAGGAGTGAGAAGATGGGATAAACAGCGAAATTCTTAATTTCTCTCAGTATGACAAATGGGCGGAGAGCAATCTCCGCTCTTTATTTTTGAGTCTTAGGTCTGATAGACCCAGTAGGTTACCTATTGGGTTATGGAGTAGGTCATCTACTTGGTAATCTACTAGATAATCTGGTAGGTAATCATCTAAGTAACCTACTAGACAACGGGTTAGGTAATATAGTAGATGACCTAGTAGGTGAACCGGGGGGTTAGGGGGTAGGTCACCTAGTAGGTGACCCGGTAGGTAACCTACCGGCTTATCTGGTAGATGACATAGTAGGTAACCGAGTAGGTCAAACCCACGGGGGACTTGAAGATTCTAAGATTACACCATACAAAGATTGGAAGATTGCGGGAAGCGATGCTCAATCCGATTGAAGCATTAAGCTACGAGTAAATTTATATAAATTTACTCGGTAATAATTATTTCTGTTAATTTATCTCTTTGCAGAGAGCTCTGAATAAGTCGTATTTTGTCACCCCGAACTCGATTCGGGGTCTCGTAACTCCAGATTTTATTAGAACCTGTCCTGATGAAAATCAGGATGCTGAATCAAGTTCAGCATGACACCCTGCGCAACTATAGACTTTCGCAGAGTTCTCTTGTATTGCCATTGACAAAAAACATTAGTAGATTTATGATTATGCGTGTACTGTTGCAGAATATAGGAAATTATAAATTGTGTTTCGAAAAGAAGCAAATTTTAATTAATATAGGAGACCAAAATGTGCGAATTTTGTCAGGAACACGGCGAAGGTAAAAAGTGGTACCTTCAAATGAAGAACTATTCAAGAGCATTACTGCTGGAAGAGCTATCTGAGGAAAAACAGAAAATTGTCGGTACTAAAACCAGAGGTGAATGGGTTCGGAATTTCTTTAACACTTTTTCACTTCATAAGCAAGAAGAAAAACAAGAAACCGAATCACAACAAGCTCCACCACAACCATCTAAACCCCCACCAACTGAACAAGAAATTACAAGAAATCAGCAAGTTGAACATTTTGGGCAGGTGCTGCCGATTGAGGATGTAGAACAAGTTATTGATTTAGTTAGCACGATTACCAGATTACCTTGCGGATGTCGGTATATCACGACCGGTAAAGCCGATGAACGGTATTGCTTTGGTGTTTCAATCGGACCGCTCGGCACAAAAGGAACTGAACCGGATTCATCGTTTGAAATTCTTACCAAGCAAGATGCCAAGAAATTGTTTCATAAGTTCGACAAAGAAGGGTTGATGCATTCAATCTGGACCGGTGTATCACCATATATTATCGGCTTGTGTAATTGCGACCATGATTGCAGTGCATACCGATATTATATTGAAAAGAATGGCGCGCCGATTTTCTTCCGGGCTGAATATATCTGCCAGACCGACTGGAATTTATGCACCGGATGTAAATCGTGTATGAAACAGTGCCAGTTTGCGGCGATGTTTTATTCGTCAACCAATACCAAAGTTTATATCGACCCGACTAAATGTTTTGGCTGCGGCGTGTGTCGTGCTGCATGTAAAAAAAATGCAATTACACTTATACCAAGAGAAAAAAATAAAGAAGCAGCAAATATCTGGCTAAAGAAATAAACTAATAATTAAAACAATCTTTTTTCAGAATCATTAAAGATATAAAGCGTATCAATCCTTATTATCGAGTGTTGACAATTGGTTTTATTGTTTATAATATAGAGCCGTGGTGACTAAACCACATATATTATTAACAGTTAGGGAGATAAAACATGCATTAAAGTTTGCGAATAACATTAATATTATTATCAGCAGTAATTTTAATGAATAGTTGTACAAAAAAGCAACCGAACTATTATCTGAAGATAGAAACTGACGGCAGAGAAGCAATTGTAGGTAGATTCCCAATTTCTGACACAAAAGCACAAAATGTTAACTGTTATCATTTTATTTATGATGAAAAAGGGCGGCTCGCCAAAGTTGAACGTCTAAAATCAGGGAAATTATCTAAAGGCTCATATTCTGGAGAAAATATTGCGAAGGTTATAATAGAGTACTCTGATGGGTACGAAAAAAGAATTTATCAAAATGCTAAAGGTAAGCCCGTTGTTGATGCCAGAGATATTTACTCGATTCGTTTAAAATTAGATGAAAATGGACATCCAACTTCATTATTTAATTATGATAATAATGGAGATCTCGCTGAAGATAATTTGGGTGTTGCACAATATATGTGGACACTTGATAAAGACGGGCGAAGAGAAAAATCTATTAGAATTAATAAAGCAGGCGATAGAATCGTTGACAGTGATGGGAATTATGAATTAAGATGGGTTTATGATAAAAAAGGAAATATAATAGATTACTCAAGCCACGGTAAAGACGGACAACTTCTTGAAAATAATGACGGTATTGCAGTATATCGCTACAAATATGACAATTTTGATAATGTTACAGAAATACAGTATTATGGCACCGATGAACAATTAAAATCTTATGGCAAATCCGGAATAGCGGTTGTTCGTAACGAATATGATGAACGTGGCAATATAATAAAAACTACACATCTTGGACTTGACGGACAAATTAAAGAAACAAGCGATGAGGATTATGCTATTATTTGTAATAAATATGATAACCAAGGAAATCTAATAGAGCAGAAATATTTAGGAGTTGATGAACAGTTAAAAGAAGAAAAAGGTTCTGGCATTGCTATCTACCGACGCGAGTTTGATAAAAATGGCAATTTAATTAAGATAATATATTATGGAACAGACGAGCACATAAAGGAGTTAAAAACATTAGGTGTAGCAAAGATCAAATATGAATATAACGAACAAGGTGATATTATTAGGACAAGCTATTATGGTGCTGATGAGAAATTAAAACCGCAAACAGATTGGAACGTCGCCATTATTTACAATAGTTATGATGAACAAGGAAATTTAACAGAAGTAAAATATTGTGATATTAACGATAAATTAAAAGAGCGATCCGATATTGAAGCAGCAATTGTACGTTTTGAATATGATAATAAGGGCGATCGAAAGAAGATAACTTATTTAGATAAAAATGAAAAGGTAATTTATGAAAAACAAAAATAATAGGGCAATCAATTTACCTCGAATTCATTCTATGTACAAAACGAATTATAAAATACCAGATTTTAAAGGCAATAAATACACTACAGGTTGCATTGCGGTCGTTGGTCAAGATGCGGGTATTACAACTTCAAGCAAGGTTAATTCAGTCTTAATGCTCAATGATTCAAATTCACGATTATATCGTTATGTTTCAAATAAGATAACAGGTTGCATAAACAGAAAAATCGATGAAATTGTTGCATTTAACTTGATTAAATATAATTTTACAACCTCTATAAAGGAAATAGCACACTTGGAAGGTTATAATTTTTACGAGTTGTTTAATGTTTTTGCACACGAATCATTCTCTGATTTTTTATCGAAGATTGACGAATATAAACCGAAATGTATTATTACGCTTGGTAAGCCAACATTCCAGTTTTTATGTAAAAAGATTGACAAAAACCTTGAATTTAAAGAATGCTTTGCTAGTAAAATTGAGATGAGTTTAAATAAACACCATATGACATGGATGCCGTGTGTTCATATGAATACATATAATATATATCGCCGAGTTTATGGTAAACAAGATAAATTACTAGAATCGTTGTCAAAAGACTTATAATAAGAAATGAATATGTTAAAAATCCGACCGTTTATTGAAGATAAAGACGAACCGATTTATATAGACATTATGAATCGGGCGATGAAGGAGTTTTCTGATATAACACCAATGACCCTTGCCAATGCAGAGATGGAAAAGAATGCACCAAATATGGATAAACGAGGACGATTTATTGCTGAAAGGGATGGAAATCCGGTCGGCTTTATTTATGCCTATTTAGACACGCAAAGACAAGATAAGCATGGTTATATGGATGGCCCTTATATCGTGCCTGAGTTTCGCAGAAAACATATTGGGACTGCCCTTGCAGAAGCCGCGATACAAAACTATAAAGAGCGCGGTATAAACATCATTGAGGGCGGTGCAAGAAACGTTAATATTCCTGCACAAAAGTTCCTGGAAAAATTTGGCTTTCAAATGCACCGTGTGTTCAGTCGAATGAAGCGGTCTCTTTCTGATTTACCCGAGAATGTTGGTGAGAATAAAGATATTAAAATTGTTGACATTGGTACCGATGATGAAGCTTTAAAGTTAGAAAATGCTTTATTGAACGAAGCGATGAAAGAACATTTCAATTTCCGACCAATGACATTGGAAGAAACTCAATATTACACACGCGAACAGGAAAAACAGGGTGTTAAATATAATGATTTTGTTGCGTACGCCAGCCCCGCACCTATGCAGACTGGTTCTAAAGATACTAAACAAGATTCAAGTATAGAAACACAAAAATTTGAAAATAGGTGCGGGGTCAATAATGTTCCTGTCGGCATTATGATTACCGCAATCGACCCGCGAGAGATTGAACATCAAAAAAAGAATGTCGCCTGGACATTAGTCTTAGGTGTCTTAAAACCGTATCGTTCCAAAGGTATTGGCAAGGCTTTAATGATACACGCAATGAAATTCCTTAAAGAAAAAGGGATGGAAGAAGCGCTGTTAGGGGTTGATGATACTAACATTACCAAAGCAATGAAGATTTACGAAAGTCTTGGATTTGAAGTAATACTAAAATATTATCGATATATTAAAGAATTATAAACCACAGATTCACCCCGCCCCTATGTTCAAGAGTGTCGAGGTCTATGCTCCAATATGGAATGATAGACGATGCCCCTATATACATAGGAGCGGGGGAACTCAGAGCAAACAAAGGAAAATATATATTAACCACTGAAAACACAGAGAAAAATATTTGACAGGATTTACCCCGCCCTTCCCATAAAGCAAACAGTTAAGTTAGGATTATGTGACATTAGGAAGGGCGGGGTTAACAGGATATTACTTAAAGTTAATTCAAAACCCTCTCCTTTGCCGGGTAACGCGAAGCGTAGACGATGCGTAAGCGAGTCCATGGATAAAGGTGAGGGTGACATAATATCCAGATTGTCATTCTGAGTTCGCTTTAAGCGGACAAAGAATCTCGGTTTTCCCCTGTGTTTATTCGTGTGCACCTGTGGTTATATCGTTTTCTCGGTAGCAATATTTCTCCTGAACCCTTTTTGTGTTTTAGGAGTCTAATATATGTAAGGTAAAAGAGATTTCCCTTCAGAAAGACACTATCCCAAAGCATGCCCTATTGGTATTAGGTGGATTATGGCTCCCCTTAATCACTTCATCAATCAAAACTAAAATCAGAATAGCAAATAAGGTTTCTAAGTTCAAATAAAACAAGGCGTTAAATCAAGGATTAGTCACTATTTTATGGATGTTTTCAAGGATGACATTAGGGATACCATTAAATAGGGCTTTAAAGATGGTTTTAAAGAGAGCTCTATTTATGGTTTAAAATAGGCAACCCAGTTCCCCATAAGAAAAAATTGAATGTTTAAATAAGAGTCCTAAAACATTCGCCAATTGTGAATCGTATCTAATAATCACTCTATTTATTTTTTCTGTGTTGCTATCGCTACGCTTTGCGTCCTCTGTAGTTGAATGTCTTAGTTTGTTAATTGACAACTGTTAATAATAGCATATAATTTCACAATGTCAGAACTGGAGGAATTATGTTTAAAAGTAAGAAGTATTTGTTATTAGCGCTCGTTTTAGTTGTAATCTTAATATCACTGAGTTGTGCGCCGGGCAATTACCGCTGGAACCCAAACGTGCAGGGTTATAAACCTGCAAATTTTTGGGCTGGACTCTGGCACGGCATAATTATTATAGTAACTTTTATCGTCAGCTTGTTTAATAAAAATGTTAAAATATACGAAATAAACAATTACGGCTGGCCCTATGATTTAGGATTCATTCTTGGTCTTTTTATCTCAGTCGGCGGTGGCTTCCGTTTTACAAGAAAAAGGAAATATTAACCGCACCACAGATTCACCCCGCCCCTATTTTCAAGATGGTATTGTTAAACTCTTACTCTACGGTTGGAACTATTATAACCTGTAAAAATAGGGCGGGGGAACCAGAGAGCGCAGAAATGAAACGCGATAAAAGGGAAATGATTTCGCTGTGTCCCCTGCGAGCTCGGCGGTTAATTCCTAATAAACAATGATGAGAATTATACCCCCGCTCGTTTTATTCATTGGCATTGGAATTGTTATTCCATCCATATATTACTTTATCTTTAGAAGGCGTGCCCAATTAGAAATCCCAGCATGGGTTTGGTCAGTGATTGGATTTATTGCTTTTGTTTTCTTTCCTTTATTCTTGTTTCGCAAACATTGGGAAGCGGCAATGGTATTTAAAAAGAATGTTTTTTGGTTTATTACTTTTGTCGTGCAAATGGATAATAATTTCTGGGAGACACTGGCAAAACTCTTGGTAATAATTATTTTTATTATTTTAACCCGTGATAAAAGCAAGGATACTTTCAAGAGGAAAAACTGTGCAATCATATTGGGTTATTGGGTTGGACTTTGTTATGGTATTGGTGAAGCATTAACTTTGACAATTATCGGATTTTTTCCAATACTCAATCGGATATTTGGTATTAACCTTTTTATGTATTTTACTACCTGGGAAGCGGTTTGGGAAAGAGCATATGCAATACAGGTTCATGCAATCATTGGCGCACTTGTTGGTATCGGTCTTTATCACTGGTTTGGTCTTCGTAAACGCTGGTGGTTATTATTCTTTTTCTTTATCGGTATGCTTTATCACGAATTGGTTGATGGCAGCGTTCTGGTAATGATGTATTTCCCTAAATTCGCTTTTGTTAAATTTATTGGTAATAATGTACTGACAATTACCCTGCCGTTTTTAATTATAATCGGTTACCTGATACTTTTTATCGCATATCGGACGAGTAAAAATGTTATAATATCGCAAGAGATAAGATTAGAAAATGTAAAGGAGATAATATGAAAAAAGCGTTGTTAGTAATTTTAGGTTTAACCGTGTTGTTTCTGTGTTGTGCCAAGAAAAAAGAGGCGCTGGTTATTAATTTGTCCCAGCCAAAATGGAACGAGACAAATAAATATCAGATTGTTGTTGATACAACGCCATCCGGCACTTATGTGTTGACCAATAAGACAAGCCAGTTCGGTAACGAAACAATCATCGAGCTGACCGCAGTAACCTTAGTCAAAAGTATCAATGGCGAAAGCCGAGATTCATCTTCTCTGATTTTACATAAAGATAACCTTAAGCCGATAAAATCAACAAAAATTATTACTTCCCGAGGAGCGACTCTTAGTTCTGAAATTACATATACAGATAATAAAGCGATAATTAAGGCAAAACTGCCCAGCGGAGATAAGTCAATTACAATTCCTATTGGACCAAACAGTTTTGATAATGACGAAATAACAACTTTAATGGGTGCAATTGACCTTAAAGCGGGCGAGGAAAAAGAGTTGAGTGTCGTTATCGGATTAAGCGGAACCAGTATTCCAATCAAGATAAAAGGTATTGGCGAAGAAAAGATTAAAGTACCAGCTGGTGAGTTTGATTGTCGCAAATACGAGATGAACCTGGTTGGCAGAGCCATTGATGTCTGGTATGAAAAAGCAGAGTCAAAACGGATGATAAAATATGCAGACACGCAGTCAAATATGGCAATGATACTTTTGCCATAAAATTTTAATTAAAGGTGATACAATGACAAAATACCCTAATCAAACAATTAAACTTTTGCATGAACGGGCAAGTTGCCGGAGTTTTTTAGATAAGAAAATTCCTGCAGATGTTATGCGATATATTCTTGAAGCCGGTATTCGCGCCGCAACTGGCGGGAATTTACAACCATATTCGATAATCAAGATTGTGAAGCAAGCGACCAAGAAAAGAATTGCCAAACTTGCTGGACAGGGGTTTATTGCGGATGCGCCGGTTAATTTAATATTCTGTATTGACTGGCATAGACTGGAACGCTGGGCAAAACTGGAAACCGCTCCATTCACTGCCAAAAGCGCTTTTCGCCACTTCTGGATATCATTTCAGGATACAATGATTACCGCGCAAAATATCTGTACCGCCGCTGATGCAATGGGATTAGGTTCAGTTTATATTGGAACGGTAATGGAGTTCTTTCCGACTTTGAAACGAATGTTAAAACTGCCAAAAGGAGTAATGCCTGTTGTTCTGCTTTGTTTGGGGTATCCTAAAACCAAGTTAGTTCCGCGTAAAAAATTGAGTGTTGACGTGATGGTTCACAAAGAAAAGTATCAAGATTTAACTGATAAAAAACTGATAGATGCGTTTAATAAAAAATATACCGGAATGAAAATAGAAGTAACTCCGGAACGTCTTAAAACGATTGAGCGAGTTTGCCAAGATGTAGCGGGAGAAAAATTTGCTAAGAAATGTTTAGATAAGATAAAAAAACAGGGTTATATCTCATGGGCGCAACGCTATTTTGGACTTCATTATGTCGCAAATGAAATGCCAAAAAAGAACGAAAGGTTTTTAAAGGTTATTGAACAATTCGGGTTTAACTGGTTTAAGAAATTTCAGCCAGTTAAAAACAAATAGTATATACAGGTTGACATCTGGTTAATTTTTATATTATATTAATAAATAAACATTAAAAGAAAGGAGTAAAATATGCCGCGTATTGTACATTTTGATATTTCTTCAAAAGACCCGCAAAAGACAATAGATTTCTATACAAAAGTCTTTGGGTGGGAGTTTAAAAAATGGACTGGACCAATGGAATATTGGATGATTATGACTGGCCCAAATGATAAGCCAGGAATTGATGGAGGGTTATCAAAAGGCGAACCAATAAGTTCGTACGTAAATACAATTGAGATTGACTCAATTGATGAAACAATTAAAAAGATTGAAGTTAACGGAGGGAAGATAACGCAACCTAAAGGATTTATTCCAGGTATTGGTTGGTTTGCTGTTTTTCAAAGTCCGGATGGTAACTCGTTTGGTTTAATGCAGGGTGACCCGAACGCAAAATAATAGAATAGAGAACAATCATCAGTTCATTTACACAAAAAGTAGTTGAAGCGATAAAAAGTATCCCAAATGGAAAGGTTGCGACCTATGGTCAGATTGCAGATTTGGCGGGAAATCGGTTTGCTGCGCGTCAGGTTGTCTGGATACTGAACTCGCAATCCGAGCAACACAAATTACCCTGGCATCGGGTTATTAATAGTAAAGGGCAAATCGGATTAACCGGTGAAGGTTATAAAATACAGAAAAAGCTTTTATTACAAGAAGGCGTTATTTTTGACGAAAGAGATAAAGTTGACTTTCGAGAATTTTTATGGAAACCAAAAATAACAGACCACTCAACAGTTCTTAACCAATCATTAAAAATTTTCTTTACTGATTTTATTAAAGTTAGCCTTAAAAATCCGTCACAGGCATTCTTTTTCTATAAAACTGTCCGTTGGCAGAAAAAAGCAGCCAGGACAAGAGCTGATTTAGAAAAACAGGGCGTGCATGTACCGCCGATAATGATTTTCAGCATCACTAATCGCTGTAATCTTAAATGTAAAGGTTGCTACCACTGGGAGCTGCATAAAACTTCTGAACCCGAGATGAATTCGGAAAAGATGAGAAGTGTTATTCAAGAAGCCAGGGATTTGGGGATTTCCTTTATGGTGCTTGCCGGCGGCGAACCGTTCGTGCGCCAGGAGATTCTGGATATAACCAAAGATTTCCCAGAGATAATTTTCCTGATTTTTACTAATGCCCTTATGATTAATCAGGAATTACTTGCCAAACTAAAGAAACAGAAAAACATTGTACCGGTTATTAGCCTTGAAGGTTTTCGTGAAGATACTGACATGCGACGCGGTCAGGGAGTTTATGATAAACTTAAATCAATCATTAAAGATTTAAAGAAAAACAATATTTTCTATAGCGTCTCAATTACCATTTCAAAACAGACATTTGACGATGTATTTGATGAAGAGTTTGTTAAGGGATTAGTCGATTTGGGATGCAAGTTATTTTTCTTTGTCGAATACACACCGATAAAAGAAGGAACCGAGGATTGGATTGTAACTAAGGAACAAAGAAACCGCATTATGGATACCGTGAAAAAGTTTCGAACAAAATACAAAGCACTTTTTATTGCGGTGCCGGGTGACGAAGAGGAGATTGGCGGGTGCATGTCAGCCGGCAAAGGTTTTATTCATGTCAGTGCAGATGGTAATGTCGAACCGTGCCCATTCGCACCGTATTCGGATACGAACTTAAGAGAAATGTCATTAAAAGATGCCTTGCAGTCTAAATTTCTAAAGAGTATCCGCGATAGTCATGAACATCTGAGTGAGACCGAAGGTGGTTGTGCCCTTTGGATAAAACGGGAATGGGTGCGGTCAATGCTGAATAAAAATACACGCTTTTAAAAATGGATAAAATCAGATATAAAATAAATAGGAATATCAACAATGAAACATCGTAAATTTGTAGTAATTTTTGCTATAATGATGTTTGTTTTGACAACATGGTGTATGTACTCTTGGCAAAAGACAAGGGCTGAAAAAAATAAATTGCAGAGGGAAATTCAACTATTAGAAAATAAAGTCTCTTTATTGCAGAACGAGACCAACCAATTGTATGTTGAGCCAGCACAAAAGAAAGGATTAATAGAAGAACGACCTTCCGCGTTTAATGAAGTTCGTCGATTACGAAACGCTTTGGAATATGTATTAAAAGAAACCCTACGCAAAACTCACCAAGATTCTCTTTTATTCTATATAGATAAACTCAAAGATCCTAATTTCACCAGCACTTATGGAGATGGATATATTTGGTACATTGCTGCAGAAGAACTAGGGAAGACGGGTAAACCTGCTATACCACTCTTACTAAAGAAACTTGATACAAAAGATAATTTTGAGCGAAACCAAGCACTTTATGCTTTAATGTTGGCAGCTCAGCATGAAAATGTTAAGTCTTTTACTGGTGGGGAGTATGTGAAAAATTATGAATTCCCCCCACCTGAAAAAGATGCATCGGTAATAAAAGCATGGCTGTCATGGTATAAAAAATATAAAAACAATTGGGATTGAATTATAAAACAAGGAGTATTGTGACCGTTGATAGATTATTTAATGAAATCAGGACATTTTGTAAGAAAAATGCTGATGAAAAGATTGTCAAAAAGTATGCAAGATATTTTGTCGAGGGTTATGATGCATATGGTATTGATGGAAAGCTTAGTGAAGAGCAAAGAAAAATATGGTTTGAAAAATATAAAGATGATTTGGGGTTTGATGGATTTCTGAAACTGGGCGACTTATTAATTAAAGACGGAAAATATGAAGAAGTCTTTTTTGCTATCTGGTTCGCGGGAAGGTTTCTCAAAGAATTTACACCAAATACGTTAGATAGATTTTATAAATGGATTGAGGTTGGGGTAAAAAATTGGGCACATTCAGATGTCCTTTCTGGTGAAATTCTGTCGCCATTTATAGTTAATAACATCGTTTTGTTGGGTGCATTCTCGGATTGGCGAAAATCTAATAATAAATGGCATCGAAGAGCAGTCCCAGTAACAATGATAAAATTTCTAAAAAATGAACCGTCAATTAAAACGCTTTTAGATTTTATTGACCCCTTAATGATGGATGAAGAAAAAGTTGTCAGGCAAGGTTTGGGCTGGTTTTTACGCGAAGTGTGGAAAAAATACCCTGTGCCAGCTGATAAGTTCCTTTTAAAATGGAAAGATAAATGTGGACGACTCGTTATTCAGTATGCGACAGAAAAAATGAAGCCGAAAGAAAAAGAAAGATTTAGAAAAATAAAATAGAACACGAATAGCACGAATTAACAAATCGCACGAATGAAAAACAAAGAGAATAGTTTAATTCTATATCTCCTAAGACACGGCGAAAGCGTTGCCAATGTTACTCACACCTTTGCTTCTAAGAAACTTGATTTACCATTGACTGATTTTGGGATAAATCAGGTCGAGCAAATCGTTGAGCCGATGAAAAAAATCGGATTTAGTAAAATTTATGCAAACCCATTGCTTCGGGCTCAGCAAACCGCAGAGATAATCGGAAAGGGTTGTGAACTTAAACCAATTATTATTGAATCTTTACGAGAGATTGATGTTGGTGAGCTTGACGGTAAATGCATTGAAGAAATAGACCGTAGAAAAATATACGACGAAGTCATCAGTGAATGGACTAATGGACAGAATGATTTTGGTTTTAATCAGGGCGAAAGCTTAAATATGGTTGGGCAGCGAATCAAAGATTTTCTAAAAGTTTTAGATAATAAGAAAGACGAGAAAGTACTAGTTGTTGGACACGGATTATTTTTCATGGCGTTTATCTGGCTTTTCTGTGATAATCACGGTTCGAATTTTGAGAGCGGACGGATTAACCGCTGTCATTATTCAGCATTAAGAAAAGCAAGTGAGCATTACCATATAACTGCTCATGACATCGCGCCCGAAAACAGTATAAAAGGTAAGTATTAAACAAGAAGGAGTAAAATGGCAAGAACACAAATAAATACCGATTTTTATCTGCCGATGCCCGTGACATTAGTCGGCATGAAAGTAAAAGGCAGGCCAAATTTTTGTGCGGTCGGATGGATTACGCGGGTGAATTATAAACCAGCGATGATTGGTATCGCGCTCTATAAAACACACTCTTCGCCGATTGGCATTAAAGAAAATAAGACTTTCAGCGTATGTATTCCGAGTGCCGATTTAGTTAAACGGGCAGATTATTGCGGCATTGCATCAGGTAAAAGAGCGGATAAATCCAAGCTCTTCACAACATTTTATGGCAAGACCAAAACCGCGCCAATGATTATGGAATGCCCGATAAATATCGAATGCGAGCTGTATAAAACAGTCGCTTTGCCGGACGATTACCTGTTTATCGGGAAAGTAATCAGTATTTATGCTGACAAGAAATATCTGACTCGCGGTAAGGCAGATTACAAAAAAATCAAACCATTTATTTATACAATACCGGATAATATCTATTCAGTGCTGGGTAAAAAAATTGGTGATGCGCATTCGACTCGCCTCGCTGAAGTTTCGGCGAAGCGGGTTGGCAGGGTTTTAGGGAAAAAGCATTGATGAATAATCTCGGAAAGACCAGTATCCAAATTTCCCAGATTGGAATAGGCACCTGGGCGTGGGGCGAACGATGGGTATTTGGTGCAGAATACAAAGAATCGGAATTGCAGTCGGTCTTTGAGCAGAGCTTGAAATCCAATATCAACTTTTTTGATACCGCAGAGGTTTATGGTATGGGTAAGTCAGAGAAAATTCTTGGTCGATTTCTGCATAATAATTCCTTGAAACCGGTAATCGCGACCAAATTTAATCCCAGAATGAGATTTGGTCAAAACGCCCTGCGCAAAGCATTGAAGAATAGTCTCAAACGACTGGGCCTAGAAAAAGTTGATTTGTATCAGATTCACAATCCCGGCAAAATAAATCAGTGGGTTAATGCGATTGCCGATGTTTATGAAGAAGGTTTGATAGGTGCAGTTGGTGTATCCAACTATAATCCAGAACAGTTTAAACAGGCATATGAGATTTTGCACAAGCGAGGGATTAAACTTGCTTCAAATCAGATGCATTATAGCCTACTTTATCGAAAGCATGAACTTAATGGGTTGTTAAATCTTTGCAAACAACTCGATATTAGCTTTCTTGCTTATATGCCACTTGCTCAAGGTGCGCTAACTGGTAAATATACCCCCGAAAATAAACCCAAAGGATTTTTGCGTCAGATTACTTATCGAAAAGGTCTGCTAAAACAAATCAAATCGCTAATCGAGTTAATGTTAGAAATCGGTCAAAAGTATGGGGGGAAAATACCAAGTCAAGTTGCAATTAACTGGGTTATCGGCAAAGGCGCAACACCATTGGTTGGCGTAAATAATAAAAATCAATTAAATGAGATTATCGGCGCGCTTGATTGGCGATTGTCGGCTGAGGATTTGCAGAAGTTAGATGAAATTTCTGAATCGTATCAAAATTTTTATAGTAAAACATTCTATCGGTTTACTTAAAAATTTTACTGACTGATAAACTCAGTAAAATAAAATAGCGGTTGGAATATTCCAACCGCTATTTGAGTTGTTAGTTTCGAATTACCAGCGTCGTGGTCGCGAATTGCCGGAACGTTCCCCAAAGGAACGTGGTCGACTACTGCGTTCGGTCTGCGGTTTTGCCGCATTAACAACGATTGCTCTGCCTTCGAGCTGAGTGCCGTTTAATTCGGCAATCGCTTTTTGGGCAGCTTCTTCAGTTTCCATTTCAACAAACGCGAAACCGCGTGGTCGATTTGAAAACTTATCGGTAATTATATTCACCGATGTCACTGTGCCATGCTTAGCAAACAATGCATTGAGGTCCGAATCCGTTATTGAGAATGGTAGGTTTCCTACATAGATCTTACTCATTTTTTTCTCCTTCATCTATCTTCGATAGATGATTTTTTTTCGAGTCTTATTTAATTTTACTTTTTCCACCGACTCGGTTCAAAGTGAAAGAAAGCTTTAAAGGGTAATTAACCACACCGGTTAATCATTATTACTAACGCCACTTACTATGCAGAACTTACTTTACTGTCGGGGAAATTTTGGCCATTCCTCTAAAACTTTCAGTAAGGCAGGATGTCCTGTTTCAATAGCGAAGCGTGCAACTTATCCCTTTAAGATAAACGTATTGCACTGATCAATTATAACATAAACATCAGTTTTGTCAAGAGTTTTTATTGAAGTGTAGTTACTATATAGAAATGTTAAAGGTTATTACTAAATGAAAATGTTAAACTTTTGTTTTGGAGAAAGCCGTTTCCAAGGATATAATGCTACCATTATCGAAGGGAGTGGCAATGTATGGCATACATTATTACTATGCAAGATATAAATAACTTTGAAGTCTTAAATCAGTTAATTAATAATCAAATTACCGGCCGCGAAGCCGCCGATATCTTAGGGTCTACTAATGTCCATATCTCAAGACTGAAACAAAAAGTTTTAACATCTGGCATGCACTCATTACTAAGAGTTAAAACCAATTAAAAAGTTCTCCACCCCTGTTTCCCTAGGAGCACAGCACAATAAATAACTAATATTAATAAATAACAAAGATAATAAATAATATAATATGTAGTTTTTCTGTTTTTTATATAGGCTTTTTAATCTTTGATTTT
>Ga0315274_10000129_pt1 | contig 108118 bp, 90 predicted proteins | sample YL17G02_20_MG_FD_203700 | JGI IMG/M metagenome (GOLD analysis project Ga0315274, IMG submission 203700) | Sediment microbial communities from Yellowstone Lake, YNP, Wyoming, USA - YL17G02_20 | ecosystem: Environmental > Aquatic > Freshwater > Lake > Sediment | place: USA: Wyoming | collected...
CCTCGCGGAATGACAATTATGGTGGGAATATGCAGAGAATAATGCAAACAAGTTTGGATTCTCTGATAATGCAGCTCGAAGGATATAAGCTTGAATCAGAAATCATCTTAGTGGATTACAATCCTCCTCCTGATAAGCCTCTTTTGAAGGATGCGTTGACTTGGCCGGCGCAGACCAAATACTGCACGATTCGCACGATAATTGTTCCCTTCGAGTTTCACAAACGAAACAAGGATTGGGAAAAGGTGCCGATGAGTCCCCCACTTGCACAAAACATTGGTGTTAGTCGTTCTCGAGGGCAGTTTGTTCTTACGACACCTATTGATATCCTATTCCCTAATGAGGTAGTTGAGTTCATTGCACACAGAAAACTTGAAGAAGACAAGTTCTATCGCACCGATAGAATCGATCTGAAAGATGGTGTATTGGAGAAGAGCACGCTGGAAGAGCGGCTTGCATTTTGTCGACGGAACGGTGCATGGGTATCGACACGGTTTGGGATCGTCCCTTTTCTAAAGCATAAAAAGTCATTGAGATCAAGGACACTAAGATTCTCAGGTAAACACCCGAAAAAGGGAGATATCATGAGGCTACATTTTAATGGGGGAGACTTAACGCTAATGTCAAGGGAGGCATGGTTTGGGCTGAGAGGTTGGTCGGAGGTCACCACATGGGGCAACGCTGATGAAGTTTTTCTTTATGCAGGCGCATATTTACGTGGTCTGAAGGAGGAAATGTTGCCAGAACCGTGTTATGTATATCATATATTTCACGAATCCAGATGGAAGGTGACCGATGTCCCTGGTGTTTTGACAAAAGTGTTTTTCTATTGTTTTCCTGCTGGGATTGCGATCAAGTTGAATGTTGTCAAGTGGAAGATTCGTGGCATCTTAAGAAGTGTACTATTAGGGGAGAAGACAAAACTGGATAAGTTGGGCGTTGAGTATTTTTCGCGAGACGAGTTGAAAGAGATACTCATGAAGATGCTGAGGGGTGAAGAAGTCAAGGTTCGTAATGACAGTGACTGGGGACTTGGGGATGAAGACTTAAAAGAACATTTTATTTGTAGAGCCTGGTGGGAAAATCAAGAGGAGAGAGACGCTAAAAGAGTCTGTGCATGTAGCGGGATTTAGAATCCCGCCGAATATTCTTCGTTAGAATTATCATGATTAGCCAATATCGTTGAAGAGATATTGAAAGAATAGCAGATGGAAATATGCTTGATTAGCTTAGTCGAGGATGTGGGTTGTACGTCCCTGAGATACCTGTCTTCGTATATACGAGCCCGGGGACATAAGGTTAATATGATTTTTTTGCCCAGACAGTATTCAGAAGGTTGGGGCGGGAATCAATCTTACAGGTATCCTTATAGCCAAATGGTGTTCGACAGAATTGCTGAGATATGTTCGTCTTCTGATATAGTCGGACTTTCATTAATGAGTTGTCATTTTGACAACGCGATTCGTATTACGAGGTTCTTAAAGAAGATTCTTGATAAGCCCGTAATCTGGGGAGGCGTCCATCCGACAATCAGGCCCTTGGAGTGTCTGGAATATGCCGATGTTGTTTGTGTTGGTGAAGGTGAGATAAGCACAGCGGAATTGCTTGATCAACTGAGCCACGGCGCGAATATTGATGAAATCTCAGTGCAAGGTCTTGTGACAAATACGAACCGCGATGTTGTGTCGTCTGCTCAGGTTACTAACCTCGATGACTTAGGCTTTCCTGACTATGATATGGATAACCAGTTTGTTTTATATAAGGGTGATATCATCAAATTAGCCAATCAAATTGTCGTCGAGTATATGAACTACAGCTATCGAACCTCGATGTCTCGTGGATGTGCACATGCATGTACTTACTGCTGTAACAATATTTTCAGGAAACTAAATACAGGCAGCGGCCCGATAATCAGGTGGAGAAGCTTGGAAGCACAGATAGAGGAGCTTAAACGAGCGAAGGTCATGATTAATGGCCTTTCTCAAATAGACTTTGCAGATGATACGTTTATGGCAAGGCCTTACGAAAATCTGCGGGACTTTGCTCTCAGGTACAAAGAAGAAATAGGGTTGATGTTCAGGGTACTGACTTCACCTACAACCGTTACTTACGAAAAAATCAAGGTGCTGGCTGATGCCGGGCTGAATTCTGTGGGAATAGGCGTCCAGTCTGCCAGCGAACCAATTAGAAAGATGTATAACCGAAAGGAAAATCTGGCACAGGTAAGAAATGCCAGTGAGATCATCAACAGAGTCTCGGCAGAGACACAAAGGAAGATAATAGTAAGGTACGACTTCATTGTAGATAATCCATGGGGAGGAGAAGAGGATGTTGAAAAAAGTATAAGATTTGCCCTGCAACTCCAGAAACCTTTCGAGCTTGCAGTTTTCTCTTTGGTTTTTTATCCCGGGACTGAACTTTACAACAAAGCAAAAGCAGAAGGGATGATAAAGGATGATTTGAATGAAGTGTACAGAATTACTCAGTTGACACCTAAATACATGTATATGAATGAGGTTTTTCTGCTGATGGGGCAGGGAGCTCCCAAGTGGTTAATAAGGCTGTTGTTGAAAACGAAGATGCGGTCTCGCGCATTTGCAAGGGTACTGCGAAAGGTTTTTGTTCTTCTTGTATATTATCCCAGGGCCCTGCGATTTTTCTTATTTGAGCGGTTCAGGCACAACAAGGGTCAGGTTTTTAGTCGTGCGTTTCAGAAGATAGTAAACGATTGTAAGGCCGGAAGAATGGCACGTAGGATGCCTCAATTCGATGGTGTTGCGGGCGAAATACTTGCAGAGAATTCTGGCTAAGTCCTATGATGTTTCATAAGGAAGTAGATTGAAACTTATATTGCTTAATCCCTATTTCGGACGTGTCAAGAATCGCAGTGAAGAGGCTGCTACAAATGCTCCTCCACTAGGGCTTGGGCATCTGGGTACTTATGTACGCGATCATAGCGATTGTCAGGTAGAGATTGTCGATCCTGTCCCTCAAGGACTGAGTGAAGAGGATGTGTTGGAGAAAGCACGGGATGCTGATATCGTCGGCTTGGGGTGCTTCACCGACACTCGCTTTACGTGCTTGGATTTTGGAAGGAAAATCAAGGAAATCAATCCAGGCTGTACCCTGATTCTTGGCGGGCCGTTCGTGTATTTTCTGGATTCGCTTGTCCTCGAACGATATCCGTTTGTTGATGTCATTGTCAGGGGAGAAGGTGAGTACACGGCCATGGACATAGTGAAGGGTAAATCTCTGGATGAGATTGAGGGCATAGCCTACCGTGGAGATGGTCGCCCTGTCAGAACTCCCGATAGGCCTCTTGAGAAAGATATTGACGACTTCTATGTCGATTACGGGCTGCTGCCCGATTTCTCACTCTATCGCTCTGAGATTGAAGGAGATTTCAATACAAAGCAGTTGAGAACAGCCTCCATGATACTCTCTAGGGGCTGTCCATTCAGGTGCACTTATTGTGCCAATGATCACTGGCAGAGGACGTGGAGAATTATCAGTCCGGAGGCGGCGGTTTCTCGGATATGTATCCTGAAAGAAGAACATGGTATCGAGTTCATTCGTTTCTTCGACGACCTATTTACTTTGCGTGAGGATTGGGTGCGTCGTTTCTGTGAAATTCTAAGGCAACGAAATGTCGAGATTAAGTTCAGAGTTCTTTCGAGAGTTGGAACGAAGCCGGACGTCCTTCGTTCTCTCAAGGAAGTTGGTTGTACCGGCGTAGGTCTGGGGATCGAAAGCGGTTCCGATAAGATGTTGGCCAAAATCCGTAAGGGATTTACCTCTCAACAGGCGGAGGAAATGATAGCTACCTGCAAGGAGCTTGGATTGTGGACGGTTTGCTCTTTCATCATTTCTCTGCCTGGAGAGACATCTGAAGACAGGAAGAAGACACTGGAGCTTGCGTACAATACCGACTTCTTTGTAGTCAATGTCTTGCATCTTCACCCCGGCACCCCTCTGTATAATGAGTTGAAAGCAAAGGGACAAGTACAAGATGAGGTGTGGTTTGACAAGGACATGCCTACTACCATCCACTACTGCAAGGACCATTTTCAGGATGCCCCATTGTGGCTTAAGGAGGCTCAGTGGATTTCGTTAAGGGCAAGGTATGCTGAGATTTTGGCGAACCCTCGTAAGAAGTTCAAGCAATATGGCCTGATAATGGGATGCGTATGGATCATTTTTGCCCTTATCGACATCCCACTCAGGGGCAGGTTATATAAATGCTCTTTTGGTTTTAGGAAGATCTACAGACGGTTACTTTGGAGAGGTGGTAAGGGTGAGCAGGCACACAGTGTATCTCGGAAAAAGCAACTGCCGGAGCATGTTCAGGTACAGTGATCCGTTCCGACGAGAAAGGAAATCGCATTCTTAGGCATCGAGATAGAACCTTATTGGTACAAACATCGTTTGTTGTTTTATTAAATAGAAGATTATAAAGCATTAGACGCTACGGCCGGTTTTACGCTGATGTCTGAGTGCGGACATTATCGACGCGGGCATATCGAAATATGAAGATTATATCGGTAGTTGGAGCGAGAGCTCAGTTCATAAAAGTAAAGCCGGTTGCAAGTGAACTTGCAAAGAGATCGGCCACCCATGTATTAGTGCACACCGGCCAGCACTATGACTATGAGATGTCTCAACAATTTTTTGAAGAGTTAGACATACCCGAACCTAATTATAATCTACAAGTAGGTTCTTCTACCCATGGAAAGCAGTTGGCCTTAATACTTGAGCGAGTTGAGGTTGTTTTACTCAGCGAGAGACCTGACGTAGTTGTTGTCTATGGCGATACAAACTCCACACTGGGTGGGGCCCTTGCAGCGGTGAAGCTCCATATTATGGTTGCGCACGTTGAGGCAGGTCTCAGAAGCCATAGGCTTGATATGCCCGAAGAGGTCAACCGGGTTTTGACCGATCATGTTTCACGGTATCTATTTTGTCCGACCAGTACTGCTGTGGATAACTTAAAAAAAGAAGGAATAACAGGTGGAGTGCATTTGGTTGGTGATGTGATGTATGATGTCTTGCTCTCAAATTTTAAGGCTCTGGAGAAGACATCAAAAATCCTTGAGAGATTAGGCCTTAGACCTAAAGACTATTATCTTGCAACCATCCACAGGGCCGAGAACACCAACTCAAAGCATCGTCTGAGTGAGATTATTGCAGCATTTTGTGGGCTTGACAAAGAAGTGATTTTCCCAGCCCATCCCAGGACTCGGAAGATGCTTCAGGCATTCGGCATCGAAGTAGACTCGCGAGTTAGGCTCATAGATCCTGTATCTTATGTGGATATGTTGACTCTCGAAATGAATGCCGCCAGAGTGTTGACCGATTCCGGAGGAGTTCAAAAAGAGTCTCGCATTTTAGGCACACCGTGTGTAACTATTAGAAATGAAACAGAATGGCCGGAAACCCTTGAGGGTGGTTGGAATGTCCTGGCAGGCGCGGATAAAAAGAGAATTATATCTTGTGCACTAACGTTTATGCAAACAACCGATGCAGGCGCAAAAGCACGAATCAAGCTATATGGCGATGGCGATGCCGCTCGAAGGTTGGTAGATGTGCTGCTAACAAATCCTGAAATGTGCTGAAACCTTTATAATAACTTTGACTACCCGGACAACTGTTATACTGGCTGGATTCAACTGATGAAAATGTGCCAAAAAGCTCTTGACGCAGATGTGGATGTGGTATGTCAACCGCTTGCGGAGACGACGGGCAGAATTATTACTCCGAAATATCTAAAAGCTGGGATGGGGGCTTTATGAGTAAAGTGTGAAGAGAGTCTTGATATTAACCTATTCTTTTCCACCATGTCTCGATAGTGGTATGTACAGACCGCTCGGGTTCGTTAGATACCTGAGGCAATATAATTGGGAGCCGGTAGTTGTTACCGTTGAAGAGCGGTTTCACAACTTTATCTTCATAGACCACGAGTCGATGAATAAGGTACCTGCAGGAGTCGAAATTTATCGTACGAAGTTGCCATTCGAATGCTTACAACGATTTGCTTCGCCTCATTATCAGGCATCGCAGACAGTGAAATCAACGAGAACGGCACTTAGAGCTTGGCGCATGAATGTACGAAAGTGCCTGAAAAAGTTCGATTTCCTCGTCCCCGACTTTTTTATTTTCTGGTTACCCTATGTGGTTAGGCTACTCATTAGTAATAAAAAAATCAGGCGTACTGATGTTGTTTTTTCTACCTCGCCGCCGGAATCGGTGATTGTCATTGGATTTGTAGTCAGCAGGCTTCTTGGAGTCCCGCATGTTGTCGATTTGAGAGATGCATGGACGGGAGAACATTTCGTACATAGGAAAAAATGGCGCATCAGAAATGCTTTTGAGTCACTGATGGAGCGTTTCATTCTCAAAAGGGCAAGTGGGGTAATATGTGTTACTGATACGATGAAGAAAGACTATATCAAAGCCTACCCTTGTCTGCAGAACAAAATAATCACTGTGACGAACGGTTTTGATGAAGGTGATATGAACGTTCAGGAGACAATAACACTTCCGAAGGGAAGCTTTGTCTACACAGGTTTTCTATTTCCGGAGCGCAATCCATATCCTTTCCTTTCCGGCTTAAAGGAGCTTTTTGAGGAAGGTTTGGTTAAACGGCAGGAAGTTAAAATATATCTTGTGGGAATCATCTGGAAAGAGCCCGAGGAAATGGTTGAGGAGTTAGGCCTGCAGGATGTTGTGTTGATTAAGGAGCAAGTTCCTCACCGCGAGAGCATAGCATTTCAAAAGGCTGCGGATGTTCTTCTGTTGTTTGGTACTGGTTCGCCCTGTGAAATGACGGGGAAAATATTTGAATATCTCGCTTCAGGAAGATTCATTTTTGCACTTAGTAGAAAAGGAGGGGAGATCGATGAGTTGCTTAAAAAAACGGGTGCGGGCATCGTTGTCGATTGTGATGATAAGGAAAGTATCAAGAAGGCGTTTTTCGACATTGTCGTGAAGTTGAGGGCTGGGCTTTTATATTCGCAGCATAAGCTTAATAATAGCGTAATTGCGCAATACTCGAGAAGCAGCCTGACAGGACAATTGGCGAGAGTCTTTGGTACAGTTGTAACTGCGAAATGAACAAATATTCGCAAAATACTCGGTTTTAACCGGTCCTGCATTTGTGTATGAAGATTCTGATAATAGCTTATCCCTTCCCTCCGTTTGGAGGCATGTCGCGGAGGAATGTTTACTTCGCCAATTATTTAGTAGATAAGGGCCATTCTGTAGATGTGCTGGCCGCAATGCCCTCGCGGAAGTATCATGGCTATGATGTAGGCTTACTTCAACTTATTCGACCTAATGTCAGAGTATATCGCACCTTTGCCGGCATAATCCACCACTTGGGATACAGATATAAAATATTTAGAAAGCGTATGCCTTCGCCCTACGCATCCATGGAATGGGCCTGTTTGTATTGCGTCGATCCACAAAGTAGTGTGAGAAGGAGGCAGTTGTGCTCACCATATTTTCCTGCCCGAAGCTTTTTCGCGGGCATATCAATATTATCCAGCGTAATGCGATAAGAAGCTGGACCCTTCTTCAGCCCAGACCTGAGATCATTCTCATAGGTGATGACGAGGGAACAGGGGAGCTCTGCAAAGAGCTTGGTATTCGGCATATCCCGGAGGTTCAGAGAAACGAATACGGTACACCCCTCGTCAGCTCGGTCTTCGAAATAGCCCAGCAGCAAAGCGTCAATGACGTCCTCTGTTACGTTAACGCCGATATTATTCTGCTAAGCAACTTTATTACGAGTGTTACCAGGTCTACCAGGTCTACCAGGTCTGTAGACCTTTTGGATAATCGGCCTTTTCTTCTTATTGGCCGAAGATGGGATATCGACATCGACAAATCTCTCTCTTTTGAGCCGGGGTGGGAAGAGCAACTGAAAATGGCTGCACTGAAGAAAGGCAGAATCCAGGTGCCCGAGGCCATGGATTACTTCGTCTTTACCAGGGGACTCTACGACAATGTCCCTCCCTTCGGGTTAGGGCGAGCATGTTGGGATAATTGGCTGGTTTACTATGCGGTGACCAGAAAAGCTACCCTTATTGACCTGACGACCCAAAATATGATTTTTCACCAGAATCACAACTACTCTCATATCCCCGACTTAGTGGACTCGGGGCGAAGAGATTATCCCGAGCGGAAGGTAAACGAACGTCTAATTGGTAAATGGTGGCCGTTGAGAACGTACGGCGTCTGGGATGCCAACTTTGTGTTGGTTCCGGAGGGTTTGTCAAAGTTGCCGCCGAGCCGAAAAATGTATTCCCAGATGCGACGGGTGGCAGACTGTGTCGCCATTGTATTAGATAAGTTTATGCCTTTCTCTTGGCCATTATACGTTGTAGGTAAGCGGGTTAAGAGCCTGCTTAGCCGTTTATGTAGGGCGGCGATAGATAGAATCGCATAAATATCCGGTCTGATGTTGCCTTGCGACGACCGGATTCAAAGGACAATGGTTGGTGTTCGTTTAGCACAGGTGGTGTTGTAGCCCCTGACGAATTCGATGCCTTTAGTATCCATAGTAATGCCCGTTTACAATGCGGAGAGGTTCATACAGCGGTCGCTTGATAGCGCCCTTGCGCAGACATACCGTAATATTGAGATTATTATAGTTGACGACTGTTCGACGGATCGGACCGCAGAGATCGTCAAGTCGTACCACAACCCAAAGGTTAAGTACTTCCTGCAGAAACCAAACGGGGGCCAGGGCGCGGCCCGTAACCTGGGCATAAGTGAGAGCAAGGGGCAGTTCGTAACATTCCTCGATGCCGATGACTACTATGTTCCTGCCAAAATCGAGAGAGAAGTTCATTTTCTGATGGGGCATCCAGAGTACCGGGCTGTTTGTTCAGATACTCTCTATTTCTACCTGGGACGACTCGAAAAGTTGTATCGAAAACTATATTCCTTTCGCTCTGGCAACTTCTTAAATGCTCTTTTTAATTTTAACTATCCACATCTCAATACCTTTATGGTGTCGAGAGCAGTTCTTGATGAAGTCGGATTTTTTAACGAGACCAGGTATTTTCCTGAAGATTGGGAGATGTTTTTGCGGATATCTCTGGCTGGCTACGAGTTTGGCTATTTAGAGGAGTTCCTCGTGGTGGTGGAAGTCCGGGATGATAGTAATACTACGATAGGTATCCAGCACATCCTCAAACAGAATGCAATTGAGGCCCTCAGGCAGATATCATCTTTGTTGAGCCCGGAACAGATGGCAATGTACAATGTTGACAAAATTATACGTCGTATGCACCACAAACTCGCTATAGCTTATCTGGCCAATGGCCAAAAGGACGATTTTGCTCGGGCAATGCTCGCTCTCTACAGAAGATTTCCTGTGCGGATATTGATTCATATGCTTGTCATTGCTGTGCGACTTGCTCCATCGTCCGTGTGGGTTCGTTCCCTTACAACCTTGTGGAGGTTGAACCAAAAAGTGCTGCAGAGCACATCAGTGGAACTGTGTTAACCTTATTAAAACAATCGTGCTGCTTTTTAAACAGTGGGGTTTAGCCAAAATTTATGGTACTTAACTCTTTATTTTCAAGGACTTAAGAATTAAATGCAACTCCATCCCAAAAGGTCGAGTTGCATGAAATTCATCAAAAACCACTCAATAACGAAGATCTCTACTGTTAAAATGGCTAAAGTTCACGAACAGATGTTGTCAAAGCGAACATTAGTAAATCTTACATTTTTGTTTTGCTTTTTTCCTTTTTTGAAGGTTCTACCTATACGGGCGGAATCTCAGCCCATAGCCGGCATTATTGGTCTACTCTTGATTTTACTTTACGGCGTCAGGCGAAATGTTTTTTCTATTACATTACTCTGGTTCATTTTCGTCATCTTGGGTTACTATTTGTTTTCCGTAATCCTCCGGCCGTCTTTTTTGCCCCAAATAACCCTTCATACGATTGCATACTTGGTCCCGCTGTTTGTATTCCTCAGTCTCCACGACAAACTTAATTTGCTGTCGACCAGATTGTATTTTGCCGTTTTGGCCTTGTGGTTGAGTGCGGGAATCATACAGTTCTTTGGTGCTGGCACGTTCGTTGGGCGATTGCTGAATTCTGTTTTGGCGATTTTTATGAACATGCGCTACTTTTATCATCCTGGAGACGTAAGGGGTGTTGCGTTCTTCGCCGCCGACCATGCATGCGCAGCCAGAATCATCATCTTGTTTCTGGCAACCGCTGTCTTTTTCTTCCTCACCGACAGAATCGGCAAGAAAAAATTATGGCTGGTCATCTTGGCTACCGTGGTAATGATGATTATGAACAAATCTGGAACAGGGGGCTTGATTTTCGTTATCTTTCTTCTGGGGCTGTTTTTTGGTGCAATAGTCGGGGCAATCCGATGTAAGCTTTTCCTGTCATTATTACGTGTAGTGAGCTGTGGCTTGGTAATGTCTGGGATAATTGTTGTTGCATTGGCACTGATGAGCAAACACGGCTATCAAAGTCGGTTTATGGAAGTCGCAAAAGTAGCTTATGATTTGGTTACTGCCAAAAAGGATACGCCTTTCTATGCTTCAAAGTTGGTCTTCGTGGGGGGGGTCAGGTTTCCTACAGTGTATGCGGGTTATTTCAGCCTTATCCATCAGTATGGACTTGGGCATGGAGTTGCATCATGGTTGACTGGTGCAGTCGCCTATGATGACTTTCTAAGGGATTTACGCCTCACATCTTATGCGCAGAGACTAAAGGACATCAAACCTTGTTCTTATGGGGCGGCAGTTGCGTTCGACATGGGGTTGCCTGGCTTTGTATTACTATTGATTTTTCTTTTTCTTTTTACTGGAGTTGCGGAGAAGGGAGATTGCAGGCCCTTTGTCTTTGGGCTGACGTGGGCGATGCTGTTTGTTTCGATCTGTCACATTCTGGTGCTTGATCTGCTGACGATTCCTACCCCATGGCTGCTTCTGGCTTATGTTCGTCATATGAGTCTAGTGCAGACGCCAAATAGAACAGGTCGCCCCGCGATTCCTGATTCGCCCCGCTGCCATTAGTGATTGATTGGGCGGCCGGGCTACCATACCATTTGTCAGGCCTTATACGACGATAGGGAGACCGGTTCGGAGTTTGTGTAGGATAATGATCTTAATATAGAGAAGCACAGCGTAACTGGGTTCGAGAATGATCTATCAAGGATTTGCCACAAGAGATTATTTAGTTCTGAACTGCCTTAAATTCGAAAAATCCTCGTCGGTGTTGGAGATCGGCGTTGGTACCGGAAGCACGGCCGAGCGTATTATCAGCAGAGTGAGGAGATTCTGCGGAATTGATATATCTGTGCCCTTGGTTGACTACCTTGCGCGGCGTTACAGGGATGAAAAGTCCGTTAGTATAGTAGCGCATAACGTTTGTAATGGTGTGTCGCTAAACGAGAAATTTGACATTATTTACTCTTTGGATACTCTTGAACATGTTACATCTCCTTCCAATTATTTTGAATTTATTTCCGTGCACTTGGCCGATGAAGGTCTTGCCTTTGTCACATACCCTAATGAATCGCAAGAAAAGCATCACGGTATTACATGGTTTGGCTCTAAAACGGAGTTGTTTGAAGTAATAGATAGTGGCGGATTGTCGGTCCATGGATTCTACGAGATAAAAAGTAGCCTGTGGCACCGTATAGTCGAGCGGTTCCTTTGGCGATTACCGAGGTCAATCGTATCTAAGAGTGGCTCACTTCCTCAGACATTCGAGCAGACCAGGTCTTTTGAGATCTTGAGTTCCTCAGGTTTAAAAAACAAAATCTTTTCCTGTTATGCGTGCTTGGTGTCAAGAATAGCTGTATTATTACCGCCCTTCAAGTTTATGCCGTGCCCGGAAAATATCTCCAATAGGCGTTTGCTGATGTATCTCAGGCGCAAGTAGAGGAACCCTTACTCTTTTAATATAATGGAACGAACAGAAAGAGGTCCGATTGTTTCGGTCGTCATTCCCGTTCGGAATGAAGCGGTACACATCGAGCAGCTATTGACTGCGTTGACAGCTCAGACATATCCGAGACAAGCAACTGAAATCTTGATTGTTGATGGAAGAAGTGAAGACAATACGCGGGTGATTGTAGAGAGGTTTTCGGATAATTTAAAAGACTCGAACATAAAGATTCTTGTCAATCCCAAACAACAGCGAGCGCCGGGACTTAACATCGGAGTTGAATGTGCGAAAGGCGAGGTAATTATGCGTGTGGATGGGAGAACTATTGTGCCGCGGGATTATGTGGAGAAGTGTATTCGGACTTTGTCTGAGACAGATGCCGACAATGTGGGTGGCATGCAAAAACCGATTGTCTTTAAGAATGGAGATCCCAGGAAGGAGTTGAATCAACGTGCTATAGGCATTGCCCTTTCACAACCGTTTGGAATTGGTAATGCGCAGTTTCGCATCGGGACAAAAAGCGGATATGTAGATACTGTTTACCTGGGCTGTTTCCGCAGGGAAGTTTTTGACAAGGTGGGTCTATTCGATGAAGATACTTGTGTAATCAGCGAAGATGCCGATATGAACTACCGTATCCGAAAGGCAGGCGGAAAGGTCTATTTTAATAAAGATATCGTTGCTTATTATTATCCCAGAGACAATATCAGAGATTTGGCGAGGCTGTATTTTCGTTATGGTGGTGCAAAGGCGGGCAACCTCCTCAAGACAAAGAACCTTACTGCATGGAGACAGTGGATTCCGCCTCTGTTTCTGACAACGATAGTTGTGTTAAGCCTGCTGTCGGTTTTTTTTATGGTCGCTGGATTCTTACTCAGGATAGTGTTAGGTATATATGCATTCACTGACCTCTTTGTCTCGGCTTGCATTGCTCTAAAGGAAAAGGAACTACGTCTGTTTTATAGGTTATTTGTAATCTTTCCAACGCTTCACTTCTCATGGGCGTTGGGATTCTTCAGGAGATTACTTCAGAGACCGAAGCCACACGAATACTGGGATTACTAAATGAAGGAGCTCAGAGAGAATGCTGCTCCCTGGTGTGGACCGAACAATGAGTAAGCTGCCGGCATTACGAAGAAGGCTTGATACCGAAGCTGCTTACCATGATTGTACTTTTGCTCATCCCGAAAGGGATAAGGTATATAGTCTCCCGATCCCGCCGATAGTAGATGGTTACATCCAGACCCTCTTGTGCAATGTCCAGGACAAGAGGATAATTGAGATTGGCTGCGGAACGGGGGGTAATCTCTTGCGTTTGGCGTCAAAGGGAGCTTATGTGTGGGGGGTGGATATATCGCAGGAAGCTATTAATCGATGCCGTGAATTGGTTTCAGATGGTCCCTTGGCGTCGAGAATCCATTTGTCTGTTGGGGATGCTCACAGGTTGAAATTCCCGGATGCTTTTGCGGATATTATTGTCGGCAATGCAATCCTTCACCATTTAGAGCTTGAGGTAGCATGTGGTGAACTGTACCGTTGTCTTAGGCCGGGTGGCAGGGCTGTGTTCCTGGAGCCTCTGGGGCATAATCCCTTTATCAACCTTTTCAGGATGCTCACTCCACATAGGAGAACTCCCACTGAAAGACCACTGAAGTGGTCTGATATTGATTTACTCTCACGCAAGTTCCGAGTCTCTCACAAGGAGTTCTTTTGCCTGCCGATAGTTGCTTTTGTGCCGGGGATTCTTGGTATGCCTCGTGTTTTCCGATGGGGTTTTAGTTTTCTCTATCGAATTGAGAAGATGTTGAAGATTGATCGGTTATTGCGAAAATACTCTTGGATAACTGTGCTTGAGCTTCATAAAGAGATCTAAGCGAAATGGGCAAAATTCTAATTACTGGAGTAGCAGGGTTTATTGGCAGTAATCTCGCTGACCGTCTCTGTTTGCTCGATGACTGTAAAATAGTAGGCATTGATAATCTCGCATACGGCGTCAAAGAACAGGTGCCACATGCTGTCGAATTTCACAAACTTGACATTCGCTCTAAGAAAATCTGGCCGCTGTTCGAAGATGTTGATTTCGTTTTTCACTTGGCTGCGAAGAACTGTATCAGCGACTGCCAGCTTGACCCTGCCGAGACCGCGGACATAAACGTGGCCGGTTCCGTAAACGTTTTTAAGGCAGCAAAACAAGCGAGTGTAAAAAAAGTAATCTATGCCGAGTCTTCTGCCTTGTACGAAGGCAGCGGTCAATTTCCGACTTCTGAGTCCGAAATACAACCGCAAAGTTTTTACGCTGTCAGCAAAGCAGCCGGCATGTTGTTTGCCGAGGCGTACCGGCGCTATTACGACCTGAATATTACGGCACTTCGCTACTTCTGTGTGTATGGACCTCGGCAGGACTACAGAAGGACTGTCCCGCCGGTAATGAGTGCCTTCATCATAAAACTGCTGAAAGGCGAGCAACCTGTTATTTACGGCATCGGTCAAAAGAGGCGGGATTTCGTGTATGTTGATGATGTCAATGACTTTCATCTGATGTGCATTCAAGACCCTCGAACAGACAACCAAACATACAATATAGGCTCCGGCGGGAATTACTCTGTATTAGAAATTTACGAGATGATCAGCCGCCTCTTAGGTGTTACTATTTCGCCCGTTCACAAACCGGACCTTCCAGGTGAGGCTCAGCAAACCCTCGCAGATATCAACAAGGCTAAACATCTTGGCTGGACACCCAAGACCGAAATTAAAGCCGGCCTGCAAAAAATGATTGATTATATCAAACGCGAATTTGAGAAAGGCAATATCAGGTAGTTATGAGAGCGGTAGTCCTTGCAGCCGGTAAAGGGGAAAGACTCAAATCAATAATCAGCAATGTCCCCAAACCAATGGTTCGAGTCGGGGATAGGCCCATTCTTGAGCAGAATATTGTTTGGCTCAAAGATTCAGGCATTCGCGATATTTATGTGAATCTTCATCACTTGGCGGATGCGATCAGGGATTACTTCGGCGACGGAAGTCGATGGGCTGTGAACATCAAATACTCCTATGAGCCTCAGTTATTAGGCACGGCAGGCGCGGTCCATAAGATTGCTCGTGATTTTTGGAAGGCGCGGTCTCTCTCCACGTTTGTCGTAATTTATGGCGACAATCTGCTCTCAGGTTTTGATCTCGCGAAAATAATTCGTTTTCATTCAGCCAAAGGGGGACTTGGAACCGTGTGCCTGTATTACAAGGATGATGTCTCCATTAGTGGTGTAGCTGTCCTGGATGACGACGGCAGAATTTCTCGTTTTGTAGAGAAACCCCGGCCCGACCAGGAAATCAGCCACTTGGTCAACACGGGGATTTATGTGCTGGAGCCGGAGATTCTTGAGTACATACCGGATGGTTTCTCGGATTTTGGTCGCGATATTTTTCCGAAGGTGTTGGAAACGGATAAACGGCTGTATGGTGTAGTATTGAATTCTAAATTGGTTGCCATTGATACCCCGGACCTTTTCAAACAAGTTGCTGATGTGAGGGCCAAATGATTATTACACGCACGCCGTTTCGGGTTACGCTCGGAGGCGGCGGTACAGACTTACCTTCATATTATTCCAAGCATGGCGGTTTTGTCTGCGGTGCCGGTATCAACAAGTACATGTTCATTAACCTCAATAGGCCGGTCGTTGATGACTTGGTCAGAGTCAAGTACACCAAATCTGAGACAGTGGAGCATCGCGATCTCTTACAGCACGAAATTGCCCGCGCGGCCCTGCAGATGACTGGTATTGATAAGGCCCTGGAGATCGTATCTATGGCGGATGTTCCTGCGGGGACTGGTTTAGGCTCATCAAGCTGCTACGCGGTTGGCCTGCTTAATGCCCTGCATACCATGAAAAGAGAGCACATTTCCCTCCGGCAGCTTGCCGAGGAGGCTTGTCATCTGGAGATTGAGCTTCTCGATAAGCCTATCGGAAAGCAGGACCAGTACATGGCCGCACTCGGTGGTCTGACAATTCTTGATATCGCTAAAGATGGAAAGGTCTCTACTCGTGACGTGAAAATCTCGGATGCGGCAATAGACGACCTTAATCGCAACATGCTGATGTTCTATACAAACACCTCGCGAAGTGCCGACGATATTTTGTCGGAGCAAAGCAAAGGGGCCAAAGAGGACAAAAAGAATGTCGTAGAGAGTATGAGCTATATCAAGGATATCGGCTACAAAATTGTTGAGGCTCTTGAAAGTAATGATATCACAGAGGTTGGACTATTGTTTGATGAGCATTGGAAATACAAAAAGAGAATCTCTGATAAGATGTCGAATCCCTGGTTTGATCAGGTCTATGAGCTGTCCAAAGAGCACGGTGCTTTGGGGGGAAAGATCTCCGGTGCAGGAGGTGGGGGGTTCTTTGTTTTCTACGTCGAAGGGAAACACTCCCAGTTTAGAGAGGTGATGAAGAAAGCAGGCCTTCGGGAGATGCGGTATAGGTTTGACTTTGAGGGGACCAAGGTTATGGTCAATTTCATGGATGGGAGCAGGTAAGAGGTCTGTTAATGAGCCTTAGTGGAAAGGTCTCCATCATAACGGGGGGCAGTATTGGGATAGGAAGGACTATTGCCCAAGCGTTTCTCAAAGAAGGAGCTAAGGTTATTATTGCAAGCCGTACTCAAGAAGAGCTTGAACGTTCAGTTAAGGAACTTCGGGAACAAGGTGATATCACAGGCATTCAAACCGATGTTAGCCGGACGGAGGAAGTAGGCCGTTTGGTTGCTGGGGCTCTCGAATATTTTGGTCGAGTTGACATTTTGGTCAATGCTGCGGCCGTTCAAGGCCCTATTGGGCCTTTGGTAGAAGTAGATATTGAACAATGGATTCGTTGTATCCAGGTGGATTTAATCGGTACGGTATTATGTTGTAAGGCCGTTTTACCCGTCATGCGGAATAATAGCAAGGGTAAGATCATCAACTTTTCCGGGGGAGGTGCTACATCTGCACGCCCTAATTTTAGCGCTTATGCCTGTGCCAAGACCGCCGTAGTGCGATTCACCGAGACCCTGGCCATGGAGGTGGCGGGATACAATATCGACGTCAATGCTATCGCTCCAGGTGTGGTTAAGACTCGCATGATGGATGAAATCGCCAAGGAGGGTTCTAAGGCTGGTGAACAAGAGGTGGCTCAAATTGAAAAAACTGTTCGCGATGGTGGTGGCTCTCCCCTCCCGGCTGCGGAATTGGCGGTGTTTCTCGCCTCAGATAGTTCAAATGGCATCACAGGTCGTCTTATAAGCGCCGTGTGGGATGATTGGCGTAGCCCGGATGTACGGGACGTTGTTCTGAGTGATAGCTCGCTATATACCCTCAGGAGAATCGACGGCAGGAGTTTTGTGGGAGTCAAAAAGTGAGCTGGGGCGTTGCTATTGTAGGAGCGGGCTTGATCGGTCGAAAGCGAGCTGCTGCAATGCAAAAGTTCAGTAACTGTAAGTTGATAGTGGTCGTCGACATCAATCCATCAGCCGCAGAAAGCTTGTGCCGTGAATTTGGAGGTCAGGCTAAGTCGAATTGGGAAGAGATTGTCTTGCGCCGTGATATCGATATTGTCATCGTTTCCACAGTAAATAAATTCATCACACCTATAGCCATCGCCGTTGCCGGAGCAGGTAAATACGTTCTCTGTGAGAAGCCCTTGGGTAGAAATTCCAAAGAGGCTCAGACGATTTTGAATGCAGCAAAGGAATCTCATGCCGTAGTTAAAACGGGCTTTAATCACAGGCATCATCCTGCTATTGCCAAAGCAAAACAACTGCAGGAGCAGGGGCATATCGGAGCACTTACATTTCTGAGGTGCCGGTATGGTCATGGTGGACGGCCCGGTTACGAAAAGGAATGGCGGGCGAGCAGAGAGCTTTGTGGAGGAGGCGAGTTGTTGGACCAGGGGGTTCATGTGGTGGATTTGTTCCGATGGTTCGCCGGAGAATTTTCAGAGGCTTTTGGATATACTCCCACTTGTTTTTGGAATATGGAGGTCGAGGATAATGGTTTTGCTATGTTCAGAAGTGGGGATGGTGTTGTCGCGATGATGCATACCAGTTGGACCCAGTGGAAGAACCTGTTTTCTTTTGAGGTCTTTGGTAAAGATGGTTATTTAGTGGTCGAAGGGCTCGGCGGCAGCTACGGCCCCGAGACCCTGCGTGTAGGCCGGCGTCGACGGGAAGGAGGAGCTCCCGAAGAACAGACTTTTACCTTCCAGGGTCCGGATCTCTCATGGGAGCATGAATGGCAGGAATTCCTCTCGGCTATTGAGTCGAATGAGCGACCCATAGGTGATGGCTGGGATGGTTACCAGGCCAACCGAATGATTGAAGCTGTTTATGAATCGGCCAAGACCGGCCGCGTTGTAAAATTATGAGGCGTGCTGTATTTTTCGATAGAGATGGGGTTATTAGTAGGCCGATCCTGAGGGACAATAAGCCTTACTCGCCTCGAGAGCCTGATGAGTTTCACATCATGGAGAACGTCGCGCTGTGTTTACGCAGGTCTAAAGAAGCGGGATTCTTAAACATTGTGGTGACGAATCAGCCCGACCTGTCGCGGGGTTTGATGGTTTGGAACAGTTTGGACACTATGCACAGCCGCATCAAGGCCGGCCTTGATGTGGACGACATTATGGTTTGTCCACATGATGACTCTGACAAGTGTAGTTGTCGCAAACCCAAGCCGGGTATGCTTCTGGATGCGGCCCGGAAGTGGAACGTGGATCTGCGGCAGTCCTTTATGATTGGGGATCAATGGAAAGATGTCAAGGCAGGCCGCGAGGCGGGTTGTTATACGATCCTGATTGATTACCCTTACAACCAGGAAGTTGACGCCGATTGTAGGACTAAGGACCTTCAATCGGCCATAGATATTGTATTGGGAAATGGAGATCGGTAATGGCGGTGGATGCTTATGTGGGTAGGTTTCTTCGAGAAGTCAACGAGGTTGTTGCCCGTTTAGATATAGCGGCGATTGAGCGGATGATTGATACACTTATTGAAATACGCCGCAACAAAGGCAGGCTTTTTTTCCTTGGGGTCGGAGGTGGTGCTGGTAACGCCGGTCACGCCGTCAACGACTTCAGAAAAATCTGTGGCTTCGAGGCATATACACCGACCGATAATGTCTCAGAATTAACCGCTCGGACTAATGACAATGGCTGGGAAAGCGTCTTTGTGGACTGGTTAATTTCAAGTAAACTCGGTCCCAAAGACGGTATATGTGTTTTTTCTGTTGGAGGAGGTAATGAAGAAAAAAACATTAGCGTTAATATCGTAGTTGCTCTAAAATATGCAAAAATGGTTGGGGCTAAAGTAATAGGAATTGTCGGCAGGGATGGTGGATACACAGCCAGAGTTGCAGATGCCTGTGTTGTGATCCCGACAATCTCTCCTGAAACCGTGACTGCTCACACTGAGGCTTTTCAGGCAGTCATCTGGCATCTGGTGGTCTCCCATCCCAAAATGAAACAAGCCGAGATGAAGTGGGAATCGGTCAAGTAAGAATGGAGGCGCACTATGGCCATATTCATCGATTCTGGAAACCTGGTTGAAATTAAAAAGTTTCATCGCATGGGTATCCTCAGGGGGGTGACCACCAATCCCACAATCTTGCTCAAAGACGGGGTAAAAGGAGGCATCGGGGCCTTCAGGAATAGGGCGGTCGAAATCGCTCAACTAATCCATCCCTATCCTTTGTCTCTTGAGGTCACTTCCAATGACAAAGACCGAATGATTGCCCAAGCACGGGAATTTGCCGAATGGGCTGACAACATGGTGGTCAAGGTCACCATCCATGGGCCCGACGGCGAGCTGGACAATCTGGAAGTTATTCACCTGCTTGAGACTGAGCATGATATCCGCGTCAATGTCACTGCTATGATGAGTGCCCAACAGTGTTTCCTGGCGGCCTTGGCTGGGGCAACCTATGTGTCGCTATTCTGTGGCAGGGTCAACAACATGGGTTACAATTCCATTGAGGAAATCAAAAAAACGCGACAACTTCTGGACGAATACAATCTTAAGGCCAAGATTATTGCGGCCTCTACGCGGGAGGTCCTGAATGTCGTGGAATGGCTCGCTGCCGGCAGTCACATTGTGACTGTTGTTCCAAAACTTTTGGAGGGCATGATAGTCCACCCATACAGCAAAGAAACTGTCAGGCAATTTTTGGAAGATGCCGGACGTGCAGAGCAGTTGCAGCCTAAACCTGTGGATGTTGTTACTGTAGAATCCCACAAGCCGGTTTACACTGTGGATATTGCTAATGAGAAGAGAAAATAGATTAAATAGATGATAATAAAGGATTTTATCGGACCAATAGCTTAAATTTGGAGTTTTTTCCAGAATTTGTCGATAAAACGGTTGTAATATTGGGGTGGCACAGTAACAGATTCGGTTGACCTTGGCTATTTTTGCTAATGCTTATTTGTGACTTTCTTCAGGAATTTTCTTTTGCAGTAATGCTTTGGAGGATAATAATATAAGTATTGAGTCGTAGCTGGTTATTAGAGTTGACACAAGTCGCGCTTGCGACTTCTGAACCGATGGCGTTATTGTCGGTAAAGAATAAGGGGTATTGAATTCTGTCAGGGATGGGGTGCTTTATGGAGCAAGGATTGCACGTTGGGGAGACCGCCCAGACAAGGGGGGCGACAGCTATTCAGGTCACCGTGGGGGCAAACAACAATGGAGGTTCTTTGGAACTTTGTTATGATGACCTCGTCTGCGATGAAGTTCTCTTGCGTCATGCGCCGCGCTTAGTCCCAAAGACCAAAAGAAGCTGTGATTTTTTTATAAGGGTCTTTGACATTGTGGGCTCTCTCGTAATTCTCATTCTCTCACTGCCGATTATGCTTGTCGTTGCTGTAACTATCAAGCTGTTCTCTCCCGGCTCTATGTTGTATAAGCAGCAAAGGGTTGGTAAATCAGGCAAGGTCTTTACACTCTACAAGTTCAGGACTATGGTAGAAAATGCAGAGAAACACGTTGGTCCCGTCTGGGCGACCAGGGATGACTCCCGTGTGACTCCCATTGGTAGAATACTGCGAGGAATGCGGCTGGATGAGCTTCCTCAGCTATTTAACGTCTTACGGGGGGATATGAGCCTGGTAGGTCCCAGGCCCGAAAGGCCCTTTTTTGTTGAGCGGCACAAAGCCTTGCAGGGAGTCAGACTGGCGGTGAAACCGGGCATAACCGGCTTGGCTCAGGTAAGAAGCTATTATGACCTGAAGCCTGAGCACAAGTTAAGATACGATTATCTTTACATCCAAAGAAGGTCATTAATTTTGAACATTTACATATTGCTGCAAACGATCCCCGTTATCTTTACCAAAAGGGGATGGTAGCAATCCACAGTTCACAGAAAAAAAGGCAGGTGGTTTTTAGAATCACCTGCCTTTTTCTTTTTTATTGGGCATCCGTTTGTTTTCCAATCTATCAAGTACGAGTCGAATATTTCCGTTGGCTGATGTGCCTGTCCTTGGCAATTACACTTCTGGGTAAACCCACGGCTTACGGTACTCGCGTCGGAGCATTTTATTGGCTTCCGGGTCGCCGATAACCACTTCTTTTTCCCCGTCCCATCTGATACTCCGCCCAATCTTTAATGAGAGCATACCTAACAGGCTCATATTGGTCGAGTGGTGAACCGCCTCAATGTCACTCACTGGCCGCGACCGCGTCTTAATCGCCTGCAGAAAATCTGCCCAAAGCTCTCGGATGTTCTGGTCATCAGGTTGATTCAGCTTCGGCTCCTCATGAATCACCTGCCTCCTGCCGTCAGACGGATAGAAGGTCCACCCGCGTTGCCAGCCCATGTGGAATGTGCCTTCGGTGCCGTAGAAATAGCATCCGACGTTTTCGCCTTTTTCGGCATTATTATTGGCAAACTGTCGATGTTCCCACTCAACAGTCAGATTCTCGAATTCAAACACTGCGACCTGGTGGTCGGGCGCATCGCTCGTCTGCTCTTCTTTGGTTAAGATCGGTGGACCTTTAATCGGCCGACCGCCGGTTGAGAAAACCTTTCTCGGCCATTTCTCATCCATCACCCACAGAATTTGGTCCATCCAGTGCACACCCCAATCGCCGAGCTGACCATTGGCGTAATCGAGGTACTGTCGGAATCCTCGTGGATGAATACCGCCGCCCCAAAGGTTCTTCGGGTCGCTGTTATATGGCCTCAGTGGTCCCGGCCCGCACCACATATCCCAGTCTAATCCTTCCGGCGGCTCAACATTCTTGCGAGGTTGCTCCGGCCCACCGCCGCCATAATGCACAAAAGCACGCACCATTCCTATTTTGCCTGCTTTTCCCGATCGAATAAATTCCCGCCCTGAAACGTTGTGTGGTGAAACCCGCCGATGTGTTCCGACCTGCACGACTCGGCTGGTGGCCCTTGCGGCATTGACCATGGCCCGGCCTTCCATAATCGTATGACCGATAGGTTTTTCCACATAAACATCTGCCCCTGCCTTTACCGCTGCAATCATCGCTAACGGGTGCCAGTGGTCCGGCGTGGCTACAATGGCAATCTCCGGCTTTTCTTTCTCAAGGAGCTCCCGATAATCTTTGTACTTATTAGGTTTGTCCCCGCTGAGCTTTTCAATCCCCGCTGCTGCTGGTTCTATTTGCCGGCGGTCAACGTCGCACATCGCCACCATCTTACACTCGCCCGACTCCATCGCTGTCCTGGCGATATTCATACCCCACCAGCCCGTTCCGATGAGAGCCGTTCGGTATTTCGTGCTGTTGCTACCACGCAATACTTTCGGAAAACTGATCGCCAATCCCGTGGCTACAGAACTCTTTAGAAACGTCCGGCGGTCTATAGTACGCATTGCAAGGTCTCCCTTCTTGTGTTGAAGTATCTACAAGAGTTTACCTTAATGTTAAGTCTGCAAGATCCACTGCGGGTCTGCATCTGGCGTTCAATTTAGCCCGATATTCGTCTAAGTCAAGCGAAAAAGCTCACCGCGATAGGATAATGGTTTGGCAAGCTCGTAAATCTGCAATGCAAATCGGGGATACCACCCTTGGGTTTATGGCAGCCGGAAAACTGCTGGCGTTTCGAATAGTTACTTGGGTATCATATATAGGTACTTTTTCTAAATGAAAAGGGGAACGATGAAAATAGTAACGAAGTATTTGGTCTTTGTTCTGTTATCTGCCCTATTAACTTCGCTGTGTCAGGCGAAAGATTATCCCTACCGTTGGGTCTATGTTTCAAGCCGCATGAACGACGATAACGACGTTCGTGACATAGAGCGGATCGTACGAACCGCATCCGAACATGGACTGAATGGGATGGTCTTTGCTGCCGGGCTGGATATACTCGACCTTCAGCGACCGGACTATTTAACCAGACTCCAGCAAGTAAGGCGGATTTGCGACATCCACAATATTGAAATAATCCCCGCAATCTTCAGCGTTGGCTATGCCGGTTCCATCCTCGCTCATGACAAGAATCTGGCTGCCGGAATTTTCGTAAAGAATGCTTTATTTGTTGTAGAAAACGGCAAAGCTCGTTTGATACCTGACCCTCCGGTGAAAATCCTCAACGGTGACTTTGAGACATTCAGCGGCAATAGTCTCTTCGGCTACAGATTTCACGACCGGCCCGGTGAAGTATCGTTTGCAGATAAAACGGTTTTCAAAAGTGGCAAAGCATCCCTGCGTTTTGAGAACTTCGGCAAGTTCGAATATGGGCATGGTCGGTTGATGCAGGAAGTAAAAGTCCATCCGAATCGCTGCTATAAATTAAGCTGCTGGGTGAGAACGGAATCGCTTGAACCTGCAGGCTCTTTTCGCATGACCGTTCTGGGACCCGATGGGCGCGACCTCGCACCATGGGAACCTCGTGTACCTACTACGTCGCCGTGGCGGCAGGTCCTGATGGGTTTTAACAGCATCAACTATGACACAGTCAGGGTTTACGCCGGCGTATGGGGCGGCAAATCAGGAAAATTCTGGGTTGATGACTTGGAAATCGAAGAAGTGGGTCTTTTGAATGTTCTGCGACGCCCCGGCACACCCGTCATTGTAAAAAGTGAAACAACCGGAGACGTCTATGAAGAAGGCAAGGACTACGCCGAGATAAAGGACCCCAGGCTTAATTTAAGATTCGACCACGACCCGCCCTTAATTCAGATATTACCTGGCTCCGGAATTCGTACCGCCGAGCGTCTCCGTGTCAGTTACTACCATGGCATGGCGATAAACCACGGACAAGTCACAGCGTGCATGTCGGAGCCAAAGGTTTACGAAATCTGGCGTACCGAGGCCAAACTCATGCACCAACAGCTTTCCCCTTCAAAGTATTTGCTCAATATGGATGAAATAAGGGCGGGCGGTGCGTGCGAAGCCTGCAAGAAACGCAACATGACCATGGCCCAGATTCTCGGCGATTGTATCACAAAGCAATTCAATATATTGCGCACCGTCAACCCAAAGGCTGAGGTCTTTATTTGGTCTGACATGCTTGACCCAGGCCATAATGCCCACGGCAATTACTTTCTGGCCGAAGGTGACTACACAGGTTCCTGGAAATACGTGCCCAAAGACCTTATCATCGTCTGCTGGTATTATCAGAAGCGCAATGAAAGCCTCAAATTCTTTTCATCTATTGATTTTAGAACTTTTGCCGGGGCCTATTACGATGGTGATAACCTCGACAATCCCAAGGGTTGGCTCACTACTCTGGAGCAGACGCCCAAGGCGTGTGGCATAATGTACACAACCTGGGAGAACAAATATGGTCTGCTTGCTCCTTTTGGCGACCTCATTGCCGGCAAAAAGAATTGATCCGTGATTCGTAGATAAGGAATTCTGTAAAAGGGTACTGAAATGAAAAACTTCAATGTTTTCAGGGCAATTGTCATCGCTTGGTTTTTTATGCTCACAGTTTGCGTTGCCGCTTCGCTGGCCTCAGAGGAAGGTTTTACGCCTCTATTTCCCAAGGACAGCCTCGCAGGTTGGAAGGTCAGTGACTGGTCCAACATCAGCACGCCTCAAAAGGTGGAAGGCACGGCTTGGAAAATTGAAAAAGGTGTCCTATACGGTCTAAACAAGCGGACCTGGATTGCGTCACCGAAAGAGTATGGGGACTTTATCCTCAGGCTCGAGTCTATGATAAGTAAAGGTGCCAATGGTGGTATCGGCCTGCGTTTCCCACTCGATGGCGATCCCGCTTACACAGCGATGGAGATTCAAGTAGTCGACCACGAAGTGTACTACGGCGGCCAATCTCAGCCCCAGCAGCGCACCGCCTCGATCTACGATGAGATCGCCGCCAGTCCCGAAACGACAAAGCCCCCCGGCCAGTGGAACTCCTGGGAAATCACCGCCAAAGGTAGCCGCGTAACGGTTGTTCTCAATGGCCGGAAAGTGATAGATGCTGATTTATCCCGCGAAACCAAGGCAAGACAGGAAAAAGGCCCCGCTCTCGCCCAGCGGCCCTTAAAGGGCCACATCGGCTTTCAAAACCTCAACGGCGAAATAGAACTACGCAACGTAATGATTAGGGTGCTTGATAAAACTGATGGCGACTTTGTGCCTTTGTTTAACGGCAAAGACCTCACCGGCTGGATCAACGTAAATTGCGCCCCGGAAACTTGGACTGTCCGTGATGGGATGATCGTTTGCAGCGGCATTCCGACCGGTGTCCTGCGCACAGAAAAACAATACGAAAACTATATTCTCGAACTCGAATGGCGGCATACGAAAAAGAACGGCAACGCAGGTCTATTCATTCATTCCGACGCATTACCCGCCGTAGGACAGCCGTTCACACGTTCTATCGAAGTTCAAATAATGGACGGCAACGGCGGCGATATGTTCGCCATCCACGGCGCGACCATGACCCCCGACAAGCCTCACCCTCAAGGCTGGATGCGAGCACTCCCTTCCGAAGACTGCACAAAATCCGCTGGCCAGTGGAATCACTACCGCCTCGAAAGTAGAGATGGAATGGCCGTTTTGTCGGTAAATGGTAAAACCGTCACCCGCGGCTATCACCTTAACCCGCGAAAAGGCTGTATCTGCCTTGAATCAGAAGGTAGTGAAATCTATTTCCGCAATATCCGTATTTATGAGCTGCCCGGCTCTAAACCACCTGCTGAGGTTGTCGCAAAGCAAGATGAAGGTTTACGTTCCATTTATAACGGCCTGGACCTTCGCGGTTGGAAACAAGTCCCCGGCAACAAAAACCACTGGCAGGCAAAGGACTGGGTTCTTGACTACGATGGTAAGAGTGAAGCCCCCGGCGAGGATAAAAACCTCTGGACGGAAAAACAATTCGCAAACTTTATACTTATCGTGGATTGGCGGCTCCCAGCTAAACCTACGATTGATAACATCCCCGTGGTTTTGCCCAATGGCTCCGATGCAGTTGATGCCGAAGGCAAACCTGTCCTTGCGGCGGTTCTCGACGCCGGCGATAGCGGTATTTACATCCGCGGCAATTCCAAAAGCCAGCTAAATATCTGGAATTGGCCGGTCGGCTCCGGTGAAATCTATGGCTACCGTACCGACATTTCTATGCCGCCGGAAGTTCGCCGAGCATGCACACCCATTCTCAACGCCGACAATCCGATTGGCCAGTGGAACCGCTTTGAGATTACCGCGATTGGCGACCGCGTAACAGTCGTGCTGAATGGCAAAACCGTCATCCGCGAAGCTCAGCTACCAGGTATGCCCAAGACCGGTCCCATTGCCCTGCAGCATCACACCGACCCCGTTCAATTTGCCAATATCTACATCAAGGAACTGCCCTGAACCGATGACTGTCGTTGCGAGGGCGACCTCGTCTCTTCTTGCCGCAGGTTGTGGGCAACGGCTCGTAGAGCACCGCATCCCGCCGCATCCGACTGATCGCATGGATGCGGACATCGTCAATCAGGCGATTCGTTAGGTTGTGCTGTGCACAGCATACTGCCAAATCACGGTATCACCGCCCGATCATATATGCGGACGTCATCAATCAGGCCGAACCAGAAACTGTCGCCATCAGAAGCCTGTCAGCCAATGTTCAACCAAAACAGCCAGGTCCTTGATATCTACAGTGCCGTCACCCCAGGGCATCGGGCCGATATCCACTGATGGTTCATCCTGGCCCCAATATTGGGCTAACTTGGAGAAATCTTTCAAGTTCACAATCCCGTCGCCGTTGAAGTCCACAATGGGGACAATCGGTGATTGCCAGTTATCCGAAGTCGTGAAGAAGTACAGGGTGCGGCCATCGGGTGACAAGCGTGGCCAAGCATCGACGTCGGGTCCGTTCATCTTCGGCCCAAGATTCATCGGCGATTGCCAGGGGGCAGAAAGGCTCGCACGCCTTGACATCCACATATCGTTACTCCCATACCCACCCGGCCGGGGTGAACTCGTCAAAAAATAGTCGGAGAAGACGAGCAGCAGCCCATCCGATGAAAGCGAGGACCCGTACTCGGTGTATGCACTGTTCACTACGGGCCCGAGATTCACCGGTTCTGGCCAGGGGTCGTTCCTGGTGGTCCGCTTGCTCACCCAGAGGTCCCAACCACCATATCCGCCAGGGCGCGTCGAGCTAAAGTGGAGTTCCAGGCCGTCTGCCGATATCCAGGGGCAGGCTTCACTGGCAGTACTGTTTACCTTCGGTCCAAGATTCACAGGCGATCCCCAAGGTGCATTCTTCGTCGCGCGTGTGGTCATGTATATATCGGAGCTACCATACCCCCCAAGCCGGTTAGAATTGAAATAGAGTGTAAGTGCATCGGCGGAGATGGATGAGCAGGCCTCCACATTGGCAGTGTTGACCGCGGTGCCAAGATTCTGCGGGGGACCCCAATCATCGTCAATCGAAGCACGTCTCAGCACCTGTAGGTCCCAATTGCCTGGCCCCACAAATGACTCGATGTACATCTCCAGCCCATCATGGGAGAGGCAATCGACGCCGTCGTTCAACGGGTCCAAGAACGGGTTGACCGACCCAAGGTTCACCCGTTCGCCGAACGTGAAGTCCGCATACGCTGGCGGCGCGTCAAGACCCGGGAGAAGACCGAATCCAACCAGTGACACCAAGAACACGGGGATCTCAAACAGCTTCATTTCACACCTTCCCTTCTGCCCAAAGGCAACACACAGTACTGGAATCTCATTTTCATGTCTCTCAACAGAGAAGACGATTTGACAATCGAATGGTAAGTTGATGACACGCCTGAAGTTCAACGCCGAGCCGAACCCGAAATCCGAAGACGACCCCCCGCTGAGGATGGCTGACCACCGCCTCATGTCCGCATTCGCGTTTGCCCGGTCGCCCATGTAAGCATAGTACTGAGCACGACGGGAATAGGCGGTTGCATTCTGTGGGTCGGTCTCGATCTCGCGCGTGCAATCGCCTATTCGCCCACGAACAGCCTTTTGAATTTGATCGTGGAGCAGGCGGGCTTCGGCTCCCACATACTTACTACCAAGGACAGGTTCGAGAATCTCAAGGGCCGCTCCGTACTCTGTCCTGGTAGACTGCACGCGGGCCTGGGAGAGGATGCCCCTATGCCTAAAACCTTCAGCCTCGGCCAGTTGAAGCCGGTCCCGATTCCATAAGGAAAGGATGACGACCACAGCACTAACAAACACCGCTATCGCCAGAGTGGCAATTGCCTGGGAGCGGTGTCTGCACAGGAACTTATGCACGCGGTACGTTGCGCTGGGTGCTCGTGCCAGAACTGGCCTGTGTTCGAGATGTCGCTGGATGTCGAGAGCGAGGCCCTCGGCTGCTTCGTACCGCCTCGCGCGGTCCTTCTCCAGCGTCTTCATTACAATCCAGTCGAGATCACCACGAACGGCTTTCCTGAGCACGTCAGGCGTGGCGCTGTGGTGCTTCGCCACCTCGGTCAGAGTCTCCCCCAGCGTAGTGAGTTTGGTCGAAGGCTTGACAGGTTCCTCCTCACGGATGACCCGCTGCATTTCTATGTAGCCAGCCTTGCGAAGCTCCTCTTCACTGAAGGGCGTGGTCCCTGTGAGCAGTTCATAGAGGAGGACTCCCAGCGAGTAGATATCGGTGCGGGTATCAACATCCAGGTCGCTTAGCTCCGCCTGCTCAGGACTCATATAGGCAGGCGTGCCGATGATGTGGGCGTAGCGAGTGAAGAGCGTCTTTTCCGTCAGCCGCTGGTTGATGGCCTTGGCAATCCCAAAGTCAATGACCTTGGGGACGGGTGTGCCATCATGGTGCGTGACCATTACGTTGGATGGCTTTATATCTCTGTGGATAATGCCCTTCTGGTGGGCGTGCTGCACGGCGTTGCAGACCTGAATAAACAAGTCCAACCGTTCTTTGGTGCTTAGGTTATTCTGGTCGCAGTACTCGGTAATAGAAATGCCCGTGACCAGTTCCATCACGAAGTATGGCCGGCCAGTTTCTGTCGCGCCGGCATCGAGGACCTTGGCAATATTTGGATGGTCCATCATTGCCAGGGCCTGTCGTTCGACCTCGAAACGGGCAATAACCTGCCTGGTGTCCATGCCCAATTTGATGATTTTGAGAGCCACCTTGCGGCGAATAGGCTCTTGCTGCTCCGCCATATAGACAACTGCCATCCCGCCCTCGCCGATCTTTTCCAACAGCTTGTAGCGACCGATGACTGTTCCTGGCTTCTCCTTCAAGTCCTCATATAAAGAGATGCCAGGGTCCGCAAGAAGTGCCTCAAGAAAATCAGCTTTATCTTCGTGAGCTTGAAGCAATGCCGTAATCCGTGCTTTCAGTGCGAGATCGGCACCACATACCTTGTCCAGATAAGCGGTGCGTTCGGCAGGCGTCTTGAACTCCACAGCAGTGCTGAATATCGATTTTTCGTCGTTCTGTCCGGCTGACATATTCTTGCCTCCGTATACAGTGCGAAATTTGAGCCACAAAATTCCACAAAATGAGGAGATTTTTCTCAGAAAAACCCTTCAATATGGTCTATTAGAGTAATTCTGAGGCTAAATATTACCACAGAAAAGCGGCTGGAAAGCCTTCACAGGTCTGATGTTGTGCCTGTCTTGCCTATTTCAAGACGCAGCCATGCACGGGCATATTCGAGATCAGCGTAAGCTTTGGAAGCGGAGACACCTGTCATCTCGGCTGCCTGTTTCACCGTCAAGCCCCCAAATATGCGGAGCTTGATCAGATCAGATGCCGTCTTGTCTTCCTCGGAGAGTTTGTCCAAGGCATCATTCAATGCCAGCAGATCATCTGGTTGAATCTCTTGCACATCAACAAGTAGGGATTCCTCAAGTCTGACTTGTTGTCTGTCCCCTCCACGCTTCAAGCTCCTTTTGCGGCGAGCATTCTCAACAAGAATCCGACGCATGGCCTCAGCGGCGGCTGCAAAGAAGTGACCGCGACTTTTCCAATCTTGGGCTTCTGCTCCAACCAGGCGGATGTAGGCTTCATGGACGAGTGCGGTAGCCTGTAATGTCTGACCTGGTTTTTCTCTGGAGAGCTTCTGAGCGGCCAACTGACGCAGTTCTTCATAGACTAACGGCAGAAGCTCATCTGTGGCTTTCGCATCCCCCCGGTCAATTGCGTTCAGTATACGTGTAACTTCACTCATACCGTCTCATCTCGCACTCGCCTTCTCTTTGCGTGCGCAGACCTGACAGATCACCTAAGCAGCTTATATGCGTCCTCGCCGCCGTTTATCAAGTGTATCAGCGGCTGCGGTCTATCAACACCTTCAATGAATTTTGGTCTCGCTGCCCACGGTGTAACACTTAGCACTCCCATCAAATCCATCCAATGCTGCAAACGCGCAACCGGCAGATTCCACGTTAAATGGAAATGGTTGGCAGGGGGGTACTGTTTGTATTCGACCATGCTGGCATACTTAGGCACAACGAACGTGTGAGGCCACGTAGGTGTTGTCAGCTTGCACATCGCCTGACCAAGTTCCTCCGGCACCTCGGTCGTATGCGCCTCGTCCCAAATCAGACTGAATAACCCGCTTGCGCTGCTGTATGCCATTCTTGCGGCAATTCCATCAATGCCCGCTGGCGTCATGAAAGTGACCGAGTTGCCACCGCCTGGAAAGTAAAACTCATCCGCGAGAGGCATCGACACGCCCGCCATAATCTCCCTGACAGACGCCCCAGGCTTGGCCGCCCAGTCGAAGGATGCGCTTCCGGAGTTGTCGCCATCGACCAGCCCTTTGTTATACCAATCCGCATCATTGTCGAGCTTCTTGACGCCTATCTTTTCGGCCAGCTCCTTAATTTCCCATGCCTCCCAAACCTTCCTAAAGTCCATGAACAAAGGCGGATTGCCTCCCGATAGGTACGTCATAAACAGCATCGTTAGTAGTCCCTGCATGTCGGCCTCTGTCGCGTATGGCAGGGGGGCCTTGGCGCCATTGTGGTCGAAGGTGCTGTTGAAGAACGATTCCATGACGTCCGCTACAGGTAGAGGAATACCCCTGCGGTCGCTTCCCCATTCAAGCTGGCTCATAAACCCGCCGCCCACCGCATTCAAATCCAGCATAATGTCCCGCGTAATCAGATACATCGCCAGCTCTTGATTGAACTTCTCCTCATCTGCATCATTACGGAGCTCAACTCCCTTGCCCACATACCTCTTCACCCACGCCCGAAGCGCCTTTAGTTCTTTTTCGTCGTAGGCTTTTTTGTTGAGCATGTCCGCCAACAGTTTCATATCCAGCCGAGTTATCTCCAGCCCGAATGTATTCCTGGTGGCGAGGATATGAGCTAACGCCGTCTCCATTCCCATCGAGTCGTGCCCAAAAACAACGACCCTTCGGCCTCGCAGTGCCACAGCCGTTACCGCTGCATAGCACCAGTTAATCAAGTTCTTCGCCGTTTGGTCCGTCATCTTAGGATCCATTCCGGTATCAGGCCATGTACCGACATTAAGGGCAGCCATTCGTCCATACTGACTTATAGCGCCGTTGAGCGCATGCGCATAAACCACACCTGGTCTTGGCCCGCTATTGCCGCAAGTGATGTTTATGGGGGTATTCGGCGGGAATTGTTGTAACAGCGAAATCGTTGTAAGTTGTGGAAACGCCCACGTATCCGGCACGCACACGATAATATCCACGCCGGCCTTGCGGAACTGCTGTGCGACGATATCCGCCTGCGCCTCACCATCTACGAGTACCTGTGAATAGACAACCGGCACAGGCGTCTTGTCCGGCATAACCACAGAACTGCAGATAACGTTGGCGGCCATCTTCACGATATTCTGACACCGCATCCGGCTTTCTTTGTCGATGCGTGGGTCGCTGGTCGCATAAACACCTATCACCGGTACCTTCAAAGTCGCCTTTCTTATGTTAGGTAACTGAACTGCTTCAACTTTCTTTGCCATCGCAGTTTCTCCTTACTTATATAATTCTATCTTTGCTGTCGGGCCGCTCTTGCGGCTGACAGAGATCCTCACTGGCAAACGGACGTGAGCAGTGGAAACCGTCGTTTTATATATATTGTTTCAGCGTTGCCACATCCTCTAACATCTTTCTTACAAAGTCCAGGAACTGTGCTGCATACGCACCGTTGGCCACCTTGTGGTCCACCGAGAGCGTCATGTTCATCAGCTTGCGAACTGATATATTGCCGTCATCCGGTACGCACGTATCGGTTATCTTTCCTATACCCAAAATGCTGCACTGTCCCGGCACAACTATCGGAATAAACGAATCTATCCCGAGCGAACCGAGGTTACTCACCGTAATACACCCGCCCTCCACGTCAGTGGGATTTAGCTTATTACTCCCAGCTCTTTCAATAAGAGCCCGGCTCTCCCTTGCAATCTGCTTGATACCCTTCGTGTTGACATCCTTGAGAATCGGAGCAACCAGGCCGTCCGGCACAGATATCGCAAGACCGATGTTGATTGCTTTGGCTAATTGAATGCTGTCGCTGACCAACTGCCCTGTCATTATAGGGAATTTCTCCAGCCCTGTCGCCACAGCCTTCATGATGAAGTCGTTGTATGAAATTTTCACATCGCTGGTTTCATTCATCTTCGTCCGTAGCATAACTAGGTCCGTCATATCCGCCCGAACGGTTAGATAGAAGCAGGGGATTTCATGTTTACTCTTGAGCATTTTCTCAGCCGTGATTCTCTGGAGCCTATTCAACGGTATCGTCGCCCCAAGTTTTGTCTCTGCGATGGTCTGAGCTGTCGGCACCGCTGGAGCAGCCGGGGCTCTTGCCGCCTCAGATGCGTTTTTCACATCATCCTCAGTGATTTTGCCCGCTTGTCCTGTGCCCTTGATGCTCGCCAAATCCACTCCTAATTCTTCCGCCAATTTCTTCGCTCGTGGTGATGCCATCACTCTCCCCGCTGGCCTGCCTGGCTCTGCAACCGGTGCCGCCGATACAGCCGAGGCCGGTGTTGCCGCCGTTGTAGCAAATGCAGCCGCTGGCCCGAATGAAAGTGCGTCAACGAAGCCCTTTGGCACCTCCTCGTCCTTCTCACCTAAGACCATCACCGGTGCCCCAACCGGCAGTGTCTGGTTTATTTCCACAAGGATATACTTCACGAAGCCATTGCCGGGCGACTCCATATCGAGGTTTGCCTTATCCGTTTCTATCTCGAATATTACATCTCCCTTTTTGACCTCGTCACCCACCTTAACCAGGCAATTGACTATAGTGCCTTCCTTCATCGTTTCGCCAAGCTGCGGTAACCTTACTTCCCTTGCCATCCACAGACCCTCTTTTGATAACTCAAAACTAACCGCTAACGACTTTTCTCACCGCTTCAACTATCCCGTTCACGCTCGGAATGCTCGCACTCTCTAACGGCTCACTCATCGGAGGCGGCACATCTGCCGCCGCAAGGTTCACTGGTGCCCCATCAAGATAATCAAAGCCGTGCGAGCCGTCCCCGAAATCATATTCCATATAGCGACAGGTAATCTCCCTGCCCGCGCCGCATATACCGAACCCCTCGCTTACCGTTATCAGCCGCCCCGTCTTGCGAACCGACTCCGCAATGGTCCGGATGTCGAGCGGTTTGAGTGTTCGCACATCGATCACCTCAGCTTCGATGCCATGCCGCTCGGACAATATCTTTGCCGCATCCAGCGAGAACATTGCCATCCTGCAGTAGCTTACAATTGTGGCGTCTGTACCTTCTCGTTTAATATCCGCGACACCCAACGGGATAATGTAGTCGCCCTCCGGCACCGGCCCAAATTGCCCGTAGGTTGACTTGTGCTCAATGAATACCACGGGGTTGTCACTGCGTATCGCAGCCTTGAGCAGCCCCTTGGCATCGTATGGTGTCGAAGGCATCACCACATAAAGTCCAGGCGGATGCATAAGCCACGCTTCCAGCGACTCCGAATGATGCGCGGCAATACACCTGCCCACACCACCCTCGGTCCTCAAGACCATAGGCACTTTCGCCTTGCCTCCGAACATATACCGGTTGTACGCTCCCACGTGTACCAGTTGGTCCATAGCTATTGTAATAAAATCCACGTACATGATTTCTGCGACCGGTCGCATCCCGCGTAGCGCCGCTCCAACTGCCGCGCCGGAGATCGCTGCTTCCGATATGGCTGTGTCTATAACCCTTTCCGTCCCGAACTCAGATACCAGCCCTCGCGTCGCCTGATACGCCCCACCGTAAAGCCCGACATCCTCGCCCATCACGATGACGTTTTTATCTCTTCGCATCTCTTCCGCCTGCGCCAGCGACACCGCTTGGGCAATGTTCATAATATCCATCCCGAACTCGGATTTAATCTTCGCCCGGGCCGTCTCAGCCGCCTCTTTTTTTGTTTTTGCCCCGGATTGGGCGATTGCGCTCTCAAAGGCAGCCGTTGCCTTCATCACCTTTGCAGACATCGCCTTCTCTGCCTCAATCAGCTTAGGCGGATATGTCTCCTCGACATACACATCCTTGGCTACATCAGCCGGATTCGGCCAGGGACTATCCATCCCGAACTGGGTCGCCGCCTCAATTATCGCAAAAGCCTTGTTTTTGATTGCATCAAGCTCTTGCTCCGTACACAATTTCTCTTCTATCAGTTTGCCCCGCAGCACAGCGATGGGGTCACGGTCTCGCCACGCTTTTTCCTCCGCCTTAGTCCTGTACTCCCGCGGGTCGCTTCGGCTGTGCCCGTACCAGCGATAAGTCTTGCACTCTATCATCGTCATCAGGCACTCTTTCCTCGCCCGCTCCACCGCCTTACGAACCGCCAAGAACACCGCCACCGTATCCATGCCGTCAACAATCATCGCCGGCACATCATAAGCCGCCGCCCTTACAGCTATGTCCTCGATATTGCTCGCCCTTGTCGCACATGGCACTTCGCTGCCTGAAAATGGAACGCTCATCCCATAAAGGTTGTTCTCGATTATTGCTACCAAAGGCACCCTCAGCGTCGATGCCATGTTCATCGACTCGTGAAAGGTGCCTGTGTTCGTCGAGCCGTCGCCGAAAAACGATAACACGACCTTGCCCGTTTTCTTGTATTTCTCCGCCATCGCCGCCCCCACAGCCGCCGGCTGATTGCCGCCCACAATGCCGGTCGAACCCAGATTGTTGTTCTTTTCCACCTCCGCGATGTGCATCGACCCGCCTCTTCCCTTGCAGTAGCCGGTCTCCTTGCCCATCAGTTCCGCCATCATCTGATTCCAGTGATTTTGGCGGTCTTTCTCGCTGTCGGCGTATTTGTTTCCAATAGCTCCGCAATGCCCGTGCCCACGGTGCGTTGAGCCGATCACATCGCCTCTTTCTATCGCAGCGATAGCCCCCACAGCCACCGCCTCCTGACCCGCATACAGGTGCGACGCTCCCTTTATCACATTCTGTCCCAATAGATCGTAAACCTTCTCTTCAAAGAACCGAATCTCGTAAATGGTTCGCAGCCAGTCCTTTACATCATCCAGCGTGATGATTCCCTCCTTTATTAAATCCTTAACCTTTGGAATAGGCCTTTTGCGTGTGTCGTCAATGCAAAAACTCATACAGCGAATCTCCTCTGAAACCGCCCGCAGGGTTCACCTGCTCTATGCGACAAACACCTGCCGGCCATATCAAAAGCTCACAGTTTAACAAATTCCACCCCAAAAACAACCCTTATCCCTACTCTTCTATCTTCTATCCCTATACCCTACCCCCTATACCCTATCCCCCGATTTCCCTTGACCCCTATGGATTTTCAGATAAACTCCAGCGTGAATTTGTGTACCGCAGGGAAGTAGAAGTGGCAAAGGCTCAGTTGAATTCGCCGGACATCGAAAAATGGCTCAAGTTGATCAGGGCTGAAGGGGTTGGGCCGACAATATTTGCGAAACTCCTCAAACACTTCGGCTCGGTTGACCGGGCGCTGGATGCATCAGTAAGTGAGCTATCTAAAGTCGATGGAGTCGGCCTTAAAACCGCGGAGCGTATCGCTGCAACACGCGACAAGTTTGATGCCACCGGTGAATTGAAACTAACTGAAGAGTTAGGCATCTGGCTGATTACACTTGAAGACCGGCGATATCCGCCGTTACTGAAGAAGATTTATGATCCGCCGCCTGTTCTTTACGTCAAAGGCGACATAACCCGCGAAGATAACCTGGCGATTTCAATTGTGGGTACGCGTCGGTGCAGTCTCTACGGCCAGGAACAAGCTTCAAGACTGGCGCATTTATTGGCATCGGCGGGTTTCACAATCGTATCCGGCATGGCCCGCGGCATCGACACAGCCGCGCATCAGGGAGCACTGGCGGCCCAAGGACGCACAATCGCAGTGCAAGGCTGCGGCCTGGCGAATGTCTTCCCACCCGAAAACAAAAAGCTATTCGAAATGATCTCTGAGTCCGGCGCTTGCATAAGTGAGCTGCCCTTGCGATACGAGCCGCTGGCGGAGAATTTCCCGACCCGCAACAGAATAATCGCCGGACTATCTTTGGGGACAATCGTTGTGGAAGCTGGCGAGCGTTCCGGCGCCTCGATAACCGCAAATGCCGCGCTCGATAACAACCGCGAAGTGATGGCGGTACCGGGCAAGATTGATTCGCCGCTCAGTAAAGGCCCGCACAAACTAATCAAGCAAGGGGCAAAGCTGATTGAGTCCATCGAAGATGTCTTAGACGCGCTCGGCTACGTCGGCGAACAATTGCAGGAGCACGCAGCGGTTTCAGTTCAGCAGGCGACCTCACGATTGGACCAAACCGATACGCCGCTGTTTGAGCAGCTTAAGGCAAATCTCATCGGTGATGAAAAGGCAATTTTCGATTCACTTGATAGAGAACCGTTACATATCGAGCAGCTAATAGAAGATACCAACCTGCCGCCTGGGAGTATTAACGCTGGCCTTATATCTCTCCGTCTCAAGGGCCTGATTAAACAACTACCCGGCAGCCTTTTTGTAAGACGCTGAAAAGCAATGTCATTTCTGTGAGATCTCTGTACAAAAAAGGGGGTAGCCTTCGCTCATTTCTCACTTTCCCGCCGAACCCATTTTGTGGCCGGGAGCGAGTGTGTAGAGACGCTTCATGCGCTTTGTGTTTACATGCGAGGCGACAACCCTGCCAACGAAAATGATATGGTCGCCGGCGGCTTTCTGCCATTCCAATTTGCACTCAAAGTTGGCCACAGCATCCGATAGCAGCACCGAATCAATCACCTTCGCCCGCTCTATATTACAATCCCAGTCGGCAAACTTATCAGTGTCCCGGCCAGACCTTGTGCCGAAAAAAAGTGCGGCGTCAAACATCTCTGCTGATGGGAACACAGTTGTAAAACATTTCGAGTGCCGGATAGTTTTGACAGAATAATGCCCTTTGGCTACGGCAATTGCCATCATCGCCGGCTCGCCGGATGCAATCATCGTCCAGCCGAGCGTAACGGGATTGGCCTTACCTTTTTTGTCCTTGGCGATGGCTATCACCACCTGTTCGGGGTACTTGGTCTTTATCGCCTTGTCGTATTTGACTCGTTTCTGCATTGCTATTCTCCCAAAATAATCTTATATTTGCTGTCTGTGCTTCTGTCCGGAATTATAGGCTGCTGCGCCAATTTCAACAAGGAGAAATAACGTGGAATCAATCGGTTTTATCGGCGCCGGAAACATGGCTGAGGCCCTGATAAAGGGTATAATATCGGCTAAGCTCTACTCGCCTAAGAATATCTTTATTAGCGACATAAAGCCCGACCGGCTCAAAGCCATTATTGACAAGTACGGCGTTACACCTGCCGCAACTAACGCCAAGCTGTCGGCGAAGGTGGATATACTCATCTTGAGTGTCAAACCTCAAATCATGGCCGACGCGCTCAAAAGCATACAAGGCTCTGTCAATCACGCCAAACTGGTTATATCCATAGCCGCAGGCATAAAAATATCGCAGATTACATCCGTCCTCGGCGACATTCCTATCATCAGAGTTATGCCCAATACGCCCGCCCTGATTGGTGCCGGTGCTACCGCCATCTTCGCCGGCGATAAAGCCAGGCCAATGTTGGATAAAGCAGTGGCCATCTTCTCGTCCGTTGGCAAAGCTGTTGTCGTTGACAGCGAGGACCTGATTGATGTAGTTACCGCCGTTAGTGGCAGTGGCCCCGCCTACTTCTTTCTCCTGATGGAAGAGATGATAAAAGCCGCAACTGATTTGGGTCTGCCTGAACAGGTTGCTAAAGACCTCGTCCTGCAAACTGCAAAGGGAGCCGGTCTTCTTGCGGTTGACGGCGATAAACGCGGCGAGACTCCCGCCACCCTGCGTCAAAAAGTCACCTCCCCAGGCGGCACAACTGAGGCAGCATTGAAGATTTTTTCAGATGGTAATATAGGCGCCTTGATAGCATCTGCTATCAAACATGCACGCGATAGAAGTGTTGAGTTATCCCGATAAATTGAAAATCCGGCTTTACACGGGATACCAAGGGCTGAGCCTTGACCCTCGCCGATTCATCCTTCGTAGTGATTACGGAGAACGGAAGCCCCTGTCTCGCACCTTGTTTGTGACCCGGTTGTAGCTACCTGTGAGGCTTGTTATGTTTCGACCAAAATCGACTCGACCGGGCACTCATCAGCGGCCTGCCGGACTGCATCCTCGTATTCTTCCGGCACATCATCGACTATGACCTGAGCACGGTCGTCGCCCATCTCGAATACTTCCGGACAAGTGTCGCAGCAAAGCCCACATGCCGTGCAGGTATCTTCAATTTTGACCCTCATTGTGAATACCTTTCTGGTCACGCGTAATGAAACTTAACTGTTGAGTCACGTTACGCCGTAAATAGGAAATTATTTTAACTTTGTCAAGTGCCCCCGAACGATTTTTGTGTATTTCCTGCGAGTTTCTTAAGCCCAAACTTTGCGCTCCCAGAACTCGATTCAGGGTTTCACCAACTACCGAATATATCTTGGTGCCATGCCTACGCGGCTGTTGCGTAGGCATGTGTTTTTATTCGCCTACTATGTGTAACCGTTGTCGGCACGACAACGGTATTTTTCATCCTTCCCATGAATGAGCCTTTCCTGCTTGTCGTGCCCTTTGTCATCCTGAGCCGAAGGCGAAGAGCCTGTCCTGAGCAATGACGAAGGAATATGGCCAGCGAATAAGATGCCGCCTGCATGGCAGGGTCCCATTCCCTGCCCCCGATTTAGTCGCCAGTCGTAATGGCGACACGTCGTAGTCGGGGGCCCGCCACCCATCTTCCCCGTCACCCTGAACTTGATTCAGGGTCTCACCGACATCCTCCTCTTTGTCATCTTGGGCACAACGCCTCACTCACTTTGTCATGCCGAGCGCAGTCGAGGAATCTGCCCTCGAACAAGATGCCGCTCACACACCGCTCGTTGTCATCCCCGCGCAGGCGGGGACCCACTTTCCCTTTTTACATTTTGCTATGTGGTCTTGATTTTCCTGTTCTCCGTAGCCCGCCGCTACGGGCGAGGGATGGATGCATTTTGATTTTTAAATCCCCTATCCCCTATCCCCTGTCTTCTGTGTTCTCAATTCTTCATTCCCCTCTCACAAATAATCAATCATCATTTATCATTCATCATTCCCTCGATCCACTCCTCCACCTTCTTCACCATCTGCGGCATACCTATTTTCTTGTAAAGCTCAACCGCCTTCTCCCAATACTCTTTCGCCTTCTTCAAGTCACCTCGCTCCTCATAAATCACCCCCAAATTGCCGTACTGATTTGCCATTCCCTCAAGCAGACCAAGCTTCTCATCTATCTCCAGAGACTTTCTGTGCATCTGCTCGGCCTTATCAAGCTCTCCCCTCATTCGATAAATCAGCCCCAAATTGCCGTAATCACTTGCCATTCCCTCAATCCGGCCAAGCTTCTCCTCTATCTCCAGTGACTTTCTGTGCATCTGCTCGGCCTTATCAAGGTCTCCCCTTGTTTGATAAACCATCCCCAAATTGCCGTAATCACTTGCCATTCCCTCAATCCGGCCAAGCTTCTCCTCTATCTCCAGAGATTTTCTGTGCATCTGATCTGCCTTATCAAGCTCTCCCCTCGTTTGATAAATCAGCCCCAAATTGCCGTAATCAATTGCCATTCCCTCCTGCAGGCCGAGTCTCTCTTTGATCTCCAGCGCCTTTCTGTGCATCTGCTCGGCCTTATCAAGGTCTCCCCTCATCCGATAAATCAGCCCCAAATTGCCGTAATCACCTGCCATTCCCTCAAGCAGGCCAAGCTTCTCCTCTATCTCCAGCGACTTTCGGATACTCTCTTCAGATTTGGTTAAATCTCCAAGGGAATTGAAAATATATGCGAGTTCATTAAGCCAGATTAGAACGTGCTCGGCGAGTTGTTCTTTTGGCGGATCACCTGCGTCAGCTATACGCTGCTCAAGCTCAGCAATCCTGAATCGTTTTTCATCGACATTGAGGCTGCCCGCAGAAAGGATATCGCTGGAAAAACTATCCATCATTCCAGCCGAGGCAGTCGCTTGTTCGGATATGAACTCAAATCTATGACTCACCCATGACCAGAGGTCTCGTGCATGAATGGACAGCAGTGTTGCAGCATATTCAGCAAGCCAGAAAACCACAGGGCATGAAAAACGAGGCCGCCAGGATTCTCTTGTAGCGTTAAGAACCCGGAGAACCTTGAAATCTTTCGGGTCTGAGGGTAGAAGCTTTTCGATGCCGGTAATGAAGATGCCGGTATTGTTTGTTTCCGTTACATTACTGCCGGCGAAATCTAATATATCTGTTACTTCCTTATTTATCTCAACTACTGCTATGGACGGAGTTTCTTCTTTAAGTTTCGATATAAGATAATCTCGCAAGGACGGGCTGTTACAGATTGCGATGCTGAAAGAGAATGTTCCCTCCGAGGCTGCCAGCATCCGGCGAAAAGCTGCTAATTCTGCGCCCTGCAGACCGAGTTGTTCGCGTGTTTTTGGAGTTTCACCGCTTGTGTTCATTTTTCGATTTCTTTGAGTTTGGTGGTGAAGGAAGTAGTGGGTTGACTCCGTACCATTCTCCACTGTTTTCATATTGAAGAATCGCGCGGTTATCAAGTAACTCCATACATAGAGTGTCGTTCTCTCCAGTGCGGTTAGGTATATGATCGCGTTTGACCTGTTCAATTATCGCCCAGTGTTCCTCACGAAGTTGCCGGGCGTATGCATGTCTGATCTTTCTTGCTACATTCTGGACCATCGCTGACGTTATTGGAAGTGGTCCCTCTATGATTGAATCACGTATGAGTGTAATAAGTTCTCGCGGTTGCCCTCCGCTGTATTCAATGATCTTGTCCCTGATATCCCCACTTTCAAAAACATCTTTTTCTTCTGCACTAGCCTTTTGAAGTCGCTTGCGAATCAAATCTGCGAATTTGTCAAAACCGGCCTTATTCTTTTTACCATCGGCGTTAGATATCATGGTCATGGGAACCACAGGAGGAGTATGACCATATAGGTTCGCAATATCACGTTCTCGACATGAATAGGCCAGCGCAATTGGTATTGTATAGATCACATGGCACTTAAATGCCGTAAGCTGGGCGTGTCTTTCAGCGAAGAGATACTCGGCGGTTGAACATCCCACTGTAGGATGCGGTCTTAGCGTCATTTTATCCAACCCGTCAACAATAATGACCAGTCCGCTGTAGTTTTTCTTTGATAATTCGAGTACCGCTTGGCCTAAGACATCGTTGGCAGCCTCAATCCAACTGTTTGTTCGAGGTTCCAGGAGCTTGCGAATCTCGATTCTGGTATTGGGACTGCTCTTTATGGCTGCCGAAAGCTTTGCCAAACCTACATCAAGCTCAAGACTGTTTAGATCGACCTCACGACTGAGAAAATCCTTGGCCTCATCCCATCTTTGTTTGAAGTAACCAGGCTTTAGTTCTATCGAAACTCTCTCGCGAAGTTGCTTTGCTGTTTGACGAATGATAGATATTAGTACATCAGGGAAATCTACATCGTTAGGCTCGATATCGTCGAGAATCTCACAAAAAACGGCAAAATATTTCTCCTTGCCGCTTTCAAGTTCTCGTTGAAGCCGACGCAGCTCTGTGCTTTTCCCGCTTCCTCGATGACCAGCAAGAAGTTGACATGTAGGTGATGCTGAAAGCCGGATGTTCTGAGCCAGTCTATCTACGAGACCGGAGCTGCCCCGGACAGCATCTAGGTCAACATATAGATCAGTCTGCTCTGCTGACAGAGGTGCCGGGTCGAACGCCTGGTAAATTTTCTTTATGTCAATTGCCATTGTCGGGCTCCCCTTGATAGACTTTTTAGGTGCTTCCATTGTCATTTCCACAAGCCTCATTGTCAAGATTCATACTTGGCATAAACTCGCTTCGTGCGATAGATTTCTATTGTCTTTTGACCTGACCAGACTCAAAAGCATTGTACATCATGAGTGCCATTATTGAATCGACGCTATCTGTCGGGGTTACTTCGTATCGAACCCATCCACACTTCAACGCGAAATGTTTTTCTGCAACCTCTCCCATTTTGTTGATAAGCATGGTCTTTCCCATACCCTCTGGGCCTACAACCAGAACAGCCTGTCCCTTTGGGTCCTCAAGAACCTTTTTGAATTGTTCCAATTCCGCCTGTCGCCCAACGAATATTCTATCAGTCGTCATATCTCCACTCGGTGTTGTTTATGCGCCATATTATCACCGTTCTGTATTTACACAGCTATTTGAATGTGGAGCCTCACGACTTTACAGCCGTGGCATTCAGCCTACGTAGCCTTATCAGCTACTACGGCGAAGTAGGCCCTCCACATTCTTCGGCGAAACCCGCCGAAGCATATCCGCCTTCGCCAAGGCTACGGCGGATTACCCTTTTCGCATTCATCCACCCCTAAGGGGTGGCTTTCTGCGAAGGCGGGTAAACTGCTCGCCCCTGACCTGTCAATTCTGGACGCCATCTTTCGCAAGCTCATAAATTCTCTATTTTTCCATCGCTTTTAATTATACTCTCCGCCGTATCGTCTTGCCATACCTGATCGAGCCATACTTAGTCAGATTGATATATCGTTTCGATTTTTGATTTCCCTTCCCCGTTCTCCTAATCCTCCCAAATAACCACTTACCAATAACTAGCTGGCCACTTCTTCCCCTCTCAAGTCATCAATCATCAATAATCACTAATCAATTCTTTAATGTCGTCCTACGCCAAAGGTGGTATTAAAAACCGCTTAAAAAGTGTCAATTTTTGCTCATTTTTGCTAAAAACCGCGCACTTTTGCTTACTTTTAGTGCATTTTGGGTAACTTTTGGCTCATTTTTACCCTCATTTTTAGCTCAAAAATGCATTAGTCCAATAATAACACTATTATCAGTATCACCACCCACCCCGTTTTCAAAATTTCCCCAAAATATCCCCAAAATCGGTCATTTCAAGATAATTCCTATCGACTATCGGGTGTCGTTTTCTGTTTTCTGTCTCCTGTGTTCTATTCTCTATCCGCTCTACGATTCACGCATGACGCAATACTCACGACGTCCCACGGTTTCATCCGCTGTTCGCTGAACGCTGTACGCTGTTTCTTATTCCCTATCCCCTAATCCCTTCCCACGAACTCCGAACAACGAACTATGAACTCTGAACAACGAATAACGAACTCTGAACAACGAATAACGAACTAAGATTTCTTGACCGATTTGTCCTTTAGTGCTACCTTACTGCAAACCGATTATATGTGAGCAGACTATGGAATTATCCTGGCTGACAAAATTGAAAATCACCGCGGTAGCAGCCCTCGGTGCTATTGTTATCGGCATCCTTGCCTGGCCGTTGGTTGTTCCAAACGACCCCTTGACACCCGTAAGATTTAGCATCCTAAGCCCTGTTAATACAATGACTTTGCTTGTCCTGGCCTTTATCCTCGGGTTTGCCGGCTACTTCATCGGTTGGCCACACGGCCGAGAAATTGGCATCCTTGCAGCACCAGCCGGTCTTGTAGTCTGGGCTATTCGCTCACAGAACCTCGCCGTCTTATTTCAGCTCAACTCAACTATCCCCCAACGGCAGACACTCTTAGCGGGTTTACGCTGGGAACCGCTCTTTTGGTTACTTATTGTGGCCGCGGGATTTGTAGGCGTTCTGGCCGCACAATATCTGCGTCCGGTAATTCAGGCCGAAAGTACGCCTAACTATCCTAACCGTAAGCTCGACAAACACGTAGCCGCACTGGTTGGAATCACAGTATCTTCTGCGATCGTGTACTTAGTCCTTCGCGTTTTCACCTGCGACGTTTCTCCAACAGAGAATTCCGCTGCCGCCCAACCCCTTACCGGCCAGATCGCCTTTGCCGTGTTGATGTCTTTCGGACTTGCTACCTTCATACTGAAGAAGTACCTGAATCTCAGTTATATCTGGTCGCTGCCTGCATCTGTAATTGTAATTGCTTTTTCGGCCTCAAATTACCTCAGAGAAAGGGTCCTTACGCATTTTATTAGCTCCTATCCTGCCAATTTCTTTCCGGATGTAATTATTTCAATCCTGCCCGTGCAAATGGTCGCTTTCGGTACTTTCGGGGCGATAATAGGCTATTGGCTCGCCTTCCGCTACGACTACTGGCGACAGTACGAAAGTAGCCAATAAACCGCCGGGCAGCAAATCTTTTTCCTACCCATATTCTTCTTGCAAGTTGTCCGTATTCAAGCACTTACGCAATCAGCGTCTGATAAACCATCCTGCTCGACCAAAGAAAAAGAAAAATGTTTGGTTTACCCCTTCAAATTGGCCGAAATATAGGTGTCCTGACTGATTGCCGAGTTGGGTTTCGACAATTGTCTAAAGCATTTTGGGTCAACGGCATAGTAAAAACAAGATTCGCATGGCAACGGGGTGAACAGTTGGATACGTTTATTCGTAAGTATTAAGGTAAATCCAGCCGACTAAAGGAGTTAACGATGTTGGTTCTTAGTAGACAACGAGACGAATCAATAATGATTGGCGACGACGTGGAAATAACCATCGTCGATGTGCGAGGAGATAAAGTTCGGTTGGGTATAACGGCTCCTAAGAGCATACCAGTCCACCGCCGAGAAATATACGACGCGATCCAACGAGAAAAGGCTGCGGCCAAACAGGCTGAGCCTGTGCAATCTTCTGAACCAACCACTACCCCTGAGGAGCCAGCAAAACAACAACAGAAGCAGTAAAACAGGGCTGATTGACAGCAGCCCCATCAAATCAAAAGATCTATCGCCCGCGACTTATTATATCGCGGGTTTTTTTATGAGCATCTGCTAACCGCGGTTGCCTCAATAAATAGGTTCGATCCGAAGAGAATTGAGAGCAAAAAACCGGAGACAGAATAAAGAATAAAAGAAGAGTAAAATAGTCGTGAAATAGGTAAAAAACGAGGTTTTTGGGGGAAATTTTGGAAACTGGGGTGGTTGTCGATACTGATAATAGCATTATTATTGGACTATTGCATTTTTGAGCTAAAAATGGGGGTAAAAAGGTACCAAAAAGTACCGAAAATGCACCAAAAGTAAGCAAAAGTGAGCTTTTTTTAGCAAAAATGAGCAAAAATTGACACTTTTTGAGCACTTTTTGATACCACCTTGGGAGTAGGACGCCATTAAAGAAATGATTAAGGATTATTGATTAGTGATGATTGGTGATTGATGATTTGAGCGGGGAAGGAGTGGCCAGTTAGTTATCGGTAAACGAGTATATGGGTAAATGGGTAAATAGGTGAGACTGGATTTACGATTTGCTATTTTCGACTTACTATTGAGGGAGGGAAGAATTAAAAAGACAGAAGACAGGCTTCGACAAGATCAGCCCAGGGAAAACAGAACACAGCGGGCAGCGTGTAGCGTACAGAGGATAGGGGGGTGGGGCGGCGGGGATTTGCGATTTGCGAGATCATTTTCATTTTTGGGCGGATTTCACTTGACGGATTCGCGCTCTTAGGTTAAACTATCTGACCGAAACAGGGAGAATAAAATGCCTGGAGGAGTTTTGCGGTTACATCTGGACGGGGGGCAGGCCATAGATGCATACCTGGTTTTTGACCTCTTGGGTAGCGATGATGGAATGCTGACCAGAGTTAGCCTGGATAACGTGAATATCTCGGTTATTCCTGCCCCGGGCGCATTACTTCTTGTTGTGATCGGAGCTGGCGCGTTTGTCGTTTGGCGCAGAGTTGATAAGGTATTTGACCGTAAGTTGAGTTTAAATTGCAACGTAAGGAATAAGTGGTACTCTCGGTATCCAGAAGCGGAAGATTGTAACAGGAGGAAAAAATGAGAACCAAACAGTTTGCCGGGCTACTTTTAGTATTGATGGTCTTCGCTGGTGTTGATGTCCCCAGTATCTATGCGGAACAGACGGTTTATTTTGCCGATGCTAACTTGAAGTCAGCAATCGAACAACGCCTGAATGTTTCAAACCCGACACCATCCGATATGCTGCGCTTGACCTCACTGTATGCAGAGCAAAAAGGTATTGTCAGTCTTATTGGTCTTGAGTATGCGACAAACCTGTACAACCTTTTCCTCGACAACAACCAAATCAGCAACATCGAGCCTCTATCGGGCCTGACGAACTTGAAGCAACTTGACCTCAGGGGTAATCAAATCACAAACATCCAGGCCCTATCAGGATTAACGAACTTGAGTTGGCTTAGTCTATCCAACAACCAAATCAGCAACATCCAGCCTATATCGGGCCTGACGAACCTGGGTCTCCTTTTCCTCGACAACAACCAAATCACAAACATCGAGCCTTTATTGGGCATGACAAACCTGTACAACCTTTCCCTCGACAACAACCAAATCACCAACATCCAACCAATGTCGGGAATGACGAACCTGTACTGGCTTAATCTTGGGTACAACCAAATCAGCAACATCCAACCTCTGTCGGGCATGACGAACCTGGGTTGGCTTTATCTCTCCAACAACCAAATCAGCAACATCCAACCTCTGTCGGGCATGACAAAACTGTACTGGCTTAATCTTGGGTACAACCAAATCACGAACATCCATCCTTTATCGGGCCTGAAGAACCTGGGTCTCCTTTTCCTCGACAACAACCAAATCACAAACATCGAGCCTCTATCGGGTCTGAATAATGTGTTCTGGTTTGATCTCTCCAACAACCAAATCAGCAACATCCAGCCTCTATCGGGTCTTACATACATAGGTTGGCTGTACCTACATGGAAACCCGTTGAACTGGGAGGCTTATGATATCTATATCCCTAAGATTCTCGAAAACAACCCAGAGATAACACTATCCTACGACCCACCACCTTCTGTCACTATTCAAAATACCGCTCAATTGAAGTCGGATAATGCCACGCAAATACCTATCGGCGGCACAACTGATGAGCCTACGGTGGTGTTCAAAGCGAAGGTGCACGATGAAGATGGTGGCCTGGTAAAACTCCAGATAGAGTTAAGGCGGATTGATGAATACGAGGGCAAATTTCTGAATGAGTTTACTCAGGAAAGTGGGTTTGTGGCAAGTGGTAGTGAGGCGACAGTTACCGTTTATGGCTTGGTGAATGGCGATTATCACTGGCAGGCAAGAGCGATAGATGAGAGACGCTTCGATAGCGGATGGGTGCAATTTGGAAACAACGGCATTTCGGACACAGATTTTGTCGTGTCTGTCGTAGCGGAAAAGAGCCTTCCGGAAAAAGCGGCAGAGCTGGCGAAGCAGGTTATAGGAGTTGATTATGTATGGAGCGCGCAAGGGTGGAATTGGGACCCAGAAACGAAGAAATGGTTATGGGAAGAGGGAAGATTTCTTGACCCATATACAATAAAGGAAGGCTACTATTACTATGACTATGAGACGAAACAAGTACAATTTGGGCACGGCCTGGATTGCTCAGGTCTAGTTTTTTGGTCCTATAACAAGGCTTATGGTTCTAAAAAGTACACTGATCTAGAAAACCCCATATTCTACAACCATGACGCCTCGCAACAATACTGGGCGAATTGTGAGCCCATCGCAAAGGAAAACATGCTGGCCGGTGATTTGCTTTTTTTCAATACTTCTGATCCTGGCAATCCAGACCACGTCGCAATGTATGTCGGGTCGTTTGTTCGTGGAAGTTATAACGTCGTTCACGCGAGCGGTTACACACACAAAGTCACGCCAGCGTTTTATAATCAACAAACTGAAAAACTTGTCACAGTGAACCCCGAAACGGGTGAAAGTCAATCTCTCTCTGTTACGTACTATGGTAGGGTGACGAACCACAATAAGAAAACGACAAAAAATATAGCAATGTCACCAGTCGATCTAATTGTAACCGACCCCTATGGAAACATCTTAACTAAGCAGCAACACGAAACAGCGTCGATGTTTTATGCGGAGTGGGACACCAACGGAGACGGCAAGACCGATGATGTGGTGACTATCATCGATCGACAAACTGGAACCTATTCAATTGCATTAATACCAGAGCAAGGTGCGCTGCCGGATGACACTTATACGCTTGAAGTTACGGCGGGAGACGATATTATTATTTTAGCTGACCATGTTCCGATCAGAGACATCCCAAGCCAGCCATACATCCTCAGGTGCACAGATACAGAGGTAATTCCAGTTATACCGGCAAGAATAGACTTCAAACCCGACACTATGAATCTTGAAAGCAAAGGTCAATGGGTTACAGTCTATATTGAACTGCCATTGGGTCATGGGTATGGGATTGGCCAGATCGACTTAGGAACTCTGATGCTAAATAGCCTGATCCGGAGTGAGGCAAAGCCAAATGAAATTGGGGACTACGATGGGGATGGTATTCCTGATTTGATGGTCAAATTTAACGGATTAGCTGTTCAGAAGATTCTCAACATAGGAGACGCGGTAAGGATCACTCTTACTGGAAACCTGATTGATGGACGATTATTTGAAGGAACCGATACGATTAGAGTGATATCTCAAGGGAGTGTATCCCGAATGTAGTTGAAGGTTTGTGGCGGTTCTGCCTATGTAGCCGGCTTCGCGAGAATGAGCCATCTTCGCCCTAAACAGCGGGGCTTGCTACTCTGCGTAGTAACGCTACGTAGCACAAGTCGCAGGGCGGGAGGAGACAGGGGATAGCGGACAGGATCAAAATATCAAACATCAAAAAGCAAATATCACAAACACATATCAAAATGCAAAAAGGAGTTGTCAAGGCCGAAACCAAAGCAACGTATCGTTCGCAAGCCAGATTCTTCACTGCGTTCAGAATGACAACATTCCAGAGGTCAGTAATCAAGTTCAGGGTGACCCCCGACTACGACGTGTCGCTATTACGACGGGCGATTAAATCGGGGGCAGGGAATGGGACTCTGCCATGCAGATGACATATTATTCGCTGGCCAGATCCTTCGCCTTCGGCTCAGGATGACAAAGGGTGAAGTGTGCGAGTGACATATTATTCGCTGGCCAGATGCCTCGATCCCGATAAACGATGCCGATAGAAAATATCGGGATCTGCGCTGCGCTCCGACATCGTGACTCGGCATGACCTTCCGTCGGATTCGCGATGACCCCCAGGGCGGGCCTGGGGGCTAAATATAAGAAATGGTGTGCGGTGCACACTCTACCAAATTGGATTCCCGCCCATTCGGCAAGCAGGGAGGGCAGGAGACAGGGGATAGCGGACAGGATCAAAATATCAAACATCAAAAAGCAAATATCAAAGATATCCGCCGCGGCGGACAAAATGCAAAAAGGGGATCACTGGATTCCCGCCTTCGCGGGAATGACAAGGGGAGTACAAAAATCAAACCGCAAAAATCAAAAATATCCGCCGCGGCGGAGATGAAGATGTTCAGCAGTCCGAGCTGGTTGGCAATGCGAATCCGGCCCCAACTGAGGTTCGATTGGGTGATTTCCCACACGAGAGAAGCTATCTCCACGGGTGTCTTGTTCGTGGAAGTGCCGGATGGTTTCTGATCTTCGATCTTGTGCAGCCACCGGTAGAGCGTGGATCTGGCGATGCCAAAATACTTGGTGACCTTTCGCCTGGGTATCTGGAACGCTTCCATATGCCAAAGGATGAGAAGCCGTTCGCGAACGGTGTATCGGGGGTTCTTCCCTCTCTTGGTGAGCTGTTTCTGAAGGATAGAGACCTGCATTTCGAGCTGGTAAACCTTGTCTTTCAGAAAGAGGATTTCCTTGGCTTTGGCGTCGGTGTCCATGGCGGCGAGTCGTTTCAGACTTCGTCTTCGGATCCTTCCCAAGAATCGAGCCGCCAGCAAGGCGGCTTTGATGAGAAGTGAGACCGCGGCGTTGCGGATATCGAGGTTCTCAGCCATGATGCCTCTTTCAAAGCTCCCGGGAATCATCGAGGTCGATTCGAGCAAGGTATTATTATAGCCTCTGATGGGGGCAAAATGCGAGCGGGGAGTATGGGGATGTAAGTGTCTGCTTTTCAGGGGGATAGGCAGGGAGCCCGTGGTAGTCCTATTGGTGCTTGACAAGCACAGATGAACCCGAAGGTTACTTTGTGGTGAGATAGAGAACGGCCAGTTCTACGTCACCAGCCAATTGTTCGCTATTGTCAGTAAGGCGTCTCAATGTGAATTCGCTTACGAGAACAAGCGGCTGTTGGCGTTCCAGGGCATTGATGAAGTTGAGAAAATCCGGAAAGCTGCACTTGAAAGACAACCGTAGTTTCCTTTGTCCCAGAAGTTTGAGTTTTGGAAATTGCGCTCCCAGATCGGGATTAATGTCTCGACACGAGAAATCGACGAGACGGGATTGTGTGGCTATCTCGTTCATTCTCAAATCGAATCTGTTCAGGTCGTCTTTGCGGAATAGCAGGCTGGCATGCCTTTTCCCTAATTCCTCCATCTCTGCCAGGTTTTTGTTTCGTGCTTGAGGTGAACTGAAACGCTGGAGAAAATCGACTCTTTTGGCTTCCTGCGTGATCTTATCTGATTGGTTCCACGTGACACGTTGCTGAGGGGCCAAAATCAGGAAGTAGAATACTCCAACGCAGCCCAGACACACGAGCCACACTACTAAGATGCGATTCCATTGTCGCAGTTTACTCTTTATCTCAACAAACATAGAACCCTAAGGTTTCAGCACACATTCGACAACGTAGTATTGAAAGGTCCGATTCCTGATTTCTTGGCGCTTCTGCGAGACGATACGAATGTTGCTCACTTTCAATTGCGCCTCCAAAGATATCCTCAACGATTGCATGAACCGTTCAACAGCAACCGGCTCATAGCCGGCAATAAAACCGATCATAAGCGAATACCTGTGGTCAACCTTTTCGCTCTCGATCGGTATGTTCTGCCGCCTCGCCATCAGTTCGGTGACTACCACTTCCTGCGGGACAATGGCACCCAGGGAGGCCAGCACAGGCGACCACTGAGTGTACGTAGATAGGACTTCGGACGTCTCTCGAAGGTTCGGCAGCAGTTCTTTGCGCTGCTTCTCCACTTTCTCGAGTGTACTTTCGACATCCGCCAGGCGAGATATCTCTCGATCGTAATACGAAAGCGTCTTGCGCTGCGCAGCCGCTTCCAACCGGAGAGTCAGATACCGGACACCCACAAACAGCGCCAAGATGCCGATAGCTGCAAACGCTAGTGCTGCCCCTGCAACGACGAACGGATGACTTCGGGGTGGTCGTCCGGTTCCTTGTAGTAGATCAATCGTAAACATCTTACACCGACCTCATGGCCAGACCAACAGCCACAGCAAATGCGGAGCCTAACCCGGCGAGTCTATCCTTATCTACCGCCTGGGAGTGTCGCAGCAACGACAGGGGATCCAGGACTCGAACTTCACCAGGGAGCAGCGCACCAAGGGAGTCAGGAATGTATTTAGCTCGTGTCAGACCTCCGCAGATATGGAAGTCCTGCCCATCGCGGTCCGACATCTGTCCCGAACAGTAGCGTATGGTATCGCCAACCTCCTCTACCAGTCTGCCGCAGGCGGTCTTGAAAGCTCCCGTGAGCAGATCCCTGTCGGAGCCCTGCTCTGGCTTCATCAGGTCCTGCAACAGGACTTCCTTTGTCAGCCTCCTCTCTTTACAGACAAGCTCTACTATGTTGTGAGCTGCGTACGGTATGTCCCGGACGAAGGGAAGTCCATTGTCCAGTAGTATGGCAATGATAGTAAAGGTCCAGCCAATATCTAAAACGACATTGGTTTTGTTCGACGTCTTTTCCTGACATGCCTGGAGACAGTTTAGCAGGGCCAATCCGTTAATATCCATCAATGCGCATTTGGCACCGGCCGCCTCGACGGACTGCAGCTTCCGTTTGATTGCTTGCTTTGTAGCAACAGCCATGAGACCTTTGACACCGGAGATAGTGTTCCTCGCTTTGTGCCGCCAGATGCTTTTGGTGCTGATAGGTGACAGCAACTGGTAATCCAGGGTGCTCTCATCCAGGTTCAAAGGACAGACTTGCAGCGCTTCGAGACGAACGGCTCCTGGGATTTCTGAGTTTCGAATAGCCGGAAAACCAAATGTCCTGACGGCCACTTCCGGTCCGCTCAGGCCACAGACAATACCCTTTTGTGCCTGTCCGAGATCTGCCAGGCAGCGGGCAATTGCCTCAACCGTATGAGGGCCATGCTCATCACCGTTCCCAGATCGCTCAATCATGACCTGGGCCACGGCCTCAACAAAGAACTGACCTGATCTGTGTTTGACCCGTGCGGCCTTGATGGCTGCGGACCCGACATCCAAACCGATACTATCGCGGTTGTTACATGAGAGACTGAAGGTCAAACTTGTACCTCCCTGTATTGGACCTACGATCCGGGCGTGATTTCATGTTCGTTACGTGGTCAATCCTCCCACCAATGACCGACTATGAAACAGGCCTCTGGACTGTCTATTAAGGCCGTAGCGAGACTCGTGTCATAGTATAAATTGCCCGAGTTCTTCATCTCAAAGCTATACCCCACGATCGCCCCATGGAAATCACCGGAGTTGAACAGATCGATGTCGGCATTGGGGGCATAAATTGCTGCATATAGCGTGCTCTTGGCTTTCAAGTCTATATCCATGGGAGCGTCCTCAGAGCCAGCACAGCCATAGATTCTCAAGTTGTTCGAACTGTTCGTGTTGTTAAAGATCCCCGAGATCCCCGTGGCGTTCTTATCCTCGAGGCTTGTGCCAAGATACAACTTCAGGCTCCCCGTTGACTCCACAATGAGTTGGGCGTCCTTGTTGAAGATAATAGGGCCGACGACGTAGATCACAGTGTCTCCGCTTATTTTGAGTTGACTGCTATTCGGCAGGGTTATGCCGGCATATTGGTATGCGCCGGGCGTAAGGGTTACCGACTCCCCCACTGTGGTCGGCATGTTGGGGCCAGCGGGCAGTCCGCTCGGCGGAACAGGGAGAGGGAATTCCAGTTTCTCTGCAGCCGCGTAGGTTGAGCCTTTGATGACAGTCGTTGCCTTAGTATCAACCACATCTGCCGTGATTCCGCCGGGCCCGCAGAGCACGTCCCCCGGCACTGTTACAAAAGCCTTAAACTTTAGGGCGTCTGTCGCAATACTGTTGGTCCTGACGATCATACCGATAGGTGAGCCCGGAGGGTCGGTACCCAAAGTGGCCCCCCGAAAGATATCGGCGGTCTCTTTAACGCCTACCCCTTGAAGGTATGACCCGACGTTGAGTAGAACGTGTACACTTTTTTGTGCGGTGCCACAAGTCCCGGTAGAGACTATCTCAAATCCGGTTGCTTGAGAGCCTGTAACCGAGTATGTAAATTTGGACAAAGAATTAGGAAGTGCGATATCGGTCCTGCTTGGAAGCGTACCATTATCCCAGACAGGCTCATCGATTAGCTTCTTATTCATCATGAATATTGCATCTGCCATTCCAGCATCGGCTGCACATCTTGCTGAGATGTCCTGGACATTACGAACAGCAAGGATACGCGAGTGATAACCGAGCTCTATCATCGTCATTCCAAGACAACTAACCGCGACCCCAATAGCGGTCACGGCCACCAGGGTGGTCCCTCTGAATATCCTCATTCGTGCTAAGCGTAACATAATCTCCTCCTGATATCCTTACACGACTATTCTACCACACTCATTTGCTGCAATGCAACCGTCTGCCCGCAAAAATGTCATTTTTATTGACGGGTTTTTCCACAATCATAGCACTTGTGGTTTACGATAGGGCAAACCACAAGGGCTTGTACTCCCAATGGCCAAAACACATTCCAAAACAATTGTTGGACTACCAGTGCTACTTATTCGCTATGCCGAGTAGCCGTGACTGTTATTGTGTTTGAGGTGCTCCCGTCATCCAAGGTCAGATACATGCTCAGGCAGATTCCCTCTTGGGTAAAGTAACACGCCGTGACATGGCGTGCCACTACCTGAGTTGTTGAACCGCTGCCGGCGTGGTCGAACGTACCTGGCACAAGCTGACCAATTTCGAGCTTAAGCTTCCCATCATTAAAAAAGAATTTAGCGTAGCGGTCAAGCGGTGAAGACCCCGGCACACTGTAATAGTAAACCTCGACTTCATTGTATGCTGTGCCAACAGTAAAATCCGGATAGCATTTTTTTATTGTGGCCCGCCGGACATATCGTTCAAAGATGCGACGAGCAATATACCCATCGGATACGACCTCACCATAGACCCGGTTATACGATTGATTCCAGCTTTTTTGGAACCCGCTCAGGATCGTTCCGACGGCTAAAAAAAGCACACCGGCGGCGAGCATGGTCACAGTCATCTCTACAAGGGTGAAACCGCCATGACCGGCTCTGCGGCCTTTAGCAGTCGTTGCCTTGCGACCGGGCTCAGTTATATGTTGTGAGTTGCACATACTCATCATCCGATGTGAAGGTACCGGCTACATAATTCTTTTTCCAACCCACGCAGACGTTGAATGCCGCGGGCTGGTCGGCTGTCGCATCCTGATAGGACAGCGTTGCATAGTAGTGGAGGTTATTCATCACTATATGGTACCAGCCAAGCAAAGTGAATCCTGAAGGCGGCAAAAGTCCCGATCCGCTTGGCTCAAATTTGGTAAACTCCTTACCAAAGCTGGCAATCGGGGTATACATCCCGGGCTCAGGGGCACCTCGCCATCCCTCTATCATTAGCAGGGCCAACCTGCCTGCATTGTTATAGACGTCCGCCCTCTTGGCATGCTGCACTGTGTAATAGCGCACCGACAGCATTGCAGTTATCACCACGCTTGCCAACAGCATGGAGATAGCCACTTCAATTAAAGTCAACCCGCGTTGGCGGGTACGCCCGCATCTATTAGCCGCTCTCATCTCTCTCCACCGTCTCTATCCGGCGACACCGGCATCGGTCATGCGCAAAGTCCATCCTGTGTGGGCGGCAAACGCCACCCACACAGGATAAAGCAAATACTAATAGGTTGACTGTCCCTATTATTCACAGGATAAAGCACATCCTAAATAGGTGACTGTCCCTATTTTTCCATACTTCAAAACAATAAGTCTGATCGACCAATTACGGACCAACCCAGACGCCATTTTCATCCAAGGTCACCGGGCCACCCGCGGGGGCAAGAGGTTTAGTAGCAGTGTGGCTCGTACACGTTATGAGATAGTCGAACGCTCCAGTCGATTCAGTGTAGATGTTGCCGCCGGGTTTGGTGATTACGTAATCAGTATTAATAAAGTATTTCCCTGTCAGGTCGGTGGCTAGAAAACCTAAATTGGGTACCGGATCGGTGGTAAGGAGACCTGGAACAGCGGTAATATCCACACCTTTCTCGACGCAGAACGCCCGGAGGGACGTAGCGATGGTGCCACATCCAGCTTTGCCTTCACTCCATTTGGCAGCATCAAGACGACCTCGAATGATCGGGACCATAATCGCCGCCAGGATGGCCACGATCAAAATAACAACCATCAACTCAATCATTGTGAAACCTTTTCTTGTTCTCATTTTCGTAACCTCTCAAAATAGGACCATAAAAACTATCTCTTAAGAAAGAAACAGGTTCGCATTCTCCTTAAACGCAATCCAACCGGCGAGACCTCCGTATCCGCCACACGAAATCCACCCTCTCTCCTCTCTTCACCACACCTCCTTTCCACCCATTGTACCCCTGTACCCTATCCTGTCAACCAGATAATTCCTAAATTCCTGCCACGCCTTCGCTCGATTCGCCTATCTCGGCTTGACATTTTCCAGTGTTCTCGGCTCTACGAAAGAGCCTTTATCCTTTCTTAAGCTCCTTTTACATCGGATATTGTGAAAATCGTCTTAAGCGCCTTTTACATCGGACATTGTGAAAATCGGTAAATACAGGGCGATTAGAACCACCAGTACGATGCCTCCTACGATTACTATCATTGCAGGCTCGAGAATGGTGATCATGGTCGCAATGGTTGCGTCCATCTTTCGTTCGTAGTATGTGCTGCTGCGGTCGAGCACAGCGGGAAGCGAGCCGCTATCTTCACCGACCTGAACCATCTTGACTACCAGGGCTGGGAAGATGCGATTTCCCATCATGCTCACCGCTATGCCAATCCCCTGGGCGATATTGTCTTTGACACGGTCTAATACTCTTCTTATCACGTCGTTGCGGGTCATGTCTCGTGTAATGTCCATCGACTCTAACACGGACACGCCGGCCGAGAGCAAGGTGGCCGTAGTACGCCCATACGTCGCCAGAAAGGCATACCTGAATAGCTTGCCAAAAAGGGGAAGCCGCAGCACCAGGCGACTAAAATGCGAGTGGCCTGTAGCCGTTTTGCTATAGGCAACCACCAGCAAAACGAGTCCCGCGATGCAGCCAGCTATGTACAGGAAGCCACCCGTAATGATGTCGTAAACTTTCATGAACCCCCTGGTAAAGGCAGGCAGCTGGGTCCCAAACGAGCTGAAGATTTCCACGAAGCGGGGAATAACGAACACCATCATGACTACCAGAACCAGGATCACAAAACCAACGACGAAAGCGGGATAGGCTATAGCCCGCCTGACTTTTCTTTTAAGCTCATCGCGCCTCTCATAGTAGTCGGCCAGGCGGGTCAGAACAACGTTGAGGGTACCGCTGCCTTCGCCGGCCCTAATCATCGCACAAAACAAGGGTGAAAACACCTTGGGGTACTTGCGGACGCTCTCATAAAAACTCACGCCAGTCTTCATCTGCTCAGACACCGTTCGCAGGACCCCCTGCAGTCTCCTGTTGTCGATGTCATCGGTGATGGTGTCTATTGCGTCCGTGATGGTAACGCCGCCGTCAATCATCGTGTTCAACTGCCAGCAGAACGAAGCCATGTCTTCGGAGCGAATCCCGAGCCGCCAGGCCCCCTTGGCTTTACCTTTGGGCACAGTCACTGCCTCAATAGAGAGAGGCATGTAGCTCTTGTCCTTGAGCCACGTGAGGATATCTTGCTGGCTGTCGGCCTGGAGTACGCCCCGCACCTCTATGCCGGCGACATCTCGCGCTGTATATGTGTAAGTTCCCACCGTTTATCCGACCTTCTTGGCGGCGGCCAGGTCAAAATAGTTTTTCTCAAACCATTCGGTATCGACCATGTCTCGCTCGACAAGCTCCTTAATGGCTTGGTCCATTGTGAACATGCCGTGCATTCGTCCCGTTTGAAGGACGCTTGCGATCTCGTGCAACCTGCCTTGTCTGATCAGCGACCTTATCGACGGAATGGCGACCATGACTTCGCACGCCAGCACTAGTCCCTCCCTGCCGCGGGCGGGAATAAGCTGCTGCCAAATTACGGCCGCCAAAGATGCCGATAGCTGGGATCGGATTTGCCGTTCTTGTTCCGACGGGAACATATCGATCAGACGGTTGACGCTGGCTATGGCACCGCTCGTGTGCAGTGTCGTAAGAATCAGGTGCCCGGTCTCGGCAAGCGTCATCGCGGTCTGCGCAGACTCACGGTCGCGGATTTCACCAATCACGATCACGTCCGGCGCCTGACGCAGAACCCGTCTCAAAGCGGCATGAAAACTTTCCGTGTCAAGTCCGACCTCTCGCTGCTCAACGGTTGCCTTTTTGTGCGTGTGCAAATATTCAATCGGGTCCTCAATAGAAATAATATGGCATGCCCGATGTTGATTAATGTAATCGACCAAGGAGGCGACGGACGTGCTCTTGCCATGCCCGGTGGGTCCCGTGAAAAGGACCATCCCTTTACGCAGCTTCGCAAGGTCTTCGACGATGGGAGGCAAGCCTAGAGCTTTGAATCCCGGCACCTGCTCCATGACGATACGAGCGACCAGGGCGACCGTGCCCCGCTGGAGGAAAATATTTACCCTGAATCGGCCCACCTTGTCCAGGTGGTAAGACAGGTCAATCTCTCTTTCCGCTTTGAACCGGTTGAGCTGTTCCTTGTTCAAAATCGAAAAGCTCAATGCCTCCGTGCCGGCCGGGTCCAAAACGGGACACTCCGCCATGGGCGCAATCTCTCCGTAGACTTTCAACTGGGGTGGTTTCCCGACGCTCAATACCAGATCGCTGCCGCCTTGCGTGGCTGCAAGACTCGTCAACAACTGCTCAATTGTCATCGGATAATAGCCCATTCTGCACCTGCCCTGTGTCTATTAAGACTCCTCCTTACTCTCACTGCAACCATTACCGTCTTTGACGAAAGCGACGCGGAAGACCTCCTCTACAGTGGTGATACCACTGTATAAGCGTCTAAGAGCACTATCGAAAAGGGTCCCGTATCCCCTATGGCGGGCGGCCTCGCGTAACTCCATTTCACTGGCCCCTTTGGCGACTCTTTCTTTGATCTCGTCGTCAATTGGGAGGAACTCGAAGATCGGCAGCCGGCCGGAATATCCTGTGCCCCCGCAGGCGTTGCAGCCCGTGCCGTGGAAGAAGACGGTGTGTTCAGGCACCGGCTGGTTACTGCCCAGTCTCTTCAATACAGCGTTTTCCAAATCGACAGATTCCTTACACCGCTGACAGATTTTTCTCATGAGGCGCTGCGCCGTAACGAGATTGAGCGTCGAGGCAAGCAGGTATCGCTCGAGTCCCATGTAGGCGAGTCTGGTCAGGGCGCTGGGTGCATCATTCGTATGGAAGGTCGTCAGAACCAAGTGACCTGTCAAGGAAGCCTGGACCGCAATCTCCATGGTTTCCCTGTCCCGGATCTCGCCCACCAGAATGATATTCGGGTCCTGCCTCAAGATAGCTCGAAGACAGCCTGCAAAGGTCAGGCCGATCTCAGGTTTTATCTGGATTTGATTGATGCCCTCCAGCCGGTATTCCACAGGATCCTCCACCGTAGTAATATTCTTTGTTGGGTTCCTGAGGAAGTTGAGCGCCGAATACAGAGTAGTACTTTTGCCGCTGCCGGTGGGCCCCGTTACAATGATGACGCCGTGAGGTTTCGAAATAGCGGTCTTGAACTCCTTCAGGTGCTCCGGCTCAAACCCCAGCTTGTCAAGTTCGTGGTTGACCGCTTCCTTGTCAAGAATTCTCATAACTACCTTCTCACCGTGGATGGTGGGGAGCACTGACACCCGGACGTCAATATCTCTGCCGGGAGCCTTGATTTTCAACCGGCCATCCTGAGGTAGTCTTCGTTCCGCGATATCCAGCCCGGCAAGAATCTTGATACGTGCGACCACGGCAGCCTGCATTTTGCTGGGCGGTGTGATCATGGCCCTCAGCAAACCATCAACTCGCATCCGAACGTTCATGGACATGTCCTGGGGCTCCACATGGATATCACTGGCCCTGCTTTTGACGGCCTGATTGAGCAACAGGTCCACAAAACGGATGACTGGCGCCCTGTTGGCAGCGGCCTGGTCGTTTATGTCCGCAGCATCCTCGGCGACGTGCGAGTCAGACTCTTGCTCAGTCCCCTCGGCGATCACCATTACCTCGACCAGATCTTTGATGCGTTGCTCCTGCACATGACAGCCATGGTACACCGAGTTGATCGCTTTCTCGATTTCGCTGGCCGCGCCCAGGGCCACCTCAACTTTGCAGCCAAGAATCTGTTCAACCGTATCTCTGGCAACGATGTCGAGGGGGTCAGCCATTGCAACCACTACTGACTGACCGGACTTTCTGGCCACGAACAAGCGGAACCTTTTGGCAATACACTCGGGTACGGTTTGGGCAAGCTCGATGTCTACGTCCGAAAGTTCATCCGGCGACCATCGCGGAAGAGAAAGATATTTCGCAAGGGCTGACGTGGCCTGACTTTCTGTGAGAACAGTGAGCTTGGCCAAAACCTCGCCGAGGCGCCCACCGTTTAGATGCTGGTCCCCGAGTGCCCGACCCAAATCGTCCTGAGTAACGACTTCTTCCTGGACGAGCCACTCTCCGAAGCGCGTTCTTTCTCTCGTTTGAGGTCTCAATTAATACCCAATTCAAAAAAAACAACACAGACAATTGCCACTGGCTCACATAGTTATTCAGCTAATCCAATGTGGAAGTATACCTTATACCATTTTGCAGCTTAATTGTCAAACTAATTTTTTGCTCAAACGTCTGGGTTTTAACAGAAGCTACTCTGCAGCAAATCCTTGCGGAGCCAGAAGCACGCATCCAGTACCTCCGTTTGTTTGAGGAAATCGAAGAGGTTTGACGATATTGACTTCATTAAAGCTTCAGTTTTGTACATGGCATACCTCCCTGTGCTGTAAGGGTTTATAAAATTTCTTTACTACCCCTTATGTCGTCAAGCACAGGTAGAATACATTCATTGAATCAATCCCCGAAATGCCCCTCAAAAAACCCCGAAATTTGATAATTTTTGGCCGGCAAAAAGGTTAATTAAAATATCGACTCGACCTGCCAACGGACCGGAGGGATCGGTTGCCCATTGCACCGGTATGCTCAACGCGGGTGTGCGGCCTATAATTCTGCCTGAAAAGCAACTGGAAACTGCGAAGTTCCCCATAGTAAGGCCGCCAGTGACTATCAGGCGTGGTCAAGTTTTTTTTCCCGGACCAGCTAAACGCTCTTGCCTATGAATTAAGTTTTGTATTAGCGTGTGCCGATAAACCTTCTACGGTGCCTAAAAGGGCTCAACCAAAAAGTGAACATTCAATTCCGAAGGTTCGAGAGAAACTCGCTATGCGATCCTCCGGTTTACCGTTGTTTTGAAGTGCTGCGATGGAAAAAGGGACAAATAAGTCAAGAATCTTACTTGTTTTCATTTTGGCCATTGTGCTCACAGTCGTGCTCTACGTCCAGTTTCAGGGAAACCCGTTTGCATCTCGCCGCGTCGCTTCTGCCGGCAAACTCCCCGAGAAAGTGGACTCGACAAGTTCGCAGCCGGGCGCAACGGAGAAGATAGTTTCTGACGTAGGAGCCAAATGGAAACCGCCCGCGCCGGTCACACTATTAGCGCGCGACCCCATGAGTCTTGACATTAACGAAACCAAGATTTTTGTGGAGGCGCCCCCCAAGGAAGTCAACACCGTTGAAGGAGTAGTGGTGAAAGTCGAGGAGTCGGGTCCAACGTTTGTGGTAAGCGGTATCGTGTACAGCAAAGACGCTCCATCCTCCGTGGTTGTGGATGGACGGCTGTTGCACGAGGGAGATACAGTCCTGGGACTTACTATCGAAAGAATAGGAGAAGATGAAGTCATCTTCGTAAAGGATGGAAAACGCTGGATTCTCAAGGTCGGGCAGAAAAGCCCGTGACTTGTGCTCTCGCCCAATAGCTTTCCAAGAGAAGAAAATCTGAAAGGTTGAGTTTATGAATAGAGACAAATCAATAAAGACAACGATGGTCGTCTTGTTCGTCGCGCTGTGCTATCTTTTCGCAGCCGGAGCCTCGGCACAACAAAACAGCCCTGGCACCCAGGCTTCCATTGGAGCTGAGTCGAAACCAATCACTAAACTTCAGGAAAAGATGAAGAAGGTCGTCAGTGTCGATTTTCGGGAAACGCCTATCGAGGACGTTGTCAGAATGTTTGCGGAAGAGGCGGACATTGACATAATCAAAAGCCCGGATGTCAAGGGCACGGTCACAGCCAAGCTGACTGCCGTCCCTTTGGATGAAGCCATGGAAAGTATTCTGGCGGTGCACGGATACGCTTACGTTACCACTGGGTCCATCGTCCGGATTGTTCCCCAAGTGCAACTTGGACAGCCGTTGGTGACGCGGATCTATCACTTGGATTACGCCAAAATGGAGGACGTGATACAGGCAGTAAAGGACGTCTTGTCGCCCAATGGAAAGGTAGCGTCCAATCGTGAGACCAATCACATCGTGATTACCGAAAATAAAGACCACCTGTCTGCCGTCGAGCAGTTTATCGCGGAGATGGACCGCGAGGTTCCGCAAATCCTTGTTGAGGCGAGGATTTACGACATGTCATGCGAAGATTCCCTGGACCTCGGATTCGAGTGGTTTGCCGGGCGACGCACCACTTACGACTCCGATGGCCTGGTAACCGGCGGAGAAAAAGATCCGTTTATTCGCGGGGCGTTTTCGTCGACTATCTCTCAGGCGTCCAAAACCAATGCAGGCCTGCGCTTCGGCGTTCTCGACGAGGCCGTGGACATTGATACAGCGATTCGTGCTGCTCAGGACAAAATAAAAACGAGATTGCTGGCAAACCCAAAGATACTCGTGATTGACAATCGACAGGCCACTATCAAAATCGTCCGCGAGATACCTTATCAGGAGCTAACGCAGACGTCCGGCGGCGGCAACATGGGGACTACAAAGTTCAAGGAAGTAGGCGTCGCGCTTGAGGTTACGCCCCATATAACACGAGATGGCAAGATCATGCTCAAGCTCAATCCCACCTTCAGCGTCGAGACGGGAGATTTTGCACCGATGACTATGCCCTCGGGCTTAGGAGGAGCAATCACCAGCAGTGTGCCGATAGTGAATAAGCGTGAGGCGACCACTGAGACCTTGATCACCAACGGTCAGACTGTGGTCATTGGCGGTCTGCGCGAGAGGAATGTAGTCCAGCAGATCTCGAAAGTGCCGCTTCTCGGCGACCTTCCCCTGCTGAAAGCGCTGTTTTCGTACAAGGGCGAGAAGATCGTCAACAGCGAGCTTGTCGTCTTCATAACCCCGTATATTGTTTCGGATGCTTCTGTGCTCTCGGGCCGAGAGGCCAAACGATTGATAGAGAGCGAAAAGGAGCTCCGCGAACCTGAGGCTCCATCAACGACTCTCGACTCCCGCGAAGATGAGTCTGACTAATGATGCCGGATTGTTCGCTTGGGCAAGGCCGTACTATTATACTTACGGTCAAAAATTTTGTGCATGACGAGTGCTGCCTGATCTGCCTTGTCACTGCCGCGAGGCCTGTCCTCGACCGGATCGCGCATCGCCAATCCAGTGCTCTTTCGCATACCAAATGATGGATGTCATTCTGAGCGGAGCGAAGAATCTCCCTGCCATTCTCAGATCACCCCTTGTCATTCTTCACCCCGACTTGTCGGGGTGAAGAATCTCCGTAACGCAGGAAACGCCCATTCGCAGCCCAGATGCTTCGGCTGCGCCTCAGCATGACGGGTGTCATTCTGAGCGGAGCGAAGAATCTCCGTTACGTAAGCCAGATGCTTCACCTTGCGGATCAGCATGATAACTCATAAAATAACCACTAGGGCGATTTAATATTTATCGGGCGACCTGGCATAATGGATCGGGTCAAAATCCTGCCCCGCAACAGCACTGCTTGTCCGTATCCATAGCCCATCAAAGGACTTACAATCACACCTGCCCTGATTCTCGCCTAAAAACCCCTGCCTCCAATCTAAGTAAAGTCCGAAGTTTTCGCTCTTTTCTTAGCGCAAATTACCTGCAAAAATACGTAATCTCCGAAGTTGCTTTTTTCTTGACTATCTTATATAATGATAGCATTGAAGGTGGACGGGTGCTTTACGTACATAAAACCTCCGTCCCAAGGTACGCCAAATAATGAGCACAAGCTGCCCAAGGATATTATAACTTAAAATATTGAGTAATGTAACTATTGTAGATGCGGTAATACGATATTAAATAAGGAAGCTAACGACAACACAAATAACTTCGCTGGCGTAATGTCTGACACGGAAGGAGGTTTGATTACGCAGATAAAAAGCAAAGCGGAGGTAAAGTAACAGCCTCCTGCAACAGTCTCGAGGCGTAACGGTCGAAGGTGATGAGAATCCGACTCGTCCTTCCCAGTCCCTAAGGGACGGAGAATGGACCGCACCGGCCATCACCAAACCACATTTAGTAGTCGTAAACGTCAAACAATACATGACTGATAGGGAAAAAGGAGGAAAACAGGAGACAGAAGCCTGCCCTGAACATTGTTGAAGGGGTAAACTTCGCCGAAGGGACAAAATACTAATCAATAATCAATAATCACTAATCACTAAACTTGAGGAGTAATTTATGAAAAATCATAGTAAGAACAAAAAGATTTTGCTAATTCTTGCTGTATCCCTGGTAATAGCTGTAGCGGGTTCCACCTCAGCCAATCAGGTAATCCTGTATCCAGACGGGGAAGGTGACCTGACTGAATTGACACCAAAGCCCGTTGGCTCGGTCAACTGGGTGAATATGACGACAGACGACGGCGATGCTACTTTCATTGAGATGGCATCAACTCTTAATTGGCGGACTGACCTTTACAGTCTGGGAAACCCAGCCGTGAGCGGCACGATTAACTCGGTTACGGTTTACGTAAAGGCTCGTTCACGTGAAGTCGGTGGGCAAACCGGTCTTCGAACCGCTGTTCAAACAGAGGGTACAATCTACTATGGGAATGAGGAAACGTTGGCGGGAACTTACGCTACATACTGCACAACGTATATGGCGAACCCAGGAACAGCAGATGCTTGGACCTGGGATGAAATAGATGCTCTTCAGGCTGGAGTCTCATTGAGGCGGTCAACCGTTCCACCAACAACCCCATGGTCAAGGGCCACCCAAGTCTGGGTTGTGGTTGATTACACGCCGACAGTCATAGTAGCGGCTTCCGTGGACATTGACCCGGACAGATTGAACCTGAGCAGCAAGGGTGAGCCGGTCACCTGCTATATCCAGTTGCCCGAAGGCTATGATGTAGCGGACATAGATGTCAGCAGTATCCTGCTCGATGATGAGATATCAGTAGCGTTGAATCCGGGAACTGGATTACTGTGGTATGACTTGCAGGACTCCGATGGGGATGGCATAGACGACACGTTGATGGTCAAGTTTGACCGGCAAGAGGTAATAGATTATATTAAAACCCTGATCACCCCGCCGGCGGATGTTACGTTAACGGTAATGGGAGAATTGACAGATGAAACACAATTTGAAGGCAGTGATACAATCGGAGTGATAGATGAACCTGGTGGTAACTAAGGTACGGCCTTCGATGGCGGTGTGCCCAGCGCTTGGGCTGTACTGCATTTGTGCAAGTAGGAGGTAAAAATCACGAACAAGATAGTTAAAAGATAACAACCTGTGCGGCGCACAGGATAAAAAGTAATTTCATGGACGAAGGGCAATCTTAGAGGTTTGCCCTTCGTTTTTGCGCCCTGATAAGAAGAAAGGAGGAGAACAAGATTCGAAATACGAAATTCGAAATACGAAATTCGAAATACTGGCTTGATACGCGGAAAGGAGGAGAACAAGATTCGAAATACGAAATTCGAAATACGAAATACGAAATACTGGCTTGATACGCGGAAAGGAGGAGAACAAGAGAACAGAGGACAGAAGACAGAGGACAGAGGACAGAGGACAGAGGACAGGAGACAGAATACTAATCACTTATCACTAATCAATAATCACTAAATAAGAAGGAGTAAATGATGAAAAGTCATAGTAATCACAAAAAGATTCCGTTAACTCTATTGCTGTTGGCATTCCTTGTCCTGGCCCCGGCGGCAATGGCTGCCGAAGCAACGATCCAAACGGATAAGACAGACTATGAGCCAGGAGACACGGTCATTTACAAAGGCTCAGGTTTCACCGCCGCTGAAGTTGTGAACCTGGAGGCTAAAGGCGACACCAACGGGACCGTGCTTACTACTACGGCCACCGCCGATGCCAGCGGTGCCATCAGCGGCACGCTGTCGCTGACGATGATGTACGAGGCGCACTACGCGGTCACCGCCACCGGAGCCAGCAGCGGGCTGGTCGCCACTACCTCGTTCAAGGATACGGTGAATCTGGTCATCGACAATCCCTCCAGCCCCAACCCTCAGAACATCGGGAGCACTGTTATGTACACGGTGAATGCTGGCGGCGCCAGAGGCATAAAGGTTGACTGGACCGCTTCAGGGGGCACCGTGACAAAAGTTGGCTCTGGTAACATCCCTAACAACGGGACGACAGCGAGCGCCGATTTCGTGCTCACGGCGAGCACCGGGTCGGTGACGGCCACAGGACCAGACAACTATGTCACTTGGACAATCACCGGCGTCAAGGCCACGCCTGTATTCAGCGGCCTCAGCGCGCCGACCATCTCCTACGGCGACACGCCGACCACCCTCAGCGGCACGATAACCAGTGCTGCCACCTTGACAGGCAGCGTTTCCATCACCTTAAAGGACGTGATTCAGACCGCCGCCATCGGTGACAAGGGAGCCTTCTCTTCCGACTTCGCCACCGGCGGCCTGACGGTGTCCGGTTCGCCCTACACCATCACCTACTCCTATGCTGGAGATACCCTCAATAACCCCGTAACTGACACAAGCAAGTCTCTTACAATAAACAAGGCGACGCCGGTCATCACCTGGCCTAACCCTGCCAATATTGACTACGGCACCGCCCTGAGTGGTACTCAGCTCAACGCCAGTACTACAGTCGCTGGAACCCTTGTCTACAACCCACCAGCCGGCACGGTACTGACGCCGTCACCCAATAATTATAACCTTAACGTGAATTTCACACCCACGGATATTGACAACTACAATAATGCATCAGCGAGTGTGAAAATTAACGTCATAAAGGTTTCCCTGATGATCACGGCAAACAGCACGAGCAAGACCTACGGCCAGACGGTAACCTTTGCCGGAACAGAGTTCACCACCATCGGCCTGATAAGCCCAGACACGGTTACCAGCGTCACCCTGACCAGCGCAGGTGCGGTAGATACCGCCCCGGTGGGCACTTATGCCATTGTGCCCAGCGCAGCGGTAGGGACGGGTTTGGCCAACTACAATATCAGCTATGTAAACGGCACACTGACAGTGAATCCACACCCCAACATGGCGCCTACAGCCAATGCTGATGGACCCTACTCGGTACTCGAGGGCGGCAGTGTCGTGCTCAATGGCGCTGCTTCAAGCGATCCGGACCAAGGCGATTCAATTGTACTCTTTGAATGGGATTTCAACTATGACGGGAGTTTTAACGTCGATGCCACTGGGGTATCGCCTACGTTCTCCGCCGCAGGGATCGACGGCCCATCGAGTCGAACCGTGGCCTTGAGGGTTACTGACAATCACGGTGCCACATCGAGTATAAGCACATCAACGGTCAGCATCCTCGAGCCGGCCGACGCCACGCCGCCCGAGACAACCATCACGCTCGATCCAGGCACACCTAACGGAAAGAACGGCTGGTACATCACCAACGTCCATGTAACCGTCTCGGCAACCGATAACCTCTCGGGTGTCGCAGAGACACGCTCTGTACTCGATCCAGTTAGTGCGCCTGCTAGTTTCGATGACCTCCCGGCAGCTAATCCTTACGGCGGTTCCGGCGCTGACGTTGCCACAGATGGAGAGCACATCATCTATGCTGCGAGCAAAGATAACGCAGGCAATAAGGAGACGCCCAAGAGCGCGAGTTTCAAGATAGACAAGACGCCGCCGGAAACGACTTGCTCGCTTGATCCATTACCGAACGCGAACGGGTGGAATAAGACTAATGTCACGGTAACGCTCAGGGCGACGGATAACGAAGGCGGCTCAGGGGTGCATGGGATCGGTGGCATATTGGATAAAATTAACCTGGAGGCAGTTTCTGGTGACGAGCGCACAATAGTAATCGAAACTGAGGGCATTCACACGCTTGTGTATTGGGCCTTTGACAACGCAGGTAATAGAGAAGCAGAGAACACGCAAGAAATCATGATTGACTGGAAGCCGCCGACGATCACGGCCGACGGCGGGACCTACACGGCTGGGACGTGGACGAACCAGGACGTGACGGTGCACTTCACCTGCAGCGATCCGGGTGGCTCGGGTGTCGCCAGTTGTCCAGCCGACGTGACTGTAAGCGCAGAGGGCGTGACCCCGTCGGTGAGCGGCACGGCGACTGATAACGCTGGCAACAGCGCCAGCGCCAGCTTCGGTCCTATCCAGATCGACACGACGCCGCCGGTGGTGACCGGCACAGCCTCGCCGGCTCCTAATGCAGCGGGGTGGAACAATACAGATGTATTGATTACCTGGACTGCCTCGGACCCGGAATCAGGCATTGCCAGCGGTCCAATGCCAGAGAGCCAAACTGTCTCTTCAGAAGGTGAAGGTCAGGTTTTCACCTCAACAGCAACAAATGGCGCCGGTCTGGTAGGTACGGGCTCGGTAACCTTGAACATTGACAAGACTGCTCCAAGCATAAGTGGAGCAGCTACGACTTCTCCAAACGCGAATGGCTGGTACAAGGATGACGTCACAGTTCACTTTACTGCTTCAGACGATCGTTCAGGAATAGACACGGTAACACCTGACACGACTTTGACCACTGAAGGTGCAGGTCAGTCTGTAGTTGGAACAGCCACGGATAAGGCTGGGAACTCTGCTTCTGCCACTGTCAGCGGCATTAACATTGACAAGACTGCTCCGACGATAACTGGTTCACGCAGTCCAGCCGCTAACTCTTATGGCTGGAATAACGTGGATGTCACCGTCAGCTTCACAGCAACTGATGATCTTTCAGAAATAGACACAGTCTCTGGTCCAACGACTTTGTCAGGAGAGGGTGCAGGCCAATCTGTGACTGGAACGGCCACAGACAAGGCTGGAAACTCTGCTTCTGCCACTGTCAGTGGCATTAATATTGACAAGACTGCGCCAAAGATAACTGGTTCACGCAGTCCAGCCGCTAACTCTTATGGCTGGAATAATGTGGATGTCACTGTTAGTTTTGAAACTTCTGATTCCATTTCAGGTGTTGACCCTCTTACTGATCCGCCTGATGTGATTCTCTCGGGTGAGGGAGCTGGTCAGTCTTGTAGCGGAACGGTTTATGACAAGGCTGGAAACTCTGCTTCTGCCACTGTCAGCGACATTAACATTGACAAGACTGCTCCAAGCATAAGTGGAGCGCCTACGACTTCTTCAAATGCTAATGGTTGGTGGAAGACTGACGTCACTGTTCACTTTACTTCTTCTGATGGTCTTTCAGGATTGGCATCCGTAACACCTGACACGACTTTGACCACTGAAGGTGCAGGTCAGTCTGTAGTTGGAACAGCCACGGATAAGGCTGGGAACTCTGCTTCTGCCACTGTCAGCGGCATTAACATCGACAAGACGCCGCCGACCTTCGGAGCGTGTCCAGTGGGTGGACCGTTCCTGAAAGGAAGTGGCTTGCAGCCGGTTGGTCCGATTACCGTTGACGCTTCAATCTCTGGTCTCGATGCGGCCGCCAGCACGCTGATTGGCTCGGTTGACACGAGTTCGGTAGGAACCAAAGACGTCACCTTCACCGCCACCGATAAAGCGGGCAACGTGGCCACGAAGACCTGTAGCTACAACGTTATCCCATCGGCCACCATCAACGTCATAGCAGCGTCGCATAGTGTTGGCACCGGATCCAAACCAGCAACGACAAAGGCAGTCCTAGCGCTTGACCTAAAGGTCTTCGATAAGGCTGCATTTGCTTCGATGGACCCGAAGAATTATCCAAGCATCTATGACACGACAGGGGAGAACCTGGCGGGATTAAGTCCTCCCAGGGCCTTGATCTCTCTTCCGGCGCTCATCACTCACGGTGGGGGTCCTGCGAACCTCTACACCATCTTGGTGCCTGCCAATACCCCTAACGCCTTCGGCACCAGCGGCAGCTATCTGGTGATTGGAAAAGGCAGGTTCGGCGACACGGATATTTATCCTGGTAGCCCGACCGATCTACTTGCTCCCAATAGTGTCACTCAGAAGTATCTCCAGGCTATCATGAACGGAGCCGGCAAGGTAGCCCCAGCGAAGATAACGATTGTTGCTGGCACGCTGCTTTTGATTGCGGAGCCGGAATATCTGGAGTTCACTAGTGAGACAGAACTGTTGCCGATAATCTATGAATCGGTTGACGGAGACTGGAACGCGGTCGTGAAGGCTGAGGCGCCAGAGGGGTTTGTGAGTAACCCGGGCGCAGTCTCGGTGGACGTCGGAACCACTCAACTGCAGGCAGCTCAATTCACCGTGAAGGATGTGGGCAGCAGTTGGACATCAACCAGGGTGACGCACCGTATCAGACACCAAGGAAGGGAAAGAACCATCACCTCCGATATCGGGATGGTCAACCGTAGGAATAAGAATAAGTAGTCAGGAATACGTGTCTTTGCAACAACAGGGGCGTTCACTGAGAACGCCCCTGTTTATGGGCATAAGAGCACAAGGGCACAAGAGCATAAGTTCACAAGGGCATAAGAGCACAAGGGCATAAGAAAATAAGAGCATAAGTGCATAAGAGCACAAGGGCACAAGGGCATTAAGAACATAAGGGCACAAGGGCACAAGGCCGTAATGCCGTAGGGCATCCTGTGGAGGCATCCCCAACTTTTCTTAGTTGGGGGGCGACCGAATCGTTCCGCGAGAAAACCTTGCTGTTTGCCTTGTGCCGCGATATAATAGAAGATTGTTTCATGAATGTCGGAGAATGTTATGGCGGAACGAATAAAAAAACAAGACGCCCATGAGCTCGTGGATAGGATGCCGGAGAATGCGACATGGGATGACCTGATCAATGAAATCTACGTTCGCAAGGTCATCGAGCAAGGCATGGCTGACAGTAAGGCTGGACGAACCAAAGACGTGGGAGAGGTCAGAAAAAGGTACGGCCTGGAGAGATGAAGGTCTACTGGACGGACACAGCCCAGCGCCATATTAACGCGATATATGGCTATATTGCGCAGGATTCGCCAGTCTATGCCAAACGAATGGTCGACCGTTTAACTGGACGGTCCCAGCAGATCGCTGAGTTTCCCCTGTCAGGGCGGATGGTTCCCGAATATCAGGTGAATCAGATTCGCGAAGTCATTGAGGGTCCCTACCGGATCATCTACTACATTAAGCCCGATCGGATCGACGTGCTCGCTGTGATTCATGGGGCGCAGGATATCCCATGATCACGTAACTCGGGCCTACCATACCGATTTCTCTGGCCGCGGCCTTATCACAAGTAGTCAGACGGGCCAAGTCGATGGACCTTTCCCAATCCTGTTGAGATAGACGATTAAGGGCAATCGGCTCAATTATGGATGAACCTCAAAGGGGTGGAGAGTCGAAAGACCTACGCCTTTTTTTTGAGTCGGCGTAACCTACATAGCATTTTTCGGAAAAGTATCTTGCTTTAGCACGGTGTAGGCGCTATAATGAGTATAGATGCACATACACTTATCTTTCGGGGATCGCTAAGATGTCGACAAAAACAATTACAATTGACCTGTAAGCATACGAAAGGCTCAAATCCATCCGGAACGGCAATGAGTCCTTCAGCAAGGTAATCAAAAGAGTGGTTAATACCCCTCTGGATGTAAAGGCCTTTCAAAAGCGCATCCAAGCGAATCGGATGAGCAGCAAAGCCCTAAGGGCTATAGAAAACCACTTGGAACATCGGCACAGACCATCAACGCGGGGTAGGTAATGGCGTGCTTGGATACGACCATGTTAATAGATTTGGCTGGACGAAGTACCATGCTCAGAAAGAGGGCTTTTGCCAAGCTCCAGGACCTTGTAAGACGGGACGAAACTCTTGTAACTTTGCAAATATCCCGGAACTGCGGGTGGAAGAATACTGATAAGGTGTTTTGGTATGCACAGCATACCCTATATGACTCAGCGGACCGGCTTTGACGCTGTTGACGATGCACGTATAGACTGAATATCACGCATGGCATCATCGTCGAAAAAACGAGCGCCACAAGAGCGACATTTATAGTGGTGAAGTCTCTTTACTACCAGTCCATCCCCAAGACGACAGGTCTCCATGGCACGAGTCATCTCGATCTGGCCGCACTCCGGACAAGGCAGAGGCTCAAATATCGCTGCTCCTTTTGGATGAGATGAGGACATAGAATATGTCAACTCCTTCTTTATTTAAGGATTTTACCTTTGGTGTATATTTCAAGACCGTCAAAGGTCAACCCTTTTACTACATACAACCTTTCAGACTTCCTGGTCTTCGGATTACGGGAGCGCAGAACCTTAAAGATTGCCGGAGCGTTAAGGATAGCCTCATACACAAGCTCCGGCGTCAACGAATCTCTTTCCATCTCTAACTCTGCCTTCTCCGTGAAGAGGACTCGTCGTGAAATTACCAGACGCTTTATCCGAATAAGAATATCCATACTTTCTATACTCAAATTATACAGCACCTGTTTTGCCGTATCAAACAAAAAAACCTCATATCTGCATGTTGGTGTGGCTAAACTTTCCGGGGGGGGGCCGGGCATAAGGGCATAAGGGCACACAAGGGCATAAGGGCATAATGCCGTAATGCCGTAGGGCATCCTGTGGAGGCATCCCCAAGCGGAGCGGGGCGTAGGCAGAGAGTAGTTCGTAGTTCGGGATTCAGGGTTCTGTCCGCTGTCCTCTGAACGCTGAACGCTGAACCCTGTACGCTGTCTGCTGAACGCTGACCGCTGTACGCTGTACGCCCTCTCGTTTGAGGGATTTCGACTTGACGGACTGATCAGATCAGTGTACAATCATGTTGTTGTGATTCCGGTGTAAGACTCTGGAGGGTCGCTCTGTGCTTGTCCCAGCCATCAAGGTTGACATTGATAAAAAAGTACCTTCTGGTAATCTTGCTGTTATGCTGCTTGCCGCTGTTACTTTTGCGGTCCAATTCAGATTTGATTCTCACGCGTGGTACCTGAACGGCCTGGTGTTACGACATTGGTCAGTCCTGCCAGTGTTCGGCTATATGTGGTTGCACATGAATGCCCCGCACGTAATCGGTAACTTGGTGACGTTGTGGGTTTTTGGCCGGAAGGTCTCCACCATGATCGGCAATGCCTTGTATGTGCTCATGTACGTTCTTGCCGGAATCGGCTCGGCAATCGCACACGTCCTATACGACGGCCGCCCCGTTATCGGTTCAAGCGGGGCTATCATGGGCGTTTTCGGCATATACGTAGTAGTCTGTTTCACACAGTTTGGCCGCATAGGGCCGTGGCTCACCCTGCTGTGGTTTCTGGCGACGCTGTGGGCTGGTGTCGTGGGCGGTTTTCCCGACGCATACATGTCACATATCGGCGGTTTCTTGAGTGGATTGGCCATAGGTGTCTTCCTGGTCGGCTTCGGTGTCGTTGATTGCAGACACGTCGATCCGGGCCTGGTACGCCTGCTGCGAGTTGAGAGTTCAGCGGCCGCCGCAGGCAGGGCGTAGCTCCTTGTGCTGCAAGGGATTATCAGACTTGAATTACTATCGCTTATGTGGTCAACCACAGGGAGAATACCTTTATCGTATCAACCCGCCGAAATGCCTGTCAAAAACCCCAAGTTTGAGCATTTTACTCTTGACAAGGTGCCCATGGTACTGTACAATACTGGGATAATGTAGGAGGGTTGTGCCTACGGACGGATGGTATTCTAAAGAAGTTCGGACCTATACGTTGCGTGAAGGTACCGTTTGCAGCTCCCCAGAATTTTTTCAACATGTTAGCGTGGCCACAGAACACCAAGTCTCGTAGAAGAAAAAAACGCCTGCTTCCTGGCTCCGCAGGGATTTGCTACAGAATAACTTATGATAAAAATGGCAATTTGGGTAAATTTCTCTTGACTTCGCTGGTCTTACCAGTGTATAATACATAAAATTAACATGTTTGAGCATTGTCGATTCGCTTGTTGCAGGCGGGTCAGTGAACATAACGGAGTCTAACCTGAGGAGGAAATATGAAATACGGAAGAGGTCTACTAAACGCAGTTGCCGTTTCAGCTTGTTTTCTGTTGTTCAGTTCTACCGTTCTTGCTAATCCCACTACCTACACGGGGAGCCTTTCTGGTAACGGCGGCGGCCTGACTGCCACTGGTAATTGGAATAGCTCATCGACAACCTTAAGCTGGATTGTGGACGACACGACAACGCTAGGCAAATGGCATTATTCGTACACCCTGACTGTGCCGGCACAGGGCATCAGCCACATCATCATCGAGGCTTCAGATGGCGATCCTGATCCGGCATTTACGTCCGCGAACCTGTTCTCACCTTCGAGCAATCCCCCGGGCTGGATAGGATCAATCGCAATTGGAGTCCAGGGCCTGGCTCCCAATCCCTACATACCTGAGGCGATGTACGGGATAAAGTTCAATCAAAACTCTGTTGCTACAACGGTTACTATAAGCTTTGACTCAGACCGCGTCCCCGTCTGGGGTGACTTCTACTCAAAGGATGGCAAGTTGCCGGGGACGGCTATATGGAACACGGTGTACAATGCAGGTTTCGTCAGTCCTGACAGCGATCCTACTAATCCGCCCAGCAATGGTTCGGTGCAGAATCACCTGCTCGTGCCTGACACGCAGACAGTACCGGTGATTCCGGCTCCGGGCGCGATTCTGCTCGGCAGTTTGGGCGCAGGTCTTGTCGGTTGGCTTCGCGGACGCAGAACACTGTAGTCCGAAACGCTACGTAAAATTTCCTGGGGCTGCGGACATGGTCGCAGCCCTTTTTCTTTGCGCGCCAGGCATGGTGCGTGACTTGGAGGTGTAAGTCCTCTGGGGACCTTGTTGACAGGAATCCTTAGCTGAACGGCAAGGATTACAACCGTGAGGCGGGGTTTGAAGGAAGCCGTAGGCAAAGCTTCGCCCTGACGAGTGCAACGGAGTCGCCCCCCGTGTGGGGGCGTGGCTCTTACTCAGTGACATAGCTTTAAAAGGCTGATTGAGACTACAACCAGACTACAACCAAAAGATGCAATATGTGCGATTTATGCGATATTTACCACTTGTTAAGTAGAGGAATCATCGATACTTGTGTAGAAACGATGATTTGAAGAAGGTTTTGCAAACCGTCGCCTTAGTCCACTTGGCTACGCCGCCGCAACTGAATCGTGTTTACGCAAGGTACATCGACCGAAAACAACGCAGCGAATTTACAATTTCCAGAGTATCATTGCAAGAAAATTGCCACGTGATAGCAAACTTGTGGATTTTAATATCGCCACGTCCGGCTTGTGCTTCTCACTGCGGTTGCTTCTATCTCAAATAGTAAGTCGGGCCGGCAGATGTCGCAGATAACTGTAACATAAGGCCAAGTGATTGACGGTTTCAAATCGCTGAATATCTTTTCGACTTCTGGTGTTTTACAATAGATAACTGCCTGTACCACGTCTTCGTCGCCGGCGTTTACATCTGAGAGGACGGCCCTGACGTTTTCTATAGTTGTACTGACTTGACCTGCGGCATCACCGATATGCGTTGTCGCGCCGCTTGCATCGATTGAAGCGGTTCCGGAAACAAATATCGTTTCGCCTGCCGGTGTTATCGCCACGGATGCCCGCGAAAATGCCGAGCCATATTCCAGAGCACATTGCTGCCTGCCCACGGCCTGAAGGTATCGGGTCGCCTCTCGCGGTTCGAGGACTGCCACCAGGTCCAGAGCGCATCTGCTCCCGTCTATCAGGTACAGACCGATACCTGTACTGGCAGGCATTGATTGCCGCGTGCCTTCTCCAATTAGGCCTCTCTCTTTGAAAAACTGGTTTCTGACGCGATTGAAGTTATCATACCATGAGAGAATATCGCCCAGCCACATCCACGTTCTTGGCACGTGGAGGAAATCGGCTCCGAACTGTTTCAGAATCGACTCTGCTTTTTCCATCATTGCGTGGGCCTGTTTGTCGGATTCGCCGATAGTTTTGTTGGATATACTTGAAAGTGTAAGATAAGCTCGGCCGGCCCCCCGAAAGATTCGTCCGCATGCCTTCCCTTCTACTTGAATGACTTGAGGTTTGCTGTCGCTCGCTATGGCATGAACCTGCACCCCGGAAATGGGGCCAACAGCCCCCTCATCCGCAACAAGATAGCTCGGTGCCACACCGTCATCGAAGTCGCTGTATATTTTAGACCTTACACAGCCGGCAGCCTCCAATCCCTTCCTGGTTCCAAATATCCTTTCCTGCAGAATATGGGCGTTTTGTGAACGCAACGTCTCTTTTATCTGTGAAAACAAGTTTTCCGCTTGATTCTGGACAGACGTAGTTGGATCGCCTGTTGCAGAAATGTATATTTCCGCCACATCGCATGTCTCAATGCTGCGTATTTGTAACCTTGCACCCATGTTTCATAGTTTCATCTATATTGCAAACGAGCTAATATTCGGATTGTAATTTACATAAGTATTTTCTTCAAATCAACTTAAATCTCATCCCCGTCCGACCCACACCACCCGGCATAAATACACAGTCCCTCCTTGCCATGCCCTTTGCCGTCCGGTTGCTTGATTAGTTATCGCCCTTCTTCCGTGAGGTGTTTACTTGTTTATAGATTTGCATCCATTGCTGGAGTTTCTCTATCATCGCCGAATCCCCGTTCGCACGGGCAAGACTTAGTGCTCTTTCAGTTGACGAGATGGCCTCCTCGAATCTGCGAGCCTGTGCATAGTTGACTCCTAACAGGTAGTGCAGCACAGGTGACGTATCGACGTTAGGCTGTATACGCACGGCTTCGCGGTAGTGTTCGACCGGCTCATCTATCTTACCCTGGTCAGCCAAAGCTATCGCGAGTTTGTAGTGGGCCTGTGCATGATTTGGGTCGGTCGCAATTACCCGGGACAGATACCCTATTGCTTCCTTGGTTTGCCCTGCGTGAACCATCGCCTCTCCGAGGTGGTAGTTCATAACTATGGGGTTGTATTGGTCGTCAAGTCCTTGTGGCGCCAGCCGCAGTGCCTCCGATAGATGCCGGATTGCATCGTCAAGTTTTTGCTGATGCAACATTGCCATGCCGAGATCGTAATGCGCGTGCACCTCACCGGGATCAAGCTCAAGGGTTTTCCTCAAGTGTGCCAGTCCTTCCTTAAAGTCTCCTTTAACATGATATAGAAGAAATCCGAGCTTTTGGTGGGCCTCCACATTATTAGGATTTAACTTCAAAGCGTTTTGGTACTCTTCTATCGCATTGTTGGGATCACCGTGCCTGTAGGACTCATTGCCGGCCCTTACAAACGAGTAATCGTTAAGGAATTTCTCGTGAATTTTTTTAATTGTCGTGCCTGAGATATTGACGAACTCAGGTATATTGGCAGCCCGGTCGGGCGAAGTAAATCGCGACAATACCACGGCAGGGGTGCTGCTGCCTTCTTCGTTAATGTGGGTAATGAAAAGCTGTGTATAATCGGTGTTTGTCTTGGAGGAGAATACGAGCCACTTGCCGTTTGGCGACCAGCTATGCCAGGAATTCATCCTGTTTGTATTGCATCGGAGTCGCCTCGCTTGGCCGCCCTGAGCGGGGATGATATAAAGCTCGCTGTCGGGTTGAAGCAGCATGTAGCTCTTAGCTCTGCAGAATACAATCCACTTGCCATCGGGCGAATATTTTGGAAAGAAGTTACTTACTCCGTTATTCGATGCACCTTCAATTGGCTTAGGCGTGCCGCCCTTGCCTTCGTTAAATGGTATCTTGTATAGGTCGAACAAAAAGGGCTTTCCGTCTTCTGTAAATTCTCTGCACTCTTCAGGCGTCAGCAATATCTTGCCCATGCCCTTGGTGTCCTTTAGGTCGTACGCTTTGGCTTTGGCAAAAACGATGTATCTACCGTCTGGGCTCCAGGTGGGGTTACTCTGAACATATTGGGGGTCGTCCGCCCCAGGTAGGGCGAAGAAGGTCTTCTTCTCCCTATCGTACACACAAAGGATGCCTTTTATCGGGAAAAACAGTTGGGAAAAAGCTAAACGAGGCATGGGTACGAAAACAGACTTGTCTTTGACTGTGCTCACGACGTATCTGCCGTCCGGCGAAATCTGTGATAACAGCCCAAAAGTCTGTTCGCCGTCTTCCCTTTTGTAATCATCCCAGGTTATTATGTCGCTCGTTGCTAAAATCATCTCCTGTGCCACTTTTGTGATCACGTATGATCCCTTGCTGTTGGCGTAGTCAACGTCCATCGCAAGCGTTTGTCCATTCCAGGAAAACGAGTGGCAGTTTCCACAGACCGGCAGTTTTTCCAGGATAACAGGTGGTAGTTGAGGAGAAGAAATGCTCCCGAAACGCCACCGGATTCTGGACGGGTCTTTTACCGCGTCAATAAATGGCAGATTCACCTCGCGGTAGAATATGGGGGCTCCCACGGGATCTTTAGCTGTCATAATTAATATTCGAGTTCCAGACAGAATAGTGCCGGGCTTTGAGCTATTGACGCCCACAATCGCCACATGAGCTGGTTTTTCCAGGGAACGTTTCTTAATAGTCTCCCACTGTTCGGCCGAAGCTGTCCACTCCGGCTGATATGCCAAAAAGTGCATGGGCTGTCCGCCGTCTTCAAATCTAAGCGCAACTAACCACGCATTACACTTAGTATTGCTGTCCTTCCAGTGAAAAGTCGGCGCAACAATCTCAGGTGGAAAGACTGTCTGGTCGAGCGGATAGACTATCGTAAGACCTTTATATTCGGCGTCACTGCTGTACGAGGCGAGTATATCTCCGATGTTGACCACCGGCTTGCGAAACGTAATGAGTATGACTACAGCAGCTACTACTGCCGCCCCCAAAACACCAAGTACAAGGGGATACAAGATTTTTCTATTCATACGCCTTCGCAAGCTATCAACAGCAAACGCGAATCTCTCCTTAAAACGTCCCGATAACAGTTCTTAGTATTCATTCTATTCAAAACTACCTGTCCCGTCAATGGTTACCGTTGCCCTGACTGCCGATAGGAAATGCCTGTTCCAGACCATCTCGTCCAAATAGCTGATAGGACATGTTATTTTTCTTACACCATTCAAGTCCCATGACCCGAAGCTTTTGCGGTTCCCGTGAGTTCTTCTGTTATCGGTCTTGTGCCGCGAGTAGCCTGGTTAAGCTCATCTCAAAATGCACCTGCCTTAAGTCGTCATAATGCCGAGTCGATATTGACTCAGTGTTAATACCTCTTTTAGGTAGATGCTATTGCTATGAAACCACAAGACCCTATAACATCTTTTCTCCTACAAGAGCAGATCGTCGATCCCGACACACTCCAGGGATTGCTCGACAAGCAGCAAAAGACAGGACAAAGTCTGATAAGCATACTCAAAAGCGAGAACCTTCTTGATGAAGAGCAGTTTATCAAAGTCCTTGCTCTGGCGAATAAGATTGAGTTCGTCAATCTTTCCCCGGAGATGGTCGATCCGTTGGCCGCCCATCTGGTGTCATACGAGATTGCCGGCAGGCATAACCTGATTCCGATGAGGCGCCAGGAAAACCAGTTGGTGGTGGCGATGAGTTCTCCTTTGAATCTCTCTGCCCGCGACCAGATTGAAATGAAGACCGGCTACAAGGTTATTCCGGTAGCTGCGACGCCTAATGCAATACGCCAGGCTATACACTACCATTTCGACGTTGCCAGTGTCACAAAACAGACCATCGTCTCGATGCGCCTCAAGAAAGATACCGCAAAGACCATAGACGACTCTCATACCGCAGGTCAGTTTGCAGAAATGCCCAACGACCCTGTCACCAAGCTGGTCTCTTCAATATTGAAAGGGGCCGTGGACGCCGGCGCAAGTGACATCCACATCGAGCCGCAGGCATCCGACGTAAGGGTCCGCTACCGTGTCGATGGGCTGCTGAGAGACGCAGTAAGTGTGCCGTTATCCGCACAGCTTGAGGTCGTTTCACACATTAAGATCATGTCCGATATGGATATTTCCGAGCACAGAGTCCCACAGGATGGTCACGTGGCCTTGCGCCATGACGGCAAAGAATATGACCTGAGAGTCTCGTCTCTGCCAGCGGTTGGCGGTGAGAAAATCGTTATAAGGATTCTCGATAGAAGCGCTAACAAGTGGTCCCTCGATGCTGTAGTTACCTGCCCGGAAGACAACAAAAAATTCAGGGAGCTGGCCGCCAACCCCTACGGTATGTTACTTCTAACCGGTCCCACCGGCTGCGGTAAGACAACAACCCTGTATTCGGTTCTGCAACTTATAAATATGCCCGACCGTAATATTGTGACTGTCGAAGACCCTGTAGAGTACCGCCTCGATGGTATTACCCAGGTTCAAGTCAAGCCGATTGCCGGTATGACTTTTGCCTCCGCGCTGCGCAGTATATTGCGACAGGACCCGGACATTATACTCATTGGTGAAATTCGTGACCTTGAGACTGCCGAGATCGCTGTCAGCGCCGCCCTCACGGGCCACCTCGTGCTCAGCACTCTTCACACCAACGATGCCGCCGGTGCAATATCCCGGCTGGTCAACTTGGGGATTCCGCCGTTTCTTGTCGGTTCGGCACTCTTGGGAGCAGTGGCTCAGAGACTTGTCAGAAATTCTTGTTCCAAATGTAAAAAGGCATATCAGGCTTCAGCCGCAGAGAAGAAGATTCTTCTTGGTAAGTCCTCACGGGATAGAGAGCTTACTCTTTACCGCGGCTCCGGCTGCAATGCCTGCTATCAGAGCGGATACAAAGGCCGAAAGAGTATCTATGAGATTTTAACCGTCTCGCCTGAAATTCGGCGAATGGTCCTTACAGGGGGCGACGACGATACCATCAAGGAACAGGCAATCAGCAATGGAATGAGGACGCTTCGTAACAGTGCGCTTGCAGAAGTGCTCGCCGGCTCTACCACTCTTGATGAGATAATGCGGGTTGTTGATTTGGCGAGAAGTTAATGGCGATCTACGAATATACAGCTACCAACGAATCAGGCCTCCAGTTCTCTGGCATCTACAGGGACATTGACGGCACTATAGCCCTGCGCGATGAGCTTGCGAAGGCTGGCTACACACTTGTTAATGCTCGCCGCGCACGAGACCCGGCACGGAAGCGACACAGGATTAAACGACGCGAAATCGTCGCTTTTGCTTACAAGTTTGCCGGAATGTATGCTGCTGGATTATCTGTAATCAGGTGCCTCGAAACGATTGAAGAGCAGACTGAGGACGAAACCCTCAGAAACATAATCGCGGATGTCCGGCAGAACATCGAAGCAGGCTCCAGTCTCAAGAAGGCCTTTCAGAAATATAATGCCGTATTTTCCGACTTCTTTCTGGGCATGATTGAAGCAGGAGAAACCAGCGGCAGATTGGCCCAAGCCCTCGAAATGAGTGCCGCCTATCTGGAAAAGCGGGCTGAGCTAAGACAAAAAGTCGCGTCTGCTTTCGTTTATCCGATCGTGGTCGGCACCGTGTGCGTGGTGGTTGTAACTTGTTTGATAGTATTTATTGTGCCCATGTTCACACAATTATATAATCGCCTTCACGTCGATTTGCCGGTCGCAACCAAGATGCTTGTATTGCTCAGTCTGGCAATGAGGACATGGTGGTGGGCGATCCTGCTCGTCGTAATCGCAGGTATATTTGGGCTGCGACGCCTCTTTAGATATAACTTTGTAAGGGTACGGTGGGACCAGTTCAAGTTAAAGATGCCTGTTTTTGGAAAACTAAACCGCACGGTGGCTGTGTCCCAGTTTGTGCGGACGTTCGCTATGCTCATTTCAGTAGGGGTCCCTCTTATCGAGGCCTTTGATATAGCAAGTCAGGTCGCTCACAACCAAAAAATGTCGGACATCGCACGAGAACTTCAAAAGTCTGTCAAGGCAGGTAACCCTGTAGCGAAATCCCTCAAGGTTCACGATATTTTCCCCCCAATGGTTGTTCAGTTAGCCGCATCAGGCGAGCAAGCAGGAGTCTTGCCTGAGATGCTGAACAAAGGCGCCGACTTTCTGGATAGGGATATCGACCGTATGATCGCCTCGTTGCTCGTGAAGCTGGAGCCGACACTGACGGTACTTATGGGAATCATTATTGGACTGATTCTCATGGGTGTGTACTTACCGATGTTCGACTACATGGCATCCCTGACTTAGCTATTACTTTACAATCCGCCTGAACACAACATGACTGTTCCTAAACAGACCGATAACTCAACAATGATAAGCTGTGCTGTACATACTTCCTTTGTTCTATTGGCTACATTTCACGCTCTGCAGGTTTTCATAAAGCACAAGGCATTTTTTGTCGATACCCAGAACATTAGTTAACGTTGATGTTGGTGTATTACTACGAAAGGAGAACCTAATGCGGCGCATAAAAGGTTTTACGCTCGTTGAATTGTTGGTAGTAGTTCTGATCCTTGGGGCGCTTGCCGCGATTGCTGTCCCAAGAATCATTGGTGGTGCAACGAACGCCAAAATTAATGCCTGCAAAACAAATGTTGATCTGATCAACTCTCAGATCGAGCTTTACTACGCCAACCATGACTCATGGCCGAGTGCTCTGACTACTGTGACAGGCGATGCGAACTATTTTCCGGATGGTGCTCCGACCTGTCCTTTCGGAACCACCTACACATTTAGCACGACAACGCACCGCGTCCCGGACCACAGTCATTGATTCGGCGTGAGCTTCGCTTAGAATCTGGTTTTAGTTTCTACGCAATAAAACAACAAGGATGGCTACGGTCGCGTGGCCATCCTTGTTGATTCTCTGTATCGAGTTGGTCTGATGAGACAACAAAAAGCTTACACTCTGTTTGAGTTGATTGTCGTTGTCCTGATTCTCGCTGCTCTGGCGTTTGTTGCGGTGCCGAGGCTTCAATATGCTGCCGTGCATCGCCAGCAGGCTGAGGCGGTCGCTCGAAAAATCATCACAGACCTTCGTCGGGTGCGTTCCTTGGCTGTCCTTCACGCCGCCGACAACAACGTTGGCTTTGTTCTGAACATGACCGGTTCGCCACCCTATAGCGGCTATCAAATCGTCAATCTCAGTGATTCTTCGGTCATCGACTCACATACTATCGGCTCAGCCGTCGCTTGTTCTGGTGGCAGCCAGTTCAAATTCGGCCCTCTTGGCAACCTCATAAGTGGAAGCGGCACACAACTCACGGTTTCTGCTCAAGGCAAAACTTGTACTGTTACCATTGTGTCCGCGACCGGAATGGTGAAATGCGTCGAAAACTAACTTCAACCTCTATAGCTGTCACCCGTTCCCACTGCCGTAATCCACTAAGGGACACCTTACGGTGGGCATCCCCTGGCGGAAAATCGAACATAGCGAGATATCATCGTCGCTTTGCCGGTTTCACGTTGACAGAGGTTGTTGTCGCCTCGGGCCTATTGATAATTGCGGTCGTTCCTATCCTCAAGGCTTTGACAATTGCGCAAGCTACCAGCATAACAATAGAGAGGAAGACCCGCAGCCTCGTACTTGCACAAGGCAAACTCGAGGAGATTCGGGCGCGTTCTATTTATCATTACATGAGCTCGTTCGATGAAAGCTCAGTATCGCTTAGTGGTTCATATCTCTGTAATGTCTCTGACAACGAGCATCCGAGTCTAAGAACAATCACCGTCTCAGTAGGCTACGATGTGAATGGCGACAGTAATCTTTCCTCTGGTGAGATTCTCGTTACTCTGACCACCTGTGTAGCAAAAAGATGGCCTGCCTCGTAGTACGCTCTCCCGTGATACCAATCTGTCGGTTTAGCCGGCAGTGGCGGTAAGGTATGCTGTGCATACCGTTATTACTAATTGGTTATATAAGCTACACAATGCATTATCGTGCTTATGGGACTCTCCCACAAGCCTTATGGTGTGTTCTATGCAGGCCATGCTTTATGGCTGATAAAAACAGCAAGGTATCCGCAAATCACTGTTTTTGCGCCGGTTTTGTTAGCCTTATAGATGCCGCACAATAATTCGCAGACTTCCGTAACGGCACAAGTGCTTCGTGCCGAAATTATTTAAAACAAACTACGTATTCTATGGTGACACAAATGATACGCCGGGGTCAAGAACGCTCTTTTTGCAGAGCCATGACTATTGTCGAGATGCTTATAGCAGTGGCCATAATGGCGGTAGTCTCCGCCGCCATAATACCTCTGTTTGCAGGCATCCGAAATAGTTGGGCTTCAAAACAAGGCACCGCCGATGTAATCCAAAACGGCAGGGTGCTGATAGATCATCTGAACCGCAATCTTTCCAAAGCTGTTCGTGTCACAAGCGTCAGCAGCTCCTCAGTCACCAATGGCTACATCGAATTTGAAGACAATGATAGCAATATTCTCAGGTACGATATTGCCGCCAACAACTACATTGAGTTTGGTGCCGTAGGTTCTCTTTCTGATTTGGCCGGACCGGTTAGTCAGTTGCAGTTTATATGTTATGATGGCAACGATTTCTCTAATCCAATCACTGATGTCAACTCTATACGCTTCGTAAAAATCCAGGCCGTCTTGCCCAACTCGGCTGCGCTCGGCCACAGTGAAATTCTCACTACCTCAGTTTATCTTCGCGCCGGCATGCTCGATGGAATGGACCTCGAAGCTGCATTTGTGCCAGGCGTCTCAACGAAGACAGAGGTCGAATACGGCGGCTGCGGTACCGTCATCGATAGTTTCCGCTCCTCACAGGGCCCGTACAATCCCTCAAGCCCAGGCAGCCAGGCCATTGTAACTGTTAACGCAATAGGCAGCGAAAAGATAGTCCTCTACAGCAACGCCATTCTCAGAGGCGACGCCTATATCGGCCCCGGCGGCAGCGTCACCAGCGGCATAAAGACCTGGAGCGGGTCACAAATCACCGGCACGCGGGGCACCTTGACGCAATTGGTAGATATCCCAACTTTGTCCGCACCTACCGGGCCGCCGTTTAGCAACCCCAATGAGGGAGATCAACAGATTGACGAATACGATACTCTTACCATTAGTTCGAATCGCCACTTCAACAGACTTGAGCTTTGGAACCACTCAAAACTGATCATCAAGGGCAACGTCACTATCCTGCTCGATGACAAGTTCAAAATCGGCGACTACACTGAGCTTGAGATTCTGTCGAATTCCAGTTTGAACCTATATGTAAAAAAGACCGTGGAGGTCTGGAACTATGCAAAACTCAACACCTCCACCGCTAACCCGTCGAAATTGCGCATCTATATGCTTGGCAGCAACAAGGACTTCGAGACCTCCGACAGCACCCTGATTCATGCCGTCCTCCAGAATCCAAATGGGGACGTCAATATCTGGGGTAATGCCCAGTTCTTCGGCAAGATCAAAGCCTCGCGTCTCTATGGAGGAGGCAAAATCCACGTTGACCTGGATGCAGACTTCCAATGAAAAATACGGCCACCCTGGGTCTTTACTATGACGTGTTACGATAAAAAAAACAGGGCTTCAGTGCTAATTATGGTGGTGTTCGTTGTGGCGCTGCTTTCTGCGATTGTTATGGGTATGCTCCAAATGAACACAGAAGAGATACAGCTTATGCAGAATCAGGTTTATGCTGCCGAAGCACTGGCCACCGCCGAGGCGGGCCTGAACGATGCTCTTGCCCAAATACGCACCGATGCAGACTGGAGCAGTGGTTTTACCGGCAAATCTTTTAACGGAGGGTCCTATACAGTTGTGGTGAATGGTTCCACTATTACCTCCACAGGCACTTCTTCGAGGGCTTTTCTCGCAAAGGTCCGGGCTAATGTAACCGTCAGTAGCAGCGGCCCGCCGTACTTGATAGCCATTGATAGTCTGAGGATAAACGAATGAAAACCGGCACCAAAACTGCCTTGGGTGTTGATATCAGCCAAACGCATATAAGCTTGGCACTACTCAAGAAAGATAGTAAAGGCATTAGGCTGATTAAAGCCGCTCGCTGTCCCATTCCCGAAGGAGCAATACAGGAGGGCAATGTCAAGGAACCAGCCGCAGTGTTGAAGGCCATAAGAGACTTGAAGGCACGTAGCAGAATCCGCGAGCGAGCCGCCGCAATGTCTTTACCCGCGGATTCCGTAATAATGCAGATAGTCGACCTGCCCAAGCAAATCCCTGCCAATATCGGTCAGTTTGTCCAAGATGAGGTGAAGCAGTACGTGGCCTTGTCAGGAGAGAAGATTGTCTCAGATTATTGTGCCATACCTTCTGCAGTAGACGGTAACAGCCGAATACTCATTGCTGCAGCAGAGCGCCACAAGATTGCTCAGCTCATTAAAATCTGCAGCCGCGCAGGAATCAACGTCGAAGCCGTCGAGCAGCCCGCACTGGCCTATATCAGGGCTTGTTACAAAAGAAAGATCGCAGGCAAACTCAACCATAATATCTTATTGGCGCTTTTATTCGATAACGTCTTGGTACTGTGTGTATTCCGAAGGCAAATCCTTGACCTTGTCAGAACAAAGAATCTCCCTGCCATGAAGGATAATCCTCAGGATTTCGTGAACCGACTTGCGGAGGAAATAACTGATGTCACTCAGTCTTACGACATCGAGATTCCTGGTGAGGCAGAGAACTGGCAAATTACCGTTGTGGCAAGTCAGACAGCGGAACCGCCTGAGACAATCGAGCAAGTCTTAAAAACAAAATTTCAGGATGCAGACTTGCAGGTTAGAAATCTGCAGGACGCGTATAAAGATACGCTGATTGGCGAAAATCTCACTTCGCAGGTGCCTCCATCGGCCGCTGCAATTGGTCTTGCCATGCGGCTTCTTTCCACCGAAGATAGTCTCTTCAAGGTAAACCTCTTACCGCGAGAGACAATTGAAATCAGGTCCTTCAAACGCCATCTCCTTCTGACTGGCAACCTCGTGGCAGTGGTCTTATTGATCACAATACTCATCGTTCACAGCCTCAGTGCGACTATCTCTAAGATCAATCAAAACATACAACGCAAAGTACAAGCTCAGCCGCCGCAGGCTACAAGCACCCTCGCCAATCAGGAAAGACTTCTTGAGCAGCAGATACAACAATTGAGTGAAGGGCCTCGTGTGCTTGGCGAGCTTATGTCTGTACGACGAGATATTGGCTGGGCTAAACTATTAAACGACATCCAAAATGCAGCTCCCGGCACTGTCTGCATAACTAAGCTTATCAGTACGGGCAATCGTACTATGACCCTCGAAGGGCTGGCCACTTCCTACGATGCCGCTAATCTATTCGTGAGCACTCTGGAGAAGTCCGAGCACATCCAGTCCGCCTCTCTAACCGAGGCACAAAAAAACGAATCTCAGCCCCGACTGATAAATTATCAAATAGAATGCTCTCTGACGCCGCAAAAAAGGAAGGCAAGCAGTGTTAATTAATAATCTTACCAAGCTTAATAAACCATCAAAAAACGCTATCTCTGCTGCGTTGATTATTACGGCGGCTGTGGCAATGTACAACTGGATTCTCGCTCCTCATGTCGCCTACTTGTTTGCTGTCCAACGCTACGAACCGGTGGTAGGAAACATCGCGTCAGAAAACGAGGCTCTATGCAAGCAACTTGACGACAAGAGAAAGCAAGTGGACCAACTGCGTCAGCGTTTCGCCCAGCTTAGCGGCACAATATTTACTCCAAGCCAGGCAAGGCAGTTCTTGGCGAATCTGCAGGACATATCAGAGAAAGCAGGGTGCACTGTTACCTCAATGAGTTTCTCTCAAGACCTGCCTGGCCCTGTAATCAAACAAGGCCAAGACATGCTCCTTGTTGTCAGTAAAGGAGCGACGATAGGTCTGCTTGCTTCGTATAACAATTTGGTAGCGTTGCTTGAAAGCCTCGAGAAGCAAACCCAGAAGGTTTGGATGGACTCTCTGGCAATGGAGACTCTCGAGACCGATTCGGAGCGACTAAAGGCTACCATTTCTATCACAATCTACAGTATCAAGAACAAGGAGTTAGCAGTCAATGAATAGCTTAAAATTTGCCCAAATCATACGTCTCAATGTGATTGTAATTTTATTTGCATTGCCTTGTTGGGGTCAGGCTAATCCCCCACAAGCCGGGCCGCCCCAATCTGCTGCGACTGAAGCTGTGCGTCCCAGTCCTTTCTCCGGAATCCTAAAAGGGGGTACCGCCTCAACACAAAAGCAGCCATCAGCCACGCAGTCATCCGATGAGTCGCAACCCTTATCTCTCGAAATTGTAACATTAAAGTTCGTTGATGCCAGAGATATTGGCGCCGCTTTTGCCGCAATGTGCTCGCACAACGGTGGCGTTACTATACTCGAAAAGAGCAACTCTCTGGCTATCTTCGACACAAAAGACAACCTCGGCAAGATCGTGGCCGAAATCGCCAAGGTTGACAAGCCCATCCCGGGCTTGGCGGTGAAAACCGTTGCACTGAAATCCCTTGATGCCAAAGCTGCAAAAGCCGCCCTCGACAGATTGTGTTCGCCCCAGGGCAATATTACGGTTCTCGAAAAGAGTAACTCACTCATCATAGTTGACGCAAAAAGCAACGTCGATGCTATTCTGTCTCATGTCACTGAGATTGACAAACCTATCCCAGGTCTTGTCGTGGAGCCTGTAACTCTCAAATTCCTGGATGCCAAAAGCGCTCAGACCGCAATTGCTAAATTGGCCTCCGAGTTAGGTAATATAGCAATTATCGAAAGGACTAACTCCCTTATTATCTGCGATACTCGGAAAAATGTTGACATGATTCGTGCTGAGATCGAGAAAATAGACAGGCCTACTTCCGGACTTCTTGTCAGAACCGTCTCCCTTAAGTTTCTCGATGCAAAGAGTCTCAAGAGCGTTCTCGACAAAATGGTAACTCAGTACGGCAGCATCGCAGTAAATGAAAAGACCAACTCATTGATAATCTGCGATACCAGAGATAATCTCGCCAGAATGACTGCCGAGATCGAAAAAGCCGACAAGACACCTCAGCAAATCATGGTCGAGGTCGTCATCCTAGACGTCCAGTTAAAAGGCGACAAGGAAATTGGTATCAACTGGGATTCTGACATTCCATTCAGCATCGCTTACAGTCAGGATTTTGGAACCGGCTCCGTGGCTGACCAGAGTCTCATTACTCTTACAGGTTCTATCAGTGATGTCATTCATGTGATACAAGAGAGAAGGGACGCTGAAATTCTCGCTAGCCCTAGGGCCATGATGCTAAGCGGTCAGTCCGCCACAATCGAAGCTGTTGAGGAAATTCCCTATAAGGAAGTCATGGACACCGCCATGGGTGGTGCAAGTGCTCTTACCTCCACGCAGTTCAAGAAAGTTGGTGTCACTCTCAAAGTTAATGCCACTCTCACGGACGACAATGACATCTTCGTGACTGTTGACACTGAGCACAATATCAAGACGGGCGTAAGTACCGCCGGAGTTCCTGTCGTCGATACCAGAAAAGCCAATACATCCCTTTTGCTGAAAAACGGCCAGATCGTCATAATGGGTGGTCTGCGGCGTGAAGAAAAGGTCAAGCAGATTGACCAAATCCCGATTTTCGGTGACCTGCCGCTAATAGGGGGGCTTTTCAAAAACACTAAAATTACCACTAATAATTCCGAATTGATTGTGCTTCTCTCGCCGCATATATACTCGGGAGAGCCGATTCCCGAAGAAACTATGACTAAATACAAGCGCATACGAGATAAACCTGTGCTTACTCCACCTCGCGATAAGCACTAAACAGCCTCGGGTCTCTTTTGTACTGCAGTTTGTCCAAGAGCTTATGAGCGATATGTTAGAACGTTTTGCTGATATTTAGGAAAATTAGAGTCGATAGTACCTCAGACAGGACAACGCTTAACACAATATCCCAAAACCTATGGGTACGTATTGAAAAGGAATCACCAATGTTAGGATTATTCAAGTCAGATAACAAAACGGCACAGGCAAAAATACTTATTGTTGATGATGAGCCTGATCTTGTCAGCACTGTACAATTTCGCCTGAAGTTCGCAAACTGTTCGGTCGTAACGGCATCCAATGGAAAAGAGGGCTTGGAAAAGGCAGCCGGCGAAAAACCCGACCTTATCCTGCTGGATACTAATATGCCGGTCATGAACGGCCACGAGATGCTCGAACACCTGCGAAACGACCCTGCTACCAAAGACATACCTGTCATAATGCTGACCGCTCGATGTGAACCGCAAGACATTGCTGCCGCATCGGCACACGGGATTTCAGACTATGTTACTAAGCCCTTTGAATTTGCTGATTTGATGGAAAAAATCAAAACGGTTCTGAAAAATAAGTCCTTTGGGTAACGTAGTCGCAAATAGATAATTTGGATGATAGAAGGGCAGAAATATGGCACTGGCTGCCGCAAACGGGCTTAAGATACTCATCGTTGAAGATGACCTAATCGACAGGAAACTTCTCGAAAGGCTGTTGGCTGAGTCGTCTCTTCGGGTCTCAGAAATAAAATCCGCCGACCGGTTGGCTACAGCCCTCGATCTTCTGGAAAAAAACACTTTTGACATTGTTCTGCTTGACTTGGGGCTGCCGGACAGCCACGGCATTGAATCCTTCACTGAATTGCAGACTCGCGCCTTGTATCTGCCTATCATCGTGCTCAGCGGACTTGAGGATGAGGAAACGGCAATTAACGCTGTACAAAAAGGTGTCCAGGATTACCTTATCAAAGGCAAAGTCGACAGCAGCTTATTGATGAGGGCAGTCCGTTATGCCATCGAACGCAAAAAGACAGAATGTCAACTCCAGGCGGCGGAGGAAAGGTACCGAACTATCTACGAAAACTCAGCCGTTGCCATAATGATGGCTGACGAGCAAGGGCAGCTTCTTTCTTGGAACAAGTTCACCGAAGACCTCCTTGGCATGGATAAAGAAGACCTGCATCTGCGCCAGGTAAAATCACTGTATCCGGAGGAAGAATGGCTGAAAATTAGAGCTCTTAACGTCAGACAGAAGGGGATGGAGCATCACCTTGAAACAAGAATGGTAAGAAAAAACGGCGAGGTCATAGACATTAACATTTCCCTCAGTGTCTTAAAAAGTTCAGATGGTAATATTACAGGCTCTATAGGCGTTATCCAGGATATTACCGAGCGAAAAAGGGCTGAAGAACGCCTCGAAACCTCCTTTTCTCTGCTTCACGCCACGCTTGAGTCCACTGCCGACGGCATCCTCGTTGTTGACGCCTATGGCAAGGTGGCGACCTACAATCAGAAGTTTGTCGAAATGTGGCACATCTCCGGTGATATTTTGGAAACTCGCGATGACGACAAACTACTCGCGTATGTCTTGGACCAGCTTAAGGAGCCGGAACAGTTTCTCGGCAAGGTCAAGCAGTTATACAGCCAACCGGAACAGCAAAGCTATGATACCATCGAGTTCAAAGATGGCAGGGTGTTAGAACGCTACTCGCAGCCTCAACGTATAGCAGGCAAAGTCCGCGGAAGGGCATGGAGCTTTCGCGACATCACAGAACGCAGGAAAATTCACGAAATACTCGACCGCAAGCAAAAAAACCTGGAGGCCATATTTGACGCTGCGCCTCTCGGTATGTTGCTGGTCGGCGATGACATGAAAATCAAGCGAGCCAACGAAGCCATAAAGCAACTGACCGGAAAGGAGTTTTCCGAAATCATCAACCAGTTGACCGGTACCGCTCTTGGCTGTGCTAACTTGGACCGCAACCGTGTTGATGGAGTAGTCTGTGGGCAGTCGCCCTTCTGTGCTTTGTGCTTAGTCACAAATACAATTCGGACAGCTCTCGAGTCCGGACAACGCATTCACGGTGTTGAAACACAGCTAACACTCAAGACCGGCGACAAGGAAATTCAACCCTGGCTCTCCATAAGCACCGAACCTGTGAATATCGACGGCAACAGGCACGTCGTTGTTGCAATAAATAATATCACAGACCGCAAAAGAGCTGAAGAGGAGCTCAAAGCGACAATGGAATTGAAGTCTCAGTTTATATCCACAGTGTCGCACGAGCTACGGACGCCGCTGACGTCAATGAAAGAAGCGGTCTCTATCGTCCTGGAGGAGCTCGCAGGTTCCGTCAACGACGAGCAGAAGCACTTCTTGGATATAGCTAAAAGGAATATAGACAGGCTTTCCAGACTTATTAATGATGTTCTTGACTTCCAGAAACTCAGCGCCGGCAAAATGAAGTTCAACATGCAGGAAAACGACATCAAAAAGATTGCCGAGGATGCTTACACTACAATGGATCCCTTTGCCGCCAAGAAAAATGTGCACCTGTCTGTTCAGTTTGAAGATAAACTGCCCAAAGCTGTGGTTGACGGCGATAAGATGGTTCAAGTTGTGACTAACCTCCTCAGCAATGCGATCAAGTTCACCCCCGAGGACGGAAAGGTATCTCTGCTTGTTCGCTGTCAAGGTGAGGAACTTGCAATTGCTGTCAGCGATACGGGCATGGGGATACCCAAGGATGCTCTTCCAAAAATATTCGACCAATTCTACAGGGTCAGTAGGCCCGGCAAAGAAATCAAGGGCACCGGCCTTGGTCTTGCTATCGTAAACAGAATAGTCGAGGCCCATGGTGGTAGAATCGAAGTAGAAAGTGAGGTGGACAAAGGTAGTACCTTTACTGTCTTCATGCCGCTGTCACCTAAAATCAAACCGGACATCTTGCCGGATGCAGTCGACCAGACCCTGGAGAAAACACTGGTCGGCAAATCAGCATAATCAAAACGCATTTACCATCTCGTATGGTTATACACATAGTTATTTGCTCCCGTTTCTGAAGGGCCTGGCATATTGCCGGTCGGGCCAAATAGGCCCTGAGTTTGGTCTCCTGTGCAACATCGGTTCAAGCTTTTGTTAAACTCCTAAGGCGATTTTTCTGCCAATTTTCGGGCAATTTATGATAACATGATATTATGCTGTGCGTCCTTATATACGAGAAGCAAAAAAAATTATAGATGCGGTTCTATGCTTGATAAGGCCGTCACACGCGACTTGCTATGGGATTCCGCTGTTGCTAAGGTTGTTGACCGCAGCCAGCAGTGGAATGCTGCATGAAGTAACAGTAGAAGAACGTTTTATGTTGAGCTTTCAATCTGCTTCGTTGGTTTTGCGGTTTTTTTGCCTTGCTGTCAGCCTTGGCTTATTGGGTGCTTGCAGCCCCCAAAAGTACAAAACACAGGCCGACAAAGAGGTATACCAGATCATCGACAGTAAGTGGCAAGATAGTTTCGGCCATAAGGCGAACTATACCGTTAGCGATGTCGAGCCATCGCCAAACGATATTCGCGCCGAAGAGAATGTACCATCTGGAGTTATAACTCTCTCCCAGGCCGTGGCCTTAGCCACCGCTCGCAATCGTGAGTATCAACGACAGAAAGAGCAGCTCTACCTTTCAGCCTTGGACCTCACATTGGCCAGGCACCAATTTGCCCGCCGTTGGTTTGGCACATTTGACGCGGCCTATAACAAGGATGCCGCCGATGAGCGAGTGGGGGCCGGCGGTGATTTAGGATTTAACCAGTTGCTTGCCGATGGAGCTCAGATAAGCGCCGGCATCGCTCTTGATTGGACGCGATTCTTGACCGGCGACCCCCGCACCTCCTTAGGCTCGATTCTGACTGCCAATGTTACTCAGCCGCTGCTCCGCGGCAGCGGCCGAAAAGTCGCTCAGGAAAATCTCACACAGGCTGAACGCAGCACTCTGTACCAAATCCGCACGTTTAACCGTTTCCGCAAGACCTTTGTAGTCTCCATCATTACTGATTACTACCGTGTTCTGCAGGCTGCCGACGCTATGAAGAACGCCGGCAACAGCTATGACCGTAAGGTCGAGTTGAGAAAACGTCTGCAGATGGAAGCCGACGAAGGTCGCACCGCTCGTTTCCAGGTGGACCAGGCCGAGCAGAGCGAGTTTAACGCCAAGGATACCTCTATACGGGCTCAGCAGACCTACCAGCAACAGCTCGACGAATTCAAGATCAGATTGTCGTTGCCGACAGATGCCAACATCGCTCTTGACCAAAGTGCATTGGAGACTTTACGTCAAGCTGGTGTGATCGAACCGAATTACACGTTAAATGCAGCCGTAAGCACTGCATTGGCCCGGCGCCTCGATCTGGCAAATAGTGCCGACACCGTTGACGATACGCAAAGAAAAGTAATGGTTGCTGCCGATAATCTTGGTGTCGAGTTGAATCTTGTCGGTAGTGCCGGTGTTGGCTCACCTGAAGGCACGGATTTTTCCCGCCTTCAATTTCATCGTGGTACCTACAGACTTGGTGTTGAAGGCGACCTCCCGCTGGACCGCAAAGCCGAACGAAACGCTTATCGTGAATCGCTAATCAGCCTCCAACAACGCCAACGCGAGTATGAAAACCATACCGATACTGTAAAACTGGAGGTCCGCCAAGCACTCAGAAGGCTCCAGGAGGCGGCCGAATCTTACAAAACTCAGCAACTAAGTCTCGAACTTGCTCGCAAGCGGGTTGAAGTATCACCTTTGCTTTGGGAGGCTGGGCGGACAACAACTCGTGACCTGCTCGAATCTCAAGATGCTCTGCTGTTGGCTGAAAACAGCCTGACAGGCGCTCTGGTCGACCACACCATCGCCAAGCTGAATTTCTTTAGAGATATCGATGTATTGCAGGTTAGACCGGACGGAATGTGGCAGGAGCAATAGTATGTGTTCAGCCGGCAAAGACCGCATTCATGGAGTAACAGTGAGGCTTCCAACATGCAAAATGTCCCAAAAGCCACTCAAGAGCATCACGACTCGCCTTTTTCCTCCAAGGATGCCGATTTTTAGGCTAAACACGTAAGAGTAGCAAAGAGTATCATAGAAAAAGAGTAGGCACACTGCCAATTTGAGGTAGCCTTTACGATGTCAGGTGAGGTTTGTGAAAACTGTCGGCAGCTCATTAGCGAGTCGGAGCAAGCGTTCGTGTATGAAGGCCGCATAGTTTGTCAGAAGTGTGATACGGTGCTCCGCCGGACGTTGGAACAGGTTCCTTCTCAACCAGTAGAGGTAAAGCCGGCAGCACCGAGTTCCTTAGCACCTTATAAGTACCTCAAACTCGCTGCGAGACCGGTCTTAAAACGATTCTTGTGGATTTTGGGGTTGGTTGCCCTTCTCGCAGGGATAAGCGGATTCGTATTACTGCGCCAACAGGTTAAGGCCGCCGACAAAATGAATCCTTCTGCCGGCCTATTTACAGTCAAACACGACGACCTAACCATCAGTGTCACTGAGTCCGGCGACATCAAGGCACTCGACACCCACGACATTAAATGTGAGGTTGAAGGCGCAACCACTATAATAAGCATTGTTGACGAGGGAACCTATGTCACCGAGGAAGACGTCAAGAATGGCAAAATCCTTGTTGAGCTTGACTCTTCAGAGATAAAGCAAAAGCTCAATCAGCAGGAAATCAGCTTCCTAATCGCCCAGGCTGCCTTCACCGACGCCAACGAGTCGCTGCAGATACAGATAAAGCAGAATGAAAGCGACTTGAAGGCCGGTCAGATGGCCGTAAGGTTTGCCCTTATGGACTTTCAGAAGTATCTTGGGCAGGCTTCTGCTCGGACAGTCCTTGACCGCGTTGCCAAGGATCCAAATGTTGGCTTTGAGTCTGCCAGGCTTATTGCGGACCCTAATAGTTTGGGCGGTGCCGCCAGCCAAAAGCTTAACGAGCTTACCGATGCCATTACTATTGCCGATTCTAAGCTGAAACAGGCCCAGACCAAGCTGATTTCCACTGAGAAGCTTTATGCCGTCAGTTACGTTTCCAAAACCGAACTCGAAAGAGATAGATTGGACGTCAATAGTTGTGCAATTCAGCACCAGCAGGCTCTTACCGCGTTGGACCTCTACAAGTGCTACGACTTCCCCAAGGAGGCCGAAAAATTGCTTAGCGGTTACGACGAAGCTGGACGGGGGCTCGTCCGCATAGAGGCCCGCGCCAGGTCGCAGCTTGCTCAGGCGCAGGCAAAGGTTGACAGCACGAAAGCCACCTATCTCATTGAAAAGGAGCGACTTGAGAGATTCCGTAAACAATTCGCAGCCTGTGTAATCAAGGCTCGCACCACGGGGCAGGTCGTTTACTCGTCCAGTATGATGGACTCTTGGGAGAGACGCCAAAACCCCATTGAAGTGGGCGCCCGAATCCGTGAACGCCAGAAGATAATCTCGATTCCTGACCCCAACGGCATGAAGGTCGAGGTCAAAATCCATGAAACGTGGATCGATAAGGTCCAGTTGGGCCAGGAGGCCAGAATAGTCATCGCGGCCTTTCCCGACAAAACTTACTCCGGAAAAGTCCTTAAAAAAGCGCCTCTCGCGGATACCGGCAACTGGTTCGAGAACCCGGACGCTAAGGTCTACGCCACCGAGGTGAGCCTGGAGGGTACGGATAACTCTGTCAGAACAGGCATGACCGCAAAAGTCGAGATAATCATTGACCAGCTCCGGGATGTCTTGAGTGTCCCCATCCAGTCGGTGGTCACACAGAACGAAGAGAAAGTCTGTTATATTATGGTCGGCTCGGGCCGCGAAAAGCGCGTGGTCGAGACAGGCCTATTCAATGATAACTTCGTTGAGATAAAGTCAGGTCTCGCCGAGGGCGACGTCGTTCTGCTGAGTCCGCCTCGTGTCACCGAATCAAAGGTGCCGAACGGTCAGCCTAAACCCCAACAGTCGCCTGCCCCCGCGAACACCGGCACGTAAGCAGCCCACAGAAATAAAGGTTTGCTCTGATGGTTGTCGTTGATATCCGGAAAATGTGCAAGACGTACCTTATGGGCGCCATCGAGCTACGGGCCCTTCGCGAAGTCGATCTGGAGATCGAGCAAGGTGAATATCTCGCCGTTATGGGCCCCAGCGGCTCCGGTAAGTCCACACTGCTCAATGTCCTTGGCTGCCTCGACAGGCCCACAGGCGGCAAATACTTCCTGGGTGGAAAGGATGTCTCCAGCCTCGACGATGATGAGCTTTCACTTATTCGCGGAAAACGCATCGGCTTCATATTTCAGTCCTACAACCTTATCGGTCAGCTTAACGTCATAGAAAACATCGAGCTGCCGATGTACTACCAGCGATTCTCCGAGCACGACAGTGCCGCCCGTGCGAAGAAGCTGGCCGAAATGGTTGGTCTCGCAGACAGACTAAAGCACAGACCTTTCGAGCTAAGCGGCGGACAGCAGCAGCGTGTCGCCATCGCCAGATCGTTGGCAAACGATCCTGTGATAATCCTTGCCGATGAGCCAACCGGCAACCTTGATTCGCAAAGCGGCTCCGAAATACTCGGCATCCTTGATGATTTGCACCGCCAGGGAAAAACCCTCATCGTCGTCACGCACGATGACCATATAGCTGGACAAGCACAACGGACTATTCATCTGCTCGATGGACGAATTGACCGGGAACAGCGCAACCACTAAAACGAACAAGTATGGTCTGGTTTGTTGTAAAAAGAACGATAAAGCTTGGCCTCAAAAGCCTGTGGATGCATGGCCTCCGCTCGATGCTGACAACACTCGGCATCGTGTTTGGAGTATGCTCTGTTATCGCTATGCTCGCGATCGGCGAAGGTGCCAGCCGGGAAGCGCAGGCGGCTTTCGCACGCCTGGGCAGCACGAATCTGATTATCGAGACCGTTAAACCGCCCCAGGAGAAGACCGACACCGGTGGTGTTCAGACCATCATAAAATATGGCCTGACATACAAGGATGCCGAGTCAATCCGCAACACGATCCCAAATGCGGAGGTCACCGTTCCCGTCCGCGAGCTCGACCAGGAGGCTCGATACCTTAACCGCAAGGTCGCCATCAAGATTCTCGGGACAATACCTTGGTACACGGAAGTCGCGCCTGTACGGTTGTGGCGCGGCCGTTTCTTAAGCAGCACCGACCTGAACCATCGGCTTGCGGTCTGTGTCATCGATGATAACGTGGCGCAGAAGCTCTTTGCGTTCAACGACCCCCTCAACCAGCACATCCGAATCTATGGCAACTTCTACCGTGTTGTTGGGATAGTCGCCCCTACGGGACAGGCATCAGCCACAGAACAGGGCACCTCTAAAACACCAAGACCCGGCGCAGGCGGCGTCGCTGGATACGTTTACATTCCCCTGACTACCGGCAAAGAACGTTTCTCCGAGCTCACAGCTTCATTTGGCGCAGGAAAGCAGAGCATCGAGCGAGTCGAGCTGCAAAAGATCGTCGTCAAAGTCGGCTCCGATACGCTCGTCCTTCCCATCCGCGATGTCGTCGCGACACTGCTTAACCGACTACACAAGAAACAGGATTACCAGATAGTCGTCCCGCTCGAGCAGATGCGCGAAGCGGCTCGTACGCGACGTATCTTCAGCATCGTGCTTGGCTCCATTGCCGCCATTTCTCTGCTTGTCGGCGGCATAGGAATCATGAATATCATGCTTGCCACCGTCAGTGAACGCACCCGCGAAATTGGCATCCGCCGGGCCCTCGGCGCCAGAAAACGCGACATCATCGTTCAATTTCTCTCTGAAACCCTAATCTTGACCTTAGCGGGGGGGCTGCTGGGTATTGTCCTGGGGCTTTTCATACCTTTCCTCGTCACACAGTTCGGTCACATGCCTACAATAATCACCGGTAGTTCTCTGGCCTTGGCCTTTGGAATCAGCGCAGCGGTCGGTATAACCTTCGGCCTGTACCCAGCCTACCGTGCCGCAAATATGGACCCGATTGAATCACTCCGCCACGAATAGTGCCCCCTCGCGAAACATCCTTTTTCTACCTGCAACTCCCCTTTTTCCCTTCATATCAATTTGCAAAATGTAGGTTTATCCTTTGTCTTGGTTGTTTTCCGGATATATAATATTATCCATATATCACATGTGCGGTTTAGTGATCATGGCAGCCACATTAGAGCGTTGAGGTTAGCCGTGATAGATATCGTCAAGAACAGGAAACTGCCGATTAGTAGAGGGAGAAAAAACGGTGCCGGACGATTCTAAAACCAAGGCTCAATTGCTTGAGGAATTACGCACTCTGCGTACCCGCCTCTCGGAACTTGAACAAGCCGTTTCCATAGGTAATCGACCCAGACAAACGTCCCACACCTCAGAAGACCAGTTGAAAGATATTTTTGAAAATATCGCCGTCGGCGTTTATCGAACCACCCCAGATGGACGTATCCTGATGGCAAATCCGGCTCTCGTTAAGATGCTTTGTTATTCTTCGTTTGAGGAGCTTTCTCAGCGAAACCTTGAAGATAAGAATGGTTTTGAACCGGCGTATCCGCGATCAACCTTCATAGACGCCATCGAAAAAGAGGGGAAAGTCATCCAGCTTGAGTCTGCGTGGACAACGCGCGACCGCAAGACTGTGTTCGTCAGCGAGAGCGCCAGAGCCGTCCGCGATAAGGATGGACGTACTCTTTATTATGAAGGCATAGTCCAGGACATCACTGAACAGAAAAAGGCCCAGGAGGATGTTCGAGCGCTCAAGCAGCAAATGGAGTTCATACTCGGCGCTACAAAGACCGGCCTGGACATCATCGATTCCGACTATAACATCCGATACATTGATCCCGAATGGCAAAAAGTGTATGGCGACCCGACCGGAAAGAGATGCTACGAGTACTTCATGGGCCGAACCGAGGTATGCCCAGGATGCGGAATCCCAAAAGCCTTGGTAACAAAAACCGTCACGGTAACCGAAGAGGTGCTCGTCAGGGAAAACAACAGACCCATCCAGGTAACTTCAATACCATTTCAGAACGACAGAGGGGAATGGCTCGTTGCAGAAATTAATGTTGACATTACTGAGCGAAAAAAGGCCGAGGATGCCCTTCGCTCGCATGAGGAAATGCTTCAAGCCATTTTGAATGCGACCACCGAGTCGATATTTTTGTTGGACCCGGAGGGCACCATATTGTCCTGCAACAACACTGCCGCCAGGCGTTTAGGCAAAGAAGTGTCCGAGCTTGTCGGCCAAAAAGCCGACGATCCACTTGCACACCAGGCTCCTGCGGAGGTTGTCAAATTCAGACTTGACCGGGTAATGCCTATTTTGAGTAAAGGCGAGCCTGTCTCTTTTGAGGATACCCGGGCTGGCATGATCTTTCAGACGAGCGCCTACCCCGTCTTTGATCGTAGTGGCAAAGTGGTCAGCGTAGCCATCTTCGGCAAAGACATAACCGCGCAGAAACAAGCCGAACGGGATCTCGAGGAAGCCAAACTGCGGTACCAGACTCTGTTTGACAGTGCACCGGTAGGCATCGGCATCGCCGCGCTCGATGGTCGGATGCTTGAGGGCAATCGCATGATGTCTCAGATAACGGGGTACGGCGAATCGGACTTTTGTCGTGTCAACGTCAGCGACATTTACTATGAGCCCAAGCAACGGCAGCAGGTCCTGCAGCGACTTCGAGAACAGGGGTCCGTACGTGATTTCAAGTTGGAGTTCAAGCGTAAGGACGGCACCCGCCTTGATGCAAGTCTAACCGTAACGCCGCTGACGCTGGCCGGCCAGGACGTGCTTATGGCGGTTGTTCAGGACATCAGCGAACGCGAGAAGATGCAGGCTGCTCTGCAGGAGAGTGAGACAATGCTGCGGGCGGTCTTTGATGTCACAACCGAATCGATTCTGGTGATAGATACTCAATCCAATATACTTGGCGTCAACAAGATAGGCGCCCAGAGGCTCGGAAGAACCGCAGAAGAACTTATGGGAATGCGTGGCGAGGATGTCGGAGCAACTTTGATCCCGCCAGAGGTTGTCAAGTCCAGAATGGAGCAAGTACGCACTGTCGTCGAGTCCGGCAAGCCCTTCCGTTGTGAAGACGAACGGCAAGGGATAATTTTCGATACCACCATGTACCCCATATTCAACGCACAGGGAAAAGTCTCGCGTCTGGCAATCTTTGCCCGTGACATTACCGAGCAAAGACGAGCGGAAAAAGACCTAAAAGAAGCGAAACTGCGGTACCAGAGCCTCTTTGAAAACGCCCCGGTTGGCATAGGAATCGCTACACGCGACGGCAGGGTCCTGGAGTGCAACAGCATGATGCTCCGGATGACAGGTTACTCTAAGGAAGAACTGCTGCAAACTAATATTGGCGAGACGTATTCCGACCCTGAAGATCGCCGGATTCTTCGGGAACGGTTGCACAGAGAAGGTGCTATCCATGACTTCGAAGTCCAACTTAAGCGCAAAGACGGCAGTTGCTATCGTGCTCTTTTGACGGTGGTTCTGTTTAGTATTGGTGGACAAGATGTTCGATTGACCGTACAGAGTGATATCACTGAGCGTGTGAGGATGGAGGCTGCGCTGCGCGAAAGCGAGGAGAAGTACAGAATCCTTGTCGAAAGTGCCGGTGAGAGTATTGCCGTCATCGATGCAAACGGAATGTATTTGTTTATTAACAAAACCGGTGCAGCCAGATTAGGTGGCATGCCCGAAGACTACATTGAAAAGACCTTGTGGGATGTTTTTCCACCCCAAACAGCCGACCGTCATGTAGCGGCAATCAGAGAAGTGATCAGAACGGGTAGAGACCAAACGGGGATTTATTTGGAAGAAATCCGAGACCAGCAGCGATGGTACAATACTACCATCGTACCGCTCAGAGACAGTACCGGCAATGTGGTTGCCGCTATGGTTGTAGCCAGAGATATTCACGACCTCAAGCTTGCCCAGGACCAGCTTGAGCAGTATCGCACCAATACGATTCGGGCTGAGCGGCTTGCTTCCCTCGGCACGTTAAGTGCAACTATCGCTCATGAGCTGACACAACCTCTGACTGTTGTTCGTCTGTCTATCCAAAACTCATTGGCGCAGATCGAACCGGCATCCTGCCAGCCTACGATCATCGAAGACCTCAAAGATGGCCTCGCCGCCGTCTCAACTGCAACTTCGATAATAGACCGCTTCCGTAACTTCGCACGACAAACCCCAAGAAAAACTCTAAAGCTCGTAAACCTTATGGTAATCGCTGATAAAATCATCGCATTACTCGAACACAGCGCCGGCCAGGCAAGAGTTACCATAAACGTCTGCGGATTGGATGGACTGCCCCCGATATTTGCGATTGAAAATGACCTTGAGCAATTGTTCTTCGCACTGACTGAAAACGCAATTCAGGCCGCCGATGGAAAGAAGGACCGCCTGTTTACCATAAACGGTGAAGTAAAAGGTGACTTCATTGAGCTGCAATTCGCTGATACCTGCTCCGGCATTAAGCGACAGCACCTCCACAAAATCTTCGATCCCTTCTTCACGACCAAACCCCAAGGCCATAGCACCGGCTTGGGGCTTTCCATAGTCCAACGCATAGTATCGCTCGCTGGAGGCAAAATCCATGTTGCAAGCAAGTGGGGAAAGGGCACTAACTTCTTCGTCTCTCTGCCGCTGAAGCAAACTAAATTACAATGACCGATTTACCGCAACATCACGTCTTTTTTGTTGACGACGAGCCGGAAGTTCGCAGCGTCGTCCGAAAAACACTCGAACGCCAGGGCATTATGGTAACATGCTTTGCCTCTGCCTCCTCTTGCCTTAAGCATCTTCAAACTAAAAAATGCGACCTGCTTATAACCGATGTCAAGATGCCAGGTATGGATGGCATGGAGCTGTTGAGCGAAGCCAGACGCACCATGCCCTGGCTGCCCGTCCTGGTCGTAACGGGCTACGGCGACATCCCCTTGGCTGTAAAAGCTCTCAAAATTGGGGCGGTAAATTTCATCGAGAAGCCTTTGGAAAGAGACAGTTTCCTCCTGATTGTTGAATCTATACTCAATCGCACGGTCACCCCTGTATCCACTTCTTGCGGGCCCCTGACTCATGCCGAGGCAAAAGTATTGTGTCTGCTTCTTGAAGGCAAAAACAACAAGGAGATAGCGATTGCTTTGCACAGGTCTCGCAGGACCATCGAAGCCCACCGCAGCCACATTATGTGCAAGTTCGGTGTCAACAACCTCGTTGACCTTGTCCGGCGTGCCGCCCTTATGGGCTTAATCGAGGTTGAGCCGCCTCGCCAGTGAGCTTGTATCCCCCGATTGTCTTGGCATTATAGCGCGCGTGAAAAGGCTCTATTGTCATTCCGAGTCCCGATGTCGGAGCGCAGCGCAGATCCCGATGTTTTCTATCGGGGTCGTTTATCGGGATCGAGGAATCTGTCTTCTTTTGCATAAACAAACCCAATTTTCTTATTATGCTTCAGTTGGGCCGGTGTGTCTCGCATCTACCCTGGCCCTCTTCTTTAAGCCCTGCTCCCAGGTGAATGGTATGATTTTCTTGATTTTCTGCCTCTCAAAGGCTTTAATCTGATATAAAAAAGTCCTATAAATTAGGCCAATAAAAGACCGCAGGCATGTAAAAAAGGCCAAAAATGCGTAAAGTCCGAAATAATTCGATATTCACCCATAAAAAAATTTTTACGAAAATACCCATTTTCACACTTGTATTAACTTTTCGTTAGTGGTATAATCCCTTCATTAGTTGGTACAAGTGTGTGGTTATTGTTTCCCGCATTCGGGTTTGTTGTGCAAACCCGAATGAGTATGGCTTTTGTTTTGTTGAAGTGTCGAAATGAAAAAGACTTTCATTTCGAGGTGTTGAAACTGTAAAAAAGAAGTTGTTGACCGTAGGATACGTCAACAAAATAACAAAATAAATGACCCGCTTGTTTTCGCTGACTGTGCCGATTTAATTGGTCAGCGTCAGAGCAGCCGATTACATGATGATTCGGCAGAAAGGAGGATGGATACTTATCAAATTGAAAGTTTTGCCGTGATGGCATACGAGGCGAGCTTACTAAGTATTCATGGCAAGGAAAGCATGTTGATTAAAGTTTAATTTATGAGTAAAGGAGGAAATGATGAAAATGAAAAAATTTCTTTTTACATTGTTACTATGTGTGTTGGCTGCTACACCAGTATTAGCCAACATCTCGATCCCGTGGCGGAACAACCCCTACGGCACCTACCAAGAGTGGACCTTCGAGAACCAAGCAAATCAAGGTGGCGCTGGGCACGACTGGACCTCGATTCCGGAAGTCGATCTAAATCCGTATGGCAACCCGGTGGCTGCCATTCATGTCATCGACAAGTGCCCGACCAGCGCCTTGACCCCGGGCTACAATCCTCCGCCGTTGCTCCCTGGTCATCCCGGACTCTATTACGGTCACGATGAATTCCACCAGTTTGGGGCGGGGCTTGCGCTTACCATCCCGATTCCGAATATTCCTGTGCCCAATTACTTCAAGCTTGTGCAGGTCGAGTTCATCTACACCGGGATCCTTACCGGCTTTAGTCTATCAGCTCCGGGCGGAGTCACTCTGATTGGCAACTCAGGCCCTGTTCCGCTGGACGGCTGGTATGAGCAAACCCTCACGTGGAGGATTTGGCCGCAGCCGCCTGAAGAGGTCATCTATCTTGCCTTCAACGGCTCCGGTGGTACGGTCGACAAAATCGAGATTGCGACGGTATGCAAACCGACTATCCCTGCTCCCGCTGCCCTTTTGTTGACCGGCTTCGGAACGGGTCTTGTTGGCTTACTGCGAAGACGAAGGACAATCTGATTTTTTCATCGGATGTCGGACGTTGATGATGCGCAAGGACTCGGGCATGGACCACTCCGGTCTTTGCCCGGGTCCTTAGGCGTGTTAGTGTTTGAGTACGTTGACTGGCTCCGCGAACGTAGAATTTTGTAAGTTGAAGCGTTCTTTTGAATCGCATTAGCGGGTAATGGTCGACGCATTGGTGTTCGCTATAGGGCTGGAGTATTTAGGTACTCCGGCCCTTTTCGTTGATCTCCGCGGTCCCCATTATTTTTACCGGCGTAATTTTCATCTCTAAGCTGTAACCCTTTCCCACTATGCGCCCACTATCTTGGTGAAAGAGCATCATATTGAAATAGGACATCGAAACCACGCTTTGAAAGGAGCCGACAATGAAAACTGGATATAAAATAGTAATTGCAGTGGCCCTTGCAATACTAATACTGACGGGCCAGGTTCTTGCAGCAAAAGACCCACCCCGCTACGGCAGGGGGCCTAACCCAGTTCCTAACCGAGGTGCGCCCGATCGTCTGAACCCCAGTCCTCAAGGTCAACCCCAGCAACCTCCCATGCTTTCATCTCCTGCAGGTCCTAACCAAAAGATGAATCTCAAGCTTGTCATGAAGAAGCTCGATTTGACCAAGGAGCAGCGAGGGCAGATTAAGGACATCATCAAGTCCGATAAAGAGGAATGCAAAAATGCTGATGATGCTATTCGTAATGCAACTAAAGCCCTCCATGATGCTGTTGTCAACAGTGCCGGCGAGGCCGACATTCGCGCATCTGCTGCAGCTCTGGGCCATGCCATAGGTGATAGAGCCGTTCTGAGAGCTAAGTTGCTGGCCTCCATCAAGCAGGTCCTGACGCCTGACCAGCTCGAAAAGCTGGAGCGGATAAAAAACCAACCCTTTAGACAACGTCTCGGATTAGGCGGCCCCAATTTCGGTCCAGGCCAAGGTCCAGGGCTTGGCCTCGGCCAAGGTCCGAGCGGTCCCAGGGGTGGACTTCGCTTCGGCCCCGGCCCTGGGCCGAACGGGCCTATGGGTGGCGCTCGTTTTGGCCAAGGCCCAGGCAGGCCCAATGCACCGGGCATGAATCCCCCTCGGCTATTTGAAAGAATAGACACTAACAGCGATGGTATGCTTACAGAAAATGAATTCGAAGCAACCAATGGCCCCTGGCGTGCACTTAAGCAGATGTTCGACCAGGCCGACACTAATAAAGATGGTGCTTTGACAATTGAAGAGCTGAACGCGTTTAGGGCCGGCCTCAATGATAGACCTCGCCCGCAACGCTAATTGTTGTTTTGGCGAACTGACGGCACAGTCCTGACGGACTTCTGCGCATCGATCCCCATCAGGGCTGTGACCGTAATATGGTCCTCTCCGAAATTGCGTTGCCGAAATGGCCGGGCCGATATATCTTGGATATATGCGTTTCTATTTTGTCTCAGGTACAGTCGTTATGCCGTTGGCGGCACGCACCGTGGTCGAGATTCTTCATGGTTTTGCTGCCTCGTTACCTAAGGAACCTGCTGATACCGGCAGTATCTTCGCTATCGATGATATCCAGGATATTCAAAATAGTCGCCAGGGTGATTCCGAGGCTTATCGCAGGCTCATTGAACGCCATCAGGCACATGTGGCGCGGATATTGTGGCGGTTCACCCGTGACCGCGCCGTCCACGAAGAGCTTGTCCAGGACGTTTTTGTCGAGGCGTATTTAAGTCTTCACAGCTACCGAGCTAAATCGCCCTTCGCGAATTGGCTGGCCCGCATCGCAACACGCATCGGCTACCGTTACTGGAAACAGACCGCCGGCCGTGCCGCCGTCGAGAGTTTTAGTCTTGAACAATGGGACCAGGTCGTTGGGCATGACCAGATGGCCGAGCGAATCGAGCCAAACCGGGCTGCCGAGTTGTTGCATAACCTCCTGCAGCAATTGCCTCCGCGCGACCGCCTGATTTTGACCCTGCGATACCTCGATGATTGTGACGTCACCGAAACCGCCCGACGCACAGGCTGGACGAAAACAATGGTTAAAGTCCAGACCTTGCGTGCCCGAAAAAAACTACAGAAACTTTTTGAACGCTATAATCAGGAGTCATTGGAATGAATTGGGAGAAAAAATTTGAATATATAGCCGTTAGAGCGAGTGCCGAAAACCCGCCCAATGTCAATGTGGCTAACAAGGTGCTCCGCATACTCTCAACCGGACAAGCCCAGCCTGTCACAGTCTCTGAGAGATTATGGATGTGGCTTGCCGCCTTGTCTTCGGCGGTTGCCGTCCCCGCTGCTGTTTTTATATCCATTCTGTATTTTTCAAACTCCCAACCACTAATCGAAATCTCTGACGCAATATCGTGGGTGCTGCAATGAACCAGACCCAACAAATCGAAAATCCAACCTTGCTGATTCAAAAAGTGCATCGCTGGCGCATGGCATTCTTCGGCCTTGTTATTCTCCTGGCTGGCATCGTTATCGGTGTCGCTGCAACGATTCTGATGACAGACTATGTTCCCGCTCAGCCTCCGCCCGCCCCTGAGTTCGCCGCCGAGAGAATGATCGAAAGGCTCAGGAATCAGCTCAGGCTTTCGCCCGACCAGGTGGGAAGAATTGTGCCCATTATTCAGCGCCGTATGCAAATACTCCAGGACATTCGCGCAAGTGCCCGGCCAAAAATCGCCGAGCAGTTGAGATTGATGAACGAGGAAATCTCTACTATCCTTCGTGAGGACCAGCGTCGCCTCTGGCAGAAACATCTTCAACGTTTGCAGATCGAATTGGATCGTGGCCCCATCAGGAAAGGCCCCGGCCTCGAACGGCGATTCCGAGGCGGCCGTGAACCAGACTTACAACCACTGCCCGTCGGACCCGGCCCACAGCCTCGACCCCCGGACGAACACTAATGCCAAAAGCCTCTGCTAAAATTTACCCCGCCGTTTTATTACGCGTTGTTTAGCAGCCGTCGGCACGACGACTTTTTCTCCCCCGTTGTCATGTCTCTCTATTCCCGTCATCGCGAGGAGTCCACACTTTACGGAAGACGTGGCAACCTCCTCCGCCTCCCTAATCCCCACAAGCAGATTGGCTTGCACTAACAGTAGACTCAGACCTGCATTTCACAACGGGCGGTGATGCAGACTGGTTCCATCAGTTTGTTTTTTGATAGTCGGCTGGTGGCACATCGTAAGGTAGCCCTGCTTGCTTGTCCATAATTTGTTATTGACGTAACCGTCCCAAAGATTGTGAGACGGTTACATAGAGTAATCGTCCCAAAGTCTGTGGTCTGACTGGCAATAAATAAGCCTCCTTGCCGATGTTTAGTAGAAACATCCGACAGGGAGGC